>Ga0247738_10000008_pt1 | contig 299216 bp, 244 predicted proteins | sample UWRJL013104B2_FD_180936 | JGI IMG/M metagenome (GOLD analysis project Ga0247738, IMG submission 180936) | Plant litter microbial communities from Arlington Agricultural Research Station in Wisconsin, United States - UWRJ-L013-104B-2 | ecosystem: Environmental > Terrestrial > Plant litter >...
CCCCAACAGCACCACCCCCACCGTCAACTGCATCTGCCCGGGCTGGGTGGAGACGCCGCTGATCGAGCCGCAGATCGAAGCGCGCCGCAACGGCGGCAGCCGCGAGGACGGCGTGCGCGCGCTGCTGTCGGAAAAGCAGCCCAGCCAGCGCCTGTCCCTGCCCGAGGACATCGGCGCGATGGCCGTGTGGCTGTGCCGCCGCGAGGCCCACAATGTTACCGGCACATCGATGCCCATCGACGGAGGCTGGACGGCACAATAAGCCGCGCTCCCCTCCGCTTGCCTGATCGCATTCCTTCCGCGGGCAGGCAGCGCCAGCGACGGAGAGGCGCCCTTGCCTGCCACAGTTCCCGCGCGCCTGCCGGATCACGCGCCCGGCCCGCCTGACGCCATGCACATCCGCCCCGCCGACCTCGACGACCCCGCCTTCGCCGCGCTGATGCAGCAGCACGCCGACGCCATGGCCGCGACCGCCCCGCCGGAAAGCCGCCACGCGCTGGACCTGTCCGGCCTGCGCAAGCCTGGCGTGCGCGTCTGGACCCTGCACGATGGCGACCAGCTCGCCGGCTGCGGCGCCCTGCAGCACCTCGAACCGGGCCACGTCGAGATCAAGGCCATGCGCACCGCGACCAGTCACCTGCGACGCAGCGTGGCCCGCACCCTGCTCGCCCATCTCCTCGCCGAGGCACGTGCCGCCGGTTACACGCGCGCCAGCCTGGAGACAGGCTCGATGGCGTACTTCGAACCGGCACGCACGCTGTATCAGGCTGCGGGCTTCCGCCCCTGCCCGCCCTTCGGCCACTACGTCGAAGACCCCAACAGCAGCTACTTCAGCCTCACGCTGTAGCCCGCCAGCCATGCCCAGCCTGCTCATCGCCGACGACCATCCGCTGTTCCGCGCCGCCCTGCGCGGCGCTGCCGCCGATGCGGCGGAGGGCGTGGTGACCTGCGAAGCCGAATCGCTCGAGGGCGTACTCGCCCTGCTCGACACGCACTCCGACATCGACCTGGTCCTGCTTGACCTGCACATGCCCGGCAACCACGGCCTGGCCGGTCTGGCCGCCATCCGCGCGCAGTTTCCCGCGGTAGCGGTGGTGCTGGTCTCGGCCAACGAAGACCCGACCATCATCCGCCGCGCCCTCGACCATGGCGCCGCCGGCTACATCCCCAAGAGTGCGGGCCTGGACGAACTGCGCGAAGCCATCCGCACCGTGCTCGCCTGCGAACAGTGGCTGCCGCCCGCCCTGCGCGGCGCCGTCACCCGCACCCAGTCCTCCCCCGCCGACGCCGACCTCGCCGCACGCCTCGCCAGCCTCACCCCGCAGCAGTTCCGCGTGCTCACGCTCGTCGCCCAGGGCCTTCTCAACAAGCAGATCGCCGACCGGCTCGATATCCAGGAACGCACCGTCAAGGCGCACCTCTCGGTGATCTTCGAAAAACTCGGCGCCCGCAACCGCACCCAGGCCAGCGTGATCCTGCGCGAACTGGAGATCGGGGATCCGAGCCGGCAGACGTCCGGGTAGGACCGCTGCCGCTGACGGGGCCAGTGCGACCTGCAGTTGGTCACCCCGTCCAGGGCGCATATCGTCCACGCATCCCGCCCTGCGCAACCGGGTATGCAGTGATACGTAGAGTCGCATGGTGCCAAGGCCGAATCTTGCCGGACCAGCGGCACCCCGCCCAAAGTGCAGCCTCAACGACCCTATCGGTCCAATCGTAGCCAGGCCTTTGCAGGAGTCCTTCAGTGATTGACCTTCAATCGAGCGATGTTCGCAGCTTTGTACCAGCCAAAGATTTCGCGCTGTCCAAGGATTTCCACTCTGCACTGGGCTGCGACCTGGAGTGGTCGGACGAGAATCTGGCCCTGTTCAACCTCGCGGGGTCAAGGTTCTACTTGCAGCGCCACTACGTAAAGCAATGGGCAGAGAACAGCATGCTGCACATATCTCTGAAAGATTCAGCGCAGTGCTTCTCTGACATCAGTGGGCTTCTGGATTCCGGACGCTTCCCTACGGCTCGTGTGGCAGAACCCACGCAAGAGCCTTACGGCGCCTCGGTCACTTACGTCTGGGACCCATCGGGCGTTCTACTGCATCTGGCTCAATGGGACAGGAACTAGAAGTCAATTCAAGCAGACGCCTTTTCGCACCTACCAGGCCGAGAGGAGGTGCAGAACGAGCAGACCACGCGGTCGTTCCGTAGTTCCATCTGGGTAAAGAGTCCTTCCGGATGGCAACTGCGGTACCACCAGGGCACGGCCGCCTGACAGTTTGCCCAAGCCGGCGCTGCGAGGCGCGATCAACTAGGCGCTGGACCACGGAAGATGCCACATTGATGCTCGAGTTCGGCATCGGCGCCCTCATCTTCTTTGCGTGGTTCTGGATCTCGTCGCATCCAGGATGACGACTCGGGTTCGCTAGTCGCGGCAGCCTGTCAGGGCATTTCGTCATCCGAACCGGAAGGAACTACAGCTCCAAAAAGACTCAGAGCCGCAGGCCGGAAATCTCTGGCATTCTGCGCGCTTCTGGCCACCATCGGCGTGGTGGCCGGCGTATCAGACAGCAACTCAACTCAGGCGCCAGGAATCACGTCATGACTCGGAAATCCGTCCAAGAACTCCTAGACGACATTCGGCTACTTGGCGATGAGCAGTTCAATCTGGTTGAGTCGGTTCGCACGCTCGTCAAAACGACCATTCCGTCAGTGACCGAGGAGGTCAAGTACGGAGGGATACTCTTTGGTTCTGGCGTGCAGTTCTGCGGCGTTTTCTCCTACAAACAGCATGTCTCGGTCGAGTTTGGCAGCGGTGCCAGGATCGCTGACACTCTCGGCCGTTTGGAGGGAGCCGGGAAAGGCAGGCGGCATGTCAAGCTGCACTCGGCAAAGGACATCCAAGCCAAAGAGTTGGCCCACTACCTTCCGTTGGCTTTGGAGGCGGCGAAGCGTGGCGGGTGAATTCAGCCATCAGGCACGCACTGCTTGGCATCACGGCTTGGTTCAAAACGCAATCGTCAGGCGTGAGGTCGATGTGAGCCGGAGTTCCGAGCTGCTGCGGCGCCTGTCGCGCGCGAAGGATCGCGTTGAACGGTTTCGTGCGTGCGGCGCATGCGTCACGCAGCACCCGAAAGCGGCACAGCCCAGCGGACATTGGGTTCCGGGATCCATGGGGCAACCGGTGGAAAATGATCAAGACTGCTGGAACGCCGGATTCGTCGGGGACGCGATGAGCGCGCAGGCGATCCCGTTCGCCTGGCACGGCAAGGCTTGTTGGGAGAAGATCGACGCATGAAGCAGGCGATCGTCCACGTCTCCCTCCTGGTCCGCGATTATGACGAGGCCATCGCGTTCTATGTCGGCAAGCTTGGCTTCGAACTGGTCGAGGACACGGCCCAGCCTGCGCAGGACAAGCGATGGGTCGTCGTCTCTCCTCGCGGCGGCGGCGCCACCCTGCTGCTGGCGCGCGCCTCTACGCCGGAGCAACTCGACCTCGTCGGCAACCAGGCGGGTGGGCGCGTGTTCCTGTTCCTGCAGACGGATGACTTCTGGCGCGACTACCATCGACTTTCCGCCGCCGGCGTCGAGTTCGTACGTCCGCCGGCGGAGCAGCCCTACGGTACGGTCGCGGTGTTCCGGGACCTGTACGGCAACCTGTGGGACCTGCTGCAATACACCGAGTCGGCACCCTCTTCCGGTGGAGCCGGCTGACCCGGATCACGTGCGGGCGACGCTCCAGGCCCGCTATGATCCGCCAGCGCGTGCCGCCGCCAAGAATCGGTACCGGAGGACGCAGTCGTGCGGGAGGCAGGCCGGATCAGCGAGTGGAATGACGAGAAGGGCTTCGGCTTTGTCATGCCCCACGACGGTCGTGATCGCGCTTTTGTGCACATCAATGCCTTCCAGCGTGGATCGCGCCGACCTGCGAACGGCGACCTCATCTCATACCTTCCCGGCAAGGACGCGAAAGGCAGGCTGCAGGCGCGTCAGATCAGGCATGCCGGCCAGAAGATCGAAATGCCGCGGCAACCGTCCCGACTGCCGCGGATTGCGATCGGGGTCGCTGCCCTGGCCGCGATTGCGGCAGCAGCGTTGCTCGGGGCGATTCCCGTTCCAATCGCCATGCTCTGGTTCGCGGCCAGCGGCCTGGCCTGGCTGATGTACTGGGCCGACAAGATGGCGGCCCGGCGCGACGCGCGGCGCACGCCCGAGAACAGCCTGCACCTGGTGGCACTGTGCGGCGGCTGGCCCGGCGCACTCATCGCGCAGCAGCAGTTCCGGCACAAGACGGTCAAGCAGCCGTTCCAGACGGTGTTCTGGATCACGGTGATCCTCAATCTGGCCGCGGCATGGTGGCTGGTGTCGACCGGCATCGCGGCCGAACTGGTGCGGATGGTCGGCGGGTAGCGAACGCCGGCACGTGGATGTGCGGTTGGCCCGTCGTCGATCCGCGACCTGCGGCCGTTCCTGGGTGATGCGCTCGAAGATGCGCATCGACCTACGTTGGCGCTGGAGATGCCAGGGTCGATTCGACAAGCCTACGGCACGACTGCCGTGCCCACGGGGTTCATTTTCCGGCGAACTGGCCGATCATCTGTGTGTCACTCGACACGCGCAGCGCGAAGCCGACGGAACTGTCATCGGCTCCGTCGATCCATGCGCGGCCACATCGCCACAAGACACGGGGGAATTCATGGGGACATCGGCAACTGAGGCAGTGCGGCAGGACAACTCCGCGGGACGCGCGGCATGGATCTGCCTCGCCATCGCCTGGGTGACATTCATCGTGCCCTTCCCGGGCATCGGCCTGTTCCTTGGCTGGCCACTCAACCTGGTCGCCTTCATCCTGGCCATCGTGGCGATGGCGAAGCTGGGTGCCAACGCGGGCCTGTGGCAGCTGCTGGCATCGTTGCTGGTGTCCCCGGTTGTCTACTTCATCGGGCTGGCGGTCTTTGCCGGCCTGCTGGGCGCCGCCGGCCAGATGTAAAGGCACCTGCCTCGGCACTTTGGGCACGGCAGGCGGGTTGAAGGGCGCGCGCGGCGACGAACCGTGCCCCGCGCGCGCCAGACCGTGCCGCGCGAACCGTGTGCGGGAGTAGCATGCACCCGATTGCAAGCGGACGCCGCCGATGTCCATCGTCCTGTCACGTCCGTTCGAGCTTCCCCGCCGCCAGCTGTTCTGGCTGCTGCACCTGGGCGGCTGGACCGCCTACTTCGCGCAAGGGTGGCTGGCCGCGATCGCCCATGACAAGCCGGCCGGCTACTGGGTGGTGCCGCTGACCGCCGCGAGTACAGGCGCGCTGGCTACCCTGGGCCTGCGGATGCTGCTGCGGACCTGCTGGGGGCTGCCGCCGAAGCGCCTGCTGCTGGCGATGGTGGTGCCGATCCTGCTGAGTTCGGCGCTCATGGATTTCGCCACGCGCGAGGCGCTGGTGGAGTTCTGCGATACCTGCAAGCCGCGCAACCGCATGGCCTTCGTCGCGTACTCGCTGGGCTACATCTACGTGGTGCTGGCCTGGGTGGGCCTGTACTTCGGCATCACGTACTACCGGCAGCTGCAGAGCGAGACCGAGCGCTCGCTGGCGGCACGCAGCATGGCCCACCAGGCGCAGCTGAAGATGCTGCGTTACCAGCTCAACCCCCACTTCCTGTTCAACACGCTCAACGCGATCTCCACCCTCGTGCTGGACCGCGACAACGGCACCGCCAACCGGATGGTGCAGGGGCTGTCGGCCTTCCTGCGTCATTCCCTCGACAGCGACCCGATGCAGCGGGTCACGCTCCGCCAGGAGCTCGACGCGCTGACGCTGTACCTGGACATCGAGAAGATCCGCTTCGCCGAGCGGCTGCGGGTGCAGACGGACATCGACGAGGACTGCTGGCGCGCACTGCTGCCCAGCCTGCTGCTGCAGCCACTGGTGGAGAATGCGATCAAGTACGCAGTGGCGCGGCAGGTGGCCGGCGGCACGCTGCGCATCGAAGCGCGCCGAGAAGAGGCGCAGCTGGTGCTCAGGGTGATCGATGACGGCCCCGGCTGCGGCAGCCTGGAGGGCGACTGCCTGCCGCCCGGGAAAGGCGTGGGCCTGCGCAACACGCGTGAGCGGCTGGCGGTGCTGTATGGCGAGCGCAGTGCGTTCAACGTGCGCAACCTGGCACCGGGCATCGAAGTAACGCTGCGCCTGCCGTTCGAGACCAGCCAGACGACCGGAGACTGACCATGGATGCCGCGACGTCCGTCGACCCGCCTGTTATCGCATCGGCGCAACGCCTGCGCACCGTCATCGTCGACGACGAGCCGCTGGCCCGGCGTGGCCTCGAGATACGACTGCAGGCCTACCCCGACGTGGAGATCGTGGCGCAGTACGGCGACGGCGCCTCCGCGGTCGCGGCGCTGCACGAAGACCAGCCGGACCTGCTGTTCCTGGACGTGCAGATGCCCGGCGCGGACGGCTTCGAGACCCTGCGCAGGATTCCCGCCAGCGAGATGCCGCTGGTGGTGTTCGTCACCGCCTTCGACCATTACGCCATCCGCGCCTTCGAGGCCTCGGCAACCGACTACCTGCTCAAGCCGGTGGACGACGGCCGCCTGGCGCAGGCGCTGGCGCGGGTGCGTTGCGCACGCGCCCAGCGCGAGGCCGGCGCGCACTGCGGACAGCTCCTGGGCCTGCTCGGCGAGCTGAGCGGACGCCCGCCGCTGCGCCTGGACGAGGCCTTGCGCCCCGACGCGGCCGACCAGCTGCGCCGCGATGAGCGGCTCACCGTACGCGATGGCCACCGCACCGTACGCGTGGACCTGCGCAGCATCCGCTGGATCGACGCCGCCGGCGATTACATGTGCCTGCACGTGGATGGCGAGGGTGCCGCCGGCGACACCCTGATCCTGCGCGCGACCATGCGCGAGATGGAACAGCAGCTCGATCCCCGCCGTTTCCCGCGCATCCATCGCTCAACGATCGTCAATGCCGCGCGCGTGGTGGCGCTGCGCCCGCATACCAACGGCGAGAGCTTCCTGCAGCTGGATTGCGGGCAGGAGCTGAAGCTGTCGCGCACCCACCGGGACAAGCTGTCGATCCTCGTGTAGCGGTCGCGTCACCGGCCTGGGCCGGCTGTCGCCGACGCGCGCGTTCCCGCCTGATACGCGTGGGCGATGACGTCGCGCAGTGGCATCTTCCAGTCCCGCGGGATGTGCTCGCCCGAATGGCGGAACATGCAAGCGCATCCGCCCGATTCCGCGTGCCCGGATTCCGCCGTCACACGCTTCGACGCGCCCACGCAACGTTTGACCGCAATCGCGGCTGCCGCGTGACTTGTGGGCCATCGCCGCGCCTGGCGTGGCGCGCATTGTGCGCGCCTCGCCTCCTGTCCGGCCGCTCCAATGAAGCTCACCGATGCCTCCCTGCGCAATCCGGCCGCCGTCGCCGTGGTGGTCGCACTGGTCTGCGCCTTCGGCCTGCTCAGCCTGGGCAAGCTGCCGCTGCAGCTGTTCCCCGATATCGAGCGGCCGCAGATGTCGATCGTCACCACCTGGCGCGCGGCATCTCCGCAGGAAATGGAATCGGAGATCGTCGAGCCGATCGAGACCGTGCTGCAGGGACTGCCCGGACTCGAGGAAGTCGCCTCCAACGTCAACCCCGGCTTCAGTGCCATCAACCTCGCCTTCGCCGTGGGCAGCGACATGGACGCGATGCTGGTGGAAGTACTGTCGCGCATGAACCGCCTGCCGCCGCTGCCGCGCGACGCCAGCCCACCCGTGGTGCAGGCCGGTGCCGACAACGCCAACAACTCGCTCACCTTCTTCTTCGTGCAGAAGCTGCCGGGCGCGTCGGGCAGCATCCTAGACTACCGCCAGCTGATCGAGGACCGCATCGTGCCGCGGCTGACCTCGGTGGACGGCGTGGCCGGCGTGGAGATCAACGGCGGCGCCACCGAAGAGCTGGCCATCACCGTGGACCTGGCGCGTGCCGCGGCGCTGGACATCCGCATCCCCGATGTCGCCGCCGTGGCCGCGCGCGCCACCGACGTGTCCGGCGGCGTGGTCGAAGCCGGCCGCCGCGAGTACGTGCTGCGCTTCGCCGGCCGCTACTCGCCCGAGGCCATGGGCGAGCTGGTGCTTGCCTGGCGCGACGGGCGTCCGGTGCGGCTGGCCGACGTGGCCACGATGGAAGTGAAACGACCCGAGCAGCGCTTCTTCGCCTACCAGAACGGCAATCCGGCGATCGGCCTGCGCATCCTGCGCACGCACGATGCCAATGTGCTGGCCACGCTGGAGGAAGTGAAGCGCGTGGTCGCCGACCTGCGCGAGGACGAGCTGCAGCCGCTGGGGCTCGACATCGCGCAGAGCTTCGACGCCTCGGTCTTCATCCACCGTGCGCTGGGCCTGCTCGGCGGCAGCCTCAGCGTGGGCGTGCTGCTGGCGGTGGGCTGCCTGTGGTGGTTCCTGCGCGACGTGCGCGCGACCGCGCTGATCGCCTGCGCGATTCCGATCTCGCTGCTGGCCACCTTCATCGTGCTGCAGCTCACCGGCCGCAGCCTCAACGTGATCTCGCTGGCGGGCCTCGCGTTCGCGGTGGGCATGGTCATGGACGCGGCCGTGGTGGTGGCCGAAAACATCCTGCGCCTGCGCGAATCGGGCATGCCCGCCACGCGCGCGGCGCTGGAGGGCACGCGCCAGGTGGGCGGGGCGCTGGTCGCTTCCACGCTCACCACGGTGGCGGTGTTCCTGCCGGTGATCTTCATGGAGGACGTGGAAGGCCAGCTGTTCGCCGACCTGGCGTTGACCATCTCGATCGCCGTGGGCATGTCGCTGCTGGTGGCAGTGACGGTGCTGCCCGCTGCCGCCGGCAACTGGCTGCGTACGCGCAGCGGCGCTGCGCGCAACCCGCGCTGGGCGCGCGTGGGCGAATGGGCGCTGCGCGCCACGCGCACGCGCCGCCAGCAGCTGGCGTGGGTGGGCGGACTGGTGCTGGCGCCGCTGCTGCTGGCCGCCCTGCTGATGCCGCAGATCGACTACCTGCCGCCGGTCAAGCGCGCGGCGGTGGACGCGAACTTCACCTTTCCGCCCGGCATGAGCCCGGCGCGCATCGACGCCGAGATCGCGCCGGTACTGCTGGCGCGCATGCGTCCCTACATGGACGGCGACAAAGGGCCGCAGCTGAGCAACTGGTACCTCAACCTGTGGCCGGGTGGCGGCTCGCTGGGCGCGCGCGTGGTCGATCCCGGCGACATTGGCGAACTGGAACGCATCGTGCGCGACGAGGTCGTGGCCGGTCTGCCCGATACCCGCGCCTTCGCCCAGGAAGGCGAGCTGTTCGGCGGGTTCGGGGGTTCGCCACGCGCCATCGCCATCCATCTGCAGCATGGCGACGGCGATGCACTGCAGCGCGCCGCCGAGGCCGGCCGCCGCGCGCTTGGCGAGCGCTTCCCGGGCGCCAACGTGCAAGCCTGGCCGAATGCCGATCCCGGCACCCCGGAACTGCGCGTCGCCCCGGACGACCGCCGCCTGGCCGAAGCCGGCTGGCAGCGCAGCGACCTGGGCACGGTGGTGCGCGCGCTAGGCGATGGCCAGTGGCTGGGCGAATACTTCGACGGCGACCGGCGCCTGGCGATCATCCTGCGCGCGGCCCGCGACCCGGCGTCGACCATTGGCGCGGCGGTGCTCGCCACGCCGCAGGGCGGACTGCTGGGCCTGGATGAACTCGCCCGCGTCGACACGGTAATCGCCCCCAACCGACTGCGCCGCATCGATCGGCGCCGCACCATCACCCTCACCATCGACCCCCCCGCGGCGGTGTCGCTGGAGGCGGCGCTGCGCGCGGTCAACGACGAGATCGTGCCGCAGCTGCGTGCCGCGCTCCCGCCCGACGCCGCGGTGCGTGTGTCGGGCAGCGCAGACCGCCTCGACCAGGTGGTGGCCAGCATGGGCAACAACTTCGCGATGGCGCTGCTGGTGCTGTTCATGCTGATGGCGGCCATGTTCCGCTCGTTGCGCGACAGCGCCTTCGTGCTGGCGACCCTGCCCCTGGCCCTGCTCGGCGGCGTGGCGGGGCTGCGCGTGCTCGACCTCGCTGCAGGGCAGACGCTCGACCTGCTCTCGATGATCGGCTTCATCCTGCTGTTGGGCATGGTGATCAACAACGCCATCCTGCTGGTCGCGCAGGCGCGCGAGGCGCAGTCCGGCGGCGCGACCTTGGACGAAGCCTTGCGCCAGGCGCTGGAACAACGCCTGCGGCCGATCCTCATTGCCGCGCTGACCGGCGTGCTGGGCGCCTTGCCGATGGCGATCAATCCCGGTCCCGGCGCGGTGATCTACCGCGGCCTGGCCGCGGTGTCGGTGGGCGGCGTTGCGCTCAGCCTGCTGTTCACCGTGGTGCTGGTGCCCGCGCTGATGCGCCTGGGCGACGGCCTGGCATGGCGTCGCCCGGCGCCACGTCCCCTTCCCCAGGCCGCGGCCTGAACACTGTCCCCCAAGGAGAACGCCATGCGCCACCTGCATGCCTGCCTGCTGGCCATCGCCAGCCTCGCCACCATCGGCATCCTGCTGCTGCGCGGCGATGCCGGCGCCAATCCCCCCGCGCCCGCCGCCATGCCCCAAGCGACGGTCAGCGTGGCACCCGCGATCAGCACCGAGTTCGCGCCCCGCCACTGGGCGCCGGGCAGCGTGGCGAGCCGCCACGATTCACGCGTGGCCGGCGAGGTCGCCGGGCGCGTGCTGCGCATCGCCGAAGTCGGCACGTCGCTGCGCCGGGGCGAAGCGATCGCGGTGCTCGACGACACCGCCCTGCAGCTCGAGGAGCGCGAGCGCACGGCCGACATGGCGCGCATCCGCGTGCAGCTGGAACTGGCGCAGGCGCAGGAGCGTCGCTATGCAGCACTGTCGGCGCAGCGCGGCATCGCCCGTGCCCAGTACGAGCAGCAGCGCGCCGAGCGCGACACCCTCGCACAGGAACTCGCCGGCACCGCCGCGCAGCTGGCGCAGGTACGCCACCAGCGAACGCAGATGGTGATCCGCGCGCCGTTCGACGGCCTGGTGGCCGAGCGCATGGTCGCGGCCGGCGAATACCTGCCTGGCGGCGGCGCGGTCGCGCGGCTGGTCGATCCTGCCGCGCAGGAGGTGCGCGTCCGCGCGCCGGTGGCGCTGGCGCGCCATGCCTCGCCGGGCACCAGCGTGCAGGTGCGCAGCGGCGACGAGGAACGCAGCGCGCGCATCACCGCCCTGGTGCCGATCGGCGACGACGCCTCGCGCCAGCTGGAGCTGCGCGTGGCCATGGACCATATCGCCCTGCCCGTTGGCACCGCCGTCACCGTGGGCCTGCCGAGCGCCACGCCGCGCACCGTGGTGGCGGTGCCGCGCGACGCGCTGGTGCTGCGCCGCGAAGGCGACTACGTGGTGCGGATCGACGCCGGCGAGCGGGCGACGCGCCTGCCGGTGGTGTCCGGTGCCGAGATCGGGGACCTGGTCGAAGTCGAGGGCAACGTGCGCCCGGGCGATCGCTTGGTGGTGCGCGGCGGCGAACGCATCGAGGCCGGACAGTCGGTGCGGATCGAGCCGTTCGGCGCCGTGGCGATGCGCTGAGGCCTCGGCGCATGCACACCCCGTCCGGAGCACGCACGGCCGTCGCCGTGCAGGCGGCCTGGCTGCGCATGCGCTGTGGCATCATCGGCCGCGCCGCCCGAGGTGCGCCGAGTCGGGCCATGCGTGGCGATATCGAGTCCGGGAGATCGCGATGCCGCAGCACGAAAAGATCAACTACGTCGAACTGCCGTCGCGCGATCTCGCTGCGACCAAGGCCTTCTTCCAGCGGGCCTTCGGCTGGACCTTCGTCGACTACGGCCCCGACTACGCCGCGTTCTCCAATGAAGGCCTGGACGGCGGCTTCCATGCCTCCAGCCAGGCCGCGCGCACCGACAGTGGAAGCGCACTGATCGTGTTCTACAGCGACGCTCTCGAGGACACGCTGGCGAAGGTCGTGGCAGCGGGCGGCGAGGTGGTAAAGCCGATCTTCTCGTTCCCCGGCGGCCGTCGCTTCCACTTCCTTGAACCCGGCGGCAGCGAGTTCGCCGTCTGGGCCGAGCCCGAGGATTGATCGATCGCCCCGGGGTGTTCCGGCCGGGCCTGCCACCGGCGGCAGTCGAAACTTCCGCATCGATGACGATGAGGACCACGGGCATCGTGGTCGCCACGCTGCTGCTGGCGATCGCAGCGGTCGCGCTGGCGGCATTGCTGTCCGGCGCGGACTGGCTGGCAGCGACGCTGCCCGGCGCCTTGCCCGTGGGCAATGTGGTGGCCGCGATCGCGCTTTGTGCGCCGGCGGGCGCTGCCTTCGCGCTGGGCAGGCGCGGCAGCCTGCAGCGGCGCGTGGCGCGCGTGGTGCTGGCGGCGTCGCTGGCCTGGTTGCCGCTCTCGCTGCTGCTCGCAGGCAACCCCCAACTCAACTTCGGCGGCACGCGCGGCACGGCGTGGCTGCTGCTCACCTTGTCGTTGGCGGCCTGCGTCGCGGTTGCGATGGCCTGGGCGCTGGCGTCCGCGCTGTTGCGCCTGCGCCGCAGGCGTGCCGCTTGAAGGTCGTCGTGCGGCTGCGTTGAGCGATGGGCGTTGCTAGATCCTGGAGAAATTCCAGGACACCATCCGCCCTTCGCGATACGGCATCACCCCGTGGAACGCACGCGGATCCTCGTCGAACACCAGCGGCAGGAAGCGGCGGTCGCCGTCCCACAGCGGCAGTTCCAGGATGCGCTCGATCTCGATCCATTCCAGCGTGCCCTCCGGGTTGGAGGTGAAAGGCTCGCCGGAATAGCGCGTCACGATGAACAGGAAGCCAAGCCAGTCCTCGCCATGCTTGCCGAAGCCGGGCCAGCTGATCGTGCCCCGCAGGTGCAGTTCGTCGCACTCGATACCCGCTTCCTCGCGGATCTCGCGGCGCATGCCGGCCACCACATCCTCGTCGGCCTCCAGCTTGCCGCCCAGGCCGTTGTACTTGCCGAGGTGCTGGTCACCGGGGCGCGCGTTGCGATGGACCATCAGCACGCGTCGACGGTCAGGCGACAGGACATAGCCGAGCGTGGCAGCGATCGGGGTATAGGGCATGTGCGTTCAGCGGAGCGACGTGGGCCGCGCATGGTAGCGGCGCACGGCGCGGCTGGTCGAGCCGCTATTCGGACGCCACGCCGGCCAGTGCCAGCACCCAGGCCGGGGTTTCCGGCTCGCCAGCGAAGAAATCGCGGCCCCTGCCCTCGCCGATCGCCCAGCGATGCAGCCAGCTGGGACCGGAGGGACCGTCGTAGCCCTCGGCGCCACGCGCGTAGGCCGGATCCTCCAGCGCCTGTTCGAGCGGCACCACGCGGTAGCCACGCGCCTGCACCCCTGCCACGAGTGCGCCGAACACCTCGGCATTGAGTTCGTTGGCGTGCAGCAGCCAGACCTGCGCGATCTCGCGACCCAGCAGCGCCTGCGATTGGCCCGCGTAGTAATCGACCTTGGCCAGCATGTACGGCACATAGTCGCGGCGCAGCCGTGCGAGCGTGTCTTCGCGCGCGGCGGCCGGTGGGTCCTGCAGGGTCCTGCGCCAGGCTGCGGCCCAGATCCAGTCGCTGTTGTCGACCGTCACCGGCGCGATCCGATAGCCGTGCCGGGCCAGGAAGTCCTGCAGCGCGGCGCGCTCGACGGCGCTGCGGCCTGCGCGCAGGAACGGGTGGCGGAACCAGCGCGGCACGGCGCCGGTCCTGGCCAGCAGCGGGCGCAGCACGCGCTCGCCGTGCAGGATGGCTTGCTGGTAGTCCTCCAGCCCCACTGCATGCAGGTCGACGTGGCCGTGGGTGTGGTTGCCCAGCACATGGCCGCGCTCGAGCCAGTCGCCCAGCATGCGCAGCCGCTGCGGCTGCAGCCGGCCGTCGACTTCGAGCTTGTCCTCGTTGACGAAGCCGGTCACCGGTACGGCGGTCGCATCCATCGCGGTCATCAGCTGCCGGTGGCGTTGCTCCAGCATGGCTTCGTCGAGTCCGTCGAAGGACACCCACGGCAGGTCGTCGATGGTGATGGCGATGCGGCGCTCCGGCGCATCCGCCGCCGATGCCGGGCCGGCCACCGCTGCACCGCAGATCGCGAACCACAGCAGCAGCCCGATGACTTCCAGCAGTCGTGATCCACGCATCCCGCCTCCGTCCACCCTGGCCAGCGGCGAGTGTACGTCTTCGTCGCGTCAGGACCGGCGCATCGTGCGCAGGCGGTCCAGGGTCGACTTCAGCGCCAGCGGGCGCACCGGTTTCTGCAGCAGGGACAGGCCATGCTCGAGCGCGGCGCGGCGTACTTCGCCGCTGTCGTCGGCGCTGAGGATGAGTGTCGGCCGCGTGCCGTGGCGTTCGCCCAGGCGCGCATGCAGGGCGATGCCGGTATCGCCGTCGTCGAGGTGGTAGTCGAACAGCCACAGGGCCGCAGGCTGGCGCTGCAGCAGCGTCTCGGCGCCGGCACCGTCGGCCGCGGCATCGACAGCGCAACCCCAGCCTTCGAGCAGGGCCTGCAGCGCCGCGAGCGCGGCTGGATCGTTGTCGACGATGAGGATGCGTTCGCCGGCAATTCCCGGACGGGCCAGCGGTGCCTCGTAGCGCTGAGCGGCCGTCGCGCGCGGCAGGCGCAGCCAGAACACGGTGCCCCGGCCCGGCCGGCTGGACAGGCCCAGTGGCGTGTCCATGAGCCGCGCGATGCGGTCGGCAATGGCAAGGCCCAGGCCGAGCCCCTGCCCCGCCACGCCATCACCACGACGGAACTCCTCGAAGATCAGCGCCTGCTGCGACGCATCGATGCCCGGACCGGTGTCGTACACCCCGATGCGCAGCGCGTTGCCGTCGCGACGCACGCCCAGCAACACCCCGCCGCTGCGGGTGTAGCGCACGGCGTTGGCCAGGAAGTTCTGCAGCACGCGCCGCAGCAGCTGCGGGTCGCCGTGCACCCAGGCGGCCGTGGGCGCGTATGCGAACGACAAGCCTTCCGCGCCGGCAAGTGCACGGAACTCGGATGCGAGCGGGTCGAGCACCTCGGCCAGTGGAAAATCCCGCGGCTGCGGCACCAGCCCGCCCGCTTCCAGGCGTGACATGTCGAACAGGCCGGTGAGCAGATCGGTGGTGGAGTCCAGCGCGCCCTGCACCTGGCCCAGCGCGGCACGCTTGTGCGCGTCGAGCTGCTGCGACAGCGATTCGGTGAACAGCTGCGCGGCGTGCAGCGGCTGCAGCAGGTCATGCCCGACTGCGGTGAGGAAGCGGCTCTTGGCGTCGTTGGCGCGCTCGGCTTCACGGCGGGCCTGGTCGAGACTGGCGGTGCGTTCGGCCACGCGCTGCTCGAGGGTTTCGTTGCTGCGCTTGAGTTCGGCCTCGGCAACGCGGAAGGCGGTGACGTCGGTGAACGTGGCCACGAAGCCGCCGTTGGGCATCGGGTTGCCGCGGATTTCCACCACGGTGCCATCGGGGAAACGGCGTTCGGCGACATACGGCGTGCCAGCACGCATGTGCTCGAGGCGTCGCCGCAGTTCGCGCTCCATGTCCACCGGGCCGAGCAGGCCGCGGGCGAGGTTCCAGCGCACCAGGTCGCCAACCGGCACGCCCACGCGCAGCATCTGCGGGGGGTAGTCGAAGCGCTCGGCGTAGCGCCCGTTCCAGGCCACCAGGCGCAGTTCGCTGTCGACGACGCTGATGCCCTGGCTCATGTTTTCCAGCGCCGCCTCGAGCAGGCGCTGGTTGAAGCGCAGGTCCTGCGACGCTTCGCCCACGATGGCGGCGACGGTATCCAGATCGGGGCCGGCCTCGCGGCGCGCGGCGTCGAGCAGCAGGCGCGCGGAGGCACTGCCCAGTACCGCGGCGAGTTCGCGCTCCAGCGTCGATTCAATGACCACCGGTACCGGCCCGCTGGGCGGCGCGCCGCGCAGCAACTCGTCCACGCGCTGCGCCGACAGGAATCGTCGACCCGCGTTGCGCAGCGTCTGCAGGTCCGAGCCGCGCGCCTCGCTGCGGTGCGGCGCGCTGCGCAGGCCGGCCAGCAATGCGGTGGTGACGGTGCCGATGAACAGGCTGACGCCGACCGCGCGGCCGAGGCGGCTCCAGCCGGTCAGGCCGAACAAGGATTCGGGCGCCAGCCACGCCAGGCCGAACGGGCCGTGCTGCACGAAGGCATCGCCCGGTGCGAGCATTGGCGGCAGCATCACCCAGGCCCAGGCCGCGAAGCCCGCGATCACGCCCGCCACCGCCGCACGCGGCGGCGTCTGCGGCCGCCAGACCGCGAACGCCAGTGCCGGCGTCAGCGTTGCCAGTGCCGAGAACGACACCGCACCCACGTCGGCCAGCGCCTCGTTGCCACCGACCCGGCGCGCGTAGGCCCAGCCCAGCAGCATGATCACCACGATGCCGGTGCGCCGCAGCAGCAGCAGGCCGCCGCGATGGTCGTCCGCGCGTCCACGCGACCAGGCGCCACGCAGCAGGCCCGGCGCGAACCAGTGGTTGCCGATCATCAGGCTCAGCGTCAGCGTGGCGACGATCACCATGCCGGTCGCCGCGCTCAAGCCGCCGAGGAACACCAGCAGGGCGATGCCATCGTTGCCCGCGGCCAGCGGCAGCGCGAGCGCGTACATGTCCGGGGGCACGCTGTCGCCCAGCAGCTGCGCCCCGGCCCGCGCCAGCGGCAGCGCGGGGATCGCGATCAGCAGCAGGTACAGCGGGAACAGCCAACGCGCGGTGCGCACGTGGCGGTCGTCGCGGCACTCCACCACGCCGACGTGGAACTGGTGCGGCATGATGAACATCGCCAGTGCGCCCAGCAGCACCAGCGGCACGAAGCCGCCGGTGGCAGGCGGCGACGGTACCGGCACGGCGTCCACGCGCATGCCGTCGAGTCCAAACCAGACGAACGCGCCGAGCGCGAGCATCGCCAGCAGCTTGAACACAGACTCGAACGCGATCGCCAGCACCAGGCCGCGGTTGTGCTCGGTCGCGCTGGCCCGGCGCGTGCCGAACACCATCGCGAACAGCGCCATAGCCAGCGCCACGTACAGTGCGCCATCGCGCCACGGCGGCGGCACACCGGCAGCGGCCGCGCCGCTGGTGAGCGTGGCGAAACTCTGCGTGATCGCCTGCAGCTGCAGCGCGATGTACGGGATCACGCCCAGCGCCGCCACCAGGGTGACGATCGCGGCCAGCCACGCATCCTTGCCCAGGCGCGTGGCGATCAGGTCGGCCAGCGAGGTGGCGTTGGTCTCGCGCGCCAGCCGCACCAGCCGGATCAGGAAGAACACCGCCAGCGCGTAGAACGCGATCGCGCCGACGAAGGTGGGCGGCAGCGGCCAGCCGTAGCGGCCGGCCTGGGTGACGGTGCCGTAGAACGTCCACGAAGTGCAGTGCACCGCCAGCGACAGCGCGTAGACATGCTTCCAGTGGCGGGCAAGCACCCCGGCGCGACGCTCGGCATACACCGCCGTACCGAACAGCAGCGCCAGCCACGCCAGTGCCGCGGCGACCACCACGCCCATGCTCAGCATCGTGTCCGCCCCTGCGCTGCCATCACCACGACCTCGACCCTACCGCGCGCGAGCATAACGCGAAGGGCCACGGACGGATCCGCAGCCCTTCGCATGTCGGCCGGCCATCGCGGCCAAGCCCACGCCCGGCTCAGAAATCGTAGCGGGCGGTCAGGCTGTACTGGCGCGGCGGACCGTAGAAGCCGGTGAGTACGCCCAGGCCGGCGCTGACCAGGTTGTAGCCGGTGGTCCGGTATTCCTCATCGGCCAGGTTGGTGCCCTGCAGCGAGAACGACCAGGCATCGTTGGCGCGCCAGATCACGCCTGCGTTGATCAGGCCGTAGCCCTCCTGCTTGATCGCGGGGCTGAGGTCGGTGGTCGGCCACACTTCCGACTGGTAGGAATAGCCCACGCGCGCCGAGAGGTTGCCGCCATTGGCCAGGTCGGTGCGGTACTCCACGTTGATCGCACCGGAGAACTCCGGCGCATTGGTGAAGTACTGCGTATCGGCGATGTTGACCCCGCCACTGATGAACTCGTCGTACTTGGCATCCAGCCAGGCCATGTTGCCACTGATCAGCCAGTGTTCGGTCGGCATGAACTGGTACTCGGCCTCCACGCCCGTCACCGTGCCCTTGCCGGCATTGGTGAAATCGCCGAAGAAGCCGCCGCCCGGCAGCGCGGTGAACACCGACAGCTGGATGTCCTCGTAGACGTTGTGGAACGCGGCGAGGTTGAGGAACAGGCGCTGGTCGAGCAGGCCCATCTTGGTGCCGACCTCGAAGCTGTCCACGCTCTCGTCGTTGAACGGCTCGCCCGAGCGCGGCACTGCGGTGGTATTGGCGCGGATGTTGTAGCCGCCGGACTTGAAGCCGCGCGAGGCCGAGCCGTAGATCATGATGTCGGGCGTCAGCTGGAAGTCGAGCGCGACCTTGGGCGAGACGTTCTTGAAGTTGACCGTCTTGTCGAAGTTGGCCGCCACCACGCCGTTGGGCATGGTGAACGTGGCATCGGTGTAGCCGATGTTGTAGGCGACCGCGTGCTTGTCCTCGTCGGTGTAGCGCGCGCCGATGTCGAGCTTCAGCCGTTCGGTGAGATCGTGGGTCCAGTCGGCGTAGAGCGCGATCGCCTTGGTATTGACGTAACCCTGGGTGTCGCCGAAGGACAGGTTGAAGAAGTTGTTGAGCACCTGGCCGCCGGCATCGCCGTTGAAGTGGTACACGCCGACCACGCCGCGGCCGCGGCCACCGGCGTCGTAGTTGACCTGCAACTCGTTGCTGACCTGCTGGTCGCTGTAGAACGCCCTCACGTCGGCGATCTTCTCGGGCAGGGTGTCGAAATCGATGTTGGTCTCGGTGTCGGACTCGCGCTTGGCGATGATGTACTTGAGCGCCCAGTCGTCGCTCGGCCGCCAGTTGACGGTCGCGGAGACGCCCTTCATCTCGGTGTCGTTGACGTTGGGCATGCCGCTGCGGATGTCGTAGCGGCTGTCCATCGGCGCGCCGCCGGTCACCGGCACCAGCACGTTGTTGTTGGGCGCCAGCATCTTCGCGCCGCGCACGCCGGACTGGTCGTCGACCCAGTCGAAGGCGAACTGCACGTCGAAATCCTCGTGCGAGTACGCGCCCAGCTGCATGCGCAGGGCGTTGATCTCCTTGTCGCTGACCTCCTGCCCGTTGAGCAGGTTGGTGCCGTAGCCATCACGGTTCATGCTGGCAACCGCCACGCGGCCGCGCAGCCCGCTGTCCTCGCCACCGATCGAGCCGCCGATTCCCGCCTTGGCGTCGAGCTGGTTGTAGTTGCCCACGGTGATCGAGCCGAAACCCGTGGTCTCGGTGGGCAGGCCGCGCGAGATGTACTTGATCGCGCCACCGATGGTGTTCTTGCCGTACAGCGTGCCCTGCGGGCCGCGCAGCACCTCGATGCGCTCGACGTCGAACACGTCCAGCAGGGCGCCCTGCGGGCGGGCGATGTAGACATCGTCCAGGTAGATGCCCACGCCCGGGTCCACGCCCCACAGCGGATCGGCCTGGCCGACGCCGCGGATGTAGGCGGTGACCGTGCTGGTCGACCCACGCGCGGCGTAGATGGTCAGGTTGGGCACCTGCGCGTCGAGGTCGCCGATGTCCTTGACGTTGAGCTTGTCGATCGTGTCGGCGGTGAACGCGGTGACCGCGACCGGCACGTCCTGCAGGGTCTCCTCGCGCTTGCGGGCGGTGACCTTCACCGCGTCCAGCGTCGTCGCCGAGGACCGCTGCGCGGGCGTGGCGCTGTCCTGCGCCCAGCCGGCGGCAGGCACAGCAAGGCCCAGGGCGATGGCCAGGCTCAGGCTGCTGGTATTGAGATTGCGCTTCATCGATGCCCCTCCCAGGGATGCAAGCAGGACGGCCGCAGGGCCGCATGGGGCAGAGAGTAGGCAGGGCCCGCATCCGGCGGCATCGTACCTTCGGACAATGGGCCGGCACCGCGCGCCTTGCGGACACTGTCTGCCGTTCCCGGGCGCCGCTGCGCCGAAGGTCTGCACATGGATTTCCTGATCGTGCTCGGCGCGCTGTGCTTCCTGATGCTGGTCGCGTACCGCGGCTACAGCGTCATCCTGTTCGCGCCGGTGGCGGCGATGGGCGCGGTGCTTCTCAGCGATCCCACGCTGGTGGCGCCGATGTTCACCGGACTGTTCATGGACAGGATGGTCGGCTTCCTGAAGCTGTATTTCCCGGTGTTCCTGCTGGGCGCGGTGTTCGGCAAGCTGATCGAGATCTCGGGCTTCTCGCGCTCGATCGTGGCCGCGACCATCCGCGTGGTCGGCGCGAAACGCGCGATGCTGGCGATCGTGCTGGTTTGCGCGCTGCTCACCTACGGCGGCGTGTCGCTGTTCGTGGTGGTGTTCGCGGTCTATCCGTTCGCGGCCGAACTGTTCCGCCAGGGCGATATTCCCAAGCGCCTGATCCCGGGCACGATCGCGCTGGGCGCGTTCACCTTCACCATGGATGCCCTGCCCGGCACGCCGCAGATCCAGAACATCATCCCCACCGCGTTCTTCGGCACCAACGCATGGGCCGCGCCGGTGCTGGGCACGCTGGGCGGCGTGTTCATCCTGCTCGTGGGCATGAGCTACCTGGAGTGGCGCCGCCGTGCGGCGCAGCGTACCGGCGAAGGCTATGGCGACCCGGCCGTGCTGCTCAACGAGCCCGCGCCCTTTGCCGGCGAACGCCTGGCCCATCCGCTGGTCTCGCTGCTGCCGCTGCTGCTGGTGGGGCTGAGCAACCTGCTGTTCACGCGCTGGATCCCGTCGCTGTACGGCGCAAGCCATGCTTTCGTGCCCGCCGTGGTCGGCGACCCGGCACCGATCGTGCAGGAGGTGCCCAAGGTCGCAGCGATCTGGGCCGTGCAGGGCGCGCTGCTGGTCGGCATCGCCACGATCCTGGTGTTCGCCTGGAAGCCGGTGTTCGCCAGCTTTGCCGAGGGCACGAAGTCGGCCATCGGCGGTGCCCTGCTGGCGTCGATGAACACGGCATCCGAGTACGGCTTCGGCGCGGTGATCGCGGCGCTGCCCGGCTTCCTGGTCGTGGCCAACGTGCTGGGCGCCATTCCCGATCCGCTGGTCAACGAGGCGGTCACCGTGACCGCGCTGGCCGGCATCACCGGCTCGGCCTCGGGCGGCATGAGCATCGCGCTGGCCGCCATGGCCGAGACCTTCATCGCCAACGCGAACGCAGCCGGCATCCCGATGGAGGTCCTGCATCGCGTCGCCTCGATGGCCTCGGGCGGCATGGACACCCTGCCCCACAACGGCGCGGTGATCACCCTGCTGGCGGTCACCGGCCTCACCCATCGCCAGTCCTACAAGGACATCTTCGCGATCACCCTGATCAAGACCGCGGCGGTGTTCGTGATCATCGGCGTGTTCTACGCGACCGGACTGGTGTGAGGCGCAGCGCCGCCGGCAGCTGAGCGCCGGGCGGTCGCCCTGGCGGACGCCGGGCGGCAGCCCGCGTAAGACCGCTTCGGCTTTCCCGACCCGGTCGGCCAACCGCGCCAGCCACATTCCCGGGTGGCCGGAGGCCCGGACAGGCGCCCGCCCCCGCCCGGCGGAAACGGATTGTGTGCGTGGTCACAACCTGGCCCGGTTTGCGCCGATACTCTCCCGCGCAGGGGATCAAACAAGGACACGTCATGAGTCGAGGCCTCTCCCGGGGGGAGCGCGCCGCGTTGGAGCGCGCGCACCGTCAGCGTTACCGGCTTGCGCGGCCGCCGCGCTTCCAGCGTTCGCCGATGCAGGTCCCGGACGCCCCCCCACCCGCCGGCGCCGGTCCCCGGGTCGGGATGGAAAAGGCCTCGCCCAGGCGTCTGCTCACCCTGCCCACGCCCCCCTTCGCCGTGCGCATGCTCAACCACATGAGCTACGGCGCCACGCCCGAATCGATCGCCGAGTTCAACGGCCTGGGCAGCAGCGACGTCGCGCGCCTGACCGCGTGGATCGACCGCCAGCTCGATCCGGCCGCCATCGACGACGCGGCCGTTGCCACGCGACTGACTGGCGCCGGCTACACCACGCTCGGCAAGACGCTCGCACAGCAGTGGTCCGAGCACGTGCGTGCCGATGTCGAGTACGCGGTGCGCATGCGGCCCGGCTGGGAAGTGCAGCGCGAGGCGCTGGTGCGCGCGGTGTTCTCGAAGCGCCAGCTGTTCGAGGTCACCACCGCGTTCTGGCACGACCACTTCAACGTGATGGTCGGCGACTACGACTGCTGCCCGGTCTACGGCCACTACGACCGCGAGGTGATCCGCGCCAACGCGTTCGGCAATTTCCGCAAGATGCTCGAGGACATGGCGCGCAGCACGGCCATGATGACCTACCTCGACAACAAGTCGAACCGGCGCTCGGGCCCGAACGAGAACTTCGCGCGCGAGCTGCTGGAGCTGCACACCTTCGGCGCGGAGAACTACCTCGGCTTCATGGATCCGTTCGAGGTGCCGCCCTGCCCCGAGGATCCCGACTACCCGATCGGCTATACCGACATCGACGTCTACGAGACCGCGGCGGCATTCACCGGCTGGTCGATCAACAACAACCATTGGGAATTCACCCACGCCAGCAAGGACAACGGCGCGTTCTACTACCACGCCGACTGGCATGATTCGGGGCCGAAGTTCGTGCTGGGCCGCTTCATCTATCCCGAGCGCCCGGCGCTGCAGGATGGCCGCGACATCCTCGACCGCATCGCCAGCCACCCGCGGGTGGCGAAGTTCATCTGCCGCAAGCTGGCGCGACGCTTCGTCGCAGACGACCCGCCGCAGGCACTGGTCGACAGCGCGGCGGCGGTGTTCCGCGCCAACTGGCAGGCCCCCGACCAGATCAAGCGCACCCTGCGCCACATCCTGCTGTCGGACACCGCGCAGCATGCATGGGGCCGCAAGACGCGGCGCCCGTTCGAGGCGGTGGCCGCGACGCTGCGCGTGCTGGGCTGCCAGTGGACCTACACCTTCGACGAGAACCGCAGCAACGACCTCAACTGGCGGCTGGGTTTCACCGGCCACCAGCCCTACGACTGGGCCGCGCCCAACGGGTATCCGGACGTGTCCACTGCGTGGTCCGGCGCCAGCAGTTTCGGCATGACCTGGAAGCTGCAGAACTGGCTGACCGAAACCAACAACGTCGCCGGCACCGGCAAGCTGCTGCCGCTGCTGGAGATCACCCGCGCCGGACTGGCGCCCGCGCAGTGGACCGCCAACCGTCTGGTGGAGTTCTGGTGCCGGCGCGTGCTGGGCTACCTGCCCACGGCCCAGCGCCTGGGCGTGCTGCGCCAGTTCATGGCACAGAACGGCGACCCCGCGAGCTACGTGATCGAGGACACCAACACCTGGCAGCAGGGCGACCTCAAGCGCCACTACAACCACGAGCGACTGCGCAGCATGGTGTCGCTGATCCTGATGTCGCCCGAATTCCTGAGCCGCTGAGGACGAGACCATGACCATCGAACTCGATCGCCGCGGCTTCCTCAAGGGTTGCTGCGCCACTGCCGCCGTCGGTGCCGCGGCCCCTGCCATGTTTTTCGCGGGACAGGCGCAGGCCGCCGTCAACAGCTACGACACCATCGTCCACGTGTTCCTGCGCGGGGGCATCGACGGGCTCAACCTGGTGGTGCCCATCTCCGGCAACGACCGCGAGCACTACCAGCAGGCGCGGCCCGACATCCAGGTCCCGGTCAGCGGCGAGAACGCCGCGCTGCCGCTCACCCTGGCCAACGGCTCGGCAACGGGCTTCGGCCTGCACGCCGCAGCGACCGGACTGCGCGACATCTGGGCCGACGGCAGGCTTGCCATCGTCCACTGCTGCGGCATGCAGAGCACGGTCACGCGCAGCCACTTCGACGCGCAGCAGTACCTCGACTTCGGCACGCCCGGCAACAAGGGCAACGGCACCGGCTGGATCGCCCGCGCCTGGGAGACGCAGCCGGGCGCGTCGTCTTCGGTGGTAATGCCGGCGCTGGCGGCCAACAGCCGCATGCCGGCCAACCTGCTCGGCGCCACCCACGCCATGACCATGGGCAGCCCCAACGACTTCCACCTCAACTCCGGTTCCTATGCCTGGCAGCGCGCACGCGACGGCTCGCCTGCGGGCTTCAGGGGCGTGAACGAAACGCTGGCCCGCATGTGGCAGGGGAACGTGGGGGTCGAACACAGCGGTCGCGCCGCCGACGCCGCGCTGCGCACGGTGGCCGGCCAGGCCTACACCGCCACCCTGCCCACCGCATGGCCGACCACGACCTTCGCCCGCCAGCTGTGGACGGTGGCACAGTCGATCCGCTTCAACCTGGGCCTGCGCTACGCGGCCGTCGACGTGGGCGGCTGGGATACGCACGAGAGCCAGGGCAACAGCGGCGGCGGCTATTTCCACGGGCGCGTGGGTGAACTGTCGCAGGCGCTGGCAGCGTTCTACGCCGAGCTTGCCGCCACCGGCGAGATGGGCCGGGTGACGGTGGTCGTGCAGTCGGAGTTCGGCCGCCGCGTACGCGAGAACGGCAGCGGCGGCACCGACCACGGCTACGGCAACCCGCTGCTGGTGATGGGCGGCCCGGTGAACGGACGGCGCTTCTACGGCAGCTGGCCTGGACTGCATCCGGAGATCCTGTCGCCCCACTTCGGCGACGTGCCGGTGACCACCGACTTCCGCCGCGTGTTCACCGAACTGCTGCGCGCGCGCATGGGCCACACCCGCACGGCCGAAGTCTTTCCCGGCTACAGCGGGTACAGCGCGCTCGGCATGTTTGCCGCCACGGGCGCGGCGGCGACATCGGCACCCGCACCTGCGCGGCAGGTCCCGCAACCGGCGCTGTCGAATGTCAGCACCGCACCCTCTCGTGCGCCGACAGGCGTCGGCGAAAGCGCGCCAGCGGCGACCGGGCCGATCCGCCATCGCCGCGGCGTGACGCGGATGCCCACCCGCGTGTCCCAGCCCCTGCTGCGATTGCGCCTGAAGCTTTACCGGTTGATGCAGCAGCACCGGCTGTAGGGCAACCCTGTCGTGATCAGGCCCCGCGGGGGCGCCCCTCCTGCGGCGCCCCCGGTACGCCAGCCCCTTCACTGGCCACATGACGCCTTGCCACTCAACGCCTCGCCACTCAACGCCTGGCCCACTCAACGGTTGGCAACTCGACTCCTGGCCACTTGGCGTTTCGCCACATCACGCTAGGCCAATGACGCGCGATGCTGGCGTCTTGCCGGGCTTGCCGCGCAACCACCCGACTGTCATTTCGACCATCGGGAGAAATCTGTCGAGGACCGGCACCAGCCGTGCCGCAGCATCATCCGAAGGCGGATTTACCGTTGCCCGAGTGAGAAATCTGCTTCCGGGTGCGCAGCGACGCATCACCGATTGTCTCTCGGTAGATCTCTGCCTGCGGTCGAGATGACATGCGGAAGGAGCCAGAAGCAAGGCCGGCAATCGTGAGTCACGGAGCCCTTCAACGCGGTCGCAAACGCCTGCATCCCGTTCGCGGACGCCTGCATCCGGCTCGCGAATACCTGCATTCCGCCCTTGAGGACAGCCTGTCTTCGAACGTCGACCAAAGAAAAAGGCGGGCCGAAGCCCGCCTTTCCTTGACGCGAACGTGGCAGCTTATTCGGCCGACACGCCCTCGCCTTCCTCGATGGCCTTCATCGACAGGCGGATGCGGCCCTGCTTGTCGACTTCCAGCACCTTGACCTTGACCACGTCGCCTTCCTTGAGCACGTCGCTGACCTTCTCCACGCGATCGTTGGAGATCTGCGACACGTGCACCAGGCCGTCCTTTCCGGGCGAGATGGTGACGAACGCGCCGAAGTCCATGATCTTGGCGACCTTGCCTTCGTAGATGCGGCCCGGCTCGACGTCGGAGGTGATCTGCTCGATGCGCGCCTTCGCGGCCTGGCCGGCGACGGCGTTGACCGAGGCGATGGTGATCGTGCCGTCGTCCTGGATGTCGATCTGGGTGCCGGTTTCCTTGGTGATCGCCTGGATCACCGAGCCGCCCTTGCCGATCACTTCGCGGATCTTGTCGGGATGGATCTTGATCGTGATCAGGCGCGGCGCGAACTCGCTGAGCTCGGCGCGCGGCGCGGTCAGCGCGGCTTCCATTTCCTTGAGGATGTGCAGGCGGCCCTGCTTGGCCTGGGCCAGCGCGACCTTCATGATCTCCTCGGTGATGCCCTGGATCTTGATGTCCATCTGCAGCGCGGAGATGCCGCTCGCGGTGCCGGCGACCTTGAAGTCCATGTCGCCGAGGTGATCCTCGTCACCGAGGATGTCGGACAGCACGACGAAGTCGTCGCCTTCCTTCACCAGGCCCATCGCGATGCCGGCGACCGGCGCCTTGATCGGCACGCCCGCGTCCATCAGCGCCAGCGACGAACCGCAGACCGAGGCCATCGACGAGGAGCCGTTGGACTCGGTGATCTCCGAGACCACGCGGATGGTGTACGGGAACTCTTCCATCGTCGGCATGACGGCCAGCACGCCGCGCTTGGCGAGGCGGCCGTGGCCGATCTCGCGGCGCTTCGGGCCCATCATGCGGCCGGCTTCACCCACCGAGTAGGGGGGGAAGTTGTAATGGAACAGGAAGTGTTCCTTGTACTCGCCGGCGACGGCATCGATGATCTGGCCGTCGCGCGCGGTGCCGAGGGTCACGGCCACGATAGCCTGGGTCTCGCCACGGGTGAACAGCGAGGAGCCGTGCACGCGCGGCAGGATGCCGACCTTGGACGCGATCGGGCGCACGGTGTCGAGCGCGCGGCCGTCGATGCGGACCTTGGTCTTGAGGACCGAGTCGCGCATGGTCTGGTATTCCTGCTCGCCGAACTCCTTCGACAGCTCGCCGGACGACCAGGCGTTGGCCTCGGCCTGCGGGCTCACCGCGTCGATGATGGCCTTCTTGACCTTGGAGATCGCGTCCTTGCGCTCGAGCTTGTCGCGCACCTGGAAGGCGGCGGCAAGCTGCTCGCCGACCGCGGTGCGGATGGCCGAGACCAGGCCTTCGTTGGCGGCGGGCGCGGACCACTCCCACTTCGGCTTGCCGGCTTCGGCAACCAGCTCGTTGATCGTGGCGATCGCGACCTGCATCTGCTGGTGGCCGAACATCACCGCGCCGAGCATCACGTCTTCCGACAGCTCCTTGGCTTCGGATTCGACCATCAGCACCGCATTGGTGGTGCCGGCGACGACCAGCTCGAGCTCGGAATCGGCCAGCTCGCTGACGGTCGGGTTGAGCAGGTACTGGCCGGCCTTGTAGCCGACCTTGGCCGCGCCGATGGGGCCGTCGAACGGCGCTCCCGACAGCGACAGCGCGGCGGAGGCGCCGATCAGGGCGAGGATGTCGCCGTCGACTTCCGGGTTCATCGACATCACGGTGGCGATGATCTGGACTTCATTGCGGAAGCCATCGGGGAACAGCGGCCGGATCGGGCGGTCGATCAGGCGCGAGATCAGCGTTTCCTTCTCGGTCTGGCGGCCTTCGCGCTTGAAGAAGCCCCCGGGGATGCGGCCACCGGCGTAGAACTTCTCCTGGTAATCCACGGTGAGCGGGAAGAAGTCCTGCCCCTCGCGCGCGGTCTTGTTGGCCACGGCGCTGACCAGCAGCACGGTGCCCTCGCACGAAACCATCACCGCGCCGCCGGCCTGCCGCGCGATCTCGCCGGTTTCAAGGGTGATGGTCTGGTTGCCGTACTGGAAGCTCTTGGTCACTTTTGCCACGTGGGGATTCCTTGGATGACTCTTTCGATGGACCGGCCAGGACCCCTGTCCCGGTCGGGCGGCCGCGTCCGCCACGGCCAAAAAAAGAACCGCGGCGCATCACTGCGCCGCGGCGGTGTTCTGTCTTAGCGACGCAGGCCGAGCTTCTCGATCAGGGCCTTGTAGCGACCCACGTCCTTGCGATGCAGATAGTCGAGCAGGCTGCGGCGGCGGTTGACCATCATCAGCAGGCCGCGCCGGCTGTGGTGATCCTTCTTGTGCGTCTTGAAATGCTCGGTCAGGTGCACGATGCGCGCGGTGAGCAGGGCCACCTGCACTTCCGGCGAGCCGGTGTCGTTGGCGGCGCGCGCGTGTTCCTGGATGATCTGGTTGTTGTCGATGGACATGATTGCCTCTGGTCACGAAACCCGCAGATCACGTCGCCGCATCGTGGTGCCGGCGCGTACCGCAAGGTTCGTCATGGGGATGAAGGGAAAGCCGGAATGGCCAGCCCGTGCCGATGGATCTGCTGTTGGAAGTGCTTGAAAAAGCCGTGGAATTGTACCGGCTCCGAACTGGCCGGACAAGCTCAGCGTGCATCGCCGGCCGCGGCCTCGCTGGCCCAGGTGAACAGCCGCCTGGCGCGCAGCGCACCGTCCACGACCTCGCCCAGCCCCAGTGCGCGGCCGTCGGGGCCGAACACCGCCACGCCACCGGGGGGGTGGAAATCCCCGCTCACGACCTGCCCCCGGCCGAGGCGCCGGGCCTGCGCCTCGTCCAGCTCGACCGGTGGCCAGGACGCCATGCCCTGCTCCAGCGGCAGCAGGCAGGCCAGCAGGCTGCGTTCGCCGCGCGCGGCCAGCGCCTGCAGCTCGTCCAGCGTCCACATCCTCGGGTCCCTGAACGGATCGACCCACAGCCGCCGAAGCTCGGCCACGTGGGCACCACAGCCCAGCGCCTCGCCCAGGTCGCGCACCAGGCTGCGCACATAGGTCCCGGAGCCGCACTCGACATGCAGGCGCAGCTGCGGGGCGATGCCGTTCAGGTCGTCGAGCAGATCGGCCGCCGACTGCAGCCGGTACTCGTGCACGTCGACCGGCCGCGGCTCGACCTCCACCACCTCGCCGCGCCGCGCCTTCGCATACAGGGGCTCGCCGCCGCGCTTGAGCGCCGAATAGATCGGCGGGCGCTGCTGGATGCGTCCGGTGAGCGCGTGCAGGGCTTTGTCGATCGGCGGGATGCGCAGCGCGGGCACGGGGCGCTCGCGCAAGGGCTGGCCGTCGGCATCGTCGGTATCGGTGACCACGCCCAGGCGGGCGACGGTGTCATAGGCCTTGCGCGCACCGAGCAGGCCGCCGGCGATCTTGGTGGCTTCGCCAAAGCACACCGGCAGCAGGCCGGTCGCCAACGGATCGAGGCTGCCGGTATGGCCGGCCTTCTCGGCGCGGAACAGGTGGCGCACCCGCTGCAGCGCCTGGTTCGAACTCAGGCCGCGCGGTTTGTCGAGCAGCAGGATGCCGTCGAGCTTCCTGAATTTCGTGCGCGGGCGTTGGGTCATCGGGTGATTGTAGGTGGCGGACGCGCCAGCGGCTCGTCCGGATTCCGCCACGCCGACCGCAGGGCACGGTCATCCCGAGCGCAGCAAGGGATCTGCCATCACGCCAGAGCAGATCCCTCGCTGCGCTCGGGATGACCGGGGCTGGAGACTAGAGGTCGCGCAGCAACTGGTCGATACGCTCGCCGCGATCGACCGAATCGTCGTAGTGGAAATGCAGCTCGGGCACATGCCGCAGCTTCACCGCGCGCGCCAGGCGGAAGCGGACCTCGTGCGCCACAGCACGCAGGCCCTTGACCGCCTCGACCGCGCGCTCAGGTTCCAGCGCGGTCACGAAGACCTTGGCGTGCGCCACGTCGCGCGAGACCTCGACGTCGGACACGCTGACCGAAGGCAAGCCATGCTCGGCCACCGCTTCACGCACCAGCGTGCCCAGTTCCCTGCGGAGCTGCGCGGCGATGCGGTCGGTGCGGTGGAAAGACTTGGTCATCGGGAATGGGAAACCGGAATGGGGGGCTGGCAGGACACGGGATCAAAACCGACAGGGACGGCGCCGGGAAAGCGGGCGGCGAATGCGACTCCACCGCGCCCTGTTTCCCGGCCCTCCCCGCGGCGGGCGCTTACAGCGTCCGCTGGACCTCGATGCGCTCGAAGCACTCGATCTGGTCACCGGGCTTGACGTCGTTGTAGGCCTTCACCGCGATGCCGCACTCGGTGCCGTTGCGCACTTCCTCGACGTTTTCCTTGAAGCGGCGCAGCGATTCCAGCTCGCCCTCGAAGACCACCGTGTTGTCGCGCAGCACGCGGATCGGGCGGTTCTTGCGGACCACGCCCTCGACCACGATCGAGCCGGCGACGGCACCGAACTTGGAGCTGCGGAACACGTCGCGGACCTCGGCGATGCCGATGATCTCTTCGCGGATCTCCACGCCCAGCAGGCCGGATGCCACCTGCTTCACCTGGTCGATCACGTCGTAGATGATCGAGAAGTAGCGCAGGTCCAGGCCGCTGTTCTCGATCACCTTGCGCGCCGAGGCGTCGGCGCGGACGTTGAAGCCGATGATCGTGGCCTTGGCGGTGGCCGCGGCGTTGGCATCGGACTCGGTGATGCCACCCACGCCCGAGACGATGACGTTGATGCGGATCTGCTCGTTCGACAGCGCGGTCAGCGCCTGGCGCAGTGCTTCCACCGAACCCTGCACGTCGGCCTTGATGACCAGGTTGAGCTGCTGCTGCGCCTCGCTCTGGCCCATCTGCGCGATGATGTCTTCCATGCGGTTGCCCGCCTGCGCCACCAGGCGCAGCTCGCGGCGCTTGGCCTCGCGCTGCTGGGCGACGTCCTTGGCCAGGCGCTCGTCGGCGACCACGACGAAGTCGTCGCCGGCATCCGGCACGCCCGACAGGCCCAGCACCTGCACCGGGATCGAGGGACCGGCGCTCGCAACCTGCGAGCCGGTTTCGTCGAACAGCGCACGCACACGGCCGAACTGCACGCCGCACACGAGGTAGTCGCCCTTCTCCAGCAGGCCCTGCTGCACCAGCACCGTCGCAACCGGGCCGCGGCCCTTGTCGAGCGAGGATTCGATGACCGTGCCCGAGGCGCGGCCTTCGGCCACGGCGCGGAGTTCAAGCAGCTCGGACTGCAGCGAGATCGCGTCGAGCAGGTTGTCCACGCCCTGCCCGTTCTTGGCCGACAGCTCGACCATCTGCGTGTCTCCACCGAAATCCTCGGCGACGAGGTCGTGGGCCAGCAGTTCGTTCTTGATCCGCCCGGGATCGGCGTCGGACTTGTCGACCTTGTTGATCGCCACGATCAGCGGCACCTTCGCCGCCTTCGCATGCTGGATCGCCTCGATCGTCTGCGGCATCACGCCATCGTCGGCCGCGACCACCAGCACCACGATGTCGGTCAGCTTGGCGCCGCGCGCGCGCATCGAACTGAAGGCGGCGTGGCCGGGGGTATCCAGGAAGCTGATGACGCCCTTCGCCGTTTCGACGTGGTATGCGCCGATGTGCTGGGTGATCCCGCCGGCCTCGCCGGTGGCGATCTTGGTGCGACGGATGTAGTCCAGCAGCGAGGTCTTGCCGTGGTCGACGTGACCCATGATCGTGACCACCGGCGGACGCTGGGCCTGGTCGCCCTGCGCGCCCTCGACGTGCGCCAGCAGCTCGGACTCGGCGTCGTTGGCTTCCGCGGCGACGGCCTTGTGGCCAAGCTCCTCGACCACCAGCACCGCGGTGTCATGGTCGATGCTCTGGGTGATGGTGGCCATCACGCCCATCTTGAACAACGCCTTGACCACGTCGCCGCCCTTGAGCGCGAGCTTCTGCGCCAGGTCGGCCACGGTGATCGCTTCGCCGATGGCCACTTCGCGCACCACCGGTGCGGTCGGGCGTTCAAAGCCGTGCGGGCCGGCGCCGCTGCGCGACTGCTCGACGTGGCGACGCGACTTCGGCTTGCCGCGCGAACTGGTGCTGCGGCGCGCGCGCTCGGACGGGCTCAGGTGCAGCTGGCCGGCGAAACGGGCGGTGTTGTCGTCGTCCTCGACGCCGGCGACCATCGCGTGCGAGCCGCGGTTGCCCTTGTGCTTGGGACCGGTCCCACGCTCGTCGCGTGCCGGCGGCGGCTTGGGATGTCCGTGGCCGTGGGTCGGCTTGCGCGCGGCCGCATCGGCATCGGTCTCGGGCGCTGCGGCGGTGGCCTGCTCGGCCTCCTTGCGTAGCCGTTCTGCCTCGGCCTCCTGCTGGCGCTTGAGCTCGGCCGCTTCATCGGCGCGGCGCTGGTCTTCCTCGGCCAGGCGCTGCTGCTCGGACAGGTTGCGCTGGCGCGATTCCTCGAGCTTGCGCAGGATCTCGGCCTGCTCGTCGTCCGCCGTCTGGGCAGCGCCCTGGGCGCCCTCGCCCGTCGGCTTGACCAGCGTGACCTTCCTGCGCACCACCACGTCGACGGTCGAGCGGTTCTTGCCGCCGCCAACGGTGAGTTCCTGCTTGCGCGTGCGGTTGAGCGTGATCTTCTTGGGCGCAACCTCTTCCTCGGCCGGCTTGTCGGCCTTGCCGTGGGTGCGGCGCAGGAAGCCGAGCAGCTTGACCTTCTCGGTGCTGGTGACGACCTGGTCGGGACCAGTGAACGCCATGCCCGCCTCGGACAGCTGTTCCAGCAGCTTCTCCACCGGCGTGTTGACCAGGGCGGCGAGCTTGCGGATCGTGGTTTGTTGCGACATTCGGATTCTATGCTCTGTTTGGCGCCCCCTCGCCAAGAGCAAGGGCAACGCGGATTCTAAGCCCTGACCGGTGCAGGGCGGCGTTCATCGCGCGGTCATTCGCCGCGCTCCAGGCGTGCCCCCGTGGCGCTCACGCGCCACGCTCCAGACGGGCGATCTCTTCGGCACGGGCGGCCAGGATCAGCGCCGCGGCGCGTTCCCCGTCGAGCCCTTCGATGCCGAACTCGAGCACTTCGTCCGCCGCCAGGTCGGACAGGTCTTCGCTGGTCCGCACACCGTGCGAGGCCAGCGCGTAGGCGGTTTCGTCGTCCATGCCTTCCAGGGCCAGCAGGTCGTCGGTCGGCGCGTTCTCGTCGAGCTCCTCCTCGACCGCAAGCGCGTCGTTGAGCAGCGCGTCGCGGGCACGGGCGCGCAGTTCCTCGACGATGTCCTCGTCGAAGCCCTCCACCGCCAGCAGCTCGCCGACCGGCACGTAGGCGATTTCTTCGACGGTGCCAAAGCCCTCGGCCACCAGGATGCCGGCGATCTCCTCGTCGACTTCGAGCTTTTCCTGGAACAGTGCGCGCGCCGCGGCCTGCTCGGCCTCGGACTTCGCGGTCACCTGGTCCTGGGTCATCACGTTCAGCTGCCAGCCCGTGAGGCGGCTGGCCAGGCGCACGTTCTGCCCGCCCTTGCCGATCGCCTGGGCCAGCTTGTCCTCGGCGACCGCCAGGTCCATCGAGTGCTTGTCCTCGTCGACGACGATCGACTGCACCTCGGCCGGCGCCATCGCGTTGATCACGAACTGCGCCGGGTTGTCCGACCACAGCACGATGTCCACGCGCTCGCCGTTGAGCTCGTTGCTCACCGCCTGCACGCGCGAACCGCGCATGCCGATGCAGGCGCCGATCGGATCGGTACGGTTGTCGTAGGCGATGACCGCGATCTTGGCGCGGTCGCCGGGATCGCGGGCGCAGCCCTTGATCTCGACCAGGCCCTGGCCCACTTCCGGGACCTCGAGCTTGAACAGCTCCATCATGAATTCCGGCGCGGCGCGGCTGATGAACAGCTGCGGGCCGCGCGGCTCGCTGCGGACGTCGAACAGGTAACCGCGGATGCGGTCGCCGGCGCGCACGATGTCACGCGGGATCGCCTTGTCCTTGGGGATGAAGGCTTCCGCATTCCCGCCCAGGTCGACGAAGACGTTGCCGCGCTCCACGCGCTTGACCACGCCGGTCACCAGCTCGCCGATGCGGTCCTTCCACGCGTCCACCACCTGCTGGCGTTCGGCTTCGCGCACGCGCTGCACGATCACCTGCTTGGCGGCCTGCGCGGCGATGCGACCGAAGTCGACGTTCTCGATCTGCTCCTCGATGTAGTCGCCGACCTCGACGCCCTCGACCTCGTCCACGGCGTCCATCAGGCGCAGCTGGCGGTCGGGCGATTCCATCACCACGTCGTCGGCCACGACCTCCCAGCGGCGGAAGGTCTCGTAGCTCCCGTCCTTGGCGTCGATCGACACGCGGGTCAGCACGTCCTGGTCGAGATAGCGCTTCTTCGCCGCCGTGGCCAGCGCGGCCTCGATCGCTTCCAGGATCACCGACTCCGGCACGCCTTTTTCGTTGGCGACCGCATCGACCACCAACAACAGTTCTTTGCTCATCTGTATGAAACCTCTGAAAACCGGTTCGATCCTGTCATCACGCCCGGGCACGCCGTGCCCGGTCCCTCTCGCGCGCCAGCACAACCACGCCGGCGCACTGGAAAATCATTGGCGCGGCGGCTTCGCCGCGCGGCGCCCTGCGGCCGCCTTGCGTCCGGGCTTGCCCGGTCGCGCATCGCCCTCCGGCAGGTCGCGCACCGGCCCGTAGCCCAGCGCGACCCAGTCCGGCACCAGGCGGGCCTTGTCGATGTTGTCCACCGCCACTTCGATCGGCGCGCCATCGACGTCGAACACGATCGTCCCGCCATCCACCGACACGATGGTGCCGGTCAGGCGGCGGCGCCCGTCCTGCGGCAGCTTCAGCCCGACCTTGGCGCGCTCGCCTGCGAAGCGCGCGAACTGCGCGGCATCGAACAGCGGCCGGTCCACGCCGGGCGAAGACACTTCCAACGTGTAGTTGGCGGAGATCGGGTCCTCGACATCGAGCTGCGCAGACACCTCGCGGCTGACCGATTCGCAGTCCTCGATCGAAACGACCCGGGCCTCGGCCTCGCCCTCGGGCACGTCGATATACAGGCGCAGCACCGCACCGCCGGGTGCGGTCAGGTATTCGATGCCAAGCAGCTGCAGCCCCAGTGATTCCACCGTGGGCGCAAGCAGCGTGCTGATCTGTGTCGCCTTGTCTGTCACGTCGTGTCGTTGAACCTGTCAGATCGCCGGAAACAACAAAGGGCCCGATGGGCCCTTTGTCCTGAATGTCCGGCCAAAGCCGGATTTCGGCATCGAGGCAAGCAGTGACCTCGATGAAGCCCGGTTTCCCGGCACCATCCGGAGGCTTCAGCGCCTCCGGTGGTCCGATGAAACTGGTAGCGGGGGCGCTCCGTCCCTTATCTGCTAGAGCCGTTCAGGGTGGTGCTGCGCCGCGCCAGCCGCAAATTATACTGACTTTCGTCGCCTTATCCAACTGACGTTCGGCCGAGATTCGCGGCCGCCGTGTGCCGGGCAGGCCCGACGCCACACCGTGATGGATTCGCCACTCTATAAGCAAACTGCTGTTTAGACGCTGTTTGCCGTCCAATCAGGCACTTAGAGAGTGGGCCACTGAAACCGCTTAGCGTTGGCTCGCCTGCCGCCGTGGTTGCGTCGCTGATTCACACAGGCTACCAAGGCCCCACGTAGTCCTCAGAGAGGGCCAAAGTGCGGGCCAGCAATCGGATCAGGCGCCCTCCGCGGCGAGGATCACGTCCGCAGCCGCTTCAGGATTCTCAAATGGCCTTACACGGAGCTCATGCTTGTCGCCAAACTCCTCTAACTCGGACAAGGCCGCGTACGCCCCCGCAAGCTGTCGTTCGGAGTAAGCGATCGAGTTCTTCGGGGGAACCCACAGGAGAAGCTCATAGCTCCTCCTCATCAACATCTGATCGATATCCTTGAGAATTTGTAGATCGATCAGGCGCGACTTCGATCGATGCCGCCGGTTCGAGAGGTTTGCACCTGGAACAAGAGCGTCAAAATTCGCAGCGATGTTCTCCCCCAGGTATCCGATCTTGGTAGGCGACGCACCCGACCGAATCGTAACCTCGCCATTGAAGCGCGCATCGTAAGACTGTCGCCGGTTGACGACGGCGTGACGAACCTCACGGCTCCATCGCTCGGCTGCAGGCGCCTCCTCTTCTCGCTTCTCGGCGACTTCCACGCTTAATGACATATCGCCCGCCAAGCTCGCAACAAGTCGAGTTGCCCTGGCGGCGACCTGCTCGACCGTTTCGCCGATCGCTCGGCGAAGGGGGCCTAGGTAGCAAGACGTGATCGGAGCCTGCCACTCCTCGATGGCCCCGCCCATAGCTAGATGATCTTGCAAGGACTCCTGAACCAGCAGCGCGACACCAGAAAACTGGTCGCCGCGGTCTCCATACATGCAGCGAAAGACCTGCTCGCGAATGGTCAGTTCGACGTGCCAACGTCCTTCAAGGTCACGCGCGACGACCAACGCCGTAAGGCGCTCGCCACTGCCACTCATGGGCTCCAAATAGACCGGCGCCCAACAAGTGGACCGGTCTGCGACGGCCGGGAAACGAGAAGAATTGAGTAGAAGTCGGTCCATCAGAAGAGGCCACCCTGCCGGGCAGGTATTCTCTCATTCCCAAGTCGCACCAGGTGATCTTGGCGCCCAGCCAGCCAATTGAAGACCTCGTCGATCACGTCCATGGGCCAAAAGGCCTCGTCGAACAGTCCGCGTACGGGATCCACCTCATGATCCCGAAAGGACGACATGACCCCAGTGGCTTTGGGCCTCAGGGTCAGCAGCTGGCTTTCTACAAGCCCTTCGATGGCGACGCCGAACAACTGGTTCAAAGGAGCGATCTGATCCGCGCTGATCATGCGGCTAATCGCCAGATCATGATCAATCAACCAGAAGGTGCTGATGCCATCAAAAATCAAATTCCCGGCGTGCCTGTCGCAGTTGGCGATCCATTCATCAAAGCACGCGGCTGGCATCAGCTGCTGCCAACTTCGCAACCTATCTAGCACGGCCCGCTGGTCAGACTGCTTTACCCACACCATGAGATTGGGATGGGCAATCGCCGTTCCACCGAAAGCCAACCCCGGACCACCCAGTCCTGAAGGCACGAACACCACTAGCGGCTCTGGGATGGGCAAGCCAAGCCGCCTCCCCAATACCGAACACGCGATCTCAACAACGAGCTTGCGCGGGTCGCTAAGTCGCTTCACGAAAGCCTCAACGTCGCCTTCATCCGTCTGGACGATGCAGCGGCTGCTGTCGTTCACACCCGTGTCTGCCGGACTAAGTTCCAGCACCAACGTTCCGTATTGCAGCGGCACAGCCCCTCCCCGCGTCACAGACTGCTCAAGCCGCTATAGCCAGTCCATACAGCTGGTCGCGGCGCTGACGAAACGCTACCCCAGTTCCGAAGCGAAGAGTTAAGCAATCGTTATACGCTCCAAAATCGGCACCCTGCGGTTCTCCGACTGCCGGGCGCGCAATTCCAGAGTGCCTTCTAACATCCGTCAATGTGTTACTCCGCCCAAGTCAACGCCGAATTCAAGAAGCTCGTCCGGGCCACCGGCTCGGACATGGACATCGACAGCTACGTGAAGATGCTCTGGTGGAAGCAGGGCCTGGCCCCGGAAGCGGCCCAAGGCGCCGCGGGCCTGGAGCGCGACATCCTCGCGCACGGGCCGCCCGAAGTGGCCGAGATGATCCGCCAGCGGGATGCCTAGGAGATCGACCAGCTCACGCAGGAGATCTTCGCCCAGCGCCGGCGCGTGGCGGATGCCGAGCGCGCCCTGCAGGCCAAGGACACCAAGAAGGCCCGGGGGGGATGTACGCAGCGGCACCAACTAAGGTGGCGGCCGCCCAGCGCAGGGTGGATAGCCTGGAAGGAATACCACCGACCAAGACTGGCGGATCTACCCGGGCGTATACGCGCCGGTGATCGTCACCGAGGGCGGCCAGCGGGCGACCAGGCTCATGCGGTACGAGTGCCGGCCCGCCGGCAAGCCGGCCTTTTACGATCGCAAGTTCCCGGGCACGTATACAACGATCGTCAGAAACGAAAAAGGCGACCTCGTTGCGGAGGTCGCCTCTTCGTCATCTGCGTGCTCGTCTACGCAGATATTGTTGGTAGCGGGGGCAGGATTTGAACCTGCGACCTTCGGGTTATGAGCCCGACGAGCTGCCAGACTGCTCCACCCCGCATCAGAAGCGGAATTATGAAGATGCCGGGCGGTTTTGGCAAGCCCCATGCACCTTCTTGACGACAGGAATACCGCGATCAGGCGAATGCGTGCTGGCACCACTCCATGATCGGGCTCCAGAACAGGCCCAGGCCCAGCAGCGCCAGGGCGTTGATCGAGAACACCACCTGCAGCGCGCCACCACGGACCGTGACCGGCTCGCCCGAAGGCTGGTCGAAGTACATCACCTTGATCACGCGCAGGTAGTAGAACGCGCCGATCACCGCGAACACGATGCCCACGATCACCAGCCACATCAGGTCGGCCTCGAGCGCGGCGCGCAGCACCGCGACCTTGGCCCAGAAGCCCAGCAGCACCGGCACACCGGCCAGCGAGGCCATGATCAACAGCACCAGCCCCGCCATCCAGGGGTTGCGCGCATTGAGGCCACGGAAGTCCTCGATGCGGTCGGCCTCGAAGCCCTGCCGCGCCAGCATCACGATCGCGCCGAACGCCGCGGCCGACATGATCGCGTAGCTGATCGCGTAGAACATCGCCGCCGCGTAACCCTCGGCGCCACCGGCGGCGAGGCCCATGAACATGAAGCCCACGTGCGAGATCGTCGAGTACGCAAGCATGCGCTTGAGGTTGCTCTGCGCGATCGCGAACAGGTTGCCCACGCCCAGCGACAGTGCCGCCAGCACCGCCAGCAGCAGCTGGGTCTGTTCGTAGACCGGGCCCAGCGCGAGGTCGAGCATGCGCCAGGTCATGCCGAACGCGGCGATCTTGGGCGCGGAACCGATGAACAGCGTGATCGGGGTCGGCGCGCCGTGGTAGGTGTCGGGCAGCCACATGTGGAACGGCGCCGCGCCGAACTTGAAGGCGATGCCGACCACCACGAACACCGTGCCGGTAAGCAGCAGCGTCCGGTCGGTGCCGGACACGGCCACGGCCGCGTCGCGGATCTCGATGAGGTCGAGCGTGCCGGTGGCGCCGTAGACCAGGGTCATGCCGTACAGCAGCAGGCCCGAGGCCAGCGAACCGAGCACGAAGTACTTCATGGCCGCTTCGGAGCCCAGCCGGCTGTCGCGATCGGTGGCGACCAGGGCGTACGAGCACAGCGCCAGCAGCTCCAGGCCCACATAGATCATGGTCATGCTGCCGGCCGAGACCAGCAGCATCATGCCGGCCACCGCGAACAGCACCAGCACTGCCACTTCGCCCTTGTACAGCCCGCGCTCGCGCAGGAACGGCCAGATGTAGACCATCGCCAGCGCGCTGACCAGCAGCAGCACCAGCTTCATCACGTCCGCGCCCTCGTCGCGCACGAACATGCCGGACAGCACGCTGCCGTGCCCGCCGACGTCGAACCAGACCATCGCCGCGGCCGCCAGCAGCGTGGTGATCGCGAGTGCGTGGGTGACCACGCGGCGGCGATCGTCCAGGAACAGGTCGAGCATCAGCAGCGCGAACGCGCCGAAGACGACGAGCAGTTCGGGCGCCATCGGCGCCAGCTCGGCGAAGGAACGTACGGGAGGGGGCGTCATCGCGGTCGTCATCACTTGTTGCGTTCCTCGGCGGCCACGCGGGCCACCCCGTCTCCACCCACGAACCGGCGCATGGTCGAGGCCCGGCTCACAGCTTGCTCGCCGCGATGTGGGCCGCCAGCTCGGCGATTGCCGGGTCCATCAGGTCGATCAGCGGTTTGGGCCATACACCGATCAGCAGGGTGCCGGCGGCGAACGTGCCCAGCACGATCCACTCGCGGGCGTTGATGTCCTTGAGCTCGGCCACGTGCGCGTTGCCGACCTCGCCGAACATCACCCGCTTGACCAGCCACAGCGAATAGCCGGCGCCGATGATCAGCGTGAGCGCGGCGGTGAAGGCGATCATCGGGTGGTGCTGGAAGCTGGCCACGATCACCATGAATTCGCCGACGAAGCCCGAGGTGCCAGGCAGGCCCGAGTTGGCCATCGCGAAGAACACCATGAACAAGGTGAACCACGGCATCACGTTGGCCACGCCGCCGTAGTCGCGGATCATGCGCGTGTGCATCCGGTCGTAGAGCACGCCGACGCAGGAGAACATCGCACCGGAGATGAAGCCGTGCGAGATCATCTGCACCATCGCGCCCTGCAGGCCCAGGCGCGCCGCGTCTTCGCCGCCGCTCACGTCGCGCATCAGCGCAAACGCGATGAACGTACCCAGGGTCACGAAGCCCATGTGCGATACGGACGAGTACGCGATGAGCTTCTTCATGTCCTCCTGGACCAGTGCCACCAGGCCCACGTACACCACCGCGATCAGCGACAGCGCGATCACCAGCCAGGCCCATTCATGGCCGGCGTCGGGCGTGATCGGGAGGCTGAAGCGCAGGAAGCCGTAGCCGCCGATCTTCAGCATGATCGCTGCCAGGATCACCGAGCCGCCGGTCGGCGCCTCGACATGCGCGTCCGGAAGCCAGGTGTGCACCGGGAACATCGGCACCTTCACCGCGAACGCGGCGAGGAAGGCGAAGAACAGCCACATCTGCTCGGTCGAGGTCAGGCGCAGCGCGTACAGGTCGGGCAGCTGCCAGCTGCCCGCCTTCAGGTACAGGTAGATCAGGCCGACCAGCATGAAGATCGAGCCGAGGAACGTGTACAGGAAGAACTTGATCGACGCATACACGCGCCGCGGGCCGCCCCAGACGCCGATGATGATGAACATCGGGATCAGCATGGCCTCGAAGAACACGTAGAACAGCAGCGCGTCCACGGCCGAGAACACGCCGATCATCAGGCCCTCGAGGATCAGCATCGCGCCGAAGTACTGGCTCACGCGCCGGTCGACCGAGGTCCACGCGCCCACCAGCACCAGCGCGGTGGTCAGCGCGGTGAGGATGATCAGGGCGATCGAGATGCCGTCGGCGCCCAGGTGGTACTGGATGTCGTAGGCCGGAATCCACGCACGCCGCTCGAGGAACTGCAGCCCGGTGGCGGCGTAGTCGAAACCGGAGAACAGCGGCAGGCTGAGCGCGAACACCAGCAGCGCGATGGCCAGCGCGAGCCAGCGTGCGCCCGCGGCGCGCTTGTCGCCGAGCGCGAGCACGGCGGCACCACCGAGGATCGGCAGCCAGATCAGGAGACTGAGAAGAGGCCAGTTCTGCACGGGGTCAGGTCCAATTGCGGATCAGGACGGCCAGGAGCACGATCAGGCCGACGATCATCGCGAACGCGTAGTGGTAGAGGTATCCGGTCTGCATGCGGCGGACGAGCCCGGCGGTGAAATCGACGAGCCGGGCGGCGCCGTTGACGAACACGCCGTCGATCAGCTTGCTGTCGACCTCGCGCGAGCCGCGGCCGAGCAGCAGGCTTCCGCCGGCGAAGCCCTTGATCCACAGGTCGTCCATGCCGTACTTGTTCTCGAGCACCCGGATCGGACCGCGCAGCGCGTGCGCAACCTTCGGCGCCAGGCCGGGCCGCCACACGTACATCACGGTCGCGAGCAGGAAGCCGGCGAAGGTCAGCCAGAACGCCGGGGTCAGGAACCCATGCAGCGCGAAGGCCACCGGGCCGTGCCACAGGTTCTCCTTGAGCTGCGCCATCACATCGTGGGCAGCGAGCACCTCGATGGCGCCGGCGAAGAACGGCGTCGTGTCGGCGTGGCCGGCCCAGTCGGTGCCGAACAGCATCGGGCCTGCAGTGAAGAAGCCGACCAGGATCGAGGGAATCGCGAGCAGGACCAGCGGCACCGTGACCACCCAGGGCGACTCGTGCGGCTCGTGCACGCCATGGTGGCTGTCATCGGCGTGGTGGCCGTGCGCATCCAGGTGCGAGGGCTCGTGCCGGGTTTCCTGGCCCAGCGGACCGTGCTGCGCCTCGGGATGCGACTGCTCGACCTCGCGGAAACGCTCCGCGCCGAAATAGGTCATGTACAGCAGGCGGAAGCTGTAGAACGAGGTCACGAACGCGCCCGCCAGCACCGCCCAGTAGCCGTAGCTGCCGATCCAGCCTCGACCGTCGGCGGCGTGCTTGGCCGCCTCGATGATGGTGTCCTTGGAGTAGTAGCCGCTGAAGAACGGCGTGGCCACCAGTGCCAGCGTGCCGAGGACGGTGGTCCAGAAGGTGATCGGCATGTACTTGCGCAGCCCGCCCATCCGGCGCATGTCCTGCTCGTGGTGCATGCCGATGATCACGCTGCCGGCGGCCAGGAACAGCAGCGCCTTGAAGAAGGCGTGGGTCATCAGGTGGTACACCGCCGCCGAGTAGGCGGACACACCCAGTGCCACGGTCATGTAGCCCAGCTGCGACAGGGTGGAGTACGCGACCACGCGCTTGATGTCGTTCTGCACCATGCCGATCAGGCCGGTGAAGAAGGCGGTGGTGGCACCGATGAACAGCACGAAGTCGAGCGCCGTCGGGCTGAGCTCGAAGATCGGCGACATGCGCGCGACCATGAAGATGCCCGCGGTCACCATGGTTGCGGCATGGATCAGCGCCGAGATCGGGGTCGGGCCTTCCATCGAGTCGGGCAGCCACACGTGCAGCGGCACCTGCGCCGACTTGCCCATGGCGCCGATGAACAGGCAGATGCAGATCATCGTGGCGACCGACCATTCGGTGGCGCCGAGGATCTGGATGGTGCGGCCGTCCAGCACCTCGCTGGCGCGCCCGAACACGGTGGCGTAGTCGAGGCTGCCGAAGTACCACATCACCGCGGCGATGCCGAGCAGGAAGCCGAAGTCGCCCACGCGGTTAACCAGAAACGCCTTCATGTTGGCGAACACGGCCGTCGGGCGCTTGAACCAGAACCCGATCAGCAGGTACGACACCAGGCCCACCGCCTCCCAGCCGAAGAACAGCTGCAGGAAGTTGTTGCTCATCACCAGCATGAGCATGGAGAAGGTGAACAGCGAGATGTAGCTGAAGAAGCGCTGGTAGTCCGGATCATCGGCCATGTAGCCGACGGTGTAGAGGTGCACCAGCAGCGAAACGAAGGTCACCACCACCATCATCATCGCGGTCAGGTTGTCGACCAGGAAGCCGACGTGCGCCGAGTACCGGCCTACCTCGAAGAAGGTGTAGACGTTCTCGTTGACCGGCGCGGCGCCCTGCCCCACCAACTGCCACAGCACGTAGCCCGACAGGGCGCAGCTGATCGCGACCCCGAGGATCGTGACCGTGTGCGCGCCGGCGCGGCCGATCTGGCGACCGAAGAAGCCGGCCACGATCGCGCCCAGCAGCGGCGCCAGCACGATGATCAGCAGGTGGGTTGTCGAAATCGCCATGTCTTGTCCATTACCCGGGTCGTACCGGCCTCACTGCCGCCGGCCGGTGCGGAAAACGCGCGACTTCGAGAGTCAGCGCAAAACTTCACGTCCTGTCGTCATCACCGCCATCCATGGCGGTACCACATGGACTCCGGAGAGTCCGGCCCGGCATCCTTGGCCGGGCGTTCGCCGATGCGCGCGCCAGTGGCGCGCAGCACCGTCGTGTTCTGGTTGTCGTTGCAGCCATCCATGGCGGTACAGCGTTTTCTCCGGAGAGGTCCGGCCCCTCCATCCTTGGCCGGGCGTTCGCCGATGCGCGCGCCAGTGGCGCAGCACCGTTGTGTCCTGATTGTCGTTGCAGCCATCCATGGCGGTACAGCGTTGGCTCCGTGGAGATCCGGCCCGGCCATCCTTGGCCGGGCGTTCGCCGCAGCGCGCACCAGTGGTGCGCAAGCGCTGCGGCTCACCCCTTCAGCGTGTCGATTTCGGCGACGTTGATGGTGCGGTTGTTGCGGAACAGGGTGACCAGGATCGCCAAGCCGATCGCGGCCTCCGCGGCGGCCACGGTCAGGATGAAGAACACGAAGATCTGCCCCGCCTCGTCGCCGAAGTGGCGCGAGAAGGCGATGAAGTTGACGTTGACCGACAGCAGCATCAGCTCGATCGACATCAGCAGGATGATCACGTTCTTCCGGTTGAGGAAGATGCCGGCGACGCTGATGCAGAACAGCGCGGCACCGAGCGCGAGATAGTGGCCGAGCGCGAGGCCCTGTCCGAAGAATTCCATTACCTGGTCTCCCCTTCCCCGCCTGCGGCATCCGCTGGCGGGACTTCGACGACGGGCCGCTCGGCCGGCATGCTGACCATACGCAGGCGGTCGGCGGCGCGGGTGCGGGCCTGTTCGCCAGGATTCTGGTGTTTGGCACCCGGGCGGCGCCGCAGGGTCAGGGTGACCGCCGCCACGACCGCCACGGTGAGGATCAGCGCGGCGACCTCGAACGGCAGCAGGAAGTCGGTGAACAGGCGGCGCGCGATCCAGCTGACGTTGTTGCCGCCGACCGCATCGACCTGGTCCACGCCGAATGGCGCCAGCCTCGACTTGATGCCGATCAGGGTCAGGATCTCCACCAGCATCACCACCGCCACCAGCAGGCCGACCGGCAGGTAGCGCACGTAGCCTTCGCGCAGTGGCACCACGTCGATGTCGAGCATCATCACCACGAACAGGAACAGCACCATCACCGCGCCGACGTAGACCAGGATCAGGGCCACGCCCAGGAATTCGGCGCCGGCCAGGATCCAGGTGCAGGCCACGGTGAAGAAGGTCAGCACCAGGAACAGCGCGGCATGCACCGGGTTGCGGACGCTGATCACCGCACCAGCCGAGGCGACGGCCACGGCGGCGAAGGCGAGGAATGCGAACAGTGCGAAATCCATGGTCGGTCGCTTATCGGAAGGCGGCGTCGGCGGCGCGGCGCTCGGCGATCTCGGCTTCGAGCCGGTCGCCGATGGCCAGCAGCTGCGGCTTGGTGACGATGTTCTCGCCGCGGTTCTCGAAGTGGTACTCGTGCAGGTGGGTCTCGACGATCGAGTCGACCGGGCACGACTCTTCGCAGAAGCCGCAGTAGATGCACTTGAACAGGTCGATGTCGTAGCGCGTGGTGCGGCGCGTGCCGTCCTCGCGCGGCTCCGAATCGATGGTGATCGCCAGCGCCGGGCACACCGCCTCGCACAGCTTGCAGGCGATGCAGCGTTCCTCGCCGTTGGGGTAGCGGCGCAGCGCGTGCAGGCCACGGAAACGCGGCGACTGCGGGGTCTTTTCCATCGGGTACATCAGCGTGTACTTGGGACGGAACAGGTACTTGAGGGTCAGCGCCATGCCGCCGAGCAGCTCGAGCAGCAGTAGGCTCCGCACCCAGGAAACGAACTTGCCCATCACTGCCCTGCCTCGAACACGCCGAAGTACGCCATCAACGCCACCACCACGATCCAGCCGATGCTCAGCGGAATGAACACCTTCCAACCCAGCCGCATGATCTGGTCGTAGCGGTAGCGCGGGAACGAGGCGCGGAACCAGATGAAGCAGCTGGCGAAGAAGAACACCTTCGCGAACAGCCACCACCAGCCGTCGCCGAGGATCACGCCCAGCACCGGCACGTCCGGGATCCACGCCGCCGGGATCGGCGAGAGCCAGCCGCCCAGGAAGAAGATCGGGGTCAGGAAGCTGACCAGGATCATGTTGGCGTATTCGGCCAGGAAGAACAGCGCGAACGCCGACCCCGAGTACTCGACCATGTGGCCGGCGACGATCTCGGACTCGCCTTCCACCACGTCGAACGGCGAGCGGTTGGTCTCGGCCACGCCGGACACGAAGTAGATGACGAACAGCGGCAGCATCGGCAGCCAGAACCATTCGAACAGGCCGGCGTCGCCGGACTGCGCCATCACGATCTGCGACAGGTTGAGGCTGCCCGCGCCGACCATCACGCCCACCAGGGCGAAGCCCATCGCGATCTCGTAGCTCACCACCTGCGCGGCCGAACGCATCGCGCCGAGGAAGGCGTACTTCGAGTTCGAGGCCCAGCCGGCGAGGATCACGCCGTACACGCCCAGCGAAGTCATCGCCAGCAGGTACAGCAGCCCCGCGTTGGCGTTCGACAGCACCAGCTGCGCGTCGAACGGCACCACGGCCCAGGCCGCGAACGCCGGGGCCAGCGTGATCAACGGCGCCAGCACGTACAGCGCCCGATGCGCATTGGTGGGCTGGATGACTTCCTTGAACAGCAGCTTGAACACGTCGGCGAAGGCCTGCAGCACGCCCCAGCCCACGTACATCGGCCCGTGGCGCGAATGCATCCAGCCGATCAGCTTGCGCTCCCACACCACGTAGAACGCCACCGACACGATCACCGGCACGGCGATCGCGAGCACCTTGAGCACGATCCAGACGATCACGCCGATCGCGCCCAGCGACATCAGCCAGTCGTACAGCGGCGCGGTCCAGGCGGACAGCAAGGTGGCCGTGTTGACGGTATCGATGGTCGCGCTCATGCGGCCTCCACCGTCACGTGGCCGGCGCCAAGCGCGGCCGTGGCGCCATAGCCCGACTCCACCCACGCGCAGCCGCGCGCAACCAGGTCGCTCAGGTTGACCGGCAGCGCCGCGACGCCAGCACCGTTGCGCACCTTCGCCATCGACCCCTGGCCAAGGCCGAGGCGACCGGCATCGTCCGGATGCAGGCTCAGGCGCGGGCCGACGGTGAGCGGATGCGCCTGTAGCGCCTGCGCGCGACGGGTCAGCCCGTCGACGCGGTAGATCGCCTGCGATACGGCCAGCTCGAGACCTTCGCCCTGCGCTGCCGTGGACGCATCACTGCGGCTCGCGTTGGGCACGGTCGCCTGCAGCCCGGCGCGAAGCCCGGCCAGATCGGTGAACTCGAAGCCGGCCACTTCCAGCATTCCGCCGAGCGCGCGCAGCACCTTCCAGCCCTGCCGCGCTTCGCCCGGCAGCTTGCCCGCGGCGATCGCACGCTGGTCGATGCCCTCGAGGTTGGTGAGGGTGGCGTCGTTCTCGAACAGGGTCGCGATCGGCAGGATCACGTCGGCGACGCGGCGCGTGGACTGGCAGGCGAAATGGCTGAATGCCACCACCTGCGCGCCGTCCAGCGCCTTCATCGCGGCGGCCTGGTCCGCAAAGTCCAGCCCCGGCTCGATGCCGTACAGCACATAGGCACTGCGCGGGTCCGCGAGCATGGCGGTCGCATCGCGGCCGGACGGCAGCACGCGGTGACGCGACAGGCCCAGCGCATTCGCGCCCTGCGGGATGCGGCACAGCTGCGCACCGGTCGCCTGCGCGAAGCCGGCGGCTGCGGCGCGGATCGCGGCGGCGTGCGGGCCGTTCTCCGCCACCGCGCCGACGATCACGGCAACACTGCCCGCACCGCGCACGGCGTCGGACAGCTCCGCCGAGCCCAGCGCAGCGGCCAGCTTCGATGGCGCGACGATCGCCTTGCTGGCGATATCGAACGCGAACTCGAAGTCGACCGGGCTGACCACATGCACCTTGGCGCCGCGGCGCCAGGCCTTGCGCACGCGCTGGTGCAGGAGCGGCACTTCGTGGCGCAGGTTGGAGCCGACGATGACGATGGCGTCGGCCTGGTCGATGTCGGCGACCGGCATCGCGAAGGCTTCCGCGACGGCACCGTCGGACAGGTCGTGCTGGGCGATGCGATGGTCGATGTTGCCCGTGCCCACGCCTTCGGCCAGGCGCGCCAGCAGGCTGCCCTCTTCGTTCGAAGTGGCCGGATGCACCAGGACGCCGAGATTGTCCGCGCCGTTCTCGCGCAGGATCTTTGCCGCGTTCGCCAGCGCCTCGTCCCAGCTGGCTTCGCGCCAGTCGCCGTCGTCGCCGTTGCGGGCGACGCGCAGCAGCGGCTTCACCGCGCGGTCGTCGGCGTACAGGCCCTGGTGCGAATAGCGGTCGCGGTCGGACAGCCAGCACTCGTTGACCGCGTCGTTGTCGCGCGGCACCGCGCGCATCACGTCGCCGCGACGCATGTGCAGGAACAGGTTGCTGCCGAGTGCGTCATGCGCGCCCAGCGACTCGCGCGCGATCAGTTCCCAGGGGCGAGCGCGGAAGCGGAACACCTTGTTGGTCAGCGCGCCGACGGGGCACACGTCGATCACGTTGCCCGAGAGCTCGGTGGTCAACGGCTTGCCGTCGTAGGTGCCGATCTGGAGGTTCTCGCCGCGCTGCATGCCACCCAGCTCGTAGGTGCCGGCGATCTCGGCGGTGACGCGGATGCAGCGCGTGCACTGGATGCAGCGGGTCATGTCGCTGGCGACCAGCGGGCCGAAGTCCTCGTCGGACACGACGCGCTTGCGCTCGGCGAAACGGCTCACCGACCGGCCATAGCCCATCGACAGGTCCTGCAGTTCGCACTCGCCGCCCTGGTCGCAGATCGGGCAGTCGAGCGGATGGTTGATCAGCAGGAACTCCATCACGTTGCGCTGCGCCTTGAGCGCCTTCTCGTTGCGCGTGAAGACCTTGAGGCCATCCATGACCGGCGTGGCGCAGGCCGGTGACGGCTTCGGCGCCGAGCGCCCGCCGACTTCGGTGTCGACCAGGCACATGCGGCAGTTGGCAGCGATCGAGAGCTTGTCGTGGTAGCAGAAGCGCGGAATCGCGATACCGGCCTTGTCGGCGGCCTGGATGATCATCGAGCCCTTGGGCGCGGCCATCTCGACGCCGTCGATGAAGACGGTGACGTGGTCCGGCGGCAGGTTCGGATTGACGGGCTGTGCGCTCACGCGGCCACCTCGTCTGCCTTGACCAGCGTACCGGCGAGTTCGTCGTCGACGTAGAAGCGCTTGTTCACGATGGCGTATTCGAATTCGTGCCAGTAGTGGCGCAGGAACCCCTGCACCGGCCAGGCCGCGGCCTCGCCGAAGGCGCAGATGGTGTGGCCCTCGATCTGTCCCGCGGCAGCACGCAGCATCTGCAGGTCGTCGAGCGTGGCTTCCATGTTGGCGATGCGGGTCAGCATGCGGTACATCCAGCCGGTGCCTTCGCGGCACGGGGTGCACTGGCCGCAGCTTTCCTTGAAGTAGAAGCGTGCGATGCGCTGGCAGGCGCGCACCATGCAGGTGGTGTTGTCCATGACGATCACCGCGCCGGAGCCGAGGCCGGAGCCGGCCTTCTGGATCGCGTCGTAGTCCATGGTCAGGCCCATCATCGTCGTGCCCGGCAGCACCGGCATCGACGAACCACCCGGGATCACGCCCTTGATGCGGTTGCCGCCACGGATACCGCCCGCCAGCTCCAGCAGATCGCTGAACGACGTACCCAGCCGGATCTCGTAGTTGCCCGGCCTGGCGACGTGGCCGGACACGGAGAAGATCTTGCAACCGCCGTTGTTGGGCTTGCCGAGGCCCAGGAACCACTCGGCGCCGTTGCGCACGATCGCCGGCACCGAGGCGTAGGTTTCGGTGTTGTTGATGGTGGTCGGCTTGCCGTACAGGCCGAAGTTGGCGGGGAACGGCGGCTTGTAGCGCGGCTGGCCCTTCTTGCCTTCCAGCGACTCCATCAGCGCGGTCTCTTCGCCGCAGATGTAGGCGCCGGCGCCCAGCGCATTGTGGATGTCGATGTCGATGCCGGAGCCGAGGATGTCCTTGCCCAGCCAGCCGTTTGCGTAGGCTTCGCGGGTCGCCTCCTCGAGGTGCTCGAACGGCTCGTGGTGGAACTCGCCACGCAGGTAGTTGTAGCCCACGCTCGAACCGGTGGCGTAGCAGGCGATCGCCATGCCCTCGATCACCGAATGCGGGTTGTAGCGCAGGATGTCGCGGTCCTTGCAGGTGCCGGGCTCGGATTCGTCGGAGTTGCAGAGGATGTACTTCTGCATTTCGCCCTTGGGCATGAAGCTCCACTTCAGCCCGGTCGGGAAGCCTGCGCCGCCGCGGCCGCGCAGGCCGGACTGCTTGACCATCTCGATCACGTCGGTCGGCGCGATCTTCTCGGCCAGGATGCGGCGCAGGGCCTGGTAGCCACCGGTCTTGAGGTAGTTCTCGTATGACCACGGCTTGTCGAAATGCAGCGTGGTGTAGACGGCCTGGTGCTCCTTCGGCGCGGGGCCAACGGGACCATAACCTTCCGAATAGTGCGAATGACCCGCCATTACTTCAGCCCGTCCAGCAGCTCGTCCACCTTCTCGGGGGTGAGCTTCTCGTGGTAATGCCCGTTGATCACGACCACCGGCGCACCGCAGCACGCGGCCACGCATTCTTCCTCGCGCTTGAGGTAGACGCGGCCATCCGCGGTCGACTCGCCCAGCCGGCAGCCGAGCTTCTTCTCGGCGTGCTCGACCAGTTGCTCGGCGCCGTTGAGCCAGCAGCTGATGTTGGTGCAGAAGGCAACGTTGTTGCGGCCGACCTCCTGCGTCTCGAACATCGTGTAGAAGGTCGCCACCTCGTAGGCCCATACCGGGGGCAGGTCGAGATACTTGGCGACGGCCGCGATCAGCTCGTCGGTCAGGAAGCCCTGGTTCTGTTCCTGCGCGGCGAACAGCCCCTGCAGCACGGCCGAGCGCTTGCGGTCGGCCGGGAACTTGGCCAGCCAGTGGTCGATGTGCGCGCGGGTCGCGTCGCTCAGCACGACCATCGGGTCGACGTTGCGCGCGTTCTCGAAATTGCCTGTCGCTTTCATCGCCTGCCTTACCTGTCGATTTCGCCGAACACGACGTCGTACGTCCCGATCATCGCCACCACGTCCGACAGCATGTGCCCCTTCACGATCTCGTCCATCGACGACAGGTGCGCGAAGCCCGGCGCGCGCAGGTGCGCGCGGAACGGCTTGTTGGCCCCATCGCTGACCAGGTAGCAGGCGAACTCGCCCTTGGGCGCCTCGACCGCTGCATAGGTCTCGCCGGCAGGCACGCTGTAGCCTTCGGAGAACAGCTTGAAGTGATGGATCAGCGCTTCCATGTCGTCCTTCATCTCCTCGCGGGAGGGAGGCGCGACCTTGTAGTTGTCGATCATCACCGGGCCGGGATTGGCCCGCAGCCACTTCACGCACTGCTCTACGATGCGGGTGGACTGGCGCATCTCGGCCACGCGCACCAGGTAGCGGTCGTAGCAATCGCCGTTGACGCCGACCGGGATGTCGAAGTCGACTTCCGCGTACTTCGCGTAGGGCTGCTTCTTGCGCAGGTCCCAGGCCACGCCCGAACCGCGCAGCATCGGGCCGGTCATGCCCCAGGCCAGCGCCTGCTCCGGCGGGATCACGCCGATGCCGACGGTGCGCTGCTTCCAGATGCGGTTGTCGGTGAGGAGGGTTTCGTACTCGTCGACACGGCTGGGGAAGTCCTTCGCGAAGGCCTCCAGGTAGTCGAGCATCGAGCCTTCGCGCCACTCGTTGAAACGCTTGAGCTTGCCGCCCTTGCGCCACGGCGACTCGCGGTACTGCGGCATGCGGTCGGGCAGATCGCGGTAGACGCCGCCGGGCCGGTAGTAGGTCGCGTGCATGCGCGCGCCCGACACCGCCTCGTACACGTCCATCAGCTCCTCGCGCTCGCGGAACGAGTACAGGAACACCGCCATCGCGCCCAGGTCGAGCGCGTTGGAACCGATCCACATCAGGTGGTTGAGGATCCGCGTGACTTCGTCGAACAGCGTGCGGATGTACTGCGCACGAACCGGCGCCTCGATCCCCATCAGGGTTTCGATGGCGCGCACGTAGGCGTGCTCGTTGCACATCATCGACACGTAGTCCAGGCGATCCATGTAGCCGATCGACTGGTTGAACGGCTTGGATTCGGCCAGCTTTTCGGTGCCGCGATGCAGCAGACCGATGTGCGGGTCGGCACGCTGCACGACTTCGCCGTCCATTTCCAGGATCAGGCGCAGCACGCCGTGCGCGGCCGGATGCTGCGGGCCGAAATTAAGCGTGTAGTTGCGGATTTCCTGCGAGGACTCCGCCGGGCTGCTGGCAAAGGCTTCGCCGGACGGACGCGGCGGCACATGTGGAACGACACTCACTTCGACACCTCCGCCCTGCCCGCCTGCTCGCGGCGCGCACGCTGCTCGTCCACTGCGGTCTGGTAGCGCGCGTCGTCGCGCACCACGCGCGGCACGTTCACCCGCGGCTCGACCGAGCTCACAGGCTCGTACACCACGCGCTTCTTCTCCGCGTCGTAGCGCACTTCGACATTGCCGATCAGCGGGAAGTCCTTGCGGAAGGGATGACCGACGAAACCGTAGTCGGTCAGGATCCGGCGCAGGTCCGGATGGCCCCGGAACACGATGCCGAACAGGTCGAAAGCCTCGCGCTCGAACCAGTTGGCCACCGGCCACAGGCCGGTCAGCGAGGACACCACGGGCAGGTCGTCGCTCGGCGCGTAGCAGGTCACGCGCAGTCGGCGGTTGTGCTGCAGCGACAGCAGCTGCGCCACCGCGGCGAACCGCCGCTGCGGCACCGGGATCGCGCCGATGCCGTCGGGCTCGTCGAGCTGCTGCGACGGCGTCTCGCCGAAGCGGAAACGCCCCGGACCGCGCCCTTCCACGCCGCGACTGAAGCCTTCCGACGACGCTTCGGTGTCCCACTCGCCGCTGCCGTAGCCGAGGTAGTCCACCCCGCACACGTCGACCAGCGACTCGAAGCCGAACTCGTCGCGAAGCGCGGTACACACATCGAGCCAGTCGCCCGAGGTGACCAGCCCGACTTCACCACGCGGCATGGCCACGGTGACGGCGGCATCGGGGAAGCGTGCGCGCAGGCGTTCGGCGAAGGCCGACGCGGTTTCGCGGGCCATGCGATCAGCCATGACGCATCCCCGTCTTCTCGTCGCCGAAGTTGGTGGCGCGGCGGATCTTCTTCTGCAGCTGCAGGATGCCGTAGATCAGCGCCTCGGCCGTGGGCGGACAGCCTGGTACGTAGACGTCCACCGGCACGACGCGGTCGCAGCCGCGCACCACCGCGTAGGAATAGTGGTAGTAGCCGCCGCCATTGGCGCAGCTGCCCATCGAGATCACCCACTTGGGATTGGGCATCTGGTCGTACACCTTGCGCAGCGCCGGTGCCATCTTGTTGACCAGGGTGCCGGCCACGATCATCACGTCGGACTGGCGCGGCGACGGGCGGAACACCACGCCGTAGCGGTCCAGGTCCAGGCGCGCCGCACCGGCATGCATCATCTCGACCGCACAGCAGGCCAGGCCGAAGGTCATCGGCCACATCGAGCCGGTGCGCGCCCAGTTGAGCAGCACGTCGGAACTGGTGGTGAGGAAGCCGCGCTCGAGCAGGGGATTGTTGTCCGCCGAACCGTTGAGCAGGGTCTCGGGGCGCAGGATGTCGTCGACGCGCCCCTCTGGCAGCGGGTTGCTGGCCGAATCCGCCAGGCCGCGGATCGCCTGGATCACTCCCATTCGAGCGCTCCCTTCTTCCACACGTAGATGAACCCGAGCAACAGCATGCCCACGAAGATGCCCATCTCGATCAGGCCCAGCGGGCCGAGCTCGCGGAACACCGTTGCCCAGGGCACGATGAAGATGATTTCCAGGTCGAAAATGATGAACTGGATCGCGATGAGGTAGTAGCGCACGTCGAACTGGATGCGCGAATCCTCGAACGCGTTGAAGCCGCACTCGTAGGGAGAGAGCTTCTCGGGCGAGGGCGCCTTCGGGCCCAACAGGTTGCCGATGATCAGCAATGCAATGCCGACACCCGTGGCAACGATCAGGAACAGCAGGGTCGGCAGGTATTCGGCCAGCACTCGGTTGTTCTCTCGGCTACTTGCCGCCTGCGTGGCGGCCGTCGCTCGGCGCGCCTTGATGCGCGCGCGACATCGGTAAATATGGTGCCCAAGGGGGGACTCGAACCCCCACGACCTAAGCCGCTACCACCTCAAGGTAGTGCGTCTACCAATTCCGCCACCTGGGCAAATCTGTCACCGCTTGGAACCGCTTTCGGCAACGCGGCAATTGTAAGCTTTATTGCCCGGTTTGAGCAGCCGGCGGTTCGGCGTCCGGTGCATCCTGCTGTTGCTGCTCCGGCACCACCGGCACGGTACCGGTGGCTGGCTCCTGCGCCGACTGCTGCGGCGCAGCGGGAACCGCCGTCGTCGGCTGCGGCGCACCTGGCACCGTGCCCGGCGCGACCGGGGCCACGGGCACCTGCGACATGATGCCTAGGTCCGCGCCAGTCTCCGGCGTGGTGGCTCGATGCGTCGCGTACCACGCCATGAACAGCGTGATGGCGAAGAAGCTGATCGCCAGCCACTTGGTGGCCTTGGTCAGGAAGCTTGCCGAGCCGCGCGCACCGAACACGGTCGCCGAGGCGCCACCGCCGAACCCCGAACCGGCCGAAGCGCCTGCACCACGCTGCATGAGGATCAGCGCGATCATCGCGATCGCGACCAGGACGAACAGGATATTGAGGATCAACAGCAGCATTGCGGCATACTCGGAATGTCTTGGGACCAGCGGTCAGCGGGCCGCGGCGCGCACGATGGCGAGGAAGTCCGCCGCCACCAGCGAAGCGCCACCAATCAGCCCGCCGTCGATGTCCGCCTGGGCGAACAGCTCGGCGGCATTGGCCGGCTTGACGCTGCCGCCGTACAGGATCGGAAGCGAATCAGCAATTCTAGCATCCCGCGCGGCGACGTGACCACGGATCAGGGCGTGGACCTCCTGGGCCTGGGCTGGGCTTGCGGTCTGGCCGGTGCCGATCGCCCAGACCGGCTCATAGGCCACCAGCGCGCCGGTGAAACGCGCCGCCCCGGCCAGCTCGAGCACCGGCTCAAGCTGCGAGGCGATGACCGCGGCGGTGCGCCCGGCTTCGCGATCCTCGAGGGTCTCGCCCAGGCACAGGATCGGCACCAGGCCGGCGTTGGACGCAGCCAGGAACTTCTTCGCCACCAGGTCGCTGTTCTCCATGTGGTGGCGACGGCGCTCGGAATGGCCGACCAGGCCGTAGCGCGCGCCGACATCGAGCAGCATCCGCGCCGAGACCTCGCCGGTGTAGGCGCCCTCCTCGTTGTGGCTGACGTCCTGCGCACCAAAGGCGATCAGGTGCTGTTCGAAGTCCTCGATCAGGTCGCCGAGGTAGGGCAATGGCGGCAGCACGACCACGTCCACTCCGGGGACCGGCAGCGCCGCCGCGAGTTCACCGACCAGGCTGGTCGCGAATTCGCGGGTGCCATAGAGTTTCCAGTTTCCGGCTACGATCCTGCGGCGCATCGCGCGACCCCGGCTGCGTGAAGGGCGCACAGGATAGCCGATGCCCGGCCGGCACCGGCCGGGGCCGGTCGTTCACCGCTCGTCGCCAGGCGCCTCGGGCAGTCGGGCGCCTGCCCCCGCGGCGACCACCGGCAGGTCGGCGGCTTCCGCCGCGTGCAGGTGCCGACGGATCGCATCGCGCGCAGGCGCGTCCCATTCGCTGCGCCAGGCGCAATGGCGCGACTCCGCCACGTCGCCGTGGTAGCCGAGGTTTCCGCCCACGCCCAGCATGGCGTAGACGCCCGCTGCCGCCTGCACGGCCGCATGCCCGGCAGGGGCGCCCAGCCAGTCCACGTGCGGGTTGTCCAGCACCAGCAGCCCGCGCGGCGCGACCAGCGCCAGCACCGCATGCTGGTCGATCGGCAGCCGCTCGACATCGCTTGCGAAGGCACCAAAGGCATCCGCAAGCCAGGGTTGTTCGCCGAATGCGCTGTGCGGGGGCTGGGCCCCGCCATCCACCACGCCGCGCCAGAGCGGCACGCCCCCGGCGCCCGATTCGATCGGGATCGTCAGCGCGATGCGCTCGTCGAAGGCGCCCGCGGCCAGCGCGCCCTTGCCGTAGCGCGAGCAGCCGACCACTGCGACCGCCCCGGGCCGCAGCAGGCCCTGCCCCGCCTGTTCGATCGCATCGACCAGCCGGCTCACGCCCCAGGCCCAGGCCATGAGGGTCCCGGTGCCCTGCACCGTCTCTCCATAGAGTTCGAAGAAGGCGCCGCGCCTGTCGCGCGACTGGCCGGTTTCGGCGCCGGCCTGGGTGGGCAGGAAATCGATGCGGGCGATGCCTTCGGCCGCCAGCAGCGCATCGTCAACGCCGCCAACCCCGCCGATCACGATCAGGACCGGATGCGGGCCGGGCCCTTCCGGCAGGTGCAGTCGGGCGTCCATGCCGACTTCGCGACCGGCATGGAAGATTCGGACATGGAGGTGGTCACCTTCGATCCGCGCCGACACGCGTTCCGGATCGGGCCCGCGGGAGCCATAGACATGCGCTTCGGCAGTGGCGCGCAGCGTCTGCCGCCGGCAAGGCCAGTCTTCGCGGCTGAGCGCGGTGCCATCGGGGTGGAGCAGCAATCCCGGCAGGCCGCTGGTCGCCTCGCGGGCAGGCATCGGCGCGGTGCAATCGGCGGCGGCCGCGGCGGCTGGCGCCAGCAACGCGACGACCGACGCCAGGGCAAGGACGGCAAGACGCAGGCGGATCGTCGGCATTGCGGGCTCCGGGTCGGCGAGGACCCGATGGTGCCAGCCCAGGCACAGGTTCGGGTACGCGCCCGTGGCGCCGGACTGCCAGGAGCGCACGCCCGTCCTGCACTGGGGCCTGGCGAACGCCCTGCCCTTGTCCTCGCAGGCCCGGCGGAACCGTCGGGGCGGCCGTTACTTGAGCTTGATCTCGCGCAGGCGCTGCTCGAGGAAACCGTGGGCGGTGATCGGCTCGGGGTAGCGACTCGGGTTGTCGGGCGTGATGCACGAGGGCAGCACGTCGATCAGGAAATCCGGGTTGGGGTGCAGGAAGAACGGCACCGAATACCGAGGCTGTCGCGCCGCCTCGCCCGGGGGGTTGACCACGCGGTGGATGGTCGAGGGATAGACGTGGTTGGTCAGGCGCTCGAGCATGTCGCCGATGTTGACCACGATGGTGTCGCCCTCGGAGGTGAACGGCACCCACTCGCCCTGCTTCGACTGCACCTCCAGGCCCGCGGTCGATGCGCCCACCAGCAGGGTGATGAAGTTGATGTCGCCATGCGCGCCGGCGCGCACGTTGGGGATGTCGTCGGCGGTGATCGGCGGATAGTGGATCGGGCGCAGGATCGAGTTGCCGAAGTTGGTCTTGGCGGCGAAGAAGTCCTGCGCCAGGCCGATGTGCAAGGCCAGCGCCGAGAGCACGCGCGAACCGAGCGCGTCCAGGGCGTTGTACAGCGCCAGGCCGTGCTCGCGGAACTCCGGCACCTCGTCAGGCCACACGTTCGGCGGCATCACGTCGTGGTACTTCGAATCGGCCGGAAGCTCGCGGCCGATGTGCCAGAACTCCTTGAGGTCGAAATGCTTCGAGCCCTTGGCAGTCTCGATGCCGAACGGCGTGTAGCCGCGTGCGCCGCCCTGGCCGGCGATGTGGTACTGCTTCTTGACGTCTTCGGGCAGCGCGTAGAAGCGACGGAACGCCGCGTACGCATTGTCGATCAGCGCCTGCGGGATACCGTGGTGGCTGATCCCCGCGAATCCCCATTCGCGGTAGGCGGCACCGAGCTCGGCGACAAACGCATCGCGGTCGCTGTCGAAGCGACGGATGTCGAGGGTGGGGATGCGGGCACTCATGCTGGACTCCGGGAACGTCTGCGATCCGGCATCAGGCCAGCCCGGCATGCGGGCGACACTGATCCGGTCCTGTCATGCCTCGGCGGCGGCGCGCACCGCGTCGGCGAGGGTGTCGAGGGTGGACTGCATCAGCGCCTCGTCGTCGGCTTCCACCGTCACCCTGACCACCGGCTCGGTTCCGGACGGGCGCAGGAACGCGCGCCCCCGCCCGTCCACCGCAGCCTGCGCGACGGCGAGTGCCGCCTGCACGCTGCCGGCTTCGGCGGGCTTCGCGCCGTTGCCGTAGCGCACGTTGATGGTCTTCTGCGGCAGCTTGCGCACGCCCGCCAGCGCCTGCTGCAGGGTGAGGCCACGACGCTTGAGGACCTCCAGCACCTGCAGCGCGCTGATGATGCCGTCGCCGGTGGTGGCGCGGTCCAGGCACAGCAGGTGGCCTGATGCCTCGCCGCCGAGAATGCCGCCATGCTCGAGCAGCGCCTGGTGCACGTAGCGGTCGCCCACCTTGGTGCGCAGGAACGCGATGTCTTCGCGCTGCAGCGCCTGCTCCAGTCCGTAGTTGGTCATGATCGTGCCGACCACGGGGCCGCGCAGGCGGCCGCTGGCCTGCCAGTCGGTGGCCAGCAGGTAAAGCAGGTTGTCGCCGTCGTGGATCGTACCGTCGCTGTCGACGAACAGCAGCCGGTCGCCGTCGCCGTCGAAGGCGATGCCGAGATCGGCGCCGGTGGCGCGCACGCGTTCGGCCAGGCCCTCGGGATGCATCGAGCCGACGCCGTCGTTGATGTTGGTGCCGTTGGGCTCGACTCCGATGGTGTCGACCCGCGCGTCGAGCTCGCGCAGCACCAGCGGGGCGATCTGGTAGGTCGCGCCATGGGCGCAATCGAGCACCACGTGCATGCCGGTCAGGTTGAACCGCCGCGGCACGGAACTCTTGCAGGCCTCGACGTAGCGCCCCACCGTATCGCGCGTACGCAGCGCCTTGCCCAGCCGCTCCGAACTCACCGTCGAGAACGGGCGGTCCAGCGCGGCTTCGATGGCCAGTTCGGTGGCATCGTCGAGCTTCTCGCCCTCGGCCGAGAAGAACTTGATGCCGTTGTCGTAGTGCGGGTTGTGCGAGGCCGAGATCACGATGCCGCCGTCGGCGCGCATCGAACGGGTCATGTGCGCAACCGCGGGCGTGGGCATCGGGCCCATCAGCTGCACGTGCACGCCGGCCGCCACCAGGCCGGCTTCCAGCGCCGCCTCGAACATGTAGTTGGAGATCCGCGTGTCCTTGCCGATCACCACCAGCGGCTTGCGCCGGTCGCCGCGCGCCTCGGCGGCCTCGCGCAGGGCGTGGCCGTAGGCGTTGCCCAGGCGCAGCACGAAGTCGGCCGAGATCGGGCCCTCGCCGACATGGCCGCGGATGCCATCGGTGCCGAAGTAGCGACGGCTCATGCAGCCTCGTCCTGCGGCACGGGCTGGCGCGTCATCATGGCCACCAGGGTGGCAATGCGGCCACGCAGTTCACGACGATCGCAGATCTGGTCGATCGCACCGTGCTCGCGCAGGAACTCGGGGCGCTGGAAGCCTTCGGGCAGGGTTTCGCGCACGGTCTGCTCGATCACGCGCGGGCCCGCGAAGCCGATCAGCGCGTCGGGTTCGGCGATGTTGACGTCGCCCAGCATCGCGAACGAGGCCGAGACGCCGCCGGTGGTCGGGTGGGTCAACACCGAGATGTAGGGCAGCCCGGCCTCGCGCAGTCGCCCCAGCGCGGCCGAGGTCTTGGCCATCTGCAGCAGCGAGAACAGGCTCTCCTGCATGCGCGCACCGCCGCTGGCGGAAAAGCACACGAAGCCCGAACCGATTTCCAGCGCGCGTTCCGCGCCGCGGGTGAAGCGCTCGCCCACCACCGATCCCATCGAGCCGCCCATATAGGCGAAGTCGAAGGCGGCGGCCACCATCGGCATCTGCTTGAGCCGGCCTTCCATGACCACCAGCGCGTCGCGCTCGCCGGTCGCCTTCTGCGCGGCCTTGATGCGATCGCTGTAGCGCTTCTGGTCGCGGAAGCGGAGCACGTCGGTCGGGCCCAGGTGGCCGGCGATCTCGCGCAGCTCACCGGCATCGAGGAAGGTGCGCAGCCGCGCGCGGGCGCGGATGGGCCGATGGAAGCTGCACTTGGGGCAGACCTCGAGGTTCTCCTCGAGTTCGGGGCCGTAGAGCACAGCACCGCAGCGGTCGCACTTCTCCCACAGCCCCTCGGGCACGCTGCGCTTGCGGGCCGCGCCGGAGTCGGTGCGGATGTGCGGCGGCATCAGTTTCTTCAACCAGGACATGCTTGGCGTCGGATCCGTTGGCGGCGGTGGCCGCGAAGGCGGGCAGTTTAGCGCACGGGTCGGACCGCCCCGCCCTGCCCGTCCGCCCTCGACCGACCGCCCCGGGGCAGGCTGCACCCGACGGCAGGGCGCCTTCCGGCCCGGTCCTCAGTCTAGGGCTGCCCGCAGCGGCGCCAGGAAGGCGCCGGCAAGCCGGGCGGCCTCGTCCGGGTCCTCCGCTCCGGCCATCGCGGCGACCAGCGCGCTGCCCACCACCACGCCATCGGCATCGGTCGCCATCGCCGCCGCGCCCGCGGCGTCGCGGATGCCGAAGCCGGCCACCACCGGCACCGGGCTGCCGGCACGGATCCGGCGCAGGTGCGTCGCGGCGGCTTCCGGGTCCAGCCGTTCGGAGGCGCCGGTGACACCGGCGAAGCTGACGTAGTACAGGTAGCCGCGGGCATTGCCCAGCAGAACCGGCAGCCGCGCCTGCGGCGTGGTCGGAGAGGCCAGCAACACCAGGTCGACGGCGTGCGCGGCGAAGGCATCGCGGAACTCCGGCGACTCCTCCGGCGGCAGGTCGACCAGCAGCACGCCATCCACGCCGGCCTCGGCGGCTTCGCGCGCAAAGCGCGACGCGCCGCGGATCTCGATCGGATTGAGGTAGCCCATCAGCACCACCGGCGTGTCCGCATCGCGTTCACGGAATTCGCGCACCGCGTCCAGCACCCAGCCCAAGCCGGCGCCGCGTGCCAGCGCGCGCTCGGAACTGCGCTGGATGGTGGGGCCATCGGCCATCGGGTCGGAGAACGGCACACCGAGTTCGATGACGTCGGCGCCCGCGGCCACCAGCGCGTGCATCGTCGGCACGGTCGCCGCCAGCGAGGGATCGCCCGCGGTGATGAAGGGAATCAGCGCCTTGCGGCCGCGCGCGGCCAGTTGGGCGAATCGTGGCTGGATGCGGCTCATGGGAAATCAATCCAGTGGAATGGCAAGGCGGGCGGGCGCGATGTCATACGCAGCCCTCGGTCAGCTGGACTGCGTCGGCGCGGCCCCAGAGGATCACCTCGACCACGGTGTCGGGCAGTTCGACGCGGACCGCGAGGTCGCGCTGCGCATCGCGCCAGTCGAGGTAGAGACCGGGCGGCCGGGCGTACTTGTGCAGCGCCGGCTCGACACCCGCGTCCGGCAGGCGCGCCCCGGCATCGGCCAGCGACATGCCCCGCTGCAGCCCGAACGGCCCCGTCGGCGGCAGGCCCTCGTCGCCGCCCGCCAGGCCGATCTCGAAGCGCGCGATGCGCCCGTCCAGCAGCATCATTCCGACGCCGGCCGGCAGGCTGCCGCCGGACACCTGGCTGCAGTCCGCCGGATCCGGCCAGTCCGCGACCTGCCAGCCGCCCGCCTCGACATCCGGCGTGAACGGCTGCCCCAGGCAGAACCCGGCCACGCAGTCCAGCGCCTGACCCGGGGCGACACCCGCCAGCGCGAGCAGCAGACCGGCCGCGGGCAGGCGTCCGCGCATCAGACCTCCACCCCTTCGCGAGCGGCGATGGTGTGCACGTCCTTGTCGCCGCGGCCGGAGAGGTTGCACAGCACCAGCGCATCCCTGGGCAGTTCGCGCGCCAGCTTGATCGCCTGGGCGACCGCGTGGCTGGATTCGAGCGCCGGCAGGATGCCTTCGGTGCGGGTCAGGCGGTGGAAGGCGGCCAGCGCCTCGTCGTCGGTGACGCCGATGTACTCGGCGCGGCCGCTATCCTTGAGGAAGGCGTGCTCCGGGCCGACGCCCGGGTAGTCCAGGCCCGCCGAAATCGAATGCGTCTCGGTGATCTGCCCATCGTCGTCGCAGATCACGTAGGTGCGGTTGCCGTGCAGCACGCCCACGCGACCGGCCGAGAGCGAGGCGGCGTGGCGACCGGTGTCGATGCCGTCGCCGGCGGCCTCGGCGCCGACGATGCGCACGCCCGGGTCGTTGAGGAAGGCATGGAACAGGCCGATGGCGTTGCTGCCACCGCCGACGCAGGCGGTGATCGCATCGGGCAGGCGGCCGTAGTCCTCGAGCATCTGCAGGCGCGCTTCACGCCCGACCACGGCGTTGAAGTCGCGCACCATGCGTGGATACGGGTCGGGCCCCGCCACGGTGCCGATGATGTAGAAGGTCTCGCGCACGTTGGTGACCCAGTCGCGCATCGCCTCGTTGAGCGCGTCCTTGAGCGTGGCCGAGCCGCTGGTCACCGGCACCACCGTCGCGCCCAGCAGCTTCATGCGGTAGACGTTGATCTTCTGGCGCTCGATGTCGGTCGCGCCCATGTAGACCACGCACTCCAGGCCCAGGCGCGTGGCAACGGTGGCACTCGCCACGCCGTGCTGCCCGGCGCCGGTCTCGGCGATGATCCGGGTCTTGCCCATGCGCGCGGCCAGCAACGCCTGGCCGATGGTGTTGTTCACCTTGTGCGCGCCGGTGTGGTTGAGGTCCTCGCGCTTGAGCAGGATCTGCGCGCCGCCGACCTCGCGGCTGAGGCGCTCGGCGTGGTAGATCGGACTGGGCCGGCCGACGTAGTGCTTGAGATCCTTGTCGTAGGCGGCGATGAACGCCGGATCCACGCGCGCGGCGTCGTAGGCCGCGGCCAGCTCCTCCAGCGGCCCCATCAGGGTTTCGGCAACGAAGCGCCCGCCGTGGCGGCCGAAGTGGCCGGCGGCATCGGGCCAGGCATGGAAGTCCTGCGGGGCGGGCGTGGCGTTCATCGAATCTATACCGTGCTGCGGATGTATTGCACTTTAGCGCACGTGTCCGTCCTGAAAAACCGATAATATCTGACTAAACCGTCAGTAAAACTCACATGTCCAGCCACGACCTCCCGCCGCTCAACGCGCTGCGCGCCTTCGAAGCGGCCGCCCGGCTGGGCAGCCTTTCGCGGGCAGCGGCCGAGCTGCATGTGACCCACGGCGCGGTCAGCCGCCAGGTACGCCTGCTGGAGGACGAGCTGGGGGTGGCGCTGTTCACGCGTGAAGGACGCGGCCTGCGCCTGACCGATGCCGGGCGGCGCCTGGGCGAGGCGACCGGGGCCGCGTTTGCCCAGATCCAGGCCACCGTGCGCGGCCTGCGACGCGGCAGCGCACCGGGCACCCGCGTCATCGGCTGCCCGGGCAGCCTGCTGGCGCGCTGGATGATCCCGCGGCTGGAGCAGCTGCGCAGCGACCTGCCCGGCCTGCAGTTGCACCTCTCGCCCCACGAAGGAGAGTTCGAACCCGCCCTGCCGGGCCTGGACGCGGCGCTGCTGATCGGCGGCCCACCGTGGCCGGCGCAGTGGCGGGTGCACGTGCTGGCGCCCGAACGCATCGGGCCGGTGGTCGACCCGCGACACCCGTCGGCGGCGCGGCTGGCCGGGCAGCCTGCCTCTGCGCTGCTGGACGAAGACCTGCTGCACACGGCGTCGCGACCGCAGGCCTGGCCGCAGTGGGCGCGCCACCACGGGCTCGATCCGCTCGCGCTGCGCCCAGGCACCGGCTTCGAGCACCTGTACTACCTGCTGGAAGCGGCGGTCGCCGGCCTGGGCGTGGCGATCGCGCCGCAGCCGCTGGTGGCGGGCGAGATCGCCAGCGGCCGCCTCCTCGCGCCCTGGGGCTTCGTCGAGACCGGCGCCCACTGGTGCCTGTGCACGCGCGCGGATGCCGATCCACAGCTTGATGCATTGGCGGCATGGCTGCGCGCGCAGCTCGCGTCCGCGGAGTGACCGCGCTGTCCCACGCGGGCGCAGCGTCAGGAATCGCGCCTGCAGGTGCCTTGTCATCCGGCCAGCCGAAGTTCGACTCGCGTCATACCCAACCGGCGCAGCGGGTGATGCATCCCGACCTGTCAGCCGCGTCAGCGATCGAGATCCCTCACCTGCGGCTCGGGATGACAAGTTCAAACATCATGCAGCCGGATCAACAGTTCAGCGGCTGCGCGTTTTTCTCTGCGCCGCGCCCGCCTCAGCCGCAGTCCGCGCGCCGCACTTCTTCGACAAAGCGGCGCATGCGGGCCCCGTCCTTGGCGCCGGGCAGGCCGTCCTCCGCCTCGATTCCACTGGCCACATCCACGCCCCAGGGACGGGTAGTCGCCACCGCGTCGTGGACGTTGTCGGGGGTCAGGCCGCCCGCGACGAACCAGGGCTTGGTGATGCCCTTGGGCACGCGCGCCCAGTCGAACGCATGCCCGCTCCCGCCGCCCTCGCCCGGCGCGTGCCCATCGAGCAGGAAGCCGGCCGCTCCCGGCCAGCGCGCGTGCAGTTGCAGCGCATCGATCTTGGCATCGCCGCCCATCGGCACCGCCTTGAGATAGCGCAGCCCGAAGCTGCGGCAGAAGGCCTCGTCCTCGCTGCCGTGGAACTGCAGCAGCGACGGCCGGACCCGCGAGATCACCTCGCGCACCTCCTCCACCGGGTTGTCCATGAACAGCGCCACGGCATCCACCATCGGCGCCAGCGCCTCGCGCATCGCCGCGGCCTGTCCGGCATCGACCCGGCGCCGGCTGCGCGCCGCGAACACGAACCCGACCGCATCGACCCCCAGTTCACCGGCCAGGCGCACGTCGCCGGCGCGGGTCATGCCGCAGAACTTGATGCGGGTGCGGAACGGGGGCATGGACACTGTGGGCGCTTCCAGAAGGACGATGCGACATTGTGCGCGGATCAGGCGAACGCGGACAGCGGCGTCTCCGCGCGACGCGGCTCAGGCCAGGGTGACTTCGCCAGGCAGTCCATGCACCGCCGGATACAGCGGGCCGACGAACACCAGGCCTCCAGCCGGCGCGGTCGGTCCGGCGCGCCTGCGATCGCAGCCGGCCAGCAGCTCGCCCATCCAGTCTTCGCCCTGGGCACCGGCGCCGACTTCGAGCAGCGAGCCGACGATGTTGCGCACCATGTGGTGCAGGAACGCATTGGCCTGGACGTCGATGACGACGAGGTCGCCCTCGCGCCGGACCGCGATGTGCTGCATTTCGCGGCGGCCATGGCTGGCCTCGCATTCGCTGGAGCGGAACGCGCCGAAATCATGCTCGCCCAGCAGCGCCTGCGCGGCGCGATGCATGGCCGCCGCATCCAGCGGGCGCCAGTGCCAGGACAACCACTGCCGCGCCAGCGCCGGCCGCACCCGGCGGTTGAGGATGCGGTAGCGATAGCGCCGGGCCACCGCCGAAAAGCGCGCGCTGAAATCGTCGGCGACCGTCTGGCACCAGGTCACGCTGACCGAGGGCGGCAGGCGCGTGGTCGCGCCCAGGGTCCAGGCGCGCAGGTCGCGCGTCGCCCCGCTGTCGAAATGCGCCACCTGGCACTGTGCGTGCACGCCGGCATCGGTGCGCCCGGCGCAGACGGTGGCGACAACAGCGTCGGCCACCGAGCCGAGCGCGGCTTCGAGCACGCCCTGCACCGTGGCCTCGTCGCGCGCGCCGGCCCTGGTCAGCCGCTGCCAGCCGCTGAAGCCAGTGCCGTCGTACTCGACGCCGATCGCGTAACGCGGCACTTCAGGCCAGGTCGCGCAGCAGCCGCTCGGCCTCGCTGCGCGCGTCCGCGTCGCCGGAGGCTGCCACTTCCTGCAGCAGGCTGCGGGCGGTTTCGACATCGCCCAGGTCGACATAGGCGCGCGCCAGCTCGATGCGTTCCTGCCCCGCCGGGGCCTGGTTGAGTGGCGCGACCGTCGCGGCATCGCTGCCGGCGTGCCAGGTCGGCGAGCCGCCGGTGGCTGCGGCCGGCGCGGTACGCCAGGACACCGCCGCTTCCATCGGATTGGCGCTTTCGACTACCGGTGCCGGTGCCGGCGCGGGTACCGGTGCAGGCGCGGCGTCTTCCACCGGCATGACCGCCTGCGGCTGCGGTGCGGGTTCCGGATGCCGGGGTGCCGGCTGGACCGGCGCGGACGCGAATCCGTAGGCCGGCCTGCGCGTCGCGTCGACCGGCTTGCGCCGCGAACGCAGCCACCAGGCCAGCAGGCCCGCGACCAGCAGGCCCAGCCCGATCCACAGCCACGGCAGGCCCGCGGCGGCAGCCTGCGCGTCGGGCGCAGCCTGGCTGGACTGCGCATTGCTCTGGGCCAGCCGCTCCTGCGCGGCGGCCAGCTCGCTGTCCTTCATCTGGATCAGTTGCTGCTGCTGTTGCTGCAGCTGTTCCAGCTCGGCCAGGCGCGCCTGCAGGTCCTGGACCTCGGCGTCGCGCGCGGCCAGGGTTTCACGCGTCTGGGTCAGTTCCTGTTGCTGCAGCATGTCGCCCTCGCCTCCGGCGGCCGCGCCGGGCCGTGTTCCCGCCTGCTCTTCCCCGCCGCTGCCGGCCGGCACGATTTCCAGCCGCGCATCGGCCAGCCGCGCGGTCGACTGTGTCGCCGCTGCCTGTTCCGCCGGGGCGGCGGCAGGTGTCGCGGCCTGCGCCGCCTCCGTGCCCGCATCGGGCTGCGCCACGGGCCGCCGCATCTCGCGCCAGCGCGCGACATGCTCGCGGACCAGGGCATTGGCCTCGGCCACGCTGGCCTGCGACCACTCGTCCTGCGGCGGCACGCGCAGGACCGCGCCTTGCCGGATCAGGTTGAGGTTGCCGCCGATGAACGCCTCGGGATTGGCGCGCAGCAGGCTCAGCATCACCTGGTTGAGGCTCTGGCCGCTGCCGGCCGCCAGTTCACCGGCGATGCGACCCAGGGTCTGGCCCTGTTGCACCGGACCGTATTCGTCCGACGCCGCGGCAGCGGCAGCGGCAGCGGCTGCGGCTGCAGGCGCCGGCGCGGGTACTGGCGTTGGAGCGGGCGCCGGTGCGGTCGACTCTTCCGCAACGGACTGCTCCGGGGCGGTGTCGGCGACCGGCACATCCCGGGGCTGCGCTTCGTCCGCGGCCTGCCCGCCCTGGGGCGCACGCGTGATCACGTTGGACGGCGCGGCCGCCGGCGCCTGGATCGGCGGCTGCGCGGGCGCGGCCACCGTCTGCGGCGTGTCGACCAGGGCCGAGTATTCGCGGACCAGGCGCCCCTGCCCCCAGTCGACCTCGACCAGGAAGGTCAGCAGCGGCTGCTGTACAGGCGCATCGCTGGTGATGCGGATCACCGGCCGCCCGCGGGGATCGAGCGCGATGGTGAAGCGCAGGTCCGAGACCAGGCCGGAGGGCGGCTCCAGCCCGATGCGCCGGAACGTGTCCGGCGACGCCAGGCGTGCCTGCAGGTTGTCCAGTTCCGATGGATCGGTGGAGATGATCGGGATCTCGGCCAGCAGCGGCTCGCCGGCCCGCGACTTCACCTCGATCTGGCCCAGGCCCAGCGCCAGTGCCGCCGGCACGTGCAGCAGCAGCGCCAGCAGCAGGACGAGGCGGCACGCCAGCGTCTTCAAGAGAAGCTCCCCATGGATTCCGGATCAGGATCAGTCGAAATGACGCTCGCAACGTATTGATTGACGTAGCGATCGTCAAGCGGCGTGGCGCGACCCAACCTCCCGGAGACCGATATTTCCGCGCCGCGCCCGGTTCGACGCGGGGCCTCAGCCCTCGCGGGCCACCAGCTCCGCCAATTGCACCGCATTGAGCGCGGCGCCCTTGCGGATGTTGTCCGAGACGATCCAGAGGTTGAGCCCGCGCGGGTGCGAGAGGTCCTCGCGGATCCTGCCGACGTAGACCGCGTCATTGCCCGAGGCATGGCTGACCGGCGTCGGGTAGCCGCCCGGCTTGCGGTCGTCGACCACCTCGACGCCCGGCGATGCGGCCAGCAGTTCGCGTGCGGCCTCGGGCGTGACCTTCTCGCGGGTCTCGATCGCCACCGCCTCGGAGTGGCCGTAGAACACCGGCACGCGCACCGCGGTCGGGTTCACCAGGATCGACTCGTCGCCGAGGATCTTGCGCGTTTCCCACACCAGCTTCATCTCTTCCTTGGTGAACCCGTTGTCCATGAACGCATCGATGTGCGGGATCAGGTTGAAGGCGATCTGCACCGGGAACTTCTGCGGGTCGATCTCCTGGAAACCCAGCAGCTGCGCGGTCTGCTTGCCCAGTTCCTCCATCGCGCTGCGGCCGGCGCCGGACACCGACTGGTAGGTGGCCACGTTGATGCGCTCGATGCCGTAGCGGCGATGCAGCGGCGCCAGCGCGACCAGCATCTGCATGGTCGAGCAGTTCGGGTTGGCGATGATGCCGCGCGGGCGGTTGGCCACCTGCTCGGGATTGACCTCGCTCACCACCAGCGGCACGTCGTCGTCGTAGCGGAAGGCCGAGGAGTTGTCGATCACCACCGCGCCGGCGGCGGCGAACTTCGGCGCGTACTCCTTCGAGGTGTCGCCGCCCGCGGAGAACAGGGCGATGTCGATGCCGGTCGGGTCGAAGGTTGCCAGGTCCTGGACGACGTGGTCCTCGCCGCGATATTCGACGGTGCTGCCGGCCGAGCGCTCGGAGGCCAGCGGCACGAGCCTGCCGATCGGGAAATCACGCTCGGCGAGGATCGACAGCATCACTTCGCCGACGGCACCGGTGGCGCCGACGACGGCAACGTTGAAACGACGGTTCTGGGGGGTGTTCATGACGGAATCCGGGGAAGAAACGCGAGAAGGGAAGGAGGATGCGCCGGCGCGCGGCATGCGCGCGCCATCTGTGTCTTCGGGGGAACCCGCACGGAACGACCGGGCGTCGGCTCCCCTATCGTTTCGCGGCCGCTTTCCCGGTAATCGGCGTCGGCGGACGGCCGGCATGCGGACCACGACCCAGCGCGGCGACCAGGTTGTCGACCGCCAGGCTGGCCATCGCCCGGCGCGTGGCCCGGCTGGCGCTGCCCACATGCGGCGTCAGCACCACGTTGCGCAGTGCCAGCAGCTTCGGAGTGACCGCAGGCTCGCCCTCGAACACGTCCAGCGCCGCCGAGGCAAGACGGCCGCCGGCCAGCGCCCCGGCCAATGCATCCTCATCGACCAGCCCGCCGCGCGCGATATTGGTCAGCGTCGCGGTGGGCTTCATCTTCGCGAGGGCGGCGGCGTCGATCACGTGGCGGGTCTGCGGGGAATACGGCAGGACCAGCACCAGGTGGTCCGACTCGCGCAGCAGTGTATCCAGATCGACATGCGACGCACGACAGTTGCTTTCGACACCGACCGGCAGCCGGCTGCGGTTGTGGTAGAGCACGCGCATGCCGAAGCCATGCGCGCCGCGGCGGGCGATGCCCTGCCCGATCCGGCCCATGCCCAGGATGCCCAGGGTGCTGCCATGCACGTCATGGCCCAGCAGGGTGTCGAACGACCACTGCGTCCAGCGCCCCTCGCGCAGCCAGCGTTCGCCCTCGGTGATGCGCCGCGCCGCGGCGAGCAGCAGGGCGAAGCCCATGTCGGCCGTGGTCTCGGTGAGCACGTCCGGCGTATTGGTGGCGACGATGCCGCGCGCGGCCAGCGCCTCCACGTCCAGGTTGTTGTAGCCGACGCCGACATTGGCGACCGCGCGCAGCGACATCGCGCCTGCGATCTCGGCCGCGCCGATGCGTTCGTTGAGCGTCACCAGCGCGCCGTCCACGCCGCGCAGCTTCGCGGCCACGTCGGCCGGCGACCAGGCCGTCACCTCGTGCGTGGCGTCGACGTCGAAATGTTCTGCCAGCCTGTCGACGATGTCGTCGAACAGCGGCTGCGACACCCACACCCGTGGCCGGCCCTCAACCACCGGGGGCCGCGGGGATGCGCGGCGAGACCTCGCCCACGTCTCCGCACTGCGCGCGGTGGCGCAGCGCCTGGTCGATCAGCACCAGCGCCAGCATCGCCTCGCAGATCGGCGTGGCGCGGATGCCGACGCAGGGGTCGTGGCGGCCGGTGGTGATGATGTCGACCACGTTGCCGTCGACGTCCACGCCTTCCACCGGCAGCCGCAGGCTCGAGGTCGGCTTGAAGGCCACCGAAACCACCACCTGCTGGCCGGTGCTGATGCCGCCGAGCACGCCGCCGGCATGGTTGGACAGGAAGCCGGCCGGGGTCATCACGTCGCGATGCTGGGTGCCCTTCTGCGCGACGGCAGCGAAACCGTCGCCGATCTCCACGCCCTTGACCGCGTTGATCGACATCATCGCCGCGGCGAGGTCGCCATCGAGCTTGCCGTACACCGGCTCGCCCCAGCCTGGCGGCACGCCGTCGGCCACCGCGACGACCTTTGCGCCCACCGAATCGCCTGACTTGCGCAGCGCATCCATATAGCTCTCGAGGTCCGGAACCTGCGCAGCGTCGGGCCAGAAGAAGGGGTTATCCTCGACCACGCTCCAATCGTGCGCACGCGGCAGCACATCACCGATCTGCGCCATGTAGCCGCGCACGGTCACGCCGCGCTCGGCCAGCCACTTCCTGGCGATCACGGCGGCAGCCACGCGCATCGTGGTCTCACGCGCGGACGAGCGCCCGCCGCCGCGCGGATCGCGCAGGCCGTATTTCTGCCAGTAGGCGTAATCGGCGTGGCCGGGACGGAACTGGCGCGCGATGGCGCCGTAGTCCTTGCTGCGCTGGTCGGTGTTGCGCACCAGCAGCGCGACCGGCGTGCCGGTGGTGACGCCTTCGTACACGCCGCTGAGGATCTCGACCTCGTCGGCCTCGCGCCGCGCCGAGGTGTGGCGGGTCTTGCCGGTGGCGCGGCGGGACAGATCATGCGCGAAATCCTCCGGCGCGATCGCGATCCCCGGCGGGCAGCCGTCGATCACGCAGCCGATCGCCGGCCCGTGCGATTCGCCGAAGGTGGTGACGCGGAAAAGATGGCCAAACGTGTTCAAGTCGACGCCTTCCCGATCCGTCATTCCCGCGAACGCGGGAATCCATGCTGTTGCTTCACTAATCCAGAATTTCGGACCACAAGTCACACCACTGCGGATTCCGGTCTTCGATCAACTGGATCTTCCACGCGCGATTCCACTTCCTAATCCGCTTCTCGCGAATGATGGCACTTTCCACCGTTTCGTGTCGCTCGTAGCAGACGAGCCTGGTCACGCCATGGCGACTGGTGAAACCTTCCACAAGATGTTCGCGATGCTGCAGACCCGTTTGACGAGGTCGCTCGTCACCCCAACATAAAGCGTTCCGCTTCTCGAACTTGCCAGCAGATAGACGGCGGGGAGCCTGTGCATCCTTGCCTCGAACGGGCGGCCTCCCGGCCGCCGAAAAGCGATTCCCGCTTTCGCGGGAATGACGGATCAGGTCAGAACAGGTTGCCGACCCCCGATGATGCCGGAGGCGCAGCGGATGCGAGCGCACCCTCCCGCGCATCCGCCAGCGCCCGGATCCGAGCGTGGTGGCTGACCAGGTCGTGGCGCTCCACCACGAACACGCCCATCTGCCCGACCTTGAACTCCACCCACACCAGCGGCAGTTCCGGCAGCAATCTCACCAGATGCTGCTCCGACTCGCCCACCTCGCACACCAGCAGGCCGTCCTCGGTGAGGTGCAGCGGCGCGTCGCGCAGGATGCGCAGCACGATATCCAGGCCGTCGTCGCCGGCGCGCAGGCCGAGTTCGGGCTCGTAGGCGTACTCCTGCGGCAGCGCGTCGGTCTCGTCGTTGGTGACGTAGGGCGGGTTGGTCACGATCAGGTCGTAGTGCTCCCCCTGCAGGTGCGAGAACAGGTCGGACTTCACGAAGCGGGTGTTGGTCGACAGCAGGCGCGACTCGTTCTCGCCCGCCAGCGCCAGCGCCTCGTCACTGATGTCGGCCCCGTCCACATGCCAGTCGGGGTTGTAGTGGGCCATCGCGATGGCGATGCAGCCCGAGCCGGTGCACAGGTCCAGCGCACGACGCACTTCGCGACCGCCCAGCCAGGGCTCGAAGCCCGACAGGATCAGTTCGGCGATCGGCGAGCGCGGCACCAGCGCGCGCGCATCGCTCTTGAAGCTCAGGCCCGCGAACCAGGCTTCGCCGGTCAGATAGGCCGCGGGCACCCGTTCCTCGATGCGGCGCAGGAACAGCGCCAGCACGTCTTCCTTCTCGGCCAGCGTGATCCGCGCCTGGCCATAGGCCGGGCCCAGGTCGTGCGGCAGGTGCAGGGCGTGCAGGGTGAGCTGGGTCGCCTCGTCGATGGCGTTGTCGTAGCTGTGCCCGAAGGTCAGCCCGGCCGCGCTGAAGCGGCTGGCGCCGTAGCGGATCAGGTCGATGATCGTCTGCAGTTCGTCGGTCATGGCGCGGCCCATCCCGGCACGACGCCGGTCGGCAAGTATAGCGAGCGGCGGGTATGATGGGCCGCTATCGGCTTGGAATCCCGGATGTTCAATCGCACCGTCATCATCGTGCTGCTGGTCGCCCTGTTCGCGGGACTGGGGCTGCTGGCTTCGCGCAAGTTTTTCGCCGATCCCGCCACGCCGCAGCCGGCGCTGCAGGCGGTGAAGCTGTTCCCGCAGCCGCGTGAGCTGCCTGACTTCGCGCTGCAGCAGTCCGACGGCACCCAGCTGATGCCGGGCGAACTGCACGGCCACTGGACCCTGGTGTTCATCGGCTTCACCTTCTGCCCGGACGTGTGTCCGATGACGCTGGCGCAACTGGCGCAGGCCCAGCGCCAGTGGGAGGCACTGCCCGACTCGACCCGGCCGCGGGTGCTGTTCGTTTCGGTCGATCCGGAGCGCGACTCGCCCGACCGCATCGGCGAATACGCGCACGCCTTCCATCGCGACACCCTGGCCGCGACCGCGGACATCCCGTCGCTGGAAGCCTTCACGCGCTCGCTGTCGATGGTCTTCGCCAAGGTGCCGGGGCCCGATGGCGCGCCGGCCGACCAGTATTCGATCGACCACAGCGCGTCGATGGCCGTGCTCGACGCGCAGGGCCGCATGGCCGGCGTGGTCACCGGCAGCGCAGTGGACGACCCGGCCGCGATCGCCGCCGACCTGCTCGCGCTGACCACGGCAACGCGCCGATGAACCTGGTCACCGCCCTGACCTGGGTGCTGCCGCACCGCCTGCTGTCGTCGATGGCGCGCGCGCTGGCCTACTCGGACAACCCGCGCACGCGCAGCTGGCTGATCGACACCGTGACGCGGCGGTTCGGCGTCGACCTGTCGGAGGCGCAGGAATCCGACCCGGGCGCCTACCCGACCTTCAATGCCTTCTTCACGCGTGCGCTCAAGCCTGGCGCGCGCGTGCCCGATCCCGATCCGCAGGCGCTGCTGATGCCGGCCGATGGCCGCGTCAGCCAGTGCGGGCGCATCGAGCAGGGCCGCATCTTCCAGGCCAAGGGCCGCTCGTTCACCGCCGGCGAACTGCTGGGCAACGAGGCCGCGGCCGCGCCCTACGCCGATGGCCTGTACGCCACGGTGTACCTGTCGCCGAAGGACTACCACCGGGTCCACATGCCGTGGGCCGGGCGCCTGCGCGAGACCGTGCACGTCCCCGGGCGGCTGTTCTCGGTCGGCCCGGATGCGGTGGCCTCGGTGCCGCGCCTGTTCGCGCGCAACGAGCGCCTGGTCTGCCATTTCGACACCGACTTCGGCCCGATGGCCGTGGTGATGGTCGGCGCCCTGCTGGTCTCGGGCGTGGAAACGGTGTGGAGCGGCGAGGAGATCCCCGCCTATGGCGACCGCATCACCGCGAAGAACTGGACCAGCGACAACGTCGTGCTGGAGCGCTTCGAGGAAATGGCGCGCTTCAACTACGGCTCGACCGTGATCGTGCTGCTGCCGGCGGGCGTGGCCGAGCTGGACCCGTCGCTGCAGGCCGAAACCGCGGTACGGTTGGGACAGACGCTGGCGAGGCGCAGCGGCGCCTGATCCACGCGGTTCCGCCGCCGCGCTGCGTAGCCCGGATAAGCGAAGCGCATCCGGGGTCTCCGGCAGGACTACGACACACGCCCTCCCGGATGCGGCCTGCGGCCTTATCCGGGCTACGGTAAAGCGTGTGGCGGTACTTCCGACGAAACCGGCGCAAGGAGACGGAGGGACGGATTGACAACCCTCCTGACAACCCTCCTGTAGGAGCGGCTTCAGCCGCGACCCGTCCTTCCGGTTACGGCAGACGAGGGGCTCACGAACAACCGGGCGGATCGGCAAGACGCAAGCGACGTGACGGCCGATCGCGGCTGAAGCCGCTCCTACGCGCAGCCAATCACCCTGCCGGTCAGCGACAGCCTTCCAGCTTCAGGGTCTGACCCTGCCGCAGCAGGTAGCGTGGCGGCTTGATGCCGTTGGCGGCGGCCAGCGACTTGGTGTCGCAGCTGTAGCGCTGCGCGATGGCGACCAGGGTTTCACCGGACGCGACGCGATGGGTGCGCGGCGCGGCAGGCGCGGGCGCTGTCGCAGCGGGCGCGGTGGCCACCGTCTGCTGTCGCACCGTGCCGTCCGGCAGGGTCACGGTCTCCATGTTGCCCACCCGCACGATCGCGGTGGACGGGTCGCTGTTGACCAGCTGGCGCGCGAGCTCGGCGCGTGCGCCCTTCGTGCACCAGCGCTCGTACAGGCCGGCCATCCGCACCGTGCCGTTGAGGCGCGTGCCTTCCGGGATCCAGGCTTCGGCCTCGTACTGCGGATTGAGGTTGCGCAGCACGCGCATGTAGCCGTCGCGGGTATTGCCGTTGCCCATGCAGATGGTCAGCTCGTAGATCGAAGCCGCGCGCTTGAGCTGGAACGTCGCCGGGCGCGCATCCACGCGCGGGAAGTTCAGGCCGTACTCGCGCGGATGCAGGTACAGCCAGGCCGCCGCGATCACCATCGGTACGTAGTCGCGGGTTTCGGGCGGGAACTGGTTGTAGACCTCCGGCTCCCAGAAGCTGCGTCCGCCAAATTCGCGGTGGCCCCGCCGCGCCCGGCCCTCGCCACCGTTGTAGGCGGCCAGCCACAGCTCGATGTTGTCGCCGCCCAGCTCGGCGTAGCGCTCGCCCAGGTACACCGCCGCCGCGTCGGCCGAGGCGCGCGGATCGTAGCGGGTGTCGAAGCCGCGCGCGTCCAGGCCCAGGCCCAGGCGGCTGCCGGTGGCGGGCATGAACTGCAGCGGGCCGGTGGCGCCGGCGCGCGAGCGCGAGTGCACGCGGCCGTTGGATTCCTTGGCCAGGATGCCGAACAGCAGCGCCTCGGGCAGGCCACGGCGCTTGAACGCCGGCGACATCAGGTGCTGCATGTACTGGAAGTTCTCGTGGCTGGTGATCAGCGCCACGCGCATGTCGGTCAGCCAGCGGCGGATGCCGGCCTGCACGGCCGGATTCATCTGCACCAGTTCCAGGAAGCGCCGGTCCTCGGCCGCCAGCAGCGCGGCGGCGCTGGCGCTGTCGGGCACCTCGCCGGTCGGCAGGTCGCCCTCTTCGGTAATGGTGTCGTCCGCCTCGTCGCCAATCACGCCGGCTGCGGCGTCGGCCTGGGCCTTGAGCAGTCGCTTGTAGCTGGCCAGCAGGTTGCCCGAGCCGCAGCCCTTGAGCTTGCCGCACTCGACGATCACGTCCTCCATGTCCTCGAGCGCGGCATTGCTTTCGTCAAGCCCGGCCGGATCGTTGTTGCCGATCTTGACCAGACTCTCGCGCCAGCGCGTTTCGGCCGCGGCCATGCGCTGGTTGAGCGCTTCGATCGCAGCCAGGGTGCGCTTGGACTGCGCCTGGGCGGCGGAGGGAACCGCGGCAAGCACGAATGCGATGGCCAGCAACAGGCCGCGCAGCGCAGGCATGGACAAGGACGTCATCGACCACCGGGACGCGGAAGGGGCCGGCAGGTTAGCCGCTGCCGACAGGTGCCACAAGGAACCCACGCGCAATCCGCGCATTCGTGCACGACTGGCCGGGCCATGCCGTGCGCGGCGGGAACGCACGTGCAACGGGGCTAGAATCGCGGCATCCCAGCCCCGGACCCGGACGCACGCATGCAGCCCATTCTTGTCGGCAAGGCCATCACCTCCGGCGACGGCGCCCAGGTGCACCTGCTGCCGCGCTACGGCAACCGCCACGGCCTGGTCGCCGGCGCAACCGGCACCGGCAAGACGGTGACCTTGATGACCCTGGCCGAAGGTTTCTCGCGGATCGGCGTGCCGGTCTTCATGGCCGACGTGAAGGGCGACGTGGCCGGCCTGGCCGTGCCGGGCACCATCAACGACAAACTGCTGGCGCGCGCCGCGCAGATCGGGGTGGAGGGCTATGCGGCAGAGGCCAACCCCGTCGTCTTCTGGGACCTGTACGGCAAGCTCGGCCATCCCGTGCGCACCACCGTGAGCGAGATGGGCCCGACCCTGCTCTCGCGCATCCTCGAACTCAACGACACCCAGTCGGGCGTGCTCGACATCGTGTTCAAGCTGGCCGACGACCGCGGCCTGCTGCTGCTCGACCTGGCCGACCTGCGCGCCCTGCTCGGCCTGGTGGCGGAGGAGCGCAAGTCGATCTCGACCGAATACGGCCTGGTCAGTCCGCAGTCGGTCGGGGCCATCCAGCGCGCGCTGCTGCGCCTGGAGCAGGACGGTGGCGACCACGTGTTCGGCGAGCCGGCGCTGGAACTGGCCGAGCTGATGCGCATCACCCATGACGGCCGCGGCGTGATCGGCATCCTCGCGGCCGACCGGCTGGTGCTCAAGCCGCGGCTGTATTCGAGCTTCCTGCTGTGGCTGCTGTCGGAGCTGTTCGAGAACCTGCCCGAGGTCGGCGACCTCGACAAGCCGAAGCTGGTGTTCATCTTCGACGAGGCGCACCTGCTGTTCGACGACGCGCCGGCCGCGCTGCGCCAGCGCATCGAGCAGGTGGTGCGCATCATCCGCTCCAAGGGCGTGGGCGTGTACTTCTGCTCGCAGTTCCCGGACGACGTGCCCGACGAGATCCTCGGCCAGCTCGGCAACCGCGTGCAGCATGCGCTGCGCGCATTCACCCCGCGCGACCAGAAGGCGGTGAGGACCGCGGCGGAGACCTTCGTCGCCAATCCGGCGCTGGACGTGGTGCAGACACTGTCGAAGCTCGGCACCGGCGAGGCGCTGGTGTCGACGCTGCAGGAGAAAGGCATCCCGATGGCGGTCGAGCACACCCTGGTGGCGCCGCCGCGTTGCCGCATGGGCGCCATCACCGAGACCGAGCGCGCCCAGGTGCGCGCGGGCAGCCCGGTCGGCAGCAGGTACGACAAGCCGGTGGACCGCGAATCCGCGGCGGAGATGCTGGCCGCGCGTGCGCAGGCCGCCGCCGACGTCGCCGCGGCGCCACCGGCGCGTGGCAGTGCCGGACAGCCAGAGGAGAGCGGCGGCTTCGGCAAGGCGGTGCGCAATGTGCTGTTCGGTACCGGCCGGCGCCAGGGCGTGCTCGAAGCCTCCGGCAAGCAGGCCGCGCGCACCATCACCAACCAGATCGTGCGCGGCATCCTGGGCGGCCTGCTGGGCGGCAGGAAGCGCTGAGCGGCGCGGAAGCCGGATTGGACCTGCCCTGGACACTGGAGCCGCTGGGTGAGGACGCGGTGCTGCTGCGCCTGGGCACCCGCATCGACCTGCAGCTCAACCGGGACGTGCACGCGCTGGCCGCGCGCATTGCAGCCGTGCGCCCGGCGTGGCTGTGCGACATCGTGCCGGCCTACGCGGCGTTGGCGCTGTTCGTCGATCCCGCCCATCCGCATGCCGTCGGCAGGACCGCCCAGGACCTGCTGGACGACTGGCTGGCTGCGCTGCCCGCCGACGCGGCCGATGGACGCGGGCGCGTGGAGACCGGCACGCTGGACATTCCGGTCTGCTACGACCCTGCCTGCGCGCCCGACCTGGACGCGGTGGCGGCCCGCGCCGGACTGGACCGCGACGAGGCGATCGCGCGGCACTGCGGGCCCGAATACACGGTGGGGATGATCGGTTTCGCGCCGGGTTTTCCCTACCTGCTGGGACTGGACCCGGCACTGGCCTGCCCGCGCCACGCCACGCCGCGCACCCGGGTGCCGGCCGGCAGCGTCGGCATCGGCGGCCACCAGACCGGTGTCTATCCTGCCGGCAGCCCCGGCGGCTGGCAGATCGTCGGCCGCACGCCGACCGTGCTGTTCGATCCGCGCCGTGCGTCACCCAGCCTGCTGCAACCTGGCCAGCGCCTGCGTTTCGTGTCGATCAGCCTGGCCGAGTACTCGGCGCTGGCGCCTGCTGCGGACCACGCGCATGCCTAGCGCCGCTTCGATCGCGACCATCGCGCCGGGCCTGCTGACCACGGTGCAGGGCGCTCCGCGCTGCGGCCTGCGGCATCTCGGCGTCGCCAGTGGCGGCCCGGCCGACCCCTGGGCGCATGCGCTGGCCAACCTGCTGGCCGGCAACCCCGCAGGCAGCGCCGCGCTCGAGATCACCCTGTCCGGGCCGACGCTGCGCTTCGAACGTGCGGCGCGCGTGGCGATCTGCGGGGCAGCCATCGAGGCGCGCGCCAACGGCGTGCCGGTGCCCGGCAACCGGCCGCTCGACCTGCCGCCGGGCACCACGCTGGTCTTCGGCCCCTGCATGGACGGCGCGCGCAGCTACCTGGCCATCGCCGGCGGACTCGAGGTCGCGCCGGTCCTGGGCAGTGCCAGCACCGACCTGCGCGGCGGCTTCGGCGGCCTGGAGGGACGCGCCCTGCAGGCGGGCGACCGGCTGGCCACCGGCGGTCGCGTGGAGTCGCCTGCGCGCAGGCTGCAGGTCGCGCGCTGGTGGATCGACGCCAGTCCCCTGCCCTATGCGCATCCTCCCGGGGAGCCCAGCACGATCCGCCTCCTGCCGGGCGCCGACACCGCAGCAGGCGTGCACGGCCAGGTCTGGCAGACCGACGCACGCAGCAATCGCCAGGGCCTGCGCCTGCAGGGTCCGGCCCTGCAGGCGATGGACCGAAGCGAGCGCATCTCCGAACCGGTCGCTCCCGGCACCGTGCAGCTGCCGCCCGACGGCCAGCCCATCGTGCTGCTGGTCGACGCGCAGACCCACGGCGGCTATCCGCGCATCGGCCACGTGATCCGCGCCGATATCCCGCTGCTGGCGCAGATGCGGCCCGGGGCACGGCTGCGTTTCCTGCCCTGCACGCCCGCGCAGGCCTGCACGGCCAATGCCGAGCAGCGCCAGCGCCTGCATCGCATCGCCCTGGCCATCGAGGCGAAGGGCCGCGCGACATGACGGCACGCATCGACTTCAACTGCGATCTGGGCGAAGGCTGCGGCGACGATGCCGCGATCGTGCCCTGCATCAGCTCGGCCAGCATCGCCACCGGCGGCCATGCCGGCGACGCGCGCAGCATGCGCGAGGCGATCGCGCTGTGCCTGCGCCATGGCGTGGCGGTCGGCGCGCATCCCTCGTTCCTGGATCGCGAGCACTTCGGCCGGCGCGAGCTGTCGCTGCCGCCGGCGGACGTGCATGCCCTGGTCCGCGCCCAGATCGAGCAACTGGCAGTCCTGTGCGTGGAAGCGGGCACCACGCTCGCCCACGTCAAGCCGCACGGCGCGCTGTACAACCTGGCCGCACGCGATGCCGCAAGCGCCCGCGCAGTCGCGCAGGCCGTCTTCGATTGCGACCCGCGCCTGTGGCTGTACGCGCTGGCCGGCTCGGAGCTGGCGCGCGCGGGCGCGGCCCTGGGCCTTGCGGTGGCGCAGGAGGTCTTCGCCGAACGCGCCTACGCTGCCGGCGGCGGCCTGGTGCCACGTGCGCATCCGGGCGCGGTGATCGAAGACCTGGACGCCGCGCTCGCGCAGGTGCGCGGCATGTTGCGCAACGGCATCGTGACCTCGATCGACGGACACGCGCTGCCGATCCGCGCCGACACCCTGTGCCTGCACGGCGACCGTGCGGATGCCGCCGCGTTCGCCACCGCGCTGCGCGATGCACTGCGCGCCGAAGGCTTCGCCATCCTCTCCCCTGCCACCCGGATCCCGCACGCATGAGCTACTGGCCCCTGGTCGGCGTCGCCCTGGTCGTGATCGGCTTCGCGCTGCGCCTCAATCCTGCCCTGATCGTGGTCGTGGCCGGACTGGTCACCGGCCTGGTGGCCGGCAAGACGCCGGTGCAGGTGCTGGAGCTGCTGGGCGAGTCGTTCACCAAGCAGCGCTACCTGACGGTGTTCCTGCTGACCCTGCCGGTGATCGGCCTGCTCGAGCGGCACGGGCTGAAGGAGCACGCCCAGGCCTGGATCACGCGCCTGCGCGGCGCCACCGCCGGGCGCCTGCTGATCGCCTACCTCGGCGCACGCCAGATCGCCTCCGCCCTGGGCCTGACCAGCCTGGGCGGCCATCCGCAGACGGTGCGGCCACTGCTGGCGCCGATGGCCGAAGCCGCCGCCGAGGCGCGCCACGGCCCATTGCCGGAGCACAGCCGCGAGCGGCTCAAGGCGCTGTCGGCGGCCACCGACAACGTCGGCCTGTTCTTCGGCGAGGACATCTTCATCGCCTTCGGCGCGGTGCTGCTGATGCAGGGCTTCTACGCCGAGCACGGCATCGTGCTCGAACCGCTGCACATCGCGCTGTGGGGCATCCCGACGGCGATCTGCGCCTTCGTCATCCATGGCGCGCGGCTGGCGCGGCTGGACCGGCGCCTGCAGCGCGAAGCCGCCACCATCGGCGCGCGGACGGCGCGGCCGGATGCCGGCGCGGAGCAGGCGCCATGATCGACCTGCAGTGGATCTACTGGGTGGTCGGCGCCTACCTGCTGTGGACCGCCCTGCGCGCGGCGCGCGACCGCAGCAACCCGCGCCGCTTCGCCAACGCGCTGTTCTGGGGCCTGGTCGCCGTGGCGATGCTGGCGGCCGAACAGATGCCGGCGGCCGTGGTCGGCGGCATCGTGGTGGTGCTGGCCTGCCTGGCGGCGTTCGGCCTGGGGCGGGGACGCTGCGACGAAGGCACGCCGGCCGAACGCGAAGCATCCGCACGCCGCCTGGGCAACCGGCTCTTCATTCCCGCGCTGCTGATCCCGTTGGTCGCGGTGCTGGTGGCGGTGCCCTTCGCCGACATCGAACTGGCCGGCACGCGCGTGTTCGGCGCGCAGCTCACCACCCTGGTCGGGCTGGGCGTGGCCTGCGTGCTGGCGGTCGTCGCCGCCCTCCTGCTGACGCGCAGCGCCCCGGTCGCGGCGATCGAACAATCGCGCCGCTTGCTGGATGCGATCGGCTGGGCCGCGCTGCTGCCGCTGCTGCTGGCCACGCTGGGCAGCGTGTTCGCGGCCACCGGCGTGGGCGAGGCGGTGGCCGGGCTGATCCGCATGCTGATCCCGGTGGAAAACCGCTTCATCGTGGTGGTGGCCTACGCGCTGGGCATGGCCGCCTTCACCATGGTGATGGGCAATGCCTTTGCCGCCTTCCCGGTGATCACCGCGGGCGTCGGCCTGCCGCTGCTGGTGCAGATGCATGGCGCCGATGCCGCTTCGCTGGCGGCGATCGGCATGCTGTCGGGCTATTGCGGCACCCTGCTCACGCCGATGGCGGCCAACTTCAACCTGGTGCCGGCGGCCCTGCTGGAACTGCGCGATCCCAACGCGGTGATCCGCCAGCAGGTCGCGACCGCGCTGCCGCTGCTGGCCTGCAATATCGTGCTGATGTACTTCATCGTGTTCCGCTGATGACTGGCAGGCACGCTCCGATGCCCGTGGTGCTGCTGACCGGATTCGCGCCGTTTGGCGGCGAGGACGAGAACCCCAGCCAGGCCGTGGTGCGCACGCTGGACGGCGAGGTCGTGGCCGGCCACCGCATCGTCGGCCGCGAACTGCCGGTGGTGTTCGGCGAATCGCTGCACGCGCTGCGCCACGCGATCGGCCAGGTGCGACCGGCGCTGGTGGTGTGCGTGGGCCAGGCGGGCGGGCGCGCCAACATTTCGCTCGAGCGCGTCGCCATCAACGTCGACGATGCGCGCATTCCCGACAACACCGGCGCGCAGCCGATCGATCGCGCGGTGGTGGCAGGCGGACCGGCGGCCTATTTCACCCGCTTGCCGGTCAAGGCGATGCTGGTCGCGATGACCCGCGCCGGGATTCCCACCGAGGTCTCGCAGACGGCCGGCACCTTCGTCTGCAACCACGTGTTCTACGGACTGATGCACGCGCTGCGCCGGCGCAGGACGGTGCGCGGCGGCTTCATCCATATCCCCTACTCCGCCGCGCAGGCGGCGCGTCATCCAGGCCAGCCCGGGCTGCCGGTGGAGACGATGGTCTCGGGCATCCGGATCGCCGTGGAGGCGGCGCTGTCGCATGCGGTCGACGTGGCGGTGACGGGCGGCGCGGAGCACTAGCGGGACGTCGTCAACCCAAGCGGATGACCCGCGCCGGCGCATCGTCCAGACTTGCCCGGTGTCGTGCCGCGAAAGCACGTTCACGCCAGCGCCCTATCCTTCCACCGTCCCCGTCCGGAGGAATCCCGCATGCGATCGACCCGCGCCCTTGTTCCGCTGTCCCTCGTGCTCTGCTTCGCGCTTGCCGCCTGCGCGCCGGAGCCGGATGCCGCGCCTGCATCGGTCACGCCGAAGGCGGCGGAGCCGACCGTCCCCGCCGATCCGCTGCTCGCGGGCACCGACGCCAGCGCCGTCATCCGCCATGAGGCGGCCGATCCGGCCGGCTTCGACCGCAAGGGGTTTGCGGGCACCTTCGCCGGCATCCTGCCCTGCGCGGATTGCCCGGGCCTGGAAACCTCGCTCCAGATCCACGCCGATGGCACGTTCTCCCAGCACGAAGTCCGGCAGGGCGCCGAGACCGCACACACCACCGGCACCTGGACCGTGGACAGCGAGGGCAGGCAGTTGTTGCTCGATCCCGACAGCAAGCAGGCGGACGACCGCCGCTTCGCCATCGTGTCGCGCGATGAGATCCGCCTGCTCGACGACGCCGGCGCGCCGCTCGCCGGCGACGGCAACACCAGCCTGCGCCGGAACTGAGCGGCCGCCCGTTTGGGTCGCTGGCGTCCCCCTGCCGAGAAGAGCACCGCCCTGGTCACCCCGGACGGCCACGCGCGCCTGAAGGCCGAACTCGACACGCTGTGGCGCGTGCGCCGTCCCGAGGTCGTGGCTGCACTCGCCGCGGCCGCGGCCGAGGGCGACCGCTCGGAGAACGCGGAATACAGCTATCGCAAGAAGCAGCTGGGCGAGATCGACCGCCGCGTGCGCTACCTCAGCAAGCGGCTGGAGGCGCTGCGCGTGGTCGACGGCGCGCCGGCCGATCCGCAGGCCGTGTTCTTCGGCGCGCAGGTGGACGTGGAGCACGCGATCACCGGCGAAACCGCCCGCTATCGCATCGTCGGGCCGGACGAGACCGACGCGAAACTGGGCTGGATCAGCATCGATTCCCCGCTCGCCCGGGCGATGCTGAAGAAGCGCATCGACGACGAGTTCGAAGCGCAGCTGCCGGGTGGCGCATCCAGGTACTTCATCATCGACGTGCGCTACGGACACTGACCGCCGGCGACGCAGTGCGGTGCAATGCGACGCAGTGCGTGCGGTGCGCCTGGGAAGTGGCCCAACATCCTTCCGGATGTCATCCCGAGTGGAGCGAGGGATCTTCGGCCAGCGCCCGGGAAAACCAGGGCTCCCGCGCCAGGCGCGACCCCGTCACCTCATCCCAGTACGGGCAGCTCCGCCAGCGCCTCGCCATACAGGTCGTGCTCGTCGCTGCCCATGATCTCCACGTCGACGAAATCGCCCGGCTGCAGGCCGGCCTCCTGGCCGTTCTGTATCTGCACCACGCCGTCGATCTCGGGCGCATCGGCCATCGTGCGGGCGATGGCGAGGTCGCCGTCAACCACGTCCACCAGGCAGCGCTGCACGCTGCCGAGCTTGGCTTCGAGTTTCTGCGCCGAGATCTCCGCCTGTACTTCCATGAAGCGTGCCAGCCGTTCCTGCTTGACCGCCTCGGGCACCGGATCGGGCAACGCATTCGCCGTGGCGCCATCCACCGGCGAGTAGGCAAAGGCACCTACGCGGTCCAGCCGTACCTCACGCAGGAAATCCAGCAGTTCCTCGAACTCGGCTTCGGTCTCGCCGGGAAAGCCGACGATGAAGGTGCTGCGGATCGCCAGTTCGGGGCAGATGTCGCGCCAGCGCGCGATGCGCTCGCGCACCTTGTCGACCGCGCCGGGGCGTTTCATCAGCCTGAGGATGCGCGGGCTGGCATGCTGGAACGGAATGTCGAGATACGGCAGCAGCTTGCCGTCCGCCATCAGCGGGATGATGTCGTCCACGTGCGGATACGGATACACGTAGTGCAGCCGCGTCCACACGCCGAGCTCGGACAGGCCCTCGCAAAGCGCCTTCATCCGCGTCTGGTAGGGCTTGCCGCGCCATTCGCGCTCGGCGTAGCGCACGTCGACGCCGTAGGCCGAGGTGTCCTGCGAGATCACCAGCAGCTCGCGCACACCGCCACGCTGGACCAGCCGCTCGGCCTCGCGCAGCACCTCGTCGACCGGGCGCGACGCCAGGTCGCCGCGCATCGACGGGATGATGCAGAAGCTGCAGCGGTGGTTGCAGCCCTCGGAAATCTTGAGATAGGCGTAATGCTTCGGCGTGAGCTTGATCCCGACGTCGTCGGCCGCGGCGCGACGCGGCAGCAGGTCGACGAAGGGGTCGTGGCGCGGCGGCAGCGCGGCGTGCACCGCCGACATCACGCTGCCGTAGTCCTGCGGGCCACTGATCGACAGCACGCCAGGATGCGCTTCCCGGATCAGGGCCTCGCGCTTGCCCAGGCAGCCGGTGACGATCACCTTGCCGTTCTCGGCCATCGCCTCGCCGATCGCATCCAGCGACTCGGTCACCGCCGAGTCGATGAAGCCGCAGGTGTTGACCACCACCACGTCGGCATCGTCGTAGCTGGGCACCAGGTCGTAACCCTCGACGCGCAGCTGGGTGAGGATGCGCTCGGAGTCGACCAGCGCCTTGGGGCAGCCGAGGCTGACGAAACCGACCTTTGGATTGGCTGCGGACATGGGGGACCGTGGCTGGGGGAATACGGGCGCGCGGCGCCTGGGCGTCACGGGGCGCGAATTATAGCCTCGGCTAGAATCGACCGACCTGCGCACGGAGGCCACGCATGGGCCGCGACATCGTCATCCAGACCGGATCCGGCCCCGTCGACGCCTGGCGTGCCGACCCGCCCGACCACGCCGCGGCCCTCGGCGGGATCGTGGTGCTGCAGGAGATTTTCGGCGTCAACGAGCACATCCGCAGCGTCGCCGAAGGCTATGCCGCGGCCGGCTACACGGCCCTGGCGCCGGCCCTGTTCGACCCGGTGGCGCACAATGTCGAGCTGGGCTACGACGAGGCCGGCTTCGCCCGGGGCCGCGAACTGGTGGGCGAACTGGGCATGGACCGGGCCGTGGACATCGTCCGCCACGCGGCCGAGGCGCTGCGCCGCGATGGCCTGAAGGTCGCCGTAGTCGGCTTCTGCTGGGGTGGCAGCGTGGCCCTGCTCGCCAATACCCGCCTCGGCCTGCCGGCCGTGGCCTACTACGGCGCGCGGTCACGGCCCTACCTGGGCGAAGCACTGCGCGCGCCGATGCTGTTCCACTTTGGCGCGGACGACCAGAGCACGCCGCCCGACGACATCCAGGCGCACCGCGAAGCGTGGCCCGAAGCGGACGTGCAGGTCTATCCCGGCGCCGGCCACGCCTTCAACCGCGACGTGGATCCCCGCCACTTCCACGCCGCGAGCGCCGCGCTCGCGCGCAGGCGTACGCTGGCGTTCTTCGAATCGGCGCTGGGCTGAAGGAGTCCGTCATGGCCAGGCATCACGACCACGTCCCCTACGAACTGCATCCGCAGCTCGCCGCCGACACCCATCCGCTGGCCTCGCTGGAGCTGTGCGACGTGCGCCTGATGGATGACGCCAACTACCCCTGGCTGGTGCTGGTCCCGCGCATCGCTGGCGCACGCGAGCTGGTCGACCTGGACGAGGCGCAGCGCCATCGCCTCACCGACGAGATCGACCTGGCGTCCCGGCTCCTGCGCGGGGGCTTCCGCCCGTTCAAGCTCAACGTGGCCGCGCTGGGCAACCTGGTGCCGCAGCTGCACGTGCACGTGATCGCGCGCTTCGAGGACGACCCTGCCTGGCCGGCCCCGGTCTGGGGCCGCGTCGCCGCCCGGCCGTATACGCCCGAAGCGCTGGTCGCGCGGATCCGCCTGCTCGAGGACGGGCTGCACGCCTGAACTGGCGCGGGTGCCCGCAACGCAGGAGGCCCGCATCGCTGCGGGCCTCCTTGCAAGGCGCATTGGCCGGCAAGCCTCAGCTGCCCTTGACCACCTGGGTGCCCGCGATCAGGTCATGGCCACAGCGGCGGTCGCCGCGGAAGATCAGCAGCACGTTCACCAGGGCGAGCACCATCCCGACCAGCGGCACATTGGTGGCCACCTGCACCGGCAGGTAGCGCAAGCCGATCAACCGGCCGATCGGCGGCTTGGCGCCGTCCATGTCGACGATGCGGATGCCCAGCAGGCGCTTGCCCCAGGTCTGGCCATTGGCATTGAGCGGAAACCATTGCACGGCCACGAACGCGGCAAACCCGATCGCAGCCCACAGCAGTGCAGTGCCGAACGGGATCTCTCCGCTGCCCGACATCGCCACCTGCCAGTACCCGCCCACGAACATCAGCGGGATCAGGATCACCAGCAGGAGGATGGTGTCGATGATCGCCGCGCCCAGTCGCTCGCCGCGGCCGGCCAGGCTGGTGTCGGCGAGGTCGGCGACCACCGCCTCGGGGCTGCCATACGGATTCTGCTCGTTCATCGTGCTGCGTCCTTGTGGTGGATGGATGAATCGATGTGCCGGCGCCGCGCCTGTGCGACCGGCTTCAGGTCCGCGGCAGGGTCACGCCGGTCTGGCCCTGGTACTTGCCGCCGCGGTCGCGATAGGACGTTTCGCAAACGTCATCGGCATCGGACTGGAAGAACAGCATCTGCGCCACGCCTTCATTGGCGTAGATGCGCGCAGGCAGCGGCGTGGTGTTGCTGAATTCCAGCGTGACGTGTCCTTCCCATTCGGGCTCGAGCGGAGTCACGTTGACGATGATCCCGCAACGCGCGTAGGTGCTCTTGCCCAGGCACACCACCAGCGTGTCGCGCGGGATGCGGAAGTACTCCACCGTGCGCGCCAGGGCGAAGGAATTGGGCGGAATGATGCATTCGTCGGCCTCGATGTCGACGAAGCTCTTGGGGTCGAAATGCTTGGGGTCGACGATCGTGGAGTTGATGTTGGTGAAGATCTTGAACTCACGCGAGCAGCGCACGTCGTAGCCGTAGCTCGAGGTGCCATAGCTGACGATGCGTCCGCCCTTTGCTTCCTTCACCTGACCGGGCTCGTAGGGCTCGATCATGCCGTGCTGCTCCGACATCCGCCGGATCCAGCGGTCGCTCTTGATGCTCATCTGCGGTTCCCCGCGGCCATGCGGCCGATCGCCGCATTGTAGGGCGCTTGCCGCGCGGCAGGAACCGCCGGACCGCGGGCCGACGCGCCCCAGCCGCGCTACAGCAGGGATGCGGAGATGCTGCGCGGTGCGCGCGGGCGTGTCTCGAGCGCTTCCACCAGCCGGCGCGCGGTCTGCCGATACGCCGCGGCAGCCGCCGAATCCGGGGCCGAGGCCACGATCGGCACGCCCGCATCGCCCTGTTCCCGGATCCCGACCTCCAGCGGCAGCGACCCAAGCAGCGGCACGCCGTACTGCGCGGCCATGCGCTCGCCGCCGCCCTGGCCGAACAGGTGCTCGACATGGCCGCAGTTGGAGCACACGTGCTGGGCCATGTTCTCCACCAGCCCCAGCACCGCCACCTCGACCTTCTCGAACATCCGCAGCGCCTTGCGCGCATCCAGCGTGGCCACGTCCTGCGGCGTGGTCACCACCACCGCGCCGGCCACCGGGATCTTCTGCGCCAGGGTCAGCTGGATGTCGCCGGTACCGGGCGGCAGGTCGACGATGAGGTAGTCCAGCCCCTCCTCGCCGCCCCAGCGCGTGTCGTTGAGCAACTGCGTCAGCGCCGAGGTCGCCATCGGCCCGCGCCAGATCATCGGCGTGTCCGCGTCCACCAGCAGGCCGATCGACATGGCCTCGATCCCGTGCGCGCGCATCGGCAGGATCGACTTGCCGTCCGGGCTTTCGGGCTTGCCGGACAGCCCCAGCATCATCGGGATGCTCGGACCGTAGACGTCCGCATCCAGCACGCCCACGCGCGCGCCATCGGCCGCAAGCGCGAGCGCAAGATTGACCGCGGTGGTGGATTTGCCGACGCCGCCCTTGCCCGAGCCGACCGCCAGGATGTTGCGCACCTGGGGCAGCGGCGAAAGCGCGCCCTGCACCGCGCGGGAGTGGATTGCCATGGACGCGTGATCACTTCCGGAAAGCCTGCGTGCAGTCTACCGTCGCCGCGCCACCCGCCGCCGGGACATTCCGTCCGCCCCATGCTGCGGGCGAATGCCGGGACGACGTCCCCAGAGCTGAACAACCCGCCTGCGCGGTCCGTAGCCATCTCCCCTGGACTTGTTGGATACTCCACCGTACGTACCGCGTCGGGCGCTGTCTGCAGGCGCGGCTGCGGACCTGCACACACACCCGGGAGTGACCATGTACCACTTGCGATCCAGGCTTCTCGTTGCAGTAGGCTTGCTGGCGCTGTGCCTGCCGGCGCTTGCCGCCGATCCCGCCGTCGGCCGCTGGAAGACCATCGACGACGAAACCGGCCAGGCCAAGTCGATCGTCGAGATCACACAGGGCGCCAACGGCACGCTCAGCGGCCGCATCGTCGAGCTGCTCAATCCCAGCAAGCCCAATCCGGCCTGCGACAAGTGCAAGGACGACCGCAAGGGCAAGCCGATCACCGGGATGGAGATCATCCGCGGCATGAAGCCCGACGGCGACGCCTATGCCGGCGGCACCATCCTCAAGCCCGACGAGGGCAAGGTCTACAAGTCGAAGATGGAACTGGTCGAGGGCGGCAGCAAGCTCGAGGTATCCGGCTGCGTGGCCTTCATCTGCAAGTCGCAGGTCTGGCAGCGCCAGTAGCCCGCCGCGGTTTCCACACGCCAGGGGCCCGGCCATCGCGCCGGGCCTTTTGCTGTCCGCGCCGTGGCGGCGGGCGAGCCGCGGCACCATGCGATAATCCGCCACCGCCGCAGAACGCCAAGACATGCCTCGCCCCGCCATCGTCACCAGCGCCCTGCCCTACGGCAACGGCCACCTGCACATCGGCCACCTGGTTGGCTACATCCAGGCCGACATCTGGGTGCGCGCACGGCGCCAGGCTGGTGGCACGGTGCATTTCGTCTGCGCCAACGACACCCACGGCACGCCGATCATGCTGGCCGCGGAAAAGGCGGGCATCGCGCCCGAGGCCTTCATCCAGGGCACCCAGGCGAGCCAGGAACGCGACTTTGCGGAGTTCCGCGTCGACTTCGACTGGTACCACTCCACGCATTCGGCCGAAAACCGCGAGCTGACCGAGCGCTTCTATGCCGCGCTCGATGCCGGCGGCCATATCGACCGGCGCTCGATCGAGCAGCTCTACGATCCGGTCAAGCAGATGTTCCTGCCCGACCGCTACGTCAAGGGCACCTGCCCCAACTGCGGCACGGAAGACCAGTACGGCGACAACTGCGAATCCTGCGGCGCCACCTACGCGCCCACCGAACTGAAAGACCCGCGCTCGGTCGTCTCCGGGGCCACGCCCGAGCTGCGCGCGTCGGAGCACTTCTTCTTCAAGGTCGGCGATTTCACCGACACCCTGCGCGCGTGGCTGGAAGGCGACGTCGCCATTCCCGGCGTCAGGGCCAAACTGCGCGAATGGATCGACGCCGAAGGTGGCCTGCGCGACTGGGACATCTCCCGCGACGCGCCCTATTTCGGCTTCGAGATCCCCGGCCACCCGGGCAAGTACTTCTACGTGTGGCTGGACGCGCCAATCGGCTACTACTCCAGCCTGCTGGCGCTGGCGCGCAGTGGCGGCACGCCGGGCTTCGACGAGGCCGCGTTCGAACACCTGCTGCGCCCCGGCGATGCGGCCGAGCTGCACCACTTCATCGGCAAGGACATCGTCAATTTCCACGGCCTGTTCTGGCCGGCGGTGCTGGCCGGCAACGGCCTGCGCCTGCCCGACCGCCTGCACGTCAACGGCTACCTGATGGTCGACGGCGCGAAGATGAGCAAGTCGCGCGGCACCTTCGTGATGGCGCGCACCTACCTGGACAGCGGGCTCGATCCGGAAGCGCTGCGCTACTACTTCGCGGCCAAGTCCTCCGGCGGCGTGGACGACCTGGACCTCAACCTGTCGGATTTCGTCGCGCGCGTGAACAGCGACCTGGTCGGCAAGTTCGTCAACATCGCCAGCCGCTGCGCGAAGCTGCTGCAGGGCCAGTTCGACAATGCGCTTGCGGCCGGCACGCCCCAAGGCCTGAGCGCGGACTGGGACGCGCAGGCGTCGGCGCTGCTGGCGCGCGTGCTCGACGCCGTGCGCCTGGTCCCGGGCCACTACGAGGCCGGCAACTTCGCCGCCGTGGCGCGTGGCGTGATGGAAGCGGCGGACTGGGTGAACGAGTACATCGCGCAGACCGCCCCATGGGCGCTGGCCAAGGATCCCGCGCGCCGCGGCGACCTGCACCTGGTGCTGTCGACCTCGCTGCAGGCCTTCGCCGACATCGCCGGCGCGCTCAAGCCGATCCTGCCGACCATCACCGCGCGCATCGAGGATTACCTCGGCGTGACCCTGTCACCGGGCACGCGCACCGCGCTCGCCGGCCGCACGCTCAGCCCCTACCAGCCGCTGTTCACCCGCATCGACCCCAAACAGATCGACGCCATGACCGATGCTTCGAAGGACACCCTGGCCGTCAAGCAGGACGTCGCGCCTGCGAAGACGCCTGACAAGAAGGCCGCGCCGCCGCCTGCTACTACGTCTGCGGGCGACGAGACACCCGGCCATATCGGCATCGAGGATTTCGCCAGGCTCGACCTGCGCATCGGCAAGGTGCTCGAATGCGGCTTCGTCGAAGGCTCCGACAAGCTGCTGCGCTTCCTGCTCGACGCCGGCGAACTCGGCCAGCGCCAGATCTTCTCCGGCATCCGCGCCAGCTATGGCGAGCCGGAACGACTGGTCGGGCGCAGCGTCGTATTCATCGCCAACCTTGCGCCGCGCAAGATGCGCTTCGGCCTCAGCGAAGGAATGATCCTCTCCGCCGGCTTCGACGGCGGCGCGCTGGCCCTGCTCGATGCCGATGCCGGCGCGCAGCCGGGCATGCCGGTGCGCTGAGGACTGTGCGCCAAACAGCCCCTTGCGCCACGTTGCCAGCCGTCGTTCCGGCGCAAGCCGGACTCCATTGTGCCGTGCGTGCCCATGCCCACCGCTGCATCCGCCCGAGACGGCAGGATCAACATGGATTCCGGCTTGCGCCGGAATGACGGGCGTCGAGACCCTTGGGCTTCGATGGCCACGGCATGCAGGAACCGCATCGCATGAGTCCGCCCCCACCTGATCTTGTCGAACGCCTGGACCGGCTGCTGCCGCAGACCCAGTGTGGGCAATGCGGTTTCAACGGCTGCCGGCCCTACGCCGAGGCGATGGCGCGTGGCGAAGCGGCGATCGACCGCTGCCCGCCCGGCGGCGATGCCGGTGCGCGCATCCTTGCGCGCCTGCTCGACGTGCCCCCGCTGCCCTACGACCGCAGTCGGGGCCTGCATCGGCAACCGCAGGTGGCGATCGTCATCGAAGCGGACTGCATCGGCTGCACGAAGTGCATCCAGGCCTGCCCGGTCGACGCCATCGTCGGTGCCAGCAAGCTGATGCACACCGTGGTGCCGCCGCTGTGCACCGGCTGCGAGCTGTGCGTGCCGGCATGCCCGGTGGACTGCATCAAGCTGCAGCCGCGGATGGATGCCCTGTAGGAGCGGCTTCAGCCGCGATGCGGTGGCCGGGTATCAAGGCATCTGATACGCCATTCGCGGCTGGAGCCGCTCCTGCAAGGCGATACGGCCTATTTCTTGGCGCAGGCCGAGCAGATGCGCTCGACCTCGTAACCCTTCGCGCGCAGCTTTTCGACCACGCCGTCCTCGCCGAGCAGGTGCAGCGCACCGACCACGACCAGGACGTCGTCGGTACCCGGTGCACGCAGCTTGGCTTCCAGCTTGGGAACCCAGGCCTCGTTGCGCGCCACGTTGATGCGCTGGTACAGGTCCGGGAACTCGCGGCGCATCTCGGCGGCCATGCCGGCCCACAGTGCGTCCGCATCGCCGCTGCGCCAGGCGGCGTGCAGCTTGTCGATCTCGCCGCTGCCCTGCGCCGCGCCGTCCAGCGAACTCTGCAGGAACTGCAACTGCTCGGCGCGCCGCATGTCGTCGAGAAAGGCGATCTGCTCGGCGCCAGTTTCCAGCCCCGACGTTGCCTTGCCGGTCCGGCCGGCCTTGCGCGCAAGGTGGGCATCCAGCCCCAGTGCCGAATCCAGGCCGGCCTTGTTCATCTCGACGATGGCGACCATCAGTGCGGCGAACCAGGGCTCGAACATCTGCATCGCCTGCGGCGGCATCTGCATCTTCTGCAGCTCCGCGGCATTGGCCTGCAGCCAGCCTGCCAGCGCAAGCCGGGTCTGCTCCGGCAGCTCGCTGTCGAGCAGCGTCCCGTCGGTGCGCAGCCCGGCCTGCCCCATCTGCATGCCCAGCGCGGGCGAGCCGAGTTCTTCCGGGGGGATCTCGAACACCAGCTTTTCGGCGTCGGCGAACGCGTCGTCGACATCGCGCGAGAGCGGGTAGTCGTCGGGCTTGAGCAGGTGGAACGCACCAAGCAGATACAGCGAGTTGTCCTTGTCCGATACCTTCCACAGCAGCGGTACGGGCGCATCACCGCGCGGCGTGTCGGCAAGCGCCGCGCCGCTGGACGCAACGAGGGCGGCCACGGCCAAGGTGGAGAGGATCAGGCGGCGGGGCATCGTCCAGCGGTAGCGCATCGTGTGTCCTTGGTCGTGGGCCCTGCGGCTTGCGTGCCGCGGGCGTGGCCTGCTTGTGGCGAATTCCCGCGCCACTGTCGTCGACAGCGTCCGGGCTCCAACCGCACGGCGTTGCGAAATGGATCCTTCGCAGCGCGTCGTGCGGACGCGCTCAGCCCGCCGGCCGGGCGTACTTCTTCTCGCCCGCGGTTACCGCCAGGTCCAGACGGTTCTCGGACGGCGGCAGCGGGCAGGTCGCATAGTCGGTGAACACGCAGGGCGGGTTGTGTGCGCGGTTGAAATCAATCGCGACCATGCCGTCCGACGTGGGCGCATCGGTGTACAGATAACGACCCGCGGCGTAACTCTCATGGCCGCTGGTGCGGTCGGCGAAGACCAGGAACAGCCCGCCCTCCTCGCCCTCCAGCGCCTCCAGCCGATAGGTGCCGCCGCCATGTTCGAACTCGACGGCACCCGGGTTGGGTTGCGCCGCCTGGCGGCTGGTGATGTCCATGATCGGGATCGTCTTGCCGGCCGGGTGCGCGACGAAACGCGCCTGGACGCGCCAGGCCGTGTCCGCCGGCCAGTACGCCAGCGGCCCCAGCCCGGTCCGGGTCTCCGCCTCGGTGTGCCGGACGCGCAACGCCTTGCGCCCGCCGCGTTCGATCAGCAACAGCTGGCCCTTGCCTTCATCGAAGCCGACCACGGTCGGCGTGGCGGACAGGTCCGGGAGCAGTTCGAACCTGGCGATTGCCGGTTCGCCATCCACGGTGAGGCCAGCCTCCGGCTCGGGCGTGAGCAGTACCTGCCCGCGCTGCTGCTGCAGCAGGCCCATCTTTTCCGGTCCCTTGGCCAGGCGGATGCCGTTGGTCGCACCGCTGCCAACGTAATGCGCGGGCAGTTCGATCCAGTGCAGGCCGACCAGGCTGGGCCAGCCGTCGGGTTCGAGCAGTCGCGAGCGGCGCTCCGCGCGCCATGCCGCGTTGTCCGCCACGAACGCAGGATCCGGCGTCGCTCCCGCGGCCTCGCCCGTCATCGCAGCGCCATTGCCGCCTCCACAGCCGACCAGCAGCCACACCAGCGAAGCCAGGCCGGCCCCCATCACGCCCTTCGTCATCTCAACGCCCCCTCAGGAACCAGCGGTCGATCTCGGACAGCTTGAAGTGCGCCCAGGTCGGGCGCCCGTGGTTGCACTGCCCGGAGCGCTCGGTGGCCTCCATCTGTCGCAGCAGTGCATTCATCTCGGGAACGCTGAGGCGCCGGTTGGCGCGCACGGCGCCGTGGCAGGCCATGGTCGAGAGCAGTTCGTCGCGCGCGCCGCGCACGCGCAGGCTTTCGCCGCGCTCGCGCAGGTCGGCCAGCACGTCGCGCAGCAGCGCCTCGGTATCGCCATCGGCCAGCAGCGCGGGCACGCTGCGCAGCAGCAGCGTCTGCGGGCCGCCGCGCGAAACCTCGAACCCAAGCTCGGCCAGGGTGGCCGCCTCGAGCTCGGCCACGTCCGCCTCGCGTTCGGATACCGCCACGGTCTGCGGTACCAGCAACGGCTGGGTGCGCAGGCCCGCGCTGTCGTGCGCGCTCTTGAGCCGCTCGTAGCCGATGCGCTCATGGGCGGCGTGCATGTCGACCACGATCAGCCCGTCGGCAGCCTCGCTGAGGACGTAGATGCCATGCAGCTGCGCGATCGCATAGCCCAGCGGCGGCACGCCCGCGGCCTCGTCGGCGCGGGGCAAGGCGGGCTGGTCCTGCGCGGATGCCGGCGTGGACGCGTACAGCGCCGCATAGGCCGCGCGCGCCTCGTCGACCTGCAGCGACATCGGCACCTGTGGGCCAGACGACGCGCTGGTCCACGACGGCCGCGCCTGCCCAAACCCGCCCGGCCCGTTCGCATCCGCGGCACCCGGCGCCGCGTCGCGGGAGAACGCGGGCGCGGTATCCGCCAGTCCCGCACGCGTGCCGGCCAGCGCGTCGTGCAACGTGCGGTAGACAAAGTCGTGCACCAGCCGCGAGTCGCGGAAGCGGACCTCGTGCTTGGCCGGGTGCACGTTGACGTCGACGCGGGTCGGATCGAGCGACAGGAACAGTACGTACGCAGGCTGCCGCCCGTGGTACATCACGTCGGCAAAGGCCTGCTTCACCGCATGCGCCACGCTGCGGTCGCGGACCGAACGGCCGTTGACGTAGAGGTACTGCTGGTCGGCGCTGGCGCGCGAATACGCCGGCTGCGCGATCCAGCCGTGCAGGCGCAGGCCCGCGCCCTCGTGCTCGATGCGCAGCGCCTGCTTCGCGAATTCCTCGCCCAGCGTCTCCACCAGCCGTTCGCCCGTGAACAGCGCACCACCGGAACCGTCGAACGCGCGATAGCGGCGCGAGGCCTTGCCGTTGTGCGAGACGCGCAGTTCGACATCGGGCCGCGACAGCGCCAGCGAGCGCAGCCATTCCTCGATGTGTCCCAGCTCGGTGCGCTCGGCGCGCAGGAACTTGCGCCGCGCCGGCACGTTGTAGAACAGGTCGCGCACTTCCACCGTCGTGCCGGCTGGATGCGGCTTTGGCGATACCTCGCCAACCCGCCCGCCTTCGACGACGAGCTCCGCACCGTGCGCGTCGTCCGCCCGCCGCGTCGCGATCCGCAGCCGGCTCACCGACGCGATCGAGGGCAGCGCTTCGCCGCGGAAACCGAGCGTGGCCACCGATTCAAGGTCGTCGAGGCTGGCGATCTTGCTGGTCGCGTGACGCGACACCGCCAGCGGCAGTTCCACGGCGGGCAGTCCACCGCCGTCGTCGCGCACGCGGATCAGGCGCACGCCGCCTTCCTCGAGCTCCAGGTCGATCCGGGTCGCGCCCGCATCGAGCGCGTTCTCGATCAGTTCCTTGACCACCGATGCGGGTCGTTCAACGACCTCGCCTGCGGCGATCTGGTTGATCAGGGTGTCGGGCAAGGGCTGGATGGGCACCCGTGCATGATAACGGCGCGCGCACGCGCCCGCTGCCCCGACCGGCCTGCGTCAGGGACTGCCGCCGGCGCTGGCCACCTGCCCGGCCGCGGCGCGCGCGGCGTACAGCGTGCCCGGCGGCGGCTGGCTGGAGAAGTAGGTATGCACGCCGTCGAGGATGGCGCGTGCAACCGTGCCCTGGAACTTCGGGTCGATCAGTCGCTTCTCCTCCTCCGGATTGGAGAGGAAGGCGGTCTCGACCAGCATCGAGGGCATGTCGGAGGTGCGCAGCACCGCGAAATTGGCGCGCTCGATATGCGGCTTGTGGTTGTTGCCGATGCGCTTGAGGCCGGCCAGGATGTGGTTGCCCGCATCCTCGGACGCCTTCATCTGCCCGCTCTGGGTCAGGTCGAGCAACACGCTGGTGAGCACGCTGTCGTTGGACGGCGCGCGCACGCCGCCGATCAGGTCGGCCGCGTTTTCCTTCTCGGCCAGCCAGCGCGCACGCTGCGACGAGGCGCCGCGCAACGACAGCACATAGACGGACGAACCCTTGGCGTTGCGGTTCTCGGCCGCGTCGGCGTGGATCGAGATGAACATGTCGGCCTTGGCCTGACGCGCGATGCGGGCGCGGTTGGTCAGGGGAATGAACATGTCGCGGTCGCGCACCAGGTGCGCCCGCAGTCCAGGGGTGGCATTGACCTGGCGGGCCAGTTCCCGGGCGATGGCCAGGGTGATGTCCTTCTCGCGCTTGCCGCTCGGGCCGATTGCCCCGGGATCCTGTCCGCCGTGGCCGGCGTCGATCGCGATCACCAGCGGCCGCCCGCCGCCGGCGATAGCCGGGGGCGGCGCAAGCGGCGGTGCGGGTTCGCTGGCGGCAGTCGGGGCCGTGGTGGCGACCGTGGTGGACGTGGACGGCACCGCACGCGGCAACGACGGGGCGTCGGTTGACTGCGGCTGCGGCGGCGATGCCGAATTCGTGGCTGCGGTGGTCGCACGCGCAGCCTCCTGCGCGGTCGCCAGTCCGGCGACAAGGCGCGAGGTCGCCGCGGCGGAGGCAGCGGCGGAATCAGGTGCGGGTGCCTGTGGAGCGGGCGCCTGTGGGGCGGGCGCAGGCGCGGTGCCCGTCGTCTGCGGCTTGATTGCAGCGGACGCAGCGGCGATGCGGGCGATGGGATCGCCAAGGCCGTCGCCCGGCCATTCGATGACCAGGCGCCCGCCGTCAGGGCCGGCTTCAAAGCGCGGCTTGAGCGCGGCGACAGGCTCGGACAGGTCGAACACGATGCGCAGGGTGCCCGGTTCGGGCTGGCCACTGCGGACGGTCTTGACCACGCCAGTGGGCGCGGGCAGCGCGAGCTTGCCGGCAGCGCGGCTGGCCGGCAGGTCGACGACGAGACGATCGGGGTTGGCGAGCGAGATCAGCCGGTATTCGGCCTCCCCGTCCACCCGCAGCTCGGCGCGGGTACCGGTGGGGCCGGTGTGCAGCTCGATGGCACGGATTTCGGCCGCGTGGGCCAGGTTCCAGAGCAGGGCGGCCAGCAGCGCTGCCGCCAGCACGATCTGTTGGACATTGATTCCCCGCGTACGCATGGCCGTAGTCAATCATCCTTGCTACGGATTTGCAACGCAGTTTTCCTTTCAAATCGGCAACCTGCCGGTGTTTCCTATGGGTTCGGTTCAGATATCCGCTGCAAATCGCCTGCATCAGCCAGGCGTGTCAGCCAGGCCTGCCCCGTCGCGGTGCCTGGTTGCAGCCGGGCCGCCCGCCCGCCGCCGGAGATGGCCAGGTGCACGTGGAGGTCCGCCTGCGGCAGGGCCCCGGCACCGCGATCGGGCCATTCCACCAGCCACAGCGCGGCCTCGCTGTCGTCCAGGCCCAGGTACTCCAGCTCGCCGGATGCGCCGATCCGGTACAGGTCCAGGTGCAGCGCCTCGCCGCCCGTGGCCTGCGGATAGCGCTCGACCAGGGTGTAGGTCGGGCTGCGCACGGTGCCGGTGACTCCCAGCGTACGCAGCCAGGCACGGGCCAGCGTCGACTTGCCGCTGCCCAGATCCCCGTGCAGGTAGACCACCGCCGTGTCGGGTGCGGTTCGGGCAAGCTTCGCGGCCAGGGCCAGGGTGGCCGCCTCGTCGGGCAGGTGGACAGCGGTCAAGGCGACGGCCCTCCGTTCGACCACAGCCGCATCGCATCGAGCAGGTCGCCGGGCAGCATGCCGCGTTCGCCGCCGCGCGCCGCGGTATCGCCCGCGGCCGCATGCAGGAGCGTTCCGCAGCAGGCGGCTTCGAATCCGTCCAGTCCCTGCGCGCGCAACGCGGCGATGCAGCCGCTGAGCAGGTCGCCCATGCCGCCCACCGCCATGCCGGGATTGCCTGCGGCGATCACGCGTGGCGTGCGGCAGGGTGCCGCCACCAGGCTGCCTGCGCCCTTGAGCACGACCACGCAACCACACATTTCCGCGAGCAATCGCGCCGCAGCGAAGCGATTGGCCTGGATTTCCGCAACCGAGACGCCAAGCAGGCGTGCGGCTTCGCCCGGGTGCGGGGTCAGGACGGTATCGGCGTGCAGGGCCCGTGGGCTGCGCGCGAGCAGGTTCAGTGCGTCGGCATCGAGCAGCAGCGGTCGCGACGAAGCCAGCACACGCTCGTAGAGGAGCCGGCCCCATTCGTCCTGGCCGAGGCCTGGCCCGAGGGCGACCACGCTGGCGCGTTCGAGCATCGCGTCGAGCTGCGCGGGCGATTCGATCCCGCGCACCATCGCTTCAGGGCGCCGGGCCAGCATCGGCGCGACATGGGCGGGTCGCGTCGCCACGCTGACCAGGCCCGCGCCGCAGCGCAGCGCCGCATCGGCCGCCAGCATCACCGCACCGCCGGTACCCAGGTCGCCGCCCACGCACAGCACATGGCCGCTGTCGCCCTTGTGCGCATCGCGCGTCCGCGGCGCCAGCCAGTCGCGCAGGTCGACAGCCCGCAGGCACAGCGCCGCCACCGGCGCGTCGGCCACGGATTCCTCCGCATCCAGCGTGGCCAGCGACAGGCTGCCGGTGCAGCGCGGCGCCGCGCCGCAATGCAGTCCCGTGTGCGCGGCAAGGAACTGCAGCGTGTGGGTGGCCCGCACCACCGCGCCCGGCGCGCTGCCAGTGTCGGCGTCCAGTCCGCTCGGCACGTCCAGCGAAAGCACAGGCCTGCCTGCGGCATTGATCGCCGCGATGAAGGCAGCCGTTGCGGCATCCGGCGCGCGCGACAGGCCGATTCCGAACAGCGCGTCGACGATCAGGTCGGCATCGCCAAAGCCCTCTTCCACGGCGACCAGCTGCCCGCCCGCATCGAGGAACGCCGCGCATGCGCGCTGTGCGAGCGCGGCGCGCGGCGCGTGCGCATCCAGGCGAAGCACGCGTGCGTCGCGCCCCGAAGCCAGCGCGTGCCGGCACAGTTCGTAGCCATCGCCCCCGTTGTTGCCGGGGCCGCAGACCACCACGATGCGCCGCGCCTGCGGCCACCGCGCCAGCAGTTCGCGCCAGGCCGCCTGCCCGGCGCGCGCCATCAGCGTGAAGGCATCGCCGCTGCGTTCGGCCGCACGTGCTTCCGCTGCACGCAGCGCGGCAGTGTCGTAAAGCGGCGTGCCGCGGGCGTCGGGATCGGTGTCCATCGGGCGGATTCTATACTTGCAGCATGTCCTCGCCCCCCGCCCTTCCTGGCCCGCCCACGACGGTTGCCGTCGATGCGGGCGCGCTTGCGCTGCGCATCAAGGCGCTCGCGCGCGAGGCCGGTTTCCAGCGCTGTGGCATTGCCGGCGTCGAACTCGGGCAGGACGAGGCCTTCCTGCGCGACTGGCTGGCGCAGGGCCTGTACGGGGACATGGACTGGATGGCGCGCCATGGCGACAAACGCTCACGGCCGCAGGAGCTGGTGCCCGGCACGCTGCGGGTGATTTCGGTCGGGCTGGATTACGGCCAAGACCCCGATGCTGCCTGGCGTACGCTCGGCGATGGCGAGCGCGCCTATGTGGCGCGCTACGCGCTGGGTCGCGACTACCACAAGCTGATGCGCAACCGCCTGCAGAAGCTGGCCGAACGCATCGCCGAGGAAGTCGGTCCGTTCGGCCATCGCGTCTTCGTCGACTCGGCGCCCGTGCTCGAACGTGCGCTGGCACGCAACGCCGGGATGGGATGGATCGGGAAGCACACCTGCCTTATCGACCGCTACGGCGGCTCGTGGTTCTTCCTCGGCGAGATCTACGTCGACCTGCCGTTGCCGATCGATCCACCGGCCAGCGCGCACTGCGGCAGTTGCGTGCGTTGCATCGAGGTGTGTCCGACACAGGCGATCATCGCGCCGCACCGGCTCGACGCACGTCGCTGCATCTCCTACCTGACCATCGAGCACGAGGGCAGCATCGACGAGTCGCTGCGCCCGCTGATCGGCAACCGCATCTTCGGCTGCGACGACTGCCAGCTGGTCTGCCCCTGGAACAAGTTCGCGCGCCGCACCGACGAGCCGGATTTCCGCGCGCGCAATCGCCTGGACGAAGCGTCGCTGGCCGAGCTGTTCGCATGGACGGAGGAGGAGTTCCTGCAGCGCACCGAAGGCTCGGCAATCCGCCGCAGCGGCCATGCGCGCTGGCTGCGCAACATCGCGGTCGCGCTGGGCAATGCGCCGACGACGCCGGAGATCGTCGCGGCATTGCAATCGCGGCGCGAAGCTGGGGATCCGGTCGTGCGCGAACACGTCGAGTGGGCGCTGCGCAGACACGGAGCCACGTAGGAGCGGCTTCAGCCGCGGCCGCTGCCGGCGTGCAACGGGCCTCACGCTCGCGCCTGAAGGTGCTCCTACATGCGGGCGGTGATTTCTTCGAGCAGTGCGCGCGTGACCGGATCATTCGCCTGCGCCTTGCCTTCCAGTGCAGGCAGCAGGCGGCTGGCGAGCTGCTTGCCCAGCTCGACCCCGAACTGGTCGAAGGCGTTGATGCCCCAGGCCACCGACTGCAGGTAGACGCTGTGCTCGTACAGCGCCACCAGTGCACCAAGCGCATGCGGGGTCAGGGCGTCGAGCAGGATCATCGTGCTCGGACGGTTGCCGGCGTAGGCCCGATGCGGATCGTCGCTGGCCTGGCCATTGGCCAGTGCCTCGGTCTGCGCCAGCAGGTTGGCCAGCAGCGCGCGGTGGTTGTCGGCGTGCCCGTCCTCGCTTTTGACCACGCCGATGAAGTCGGCCGGCACCACCTGTGTGCCCTGGTGCAGCGCCTGGAAGAAGCTGTGCTGGGTGTCGGTGCCCGGGCCACCCCACCACACCGGCACCGTATCGACCTGCAGCGGCGCGCCGTCCAGCCGCGCGGACTTGCCCAGGCTTTCCATCACCAGCTGCTGCAGGTAGTTGGGCAGCAGCTTCAGGCGCTCGTCGTAGGGCAGCACCGCCTGCGTGGCCAGTCCCAGCGCGTTACGGTTCCACACCGCCGTCAGCGCGTGCCATACCGCAAGGTTCTGGCGCGGCGCGGCGGTGGCTGCGTGTGCATCCATCGCGGCCGCACCGTCGAGCAGCTCTTCGAAGCGGTCCATGCCGATCGCCAGCGCGATCGGAAAGCCCACCGCCGACCATAGCGAGTAACGCCCGCCCACCCAGTCCCACATCGGCAGGATGCGCTCGGGCGCGATGCCGAACGCGGCTGCGCGCTCGACGTTGGCGCTCACGCCGTACACGCGGCCGTCGTCGCCCAGCCAGTCGCGCACGATGCGGCCGTTGAGCAGGGTTTCCTGCGTGCTGAAGGTCTTGGAGATCAGGATCGCGGCGGTCTTCGCCGGATCAAGTCCGGCCAGCGTGCGCTGGGCGGCGTTGCCGTCGACGTTGGACAGGAAGTGCACGCGGAAGCGCGCGCCCGGCAGCGCCAGCGCGTCGGCCACCAGGCGTGGCCCAAGGTCGGAACCACCAATGCCGACGCTGACGATGTCGGTGACCTCGCCCGCGGCCAGCGCGTCGATCATCGCTGTCATGCGCGTGCGCGCCTCGCGCGCGAGCCCGGCGCATTCGCGCGCAACCGGCGCATCCGACGTATCCCCGCGCAGTGCCGTATGCAGCGCCGCGCGTCCCTCGGTCGCGTTCACGGTGGCGCCATCGAGCAGTCGCCGCATTGCGCCCGCGAGGTCGGACCGCTCCGCCAGCGCGAACAACGCGTCGATCGCAGGCCCGTCGTAACGCTGGCGCGCGAAGTTGGCATACAGCGCGCCCACCCGCAGCGACAGCGACTGCGCCCGCGCCGCGTCGTTGTCGACGAGTGCGGACACGGCGGTGGCGGAAAGTCGTTCGGCGTGGGTACGGAGGGTCGCGAAATCCGACATGGACGGGCCTGCCTGTTGCGTGGAAGTGGACGATGCAGATTCAACTGCAACCATGCGCGCACGTGCACGCGCGAAGGAATCTCGAGTATAGGGCGAACGCCGAAGTGTCCGTCATTCCAGCGCACGCTGAATCCATTGGAGATGGGCGCGGGATGGCGGCCGCAGGCTTTCTCCCCATGCCGACGCGCAGGAAGAAGTTCATCGCCCAATCGAGGGGAAGCAGCCTGCAACAGGGAAAAGCCCGGGGCCGGTCTTCGGACCGACGCCACGCCCTGTCGCCCGGGGATCGTTCTTCGCCCGGTCGTGGCCGCTGCGCGGTCCGGGTGGCACCCCCGGCCCGGGACGACCGCGGCCGAAGGCCTGATCCGGTCACTCGCAGCCGGCCGACTCCACCCGGCCGGGAAAAGAACCAGAAAACGCACGCAGCGTCGTTGGAAAATCTGCCCGCCGGATCCGCAGCGCGAAGGGCAGAGCCCTCACTGCGTTCGGGATGGCATCCGGGTACACCGCCACCCGGCCTCCGCCGCCTTCGGGATAGCATCCCGGGATGGCACGGTTCGGCTTTCCGCCCTGTCGATGAGAAACCGGGCGCAACCGGCTCAGGCGTCGGCCTCGAATTCCAGGTTGTCGATCAACCGTGTCGCGCCAATGCGCGCGGCGATGAGCGCCACCCGCGCCCCACCCTGCGTGTCGCCGGCATCGCGGAGGTCCGGGCGCCGGACTGCGGTGTAGTCGACCTCGAACCCCAGGCGGCCCAGCCGTGCGGTCGCATCGGCTTCGACCTGTGCCAGCGCGGTGCCGTCCCGTACCGCCTCGCGCATGGCCTGCAGCGTGCCGTGGATCTCCGGCGCGAGCGCGCGTTCGGCCGGACCCAGGTACTGGTTGCGCGAACTCATCGCCAGGCCGTCGTCCTCGCGCACCGTCTCGCCGGCCAGCAGCTCGATCGGGAACGCGAGGTCGCGCACCAGGTAGCGGATCACCGCCAGCTGCTGGTAATCCTTGCGGCCGAATGCGGCCACGTCCGGCTGCACCTGGTTGAACAGCCGCGATACGACCGTGGCCACCCCGTCGAAGTGTCCTGGACGATGCGCGCCTTCCAGTACGTCGGTGATGCCGGGCACGCGCATCTGCACGGCGTTGGCCGCGCCATAGGGATACATCGCCTCCACCGAAGGCAGCCACAGCAGGTCGCAGCCGGCCTCGGCCAGGCCATCGGCATCGCGATCGGGCGTGCGCGGATAGCGCGCGAAATCCTCGTCGGGTCCGAACTGGGTGGGATTGACGAACACGCTGGCGACGACCCGGTCGGCGCGGCTGCGCGCGAGCCTGGCCAGCGAATGGTGGCCGGCGTGGAGGTTGCCCATGGTGGGCACGAAGCCGATCCGCAGGCCCTCGCGCCGCCAGTGCGCCACGCGCGCACGCAGGTCCTCAAGCGTAGTGGCGAGCTCGATCATGCCCGGCTCAGTAGAGGTGTTCGGGTCCGGGGAAGCTGCCATCGCGCACGGCCTGCACGTAGGCGCGCACCGCGCCGGCGACCGATCCGCCTTCGGCCAGGAAGTCCTTCACGAACTTCGGACGGCGGTGGCCGCTGTCCAGGCCGAGCATATCGTGCTGCACCAGCACCTGGCCGTCGCAGTGCGGCCCGGCACCGATGCCGATGGTGGGGATCGGCGAAGCGTCGGTGATTTCCGCGGCGAGCGCGGACGGCACGCATTCAAGCACCAGCAGCGCCGCGCCGGCTTCGGCAACGGCAAGCGCATCGGCCCGCAGCTGCGCGGCAGCAGCTTCCTCGCGGCCCTGCACCTTGTAACCGCCAAAGCGCAGCACCGACTGCGGGGTCAGGCCGAGATGCGCCGACACCGGAATCTCGCGCGCGGACAGGAACCGGATCGCCGCCAGCTTGTGCGGCCCCGCACCCTCGAGCTTGACCATCCCCGCACCCGCCTGCAGCAGCGCGGTCGAGGCATCCAGCGCGCGCTCGGGCGTGGCGTCGGACTGGAACGGCAGGTCGGCCACCAGCAGCGCGCGGCGCAGCACCCTGGCCACCGAACGCGTGTGGTAGGCGATGTCTTCAACGGTGACCGGCAGGGTGGAATCATGGCCCTGCACCACCATGCCCAGCGAATCGCCCACCAGGATCAGGTCGGCGCCGTTGGCGTCGAACACGCGCGCGAACCCGGCGTCGTATGCGGTCAGCATCGCCAGGCGACGGCCCGCCCGGCGCGCGTCGGCCAGTCCGGGAACGGTAATGGGTTTGTCTGTGGCGCTGCTCATGGGCCTAGGGTATCGCCTCGATGCCATCGGCATCCAATGCCGCCAGTGCGGCACGCACGCTGCCGTGGCCGGGGATCTGCACATCCGCGGCGATCTCGGCCAGCGGAACCAGCGCGAAGGCGCGCTCGTGCAGGTGCGGATGCGGCACCTGCAGGCCCGGTTCGTCGACGACCGCGTCGCCATAGAGCAGCAGGTCGAGGTCGAGCGTGCGCGGGCCCCAGCGGCCGCTGCCGTCGGCCGCGCGCTCACGCCCGAAGCGCTGTTCGATCCCGAGCAGTGCATCGAGCAGTTGCCGCGGCCGCAGCAAGGTCTCCAGCGCGACTGCGGCATTGAGGAAATCCGGCTGGTCGGGTTGCCCCCAAGCCGGCGTGCGGTACACGCGCGAAACCCGCAGCAGGCGCGAGCCGGGCAGCGCGTCCAGTGCCCGCACTGCCCCGTCCAGCGCCCGCGCCACCTCGCCGACGTTGCCGCCGAGGCCGACGCAGGCGGTGACGGCGGTCATTCGCCGGCGTGGCTGCGGCGACGGCGACGGCGACGCTTGCGCGGCGCGTCCGCGTCCGCCTCCGCGTGGACTTCACCCGGCGGATGATGGGCGATGGCCGCATCCGGATTGCCCTGCGCTTCCTGCCAGAACGCGATGTCCTCCTCGTGCGCGGGCGATGCCGACCGGCGCAGCACCAGGAAGTCGAAGGCGGCACGGAAGCGCGGATGCGACAGCGTGCGCACCACCCGCTTGCGCTGGCGCAGCGAGAAGCGCGACTGCATCAGCCAGATCTCCTGCATCGGCAGCGAGAACCGGCGCGGCAGCGCGATCGTGTTGAGCTGGTGCAGGGTGACCCGGTCGGCGGCGCGGCGCTCGGCTTCCACCGTGTTCAGACCCTGTGCCTGCAGTGCCATCAGCGCACGACAGTAGGCCGGCCACAGCAGCACGGCGAACAGGAATGCCGGCGACACGGGCTCGTCCGCCGCCACGCGCAGGTCGGTGCTGCGCAGGCCGTCGACCAGCATCCGGCGCAGCGCGCCACTGCGGTTGGCGGCCAGCGCAGCGGCGGTCTCGGGAAACAGTGCCGGCAGCAGGCCGTGCCGCTCGAGGCCCTCGAAACTGGCCACCGCATGCCCCGACAGGAACATCTTCAGGCACTCTTCGAACAGCCGCGCCGGCGCGGCTTCGGCCAGCAGCGAGCCCAGGGACTCCAGGGGTGCGGCCGCCTCCGGGGCGATCTCGAAGCGCAGTTTGCCGGCCAGCCGGATCGCCCGCAGCATCCGCACCGGATCCTCGCGGTAGCGTGTTTCCGGATCGCCGATCAGCCGCAGGACACGGTTGCCGACATCCTCGAAGCCGCCCACGTAATCGCGCACCGAGAAATCGGCGATGTCGTAATACAGCGCATTGGCGGTGAAGTCGCGACGGACCGCATCGTCCTCGATGGTGCCGTAGACGTTGTCGCGCAGCAGGCGGCCGCCGTCGTGCACCTGGCGATCGCCGCTGCCGTCGTCGATGTTGGCGCGGAAGGTAGCCACCTCGATGACCTCGCGGCCGAACACCACGTGCGCCAGCCGGAAGCGCCGGCCGATCAGGCGGCAGTTGCGGAACAGGTGCCGGACTTCCTCGGGCGTGGCGTCGGTGGCGACGTCGAAGTCCTTGGGAGTGAGGCCGGCAAGCAGGTCGCGAACGGCGCCGCCCACCAGACAGGCGCGGTGGCCCGCCTCGTGCAGGCGGTAGAGCACGCGCAAGGCGTTGGGGCTGATTCCGCGGCGCGAGATCGGGTGCTGGTCGCGCGGGATGATCCTCAGCGCGGGAGTGACGTGTTTGTAGGTCGGCATCAGGCCAGGCGGTTCCGGTGGGGGCCGACGTTGTTGTGTTCGGCGGCCATGTATCGCTGCTATACTAGCAAGCTGCACCGGCACCCGTGATCCTTCATGGTCATGCCGGGCAGCCGGACGTCCATCCGGCGCTGCCCAGGCAGCACCCAGCTCCCTTCGTCTAGAGGCCTAGGACGTGGCCCTCTCAAGGCTAAAACACGGGTTCGAATCCCGTAGGGAGCGCCATATTCAAAAGAAGGCCCGCGCAAGCGGGCTTTTTTTTCGGCTCCCCTTCCAGATGGGGCCGAGGCCGCGCCTGCGTCGAGCGGGCCGCCGCGCAGGTCCGCCAGCTCACGGCGAATGCGAACGCTTCCCACCGCTCGGCGCGCGGGTGTTCTAAAATCGCGAATCCACCCGCCAGACACCATGGATCGGCCGCGAAATGCCCTTCGTCGTCACCGAGAACTGCATCAAGTGCAAGTACACCGACTGCGTCGAGGTGTGCCCGGTGGACTGTTTCCACGAAGGCCCGAACTTCCTGGTGATCGATCCGGACGAGTGCATCGACTGCACCCTGTGCGAACCCGAGTGCCCGATCAACGCGATCTATCCTGAGGACGACGTGCCGGCCGGCCAGGAGCACTTCGTCGCGCTGAACGCCGAGTTGTCGAAGGACTGGCCGGTGATCACGACCCGCAAGGATGCGCCGGCCGATGCCAAGGAGTGGGAAGGCAAGCCGGACAAGCTGCCCCTGCTGGAACGCTGAGCGGCCGTCCCCCAGCCCACCCCATAAAAAAGAAGGCGCCTTTCGGCGCCTTCTTCCTGAGCGGTTCGCGATCTCAGCCGCCGGCGAGCGCCGTCCTGAGGGCGGCGATCAGCCGCTGCGGCTGGTCGCCCGATGCCGGCAGGCCGCGTGGATCGACCGCTGCGACATAGGCGCCGGTATCGGTGCGGGTGACGCGGATCAGGAACTTCGCATCACCATAGTCGACATCGTAGGTTCCCAGCAGCTGGGCGCGGTTGACCACGGTCAGGCCCTCGGTGGCCGCCAGCACTTCGCCCACGCGGGCGTACACCTGGTCGAGTTCGCCAGCCACCGCAAAGCCGTTGGGCTGCGGGGTGGCTGCGTTGGCCACCGCCGACCGCGTGACCGAGCCGGTGTCCGGCAACGCCATCGCCGCCGAGGTGTCGGGGCGGTCGAGGTCCGGCGGAACTTCCAGCGGGCGGCTTTCGGGGCTGGCCGCGTACAGGTCGCTGCCCTTGCGGAACCACTTGCAGCCGCTGGTGCCGACCACGGCCACGGCAACGAGGCCGACCGCGAGCAGACGGAACAGGGGGCGGGAATGACGCATCATTGGAATCTCCTGCGGAAAAAGGTTCAGGCCGCGATCTGGTCGCGGAGGCTGTGTTCGATGGCCACGGCGGCGGCGGCGATGCGCGCGGCCATGGGCTGGTTGGCGGTGTCCAGTGGCGTCAGCGGCAGGCGCAGGCCATGGCCGACGCCCAGCAGCGCGAGTGCGGCCTTGACCGGGATCGGGTTCGGCTCGATCGACGCGAACGCATGGAACTGCGCCAGCGCCGCATTCCATTCTTCCGACTCGGCGCTGCGGCCGGCGCGCGCCAGATCGCAGAGGCGGCGCATCGCGGCCGGCACCAGGTTCGACACGACCGAGATGACGCCGTCGGCGCCGGCCAGCATCGCGTCCGCGGCGCTGGCATCGTCGCCGCACAGCACGGCAAAGCCATCCCAGCGCAGCGCCAGCCACTCGCCGATACGCGCTTTGCTGCTGACCGCCTCCTTGATCCCGACGATCCGGGGATGGTCGACCAGGGCCGCCACGCTTGCCGGCAGCAGGTCGCAGCCGGTGCGCGCGGGCACGTTGTACATCACCACCGGCAGCGCCCCGTCATCGGCCACGGCCGTGTAGTGCTGCAGCAAACCGGCCTGCGTCGGGCGCACATAGGGCGGCGTCACCACCAGGGCGGCATCGGCGCCGAGCGCGGCGGCGCGGCGGGTCTGCTCGATCGTCTTGCCGGTAGCCGATTGTCCGGTGCCGGCCAGCACCGGCACGCGGCCCGCCACGGTTTCGACCGCCGTGCGCAGCAGTGCGTCGAATTCGATGTCGAGCAATGCAGCGGCTTCACCGGTGGAGCCGGCCACCACAACACCCTGCGTTCCCGCTTCGCACTGGGCGTGCAGCAGGCGTCGCCAGGCGTCGAGATCGAGTTCGCCCGTCACCGTGAAGGGCGTCGCCAGCGCGGTGATGCTGCCGGAAAGTCGCAAGGGCCGGGGTCTCGTGCGAAGCGCCGGATCCGGGCGCATGAACGGATGATTCGAATGCCCGCATGTTACTTGCGGCCCGGAAGCACGGGCAAGTATGCTGACCCCCGCACCCGGCCACGCCCGGGCCACCGTTCAGAACCCCAGCCACCACCGGAACCCCTCGTCGCGGACGCCGCCTTGACCGATCCTGACACCGCATCGCGGCCCTCGCCGAACGAGAACCACCTGCTGATCAACGCCTACACGACGCATCCGGCATCTCCCCTGCTGGCGGTGTCGCGGCGCATCGCCGACAGCGGCTGCAATCTCGTCGATACCCGCCTGTCGACCGTCGGTCGCGACGTATCGGTGACTGCGCTCGCCACCGGCTCCTGGGATTCGGTGGCCAAGCTCGAGGCGATGCTCACCCGGCTCGAGCGCGAAGAAGACCTGCGGCTGGTGTGGTACCGCACCGGCCCCAAGCCGGTGCAGTCCAACCTGCTGCCCTATATCGTCGAGGTGGTGGCGGCCGACAAGCCCGGCATCCTGTTCCAGCTCGCCGACTTCTTCGACCGCCAGGGCATCACCATCGAGAGCCTGCACTGCTCGCGCTACCGCGCCATGCAGACCGGCGCCGACATGTTCTCGGCGCAGGTCACCATCGGCGTGCCGGCCAACATGCACATCGCCGCCCTGCGCGACGACTTCCTCGAGTTCTGCGATCACCTGAACCTCGACGCCATCATGGATCCGATGAAGTTCTGATGCGCCTGGGCCTGTCGATTTCCGCCCGTGTCATTCCCGACGAAGTGCGGGATCTGCTTCGCGCCGAACGCTTGCTCCACTCCCCGGATTCCCCGCACCGCTCTGAATGTCGGGGCGGGCAATGACCCACGTCGGCAAGGCACTCCCGAAGTCCACCCTCAAGCTGCCGTTGGCGCTGTCCGGCGGCGCGAGCGCCACGCTCGGCGATTACGCCGGCCAGTGGCTGGTGCTGTACTTCTACCCGAAGGATTCCACGCCCGGCTGCACGACCGAGGGCCTGGACTTCAACGCGCTGCTGCCCGAGTTCCGCGCCCTGGGGGCGGACGTCCTCGGCGTCTCGCGCGACTCGGTGAAATCGCACGACAACTTCTGCGCCAAGCAGGGTTTTGCATTCGCGCTGGTCAGCGATGGCGACGAGAAGCTCTGCCGCGCCTTCGACGTGATCCACGAGAAGAACATGTACGGGCGCAAGGTGATGGGCGTGGTGCGCAGCACCTTCCTGATCGCGCCCGACCATCGCCTCGCCGCGGAGTGGCGCGGCGTCAAGGTCGCCGGCCATGCCCAGGCCGTGCTCGACGCGCTGAAGGCCGCGCAGCACACGTGATCCCCGTTGCGGACCGCCCCGACCGCCGCCCTGCCCTGCAGGCTGCGGCGGCGCGCGGCCGTGCCCGTCTTTCCGTCGCCAGGAGGCGAACATTCCGATGATGACCCACGGCAAGCGCATCTACGTGCTCGACACCAATGTCCTGATGCACGACCCCACCGCGCTGTTCCGGTTCGAGGAACACGACGTGTTCCTGCCCATGCAGGTCATCGAAGAGCTCGACAACGGCAAGAAGGGCACCTCCGAGGCCAGCCGCAACGCGCGCCAGGTGAGCCGCTTCATCAACGAGCTGATCGAGGCGCAGGGCAGCGACAAGATCGAGACCGGCCTGGTGCTCGAACGCCCCAACGGCCTGCAGCTGCGCGGCGCGGCCAGCATCGGCAAGCTGCGCTTCCAGACCACGGTGCCGAAGGAGGACAAGACCTCGTTCGGCGCGGTCGCACCCGACAACCGCATCCTCGGCGCGATCCTGCAACTGCGCCGCGACCAGCCCGAACTGCCGGTGGTGTTCGTCTCCAAGGACATCAACCTGCGGATCAAGGCCGCGATCGCAGGCCTGGTCAGCGAGGACTACGAGAACGACCGCGCGCTGGACGACTTCAGCCTGCTCTACACCGGCGCCAATGCGCTGCCGGAGGACTTCTGGACGCGGCACGGCAAGGACCTGCGCTCCTGGACGGATCGCGGACGCACCTACTACGAAGTCGCCATCGACAAGGACAGCGACTGGCATCCCAACCAGTACCTGTACCTGCCCGGCGACGACGACGCCGAGTTCCGCGTGGCCAAGGTCGAAGACGGCAAGGCGGTGCTGCAGATCGTCGACGACTACCGCCGCAGCCAGCACGCGGTCTGGGGCATCAGCGCGCGCAACCGCGAGCAGAATTTCGCGCTCAACGCGCTGATGGACCCGGAGATCGACTTCGTCACCCTGCTCGGCACCGCGGGTACCGGCAAGACCCTGCTCGCGCTGGCGGCGGGCCTGGCGCAGACCATGGACCAGCAGCGCTACCGCGAGATCATCATGACCCGCGCGACGGTCAGCGTGGGCGAGGACATCGGCTTCCTGCCCGGCACCGAGGAGGAAAAGATGACGCCATGGATGGGCGCGCTCACCGACAACCTCGAGGTGCTCACCCACAACCAGGAAGGCGGCGCGTGGGGACGCGCGGCCACCAACGACCTGCTGGCCTCGCGGATCAAGATTCGCTCGCTCAACTTCATGCGCGGGCGCACCTTCCTCAGCCGCTGGCTGATCCTGGACGAAGCGCAGAACCTCACGCCCAAGCAGATGAAGACGCTGATCACCCGCGCCGGCCCGGGCACCAAGATCGTGTGCCTGGGCAACGTCGAGCAGATCGACACGCCCTACCTCACCGAGACCACGTCGGGCCTGACCTATGCGGTGGACCGCTTCAAGAACTGGGCGCACAGCGCGCACGTGACCCTGCGCCGCGGCGAGCGCTCGCGCCTGGCCGATTACGCGTCGGAAGTGCTGTAGCGGATCCCGCGAGCCATCTGGATTGTCATCCCGAGCACAGCGAGGATCTGCAGTTCCATGCCGAAAAGGCAGATCCCTCGCTGCGCTCCGGATGACGGACATGGATCACGCGGACTCGCTGCTCCGTGGATGACAGGCATGGAACGCGCGGATTTGCTGCACCCCGGATGACAGACATGGATCAGACGGGCTTGCTGCGCTCGGGATTGACCGGCATGGATCGAACGGCCTCGCCCCTGCCCCAAGCGGACCACTATTTCCTCACCCACGACCCGCGGGCGCGATGCACAATGCCGGCATGAGCCGAAGCGGGACCGAAACCGCCCCCAAGCCCAGCCGCGCCGACAGCCGGCCCAGCCTGCGCGAGCGCTTCGACGCGATGCGCAACCTGCCGCCGTTCCTGCGCCAGATCTGGGCCACCAGTCCGGGGCTGAGCATGACCAGTCTCGGCCTGCGCGTGATCCGCGCATTCCTGCCGATCCTCACGCTCTATATCGGCAAGCTGATCATCGACGAGGCGATCCGCCTGGTCGGCCTGGGGCTGGGCTTCGAATCGATCGGCGAGGCCTGGCGCAGTGGGCAGCTCGAGCATCTGCTGTGGCTGCTGGCGATCGAATTCGGCCTGGCGATTCTCTCCGACCTGCTCGGCCGCATCGTGAGCTACGCCGACGCGCTGCTCTCGGAACTGTTCACCAATGCCACCAGCGTGCGCCTGATGGAGCATGCCGCCACGCTCGACCTGGAGGATTTCGAGGATCCCGAGCTGCAGGACAAGCTCGACCGGGCGCGCCGCCAGACCATGGGCCGGATGAACCTGATGGGCCAGCTGTTCGGCCAGGTGCAGGACGCGATCACGGTGGTGAGCTTCGCGGTCGGCCTGCTGGTCTACGCGCCCTGGCTGATCGTGCTGCTGGCCGTGGCGCTGGTCCCCGCGTTCTTGGGCGAAGCGCACTTCAGCGCGCTGGGCTACTCGCTCAACTTCCAGTGGACGCCCGAGCGCCGGCAACTCGAGTACGTGCGCCAGACCGGGGCCAGCGTCGAAACCGCCAAGGAAGTGAAGATCTTCAACCTGCACCGCTTCCTGGTGGACCGCTACCGGACGCTGGCAGACAAGTTCTTCCTCGCCAACCGCGCGCTCGCACGGCGGCGCGCGTTCTGGGGCACCCTGCTCGCAGCCCTGGGGACCCTCGGCTATTACGTCGCCTATGCCTACATCGCCTGGCGCACGGTGCGCGGCGACTTCACCATCGGCGACCTGACCTTCCTCGCCGGCAGCTTCCGACGCCTGCGCCAGCTGCTCGAAGGCCTGCTGATCGGCTTCTCGCAGGTCGCCGGGCAGGCGCTGTACCTGGACGACCTGTTCTCGTTCTTCGAGGTCGAGCCGGAGATCACCTCGCCGGACAACCCGCGGCCGTTCCCGACCCCGATCGCGCAGGGCTTCGTGTTCGAGGACGTCGGCTTCCGCTATCCCAGCGCGGAGCGCTGGGCGATTCGGCACATGGACTTCGAACTGCGCGCCGGCGAAGTGCTGGCCCTGGTCGGTGAGAACGGCGCCGGGAAGACCACCCTGGTCAAGCTGCTGGCGCGCCTGTACGACCCGGACGAGGGCCGCATCCTGCTGGACGGGCACGACCTGCGCGAGTACGACATCGATGCGCTGCGCGCCAACATCGGCGTGATCTTCCAGGACTTCGTGCGCTACCACCTCACCGCGGGCGAGAACATCGGCGTCGGCCAGATCGACCGCATGCATGACCGCCCCCGCATCGAGGACGCCGCGCGCCGCGCGATGGCCGACGAGGTCATCGAGGCGCTCCCGGGCGGCTACGACCAGTTGATCGGCCGCCGCTTCAAGACCGGCATCGACCTGTCGGGGGGCCAGTGGCAGAAGATCGCCATCGCCCGCGCCTACATGCGCGACGCGCAGGTGATGATCCTCGACGAGCCTACCGCGGCGCTCGATGCGCGCAGCGAGTTCGAGGTGTTCCAGCGCTTCAAGGAACTGTCCGACGAGCGTACCGCGGTCCTGATCTCGCACCGCTTCTCCAGCGTGCGCATGGCCGACCGCATCCTGGTGCTGGTGGATGGCCGGGTCGAGGCCAGCGGGACGCATGAGCAGCTGATGGCGCAGGGCGGGCGCTACGCGGAGCTGTTCGAGCTGCAGGCGGCGGGGTACCGGTAGACCCCATGGCGCCGGCCCATTCGACGTCATCCCCAACGTAGCGGGAGGCCGTCCATGCATCCGCCCGCCAGGCTCCCCGGGATCGTCATCCCGGCGTTCGCTGGGATCCACCTGCGAGTGCGACAGAACTGTGGGAGGCGAGCGAGATCAACATGGATCCGGCGTTCGCTGGGATGACGTTGACTGGTCCGTGGAAGCCGCAGTCCGGGAAGACCGGCATGCGCTTTCCGTCTCCTCATTCCATCCGGACAAAATGCCCGCCTCAAAGATGAGAACCAGTCTCATCCGTCCGCTATAATGCCCGGCTGCGCTTCCAAGGGTTTTCCCATGTCTTCCGCCTTCGGCACCGAGACGGTGCTGGACGTCCGCCACTGGACGGACAGCTACTTCAGCTTCACCACCACCCGCGACGACGGCTTCCGCTTCGAGAACGGCCAGTTCGTGATGATCGGGCTGCAGGTCGACGGCAAGCCGCTGCTGCGCGCCTACTCGATCGCCAGCGCGAATTGGGAAGAGCAGCTGGAGTTCTTCAGCATCAAGGTGCCCCACGGCCCGCTGACCTCGCGCCTGCAGCACATCAAGCCCGGCGACGAGGTGCTGATCGGCCGCAAGCCCACCGGCACCCTGCTGATCAGCGACCTGCACCCCGGTCGCAACCTGTACCTGCTGGGTACGGGGACGGGCCTGGCGCCCTGGATGCCGGTGATCAAGGATCCGGAGACCTACGAGCGCTTCGAGCGCGTGATCGTCGCGCATGGCGTGCGCGGCGCGGGCGATCTGGCCTATCGCGACTACATCGTCAACGAGCTGCCGCGGCACGAGTTGCTGGGCGAGCAGATCGCGCGGCAGTTGCTGTACTACCCGGCCGTGAGCCGCGAGGCGTTCGACTGGCAGGGCCGCGACCAGCGCGGCCGTGTGACCGACCTGCTCGACAGCGGCCGCATGGCCGCCGACCTCGGGCTGGAGCCGCTGGATGCGGCGCACGACCGCGCCATGATCTGCGGCAGTCCGCAGATGCTGGCCGACTTCCGCGCCCTGCTCGACCGGCGCGGCTTTACTGCGGCGCCGCGCATCGGCACGCCTGGCGATTACGTGTTCGAACGCGCCTTCGTCGAAAAGTAGGGCCTTACCGGGTCCGGTCGCGATGCCGGCCCGGCTGCAGCAGCGCCAGCAGCTCGGCCTGCTCCACCGCCGGGATGCGTGCGCCGAAGTGGCGGTCGATCAGATCCACCAGGGCCCCGGCCCAGAGTGCGTTCCAGGCGCTGCCGGCATGGCCGTCGGCCAGCACCGCGTTCGAAGGCGCATCGCCCTGGGTGTTGCTGATGCGCAAGCGCCCGCCGATCTCCACATCACGATAGCGCGGCCGTCCATCCGCGCCGCGCGATCCCCACAGCGATGCGAACCAGGCGCGGTCGTCGAAGAACGCGATGCGCGTATCGCGCACGGCCATCGCCCGCAACGCGTCGTCGTACCGGTCCAGCGCGGTCGCGATGTTGCGCAACGCAGCCGGCGCGCGCGGCGCAAGCGCGCTGTCGCCGATGTTGCTGTTGTCGAAGATGCCGACCAGCACCACGCGCGTCTGCGGATGGTTCTTGTGCAGATGCTGCACCGCCTCGCGCATGGCCGAGATGCAGCGCGTGATCGCGGCCGAGAGCGCAGGATCGTCCGGGTCGGCGGCCAGCCGTTCCAGGCTGTCCTGCTGTCCGAAACTGTTGACCCCGATGCGGATGACCACCACGCCGCCGCGCCACGCTTCCGGCTCCTCGTCCATCAGCCGGACCAGTTGCGGCACCTGTCGCTCGCCGCCCATCAGGCTCTCGCAGCGTGCGCCGGAGACGGCGAAGTTGTAGCGGAAATCCTCCTTCTCCGGTGCCCGCATCGGCAGGCCCACCCATTCGGCGGCCTGCGCGACGACGCCGGAGCTGCCGTGGTGCGCCCATTCGCCCTGGTCGATCCAGCCACCGCGCAGGCGATGCAGCGCCTCGGTCCACTGCCAGGTGGTGGCGTGATGGACGCCGCCACGCGCGCCGTCCTCGCCGTTGAAACGCAGGCGGTCGTGGTAGGAATGGCTGTCGGAGTCGCCGACGACCGCGAGCCGGATGCGTGCGCCTTCCTCCGGTGCCGCGCGCGCAGCGGCCATCACAAGCGTCAGTGCGAGCATCAGGCCGCAGGCCAGCTTCTTCGTAGTGGGATCGATTGCCATTGCCGGATCAACGCGAAGCCACGCGCAGCCCGGCCAGCCCCAGGACTGCGTGCCGGGGGCCGCCCGACTCGCCTGCACGGCCCGCGGGCGCGCATGCGCCGCCGCGGGGACGGCGTAGAATTACCCCCACTATTCGGAGGACCCCGCAAGATGAAGATCCTGGTACCGGTCGACGGCAGCGAAACCAGCACGCGTGCCCTGAAGCATGCCCTGGGCCTGGCCAAGTCGTTGACCAAGCCTGGCAAGGTGGTGGTGGTCGCGGTCGACGACGCCCTGTTCCCGGGCGTGGAGCGCAAGATCGGCGCGGAAGCCGCGCGCAGCCTCCACGCCGAGAACTTCGAACGCATGTTCGCGCCTGCGAAGAAGGCCCTGGCCCGGAGCAAGGTCGAGGTGAGCTTCGTCGAGAGGGTGGACGGCATCGCCGAAGGCATCCTCGACGCCGCGGCCAGGCAGAAGGTCGACCTGATCGTCATGGGTTCGCGCGGCAGCGGCGCGATCAAGGGCACCTTGCTGGGCTCGGTTTCGATGAAGGTCCTGGCCGGTACGCCGGTTCCGGTCACCATCGTCCATTGAACGAAGCGCCGCGGCGCACCCGCGGCCTCAACCTGCCTGCAGCGCGGCCTCGATATCGCCGCGCAGCGCGTCTGGCGTCTGGGTCGGTGCATAGCGCTTGCGCACGCGGCCGTCGCGGCCGACCAGGAACTTGGTGAAGTTCCACTTGATCGCGTCGATGCCGAGCAGCCCGCCCTTCTCGCGCTTGAGCCAGGCCCACAGCGGATGCGCGTCCGCGCCGTTGACCTCGACCTTGGCGAACATCGGGAAGTCGACGCCGTAGTCGAGCGTACAGAATGCGCGGATCCCGGCTTCGTCGCCGGGCTCCTGGTGGCCGAACTGGTCACAGGGGAAGCCCAGCACGACCAGGCCACGTTCGCGGTAGTCGCTCCACAGTTGCTGCAGCCCGGCGTACTGCGGGGTGAATCCGCACTTCGAGGCGACGTTGACGATCAGCAGCACCTTGCCCGCGTAATCGGCCAGCGCCACCTCGTTGCCGTCGATGCCGGTCGCGGAAAAACGCGTGCGCGCTGCTCATTGCGCGCCGCCCGAAGCCTGCACGCGCAGGGGTTCGGCAAAGGGGCGGATGCCGAGTTCGGTCAGGATCTCCGCCGGGTAGTAGGCAGTGTCGCCCTTTATCACGGTGACGATCTTGCGGATGTCGGCGATGTCGGCGGTCGGATCGCCATCGACCAGCACCAGGTCGGCCTGCTTGCCGGGCACGATGCTGCCGAGCTGTTCCAGTACACCGGAGTATTTCGCGCCGTTCCAGGTCGCCACCTGCAGTGCCTGCGCCGGCGTGAGCCCGGCGCGCACGTACAGCGCAAGTTCGTGCTGCAGGGTGAAGCCCGGCACCTCGTCCGTGCCGGCCACCAGCGGCACGCCGGCGCGCCAGGCCCGCCCGACGAACTCGACCATGCGCTGGAACGACTCGCGATAGCGCGCGCCGGTCGCATCATCGGGAATGTCCATCTCCGCCGCCCGGCGGCCACGCTGCACATCCGGCGGCAGGTGGTCCTCGATGCCGGCGAAGATCGGCGTCATCTCGCCGTTGCGCTGGTGCAGGAACTCGAACGTCGCCAGCGTCGGGTCCAGCACGACCTGCTTTGCCGCCAGCGTGGCGATGAAGTCCTGCACCGCCTTCGAATCCAGGTCCAGGTCGACCGCCTCGCGCGCGGGCAGGTAGAAGCGCTCGAGCGTGCGCGTGTCGGTGTCGGGCTCGACCAGGAAGTTCAGCACCACCTGGTTGATGTGGTTCAACTCGTCGAAGCCGGCGTCGACCGCGTCCTGCGCGCGCAGGAATACCGGGACGTGACCGCTGACGCGCAACCCCTTCTCGTGCGCGTAGGCGACGGTCGCCGGCAGGATGTCCTTCGGGAAGGAGTTGTAGATCTTCAGCTGCGGATAGCCGTTGGCCGCATACCAGTCGATCGCCTTCTTCGCGCCGTCCAGATCGCCGACCACGAAGCCGTTGCGTGCGGATTGCTCGCTCTCGCCCTCGAGGAAACCGGCGGCGACGATGCGCGGCATCAGCAGGGTGCCGGCGCGCTCCTCGGCCATGACCTGTTGCAGCGTCGCGTTGTCGTTGCCCATGTCGCGCAGCGAGGTGACGCCCGCGGCCAGCTGCAGGCCGCCACTCCAGCGGTCGACATGGGCATGCATGTCGAACAGGCCCGGCAGCAGCACGCGTCCGCCCGCATCGATGACCTGGTCCGCCGCAGCCCCATCCGCACCGGCGGCCAGCACCGAAACGATCCGCCCGTCCGCCAGCCGCACATCCGACCCCGCGCCCAGCTGCGCCTGCTCGCTGTCGAACACGCGCGCATTGCGGATCAGGGTACTGCCGGCCAGCGGATGCGCCAGGCGCTGCTGCAGCGACACCAGCGCCTCGGCCTCCGCGGCCTTCTGCGCCGTTTCCAGCGCGTCGGCGTTGCCTTCCCAGCCCGCCTCGACCATCTGCAGGAAGCCCGGGAAGATGAAGGCGAACAGACGTGGGCGCACCTCGTCGGTGGCCCAGACGAAGGTCGGGGTGAAACCGATGCCCGTGATCGCCACCAGCTGCACCGTGCGGGCTTCATCGCTCCGGCGCACCTGCGCCTCGGTCACCTTGCGCACGCTCAGCGTGCCGCTGGGAATCAGCGGCAGGCGCCCGTCCCCGCGCGCGGCAAGCGCGGACAGCGCCACCGATGCCACCGCAGGCGTGCCGCCCAGCGGCGAATACTGCGCGCCGGCGGCAACGCGTTGCTCGCCCTGGTCGGAGGTCGACTTCCAGCGCGCGACACCATCGACCAGCTCGAACTGTTCGTCGACCGGTGCGCCAAACGTCGACGTGCCGGTGACCCGGTAGCGGCGGAAAGTGCCGTCCTCGTTGAGGGCGAACTCTTCCTTCAGCTCCGGCCCGCGGCCGTTGTCCTTGAAGATGAATTCGGTGCGGACCACGCCGTCCTCGCCGGTGGTCACCGTCTGCTGGCCGGCCTGCTTGCCGCCGTCCACCAGCGCCACGTAGTGCAGCGTCTCCGCCGCTCCGGCCGGGCCGGCCAACCCAACGGCCAGCAGCAGGACCATCAACCTGTGGTGCTTCATGCAACCCCCGATGCCGCGCCGCGGCCGTGTGCAGGGAACCTGCCTTGGCCGGAGTGTAGCGCCGTCCCGCGCCCGCCTGCGCAGCGCGGCCATGTGCCGTTCGTCATGGAGGCCGGCCCCCGTGCCATCGGCTACCCTTGGTTTTTCGAGTTCCACGAGGATCGCCCCATGAAGCACCCGCTCGCTGCCGCCCTGGCCATTGCGCTGACCGCTGCCGTGTCCACCGCGGCATCCGCCCAGACCACCGGAGACGGCCCCGTGAATGCGACCGCTGCCGCAAGCGCGCAGGCGCAGGCCGCCAACCCACTGTTCGTGCAGAGCCCGCTGCCGCTGCGCTACCCGCAGTTCGACAAGCTGAAGGACGAGCACTTCGCGCCCGCCTTCGACACCGGCATGGCCCGCAACCTGGAAGAGATCGAGCGGATCGCCACCGAAAAGGCCGCGCCGACCTTCGAGAACACGATCCTCGCACTCGAGAAGGCAGGGGAACTGCTGGGCAACGCGCGCCTCATCTTCGGCAACCTCAACGGCACCGACACCAACGACACGCGCAAGCAGATCAACAACGAATACGCGCCGAAGTTCGCCGCGCATCGCGACGCGGTGATGCTCAACCCGCAGCTGTTCGAGCGGGTGCAGGCCGTCTACAACCAGCGCAGCAACCTCGGCCTCGACGCCGAGGGCGTGCGCCTGGTGGAGGAGTACTACGACGGCTTCGTGCGCTCGGGCGCCAAGCTCTCCGATACCGACAAGGCGCGCCTGAAGGAGATCAACGCGCGCATGGCCGCGCTCGGCACGCAGTTCTCCAACAACGTGCTCGACGAGGTCAACGACTCGGCCGTACTGGTGGACGATGCGTCCGAACTGGCGGGCCTGAGCGAAGGACAGATCGCCGCGGCCGCGGCGGCCGCGAAGGCCAAGGGCCAGGATGGCAAGTACCTGCTGACCCTGCTCAACACCACCGGCCAGCCGCTGCTGCCGCAGCTGGACAACCGCAGCCTGCGCGAGCGCATCCACAAGGCGTCGGTGGCACGCGGCAGCCGCGGCAACCAGTGGGACAACACCGGCATCGTGGCCGAGGTGCTCAAGCTGCGCGGCGAACGCGCCAAGCTGCTGGGCTACGACACCCCGGCCGAGTTCGTGCTGGCCGACGAGACCGCGGCCACCGTCGAAGCGGTGAACGAGATGCTCGGCCGCCTGGCCCCCGCCGCAGTGGCCAATGCGCGCAGCGAAGGCGCCGACCTGCAGGCGATGATCGACCGCGAGCAGGCGGCCAAGGGCGAAGCCAGCTTCCAGCTCGAGCCCTGGGACTGGGCCTACTACACGGAGAAGGTGCGCAAGGACAAGTACGCCTTCGACGACAACCAGCTCAAGCCCTACTTCGAGATGAAGAACGTGCTGGAGAACGGCGTGTTCTTCGCCGCGACCGAGCTGTTCGGCATCACGTTCAAGGAGCGCAGCGACCTGCCGAAGTACCACCCCGACACCTTCACCTACGACGTCTTCGACAAGGACGGCAAGCCGCTGTCGATCTTCATCTTCGACCCGTACGCGCGTCCGTCCAAGCGCGGTGGCGCCTGGATGAACTCCTACGTGGGCGAGTCCGAGCTTGAAGGCACGCTGCCGGTGGTCGCCAACCACCAGAACATCCCCAAGCCGCAGGCCGGCGAACCCACCCTGCTGACCTGGGATGAAGTCACCACCATGTTCCATGAGTTCGGCCATGCGCTGCACGGCATGTTCTCGGACGTGAAGTACCCCTACTTCTTCATGAACGTGCCGCGCGACTTCGTGGAGTTCCCCTCGCAGGTCAACGAGATGTGGGCCGACTGGCCGTCGATCCTGGCCAACTACGCCAAGCACCACCAGACCGGCGAACCGCTGCCGAAGGAGCTGCTGGACAAGAAGATGGCCTCGGCCACCTTCAACGAAGGCTTCGCCACCACCGAGTACCTCGGCGCGGCAATGCTCGACCAGTACCTGCACCAGCTGCCGCAGGACAAGCTGCCGACGGCCGGCGACATCGTCGCGACCGAAGCGGCTGCGCTGAAGTCCGTCGGCCTCGACTACGCGCCGGTGCCGCCGCGCTACCGCACGCCCTACTTCAGCCACATCATGGGCGGCTACGCGGCAGCCTACTACGCCTACATCTGGTCGGAAGTGCTGGACGCCAACACGGTCGAATGGATCAAGGCCAACGGCGGCCTCAAGCGCGAGAATGGCGACCGCCTGCGCTCGACCCTACTCTCGCGCGGTGGCGCCAAGGACGCCAAGCAGCTGTTCGTCGATTTCACCGGCCACGAGCCGAAGATCGAGCCGCTGCTGAAGAAGCGCGGCCTGGACGCGGCACCGACGGCGAACTGACCCTCGCCATTCGCAGCACCCGAAACGCCGCCGGTCCTCCGGCGGCGTTTTTTCGTTCCGGGGCCAGTGCCCCGGTTAGGATCGCGACATGTCCGCAAGCCCTGCACCTGCGCCGCATGCCGAACCGGCCGATTCCCTGCATGGCTGGATCGCCCGCCATCGCCGCATCTTCGTGCTCACGGGCGCCGGCTGCAGCACGCAGTCCGGCATCCCCGACTACCGCGACCGCGACGGCGAGTGGAAGCGGACGCCGCCGATCACCCTCCAGGCCCTGACCGGAAGCGATGCTGCTTACCGCCGCTACTGGGCACGCAGCAGCGTCGGCTGGCCGCGCTTCCTCTCCGCACAGCCCAACGTCGCCCACCATGCGCTTGCCGCACTCGAACAGCGCGGGCAGGTCCGGTTACTGCTGACCCAGAACGTCGACGGACTGCACCAGCGCGCCGGCAGCCGGGCCGTGATCGACCTGCATGGCCGCCTCGACGACGTCGTCTGCCTGGGCTGCGGCGCGCGCAGCCCGCGCGAAGACATCCAGTCGGACATCGCATCCGCCAATCCGAGCTGGCAGGCCGGCCTTGCCCGCCCTGCCCCGGACGGCGACGCCGACATCGACGACAGCGCCGTCACCGGCTTCAACCCGCCGTACTGCGTCCACTGCCACGGCCTGCTCAAGCCCGACGTGGTGTTCTTCGGCGAGAACGTTCCGCGCCAGCGCGTCGCCGACGCCCAACAGGCGCTGGACGAATCGGACGCACTGCTGGTCGCAGGATCCTCGCTCATGGTCTGGTCGGGTTTCCGCTTCGTGCGCATGGCGGCCGCTGCGGGCCTGCCGGTCGCGATCCTCAACCACGGCCGCACCCGCGCCGATGCGCTCGCCACGCTGCGCCTCGACGCCGACATCGCCGCAACCCTGGAGGCGGCCCTGCAATAACCTTCTTCCGCCGAGACAAGCGGGCCCGGGCCGCGCCAATCTATCTTGGCGCGACGTAACCGCCCGGGACGCCGCGCGGCGACAGCACCACCTGCCAGAGCTGGATCAGCCGCGCCCGCGCCGCCGCCATCGAGCCGGCCAGGTAGTAGCGCCACATCCGCCGGAAGCGACGGTCGTAGCGCGTGGGCAGCGAAGGCCAGGCGGCCTCGATGTTGTCGCGCCAGGCCTGCAGGGTGCGGTCGTAGTCGGCGCCGAAGTTGTGCCAGTCCTCGATCACGAAGCGCCCCTCCACCGCGCCGGCCACCTGCGCGGCCGATGGCAGCATCGAGTTCGGGAAGATGTACCTGGTGATCCACGGATCGGTGTGGCTGCGACTCACCGCGCCACCGATCGTGTGCAGCAGGAACAGGCCCTCGTTGCCGAGGCAGCGGCGCGCGATCCCGAAATAGTCGCTGTAGTTCTTCACTCCGACGTGCTCGAACATGCCGATCGAGACGATCCGGTCGAACCCCTCGTCCAGCTCGCGATAGTCCTGCACGCGGATCTCGATCGGCAATCCCGCGCACAGCTCGCGCGCATACACGGCCTGTTGCGCCGAGATCGTCACGCCGACCCCCGCCACCCCGTAACGCTCGGCCGCGAAGCGCAGCATCTCGCCCCAGCCGCAGCCGATGTCGAGCAGCCGCATGCCCGGCTGCAATCCGAGCTTGCGGCAGCACAGGTCGAGCTTGGCCTCCTGCGCGCCGTCCAGATCGGCCGCGTCGCGCCAGTAGCCGCAGCTGTAGACCAGGCGACGGCCGAGCATGGCCGCGTACAGATCGTTGCCCAGGTCATAGTGGCGCTCGCCCACTTCGTAGCTGCGGCGGCCGCGCTGCAGGTTGAACAGGCGGGCCAGCACCGCCAGCCGCAGGTCGGCGAAGCGGCGTACGCGCCGATCGATGCCAGCGGCCAGCAGCCGGTGCAGGACGCCATCCAGCGAGGCCGCATCCCAGGTGCCGTCCATGTACGACTCGCCCAGGGCGAGCGATCCGGCAGCCAGCAGGCGCGCGGGCAGCTCGGGGTCGTGGATCTGCAGGTCCCAGGGACGCGACCCGTCGAGGCGGATGTCCGCCTCGTCGAGCAGATCCTGCAGGCGGGTCCGGAACCGAACGTCGACCATGCCCCACTCCATCCGGCGATGCCGCCGCCGTCGTGCGCGGGCCAGTCTACTGCGCGGCGAGCGCGCTCGAAAACAGTGGCCGGTACGCCGACGCCACATGCGGCAGCAGCACCGCGGCCGGCACTTCGACGGTCTGCACGCCATCCGAGTACGGCCCCACCTGGTAGGGCGGGAACACGAAACGCAGGGCCGCGACGCTGCCGTCGGCGCCCATCACCGGCTCGAACTGCGCGAAATTGTCCGCTTCGGGCGCCGTGCCTTCGTCGATCATGCGGCCGGCCGAACGCATCACGCGCGCGCGCTCGTCCGGTCCCAGTTCGTCGGCGTCCACGCGCTGGGACAGCGCCGCGTGCAACTGTTCGCGCACGTAGGACGACACCTCCCGCCACGCCGCCGCGTCCGCGACCAGGTCGGACGGCGCGAGCAGGCGATCCTCCTGCGGCAGCCAGACGAAGCGCGCGATGAGCGGCGTGCCGTGCGCACCGCCGGTATAGCTGCCGCCATCGGCGGCCACCGCGAACACCTGCGGCGTGTCGGCGAGGATCCGGAACTCCAGCGCCAGGTCGTACATCGCGGTCGCGTCGGGCTCGAGTCCCTCGACCGCCTGCATCACCTCGGCGCGTGCCGCATCCGCATACTCCTTGAGCAGGACGGCCAACCCCGGATAACGGTCCACGCCCTCCGGCCAGGTGATGCCGATGATGTAGCGCGGATCGGTCTCCACCACATCCTCAAGCACCACGGGCGCCGGTGCGGCCTGCGCCGTGGGCGCCTGCACGCCAGGCAGGGACGCGTCGGGCTGGGTGGGCGCTTCAGGGCGACAGCCCGCCAGCGCAGCCACGACCAGGATTGATACCAGTAACCGCTTCATGATTCCCCCTGAAAGATGGCGGCATGAGCATGCACGCCAACGCTTTTGTAACGCCACGCGCGTGCAGGGGCGGTCAAGGACGCTGCAGGCGCGGACTGATGGGATGTGGGCGGGCGCGGGGCGCGCGTGCTCGCGAAGCACCCAAGGCCCTCACCCCAGCTGCATCGATCGACGGGAAGTGGAGCGCGCCTCCCTGCTGGACGCCAGCGCATGAAAAAGCCCCGGGTGTTTCCACCCGGGGCCTTCTGGCATTGCCTGAGCGACGTGTCGCTTAGACCGGCTGCACTTCGTCAGCCTGCAGGCCCTTCTGGCCCTGCACAACCTTGAAGGTGACCTGCTGGCCTTCCTGCAGCGACTTGAAGCCGGTGCCCTGGATCGAACGGAAATGGACGAAGAGGTCCTGGCCGCTTTCCGGGGTGATGAAACCGAAGCCCTTGGCGTCGTTGAACCACTTGACGGTGCCGGTCTGACGTTCGGACATGTTGTTACTCCTTGAAACTTGACAGTGGATGGATACCGGGCCCTTTCAGGGGTGCCTGGACTGTATCGAGCAAGGGGTAACGCGAACGATGGAGCGGATCGCCTGGAGCAACCGCCGGGGGGGACGGCTCGTGACTCTTGTGATCTACCGCATCGGAGTCACGATGTACCGTGATCCCGGCCTTGAACAGTTCGCGAACCATACCGCACTTTTATGGAAAGTGTAAATCGCGAATTGTCAACCGGTTACCAGTCCTCACGGCCCGGCAGCAGGCCAGCCAGCTCCGCATCGGTGAGGTTGCGCCACTGCCCCGGCTTGAGGTGGCCGAGCTTGACGCCGCCAATGCGCACCCGCTGCAACTGCTTGACCCGAAAGCCGAAATGCGCCGCCATCAGGCGGATCTGCCGGTTCAAGCCCTGCACCAGCACGATCCGGAACCCGAAGCGCGCCAGCCGTCCGGTCCGGCAAGGCAGCGTGGTCTCGCCGCGGATCGGCACGCCGCGGCTCATTCCACGCAGGAACTCGGGCGTGACCGCCTGGTTCACCGCCACCAGGTATTCCTTTTCCAGCTTGTTCTCGGCGCGGAGGATGGCGTTGACGATATCGCCGTTGCTGGTCAGCAGGATCAGCCCCTCCGAGTCCTTGTCCAGGCGCCCGATCGGGAAGATCCGCTGCTCGTGGCCCACGAAGTCCACGATGTTGCCCTTCACCCCAGACTCGGTGGTGCAGGTGATGCCGACCGGCTTGTTGAGCGCGATGTAGACATGGCGCCGGCCGCGGGCGGCGGTGCGCTGCTTCAGCGGCTGGCCGTCCAGCAGCACGGCATCCCCCTCGCCCACCTCGGCGCCGATTCGGGCGCGCTGGCCGTTCACGGTGACGCGGCCTTCGCCGATCAGGCGGTCGGCCTCGCGCCGGGAACAGTGGCCGGTGTCGCTGATGTAACGGTTGAGCCGCATGGGTCGCAGGGGTCGTGAAAGGACGCGCAGTCTCGCAGATCGCGCGCTGCGCGGCTGCTCGTTTCCGGATCAGGACGCGTCGAAAGCCAGGACGACGCAGTCTTGCAGGCGTCCGCGGAGCCCCGTCTGCACCGCGTCCCCTGCAGTCACACGCGCCGGCTCAGCCTTCGACCACGATGTCGGCGTACTCCGGGTGCCGTTCGACCCAGGCGGCCGCGTATTCGCACTGCGTCACCACGCGCAGCCCGGCCGAGCGCGCATGCTCGAACGCGGCGCGCACCAGCTGCCCTGCAATCCCGCGTCCGCGCAGCGCGTCCGGAACCAGCGTGTGCGTGATCCGCATGCGCTCGCCTTCCAGCGTGTAGTCCAGGGCGCTGCGGTGGCCGTCGGTGTCCAGGCTGAAACCGCGGCCCTGCACGTGTTCGATCCCCATCCCATCCTCTCCCGATCCGATCGTGCCAGTGCGCACGGCGCTTCGAGTCAGTATGCGCGCGGCCAGCCCGGTGGTGACGGCCAGCGTCAGCCGGATCTTGACCGCGATCACGGTTCACTCTGGCACGCAACCTGCTTCAAGTCAGGTAACCAACCGCCTGCAGGGGACCATCATGATCGACAGCAGCACCCGGCACGAGGCCGTCAACCGCCTGTTCGACCTCGTCCGCAACGGCGATGTCGACAACCTGGAATTCTCGCAGCTCGACTCGCTGATCTACGGCGGGCTCGAGCGTACCTACCAGGTGGGCGACGCGGATACCCAGCCGCGCCAGGTGCAGACCACCGCAGTCTGAGCAGGCGGGTCAGGGGCCCGCGCCGGCGGGCGGTACCAGGCCGGTGGCCTCCATGCTCGCCGCGGCCTGGGCCTGCAGCGGATCGCTGCGGTCGGCAAGGTCGAGGAAGGTCCTTGCCATCTCCGGGTCGACGGATCCGTCCAGCACACTGGCAATGGCGATCCGCAGCAGCCAGCCGCGGCCCTCTCGCGGGTACTCGGCCAGCAGTTCATCGACGTATGGTTTTGCCCTTGCCGCGGCCGCATTGGTCTCCAGCCCCGCGGCGAACATCCATAACGACCCGAGCGAGAGCAGCGACTGCCTGCGCTGGCCGGCGTCCCGGGCCGCGAGCAGGAACTCGGATTCCGCCTTCTCCACCTGTCGCAGGTTGTAGTAGACGCTGCCCACCACGAAACGGCCCCATGCATCCTCGGGCTCGTGCTCGACGGCCAGAAGTGCGTGCCGCAGCGCCCATTCGGGCTCGTCCTGCATCAGTTGCCATGCAATCTGGCGGTGCGCCCAGGCGTTGGTGGCGTTGAACCGCTGCTCCTGCAGCAGCAGGGCCACTCCCCTCCACCGATCGGGACCGCCCTCGCTTCCGGGCAGGTTGAGGATCACGTTGGCGGCGTCGCGCAAATGGCCCTCGTTGGACCCGATGCGCAGGGCGATGTCGAAGACCGCGACGGTATCCCGGGTGAATTCGACGGCTTTCACCAGCCGGTCGCCGTGGTCGCCGTACGGCGCGGCGATGTGGATCGCCAGCTGCGGGCGGCGCGCGACGTGCCGGGACAGCTCCACGCCGAACGACAGCATGTCCTCGTAGCCACCGCCCCAGCGCGGCGTCAGCGAGTGCATGCGTTGCCGTGCGAAGTCCAGGCACGCCGGATCCTGCGCCATCGCACCGGCATGCGCTTCCCGCTCGATCGACGGACGCGAATCAATCATCGCCACGTCGAGCAGGCCGACATAGGCAGGCATCAGGCGCGGTTCCAGGGCGATCGCCTTCCGGAACAGGGGAACCGCCTGGTCGACCAGCGCGCTCATGCGGCGCATCTGCTCGCGCGGCGTTTCCTCGGCCCATTTGGTACCGCGCGCCGTCCATGCTGCGTCACGGTGATGGTTGGCGCGCGCGAGGTTGGCATAGGGGCTCTGCGGGGCCAATTGCAGCCAGCGTTCGGAGAGGTGCCCGGCTTCCGCACTGCCGTCGAAGGCCTCGATGGCGACATGGATGTCCTCGCCGCCATCGTGCCGGAAGTGCTTCGCCAGCAGCCCATCCAGCAGTTCGTCCAGCGCCCGCGCCTCACCCCGGTCCAGGTATGCCGAGATCGTCTCCAGGGGCAAGGGTTGCAGCCTGTGGAATCGGCAGTGCGCTTCTGCGTGGCCGGCAGGCCAGCCATTGGCCGGCAGGTCCGGGTAGGCGAGGCAGCGCGCCAGCGGGTCGTCGATGCGTTCGGCTTCGCGTGCGCGCACGTAGTACTCGCGCCAGGGCGCCGGCACTGCCTGGAACGCCTCCTCCGGCGATCTTTCCGGAATGGGCGGCAAGGCGTCCATGGCCCACGCCGGGACCATTGCCCCACCGCACCCAAAGGCCGCCAGCACGGCCGCCCAAGCCCTCATCCCCATCGCCGCTCCCCCGCCGTCGCCGGCGTGGCGCGATGGCGCCACCTACCCCCCGAAGGACGGACTGAGCAATCTTGCCACGAACGTACTGGCCACGCGTGGCTCCATCATCACCGTGAACAGGATCCCGTAGGCCGCGCCCCACAGGTGCGCGCTGTGGTTGACGTTGTCGCCGCCGCGCCGGTCCATCCAGATCGAGTAGCCGATGTAGGCCACCGCATAGATGATCGCCGGCACCGGGATGAAGAACAGGAAGATCAGGTTCCACGGGGCGAACAGGATGAAGCTGAAAAGCACCGCCGATACCGCGCCGGAGGCGCCGAGACTGCGGTAGTTCGCATCCTTCTGGTGGCGGAAGTAGGTCGGCATGATCGCCATCACGATCGCCGACAGATAGAACGCGGCGAAGCCCATGTGCCCGATGCGGTCAACGAACACCGGCTCGATCGCGCGCCCGAAGAAGAACAGCGTGATCATGTTGAACAGCAGGTGCTGGCTGTCGGCGTGGATGAAGCCGTGGGTGACCAGGCGGTCGTACTGCCGATGGCGGTCGATCGCCGGCGGCCACAGGATCAGCCGGTCCAGCAGCACCCGGTTGTTGAAGGCCTGCCAGGAGACCAGCACGGTCACGCCGATCAGGACGAAGGTGACGATGGACATGCAAGGTTCCCGTGGCGTCAGGTGGCGACGCGGTAATTGTCCTGCATCGGGTAGCGTCGCGCATACAGCGCAAACGCGGCGGCCGCGACGAAGGCGAATGCGGCGAAGAAGAACATCAGGAATGCAGGTTCGCTCATCCCGGTCTGCGTGATCAGCGCCTTGAAGCCATCGTTGCGCACGCCCGCGTTGGTCAGCAGCACCCACAGGCTGCCGAAGGTGCTGGTGAGATACCAGAACGCCATGATCACGCCCTTCATCGCGTGCGGCGCCTGGCTGTAGGCGAACTCCAGCGCGGTGGCAGAGACCAGTACCTCGCCGAAGGTCAGCAGCAGGTAGGGCAGAGACTGCCAGGCCAGCGAGACCTCGGCGCCGCTGTCGATCCACAGCTGCAGCAGGCCGGCCACGATCCACGACACGCCCGAGATCGCGATGCCCCAGCCCATGCGCCGCAGCGCGGTGACCACGAAGCCCATACGCCGCAGCAGCGGGTACAGCACGATGTTGTTGAACGGGATCAGCAGCATCACCAGGAGCGGGTTGAGCGCCTGCATCTGCGCCGGCTCCAGGATCAGCCAGCTCGGCCACCACCACTGGTCGTGCGGAATGACCATGGCGTTGCCCTGGATGATCCAGGTCGAAGCCTTCTGGTCGAACAGCGACCAGAACGGCGTGACCAGGGCGAACACGATCAGGATTCGCAGCACGGCGCGCACGCCATCCACCGCCGCGTCCGGATGCAGGCCGCGGGCACGCTCGAGCTGCAGCGACGCACCCCAGCCTCCAAAGGCGATCAGTACGCCCAACGCCAGGCAGGCGGTGATGACGAATCCGAACGCATCCGGCCACGGCACGCCCGCGCCGACCGCATCGAGTGCCCACAGCGCAAGCATCAGCGCGGCAGCCGTGACACCACCCCAAGCCACCAGCGCCCCGGCATTGCCTCTCCCGGCGCGGCGCTCGCGCAGCGCGGTGCGGATCACGTTGAGGAACGAATGCGGATCGTTGCCCGACGGCGGCACGTTGACGTACTGCTTGCGGCCCAGCCAGAACATGAAGGTCGCGATGAACATCAGCACGCCGGGCACGCCGAAGGCGACGGCCGGGCCGTAGTGGCGCAGCAGCAGCGGCGCGAACAGCGAGGCGAAGAACGAGCCGAAGTTGATGATCCAGTAGAACGCATCGAAGACCAGCTTGGCCTTGTCCTTGTTGGACTGGTCGAACTGGTCGCCGCAGAAGCTGACCACCAGCGGCTTGATGCCGCCCGAGCCCAACGCGATCAGGAACAGGCCGGTGAAGAATCCGGTGCGGCTGCCCTCGAACATCGCCAGGCAGGCGTGGCCGGCGCAGTAGATCAGCGAAAACCACAGGACGGTGTTGTACTTGCCGAAGAAGCGGTCCGACAGCCAGCCGCCGAGCAGCGGGAAGAAGTACACGCCGATCACGAAGGTGTGGAACACCTCCTTGGCCATCGCCTCGCGGTCGCTGCCCTGCGGCAGGTACTGCAGCAGCACCGAACTGATCAGGAACGGCACCAGGATGTTGCGCATCCCGTAGAAGCTGAAGCGCTCGCAGGCCTCGTTGCCGATGATGTACTTGATCTGCCCGGGCATGCGGCCCTGGCCAGTGGGAGCGGGCGTGGCGCCGTGGTTCATGCGCGTATCCGGAATGGCTGGAAACTCCGCAGGCTAGCCGATCGGACGCCGGTCTGCCCATGCGATCGGTCCCCTTGACACCTGGGCCGGCAGGCGCGGGGCTGGCATCATGCGGGCCCGTCCCGGCAAGTTCCCCCGATGAAGCAACCCGTCCTCGCCGCGCTGATCGCCCTGCTCGCGCCGCTCCCGGCGAACGCGCAGGCGCCGCTGGCGACGGTCGCCGAACAGAGCGGCTTCGTGAAAACCGGCCGCTACGCCGAAACCGTGGCCCTGTGCGAAGCCTTCGAGCAGTTCCACCCCGACGCGGTGCGCTGCATGGATTTCGGCACCACACCCGAAGGCCGGCCGATGAAGGCGCTGGCGATCTCGCGCAGCGGCGCGCTGACCCCCGAGGCCGCTCGCGACCGCGGGCTGCCCGTGGTGCTGATCCAGGGCGGCATCCACGCCGGCGAGATCGACGGCAAGGATGCCGGTTTCCTGGCCCTGCGCGAGGCGCTGGCCGGCGAGGCCGCACCCGGCACGCTGGAGCGGTTGGTGTGGCTGTTCGTGCCGGTGTTCAACGTCGACGGACACGAGCGCTTCGGCGCCTGGAACCGGCCCAACCAGCGCGGCCCCGAGGAAATGGGCTGGCGCACGACCGCGCAGAACTACAACCTCAACCGCGATTACGCCAAGGCCGACTCGCCGGAAATGCAGGCGATGCTGCGGCTGGTCGAAGCCTGGGACCCGATCGCCACCATCGACCTGCACGCCACCAACGGGGCGCAGTTCGAGCACGACATCTCGATCCAGGTGGAACCGCTGCACGCCGGCGACGAGGCGCTGCGCCAGGCCGGCCTGGCGCTGCGCGAACGCACCATCGCCGACCTCGCCGCGCAGGGCTCCCTGCCCCTGCCGTTCTATCCGTCCTTCGAGGATTACCAGGACCCCGCCTCCGGTTTCGAGGACGGCGTGTCGCCGCCGCGTTTTTCCACCGGCTACTTCCTGCTGCGCAACCGGCTGGCCATGCTGGTCGAAACACACTCGTGGAAGGAATACCCGGTGCGCGTGCGCATCACCCGCAACACCATCGTTTCGGTGCTGGAGCAGGTGGCGCGGCATGGCCGCGAGTGGATGGCACTGGCGAAAGCGGCCGATGCGCGTGACCTGGCGGGCCAGCGGCTGCCGCTGGACTACGCGGCCACGGACGACAGCAGGATCCTGGACTTCCGCGGCTACGCCTATACCCGCACGCCATCGACGATCTCGGGCGCGCCGATGACCCGCTACGACGAGGGCACGCCGCAGATCTGGAAGGTGCCGCTGCGCGACGTGATCGTCCCGCGCACGGTGGTCGAAGCGCCGCGCGCGGGCTACCTGGTCCCGGCGGGATACGCCGACATCGTCGCGCCTAGGCTCGACGTCCACGGCATCGACTACCGCCGCCTCGGCTGTGGCGGCAGACAGGCCGCATGCGGCATGCAGCCGCCGCGCGAACTGGACGTGCAGTTGTTCCGCGCGACCGCCAGGCGCTTCGCGGCGCAGCCGGTCGAAGGACACCAGCGGCTCGAGGTCGAGGGCACCTGGCGTGTCGAATCACGGGCGATCGGCGCAGGCGCGCTGTTCGTGCCGATCAGCCAGCCCAGGGCGCGCCTGGTGATGGCCCTGCTCGAGCCGCAGGCGCCGGATTCGATGCTGCAGTGGGGGCTGTTCAACAATGCCTTCGAGCGCAAGGAGTACATGGAGGCCTACGTTGCCGAAGCAGTCGCACGCGAGATGCTCGCCGCCGATCCGGCGCTCAAGGCCGAATTCGAACGCCGGGTGCGCGACGACCATGCCTTCGCTGCCGATCCGTCCGCCCGGCTGGAGTTTTTCCACCGGCGCCATGCCTCCTGGGACGAGCGCCTGAACCTGTCCCCGGTGATGCGGGTGGACCGCGTGCCGGATTGACGCGGGTCCACCGCCTGGGAGCAGCCCGGGTTGCGTCCGACAGGGCGAAGCCGGACAGTGGCGGCCCGCCACGGGAGCCCGTCATGCGCACTGCCCTCGCCTGCCTCGCCGTCCTGCTCGCCAGCGCCTGTCGCCCCGACGCGGCACCGGCCGACCGTCCGGACACGGCGCCGGCCTCGCGCACGGCGACAGCCGCGGCCACGCCGGACGCGGCCGCGGCGGCCGACGTGATCGTCGCCCACTTCCGCTGCGGCGACCTCGCCGTCGGCGCCCGCTTCGTCAATGCCCGGCGCGAGCTCGTGCTCACCCCGGGTCCGCGCCGGCTGGTGCTGCCCCAGGTGGTGGCCGCCTCGGGCGCGCGCTACGCCGATGCCGGCGGCAACGAATTCTGGAACAAGGGCGACGCCGCGACCCTGGTCCTGGACGGGCAGCGCCATGACTGCACCGCCACCGACCAGGCCTCGCCCTGGGACGAGGCCCGTGCCCGCGGGGTCACCTTCCGCGGCCTGGGCACCGAACCGTTCTGGTCGCTGGAGGTCGACGCCACGCCCGCGATCCGCCTGGACCTGGACGCGGGTTCGCGCCGGCTGCGCGTCGACCAGGCCGGCATCCTCGAAGGCGGCGAAGGCTATGCCGGCACCGCCGACGACGGCAGCCAGGTGGTCCTGCGCATCCGCCGCGACGCCTGCAGCGACGGCATGAGCGACCTGCGCTACCCGGCCAGCATCGAACTGCAGGTCGGCGACGAACACGTCCGCGGCTGCGGCGGATTCCTCGAACGCTGACGGGCATCGCGCAGCGCCCGCAGCAGCCGACAACGGCACCTGCCATCCTGGCGACTCCGGTCGCCATCCCCGCGTGGAAGGAGCGCGAAACGGTTCCGTAGCGTTGCAGGTTGTCGCGGCGCGTTGGCGGTGTCCTGTCTGGCGGATGGCATGTTGGATGGCGTGGGCCATACCCGATGCGCGCTGCGGGGGGCGACGCCGGCTGGCGTGCGCGCCCTCGGGTCGCGCAGGTCAGGCGTCCTGCGCGCTGGCGCGGTCGAGTACTGCGACCGCGGATGCGGGCAGCGCAAGCTCGGCGGCGCCCATGATCTCGTCCAGTTGCGCCAGACTGGTGGCGCTGGCGATCGGCGTGACCTGCGGCCGTGCCATCAGCCAGGCCAGCGCGACCTGTGCCGGCGTGGCTTTCAGATCGTGCGCAACCTGGCGCAGCGTATCGAGCAAAGCCAGCCCACGCGAGTCGAAATAGCCCTTGAGGAAGCCCTCGCGCGCCCTGCCCTGCAGGTCCTCGACGCTGCGGTACTTGCCGGTGAGGAAGCCGCTGGCCAGCGAGAAGTAGCTGACCACGCCCAGGTCGTGTTCCTGCGCCACGCCGGCCAGCTCCGATTCGAAGCTGCGGTCGTACAGGTTGTACGCCGGCTGGATCACCTCGTAGCGCGGCAGGCCTTGCTGCTCCGAGACCGCGAGCGCCTCGCGCAGCCGGGCAGCATCGTGGTTGGATGCGCCCAGGGTTCGGACCTTGCCCGCCTCGACCAGCCTGCCGAAGGCGCCGAGCGTCTCGGCCAGCGGCACGTCCGCGTCGTCGACGTGTGCGAAATAGACGTCGATGTAGTCGGTGCGCAGGCGCTGGAGCGAATCGTCCACCGCCGCGGCGATGTTCTTCGCCGACAGGCCCTTGCGCCGCTCCCACATGCCGACCTTGGTCATCAGCACCACGTCGTCGCGGCGGCCGCGCCTGGCCAGCCAGTTGCCGATGACGGTTTCCGATTCGCCGCCGGACAGGCCGGGACCCCAGGACGAATAGACGTCGGCGGTGTCGATGGCGTGGAAGCCGCGCCCGGTGAAGCGGTCAAGCAGCTTCAACGAAGTGGCCTCGTCGGCGGTCCAGCCGAAGACGTTGCCGCCAAAGACCAGCGGCGCGATGTCGGGGCCGCTGCGGCCGAGCTTGCGTGTCTGCATGATGCTGTACTCCTGAAAATCGTAAGGGCCTTGCGCGCACCCGTGGAAGGCCGGTCCCCGCGAAGGCGGGAATGCCCGAAGGGCGATGGGGAATGGCGTGCCGCGTGCCTCAGGCGATGGTTTCCACCGTGCCGCCATCGACCCGCAGCGCGGAGCCGGTGGTCGCACTCGCCAGCGGCGATGCCGCATAGACCGACAGGCTGGCCACCTCTTCCGGGGTCGCGAAGCGTCCCAGCAGGTTCGACGGACGGTTCTCGGCGAGGAACAGCGCTTCCATCTCCGCCGGGGTCACGCCGCGCTCGGCGGCGAGTTCCGCCATCATTCCCACCGCACCTGCCGTGCGCGTCGGCCCAGGCAGGATCGTGTTGACGGTGACACCCGTGCCGGCCAGCGCCTTGGCCAGGCCACGCGAGAGGCCCTGCAGCGCCGCCTTGCTGACGCCGTAGTGGACCATCTCGGTGGGGATGTTGAGCGCCGATTCGCTGGACACGAACTGGATGCGGCCCCAGCCGCGCTCACGCATGCCGGGCGCGTAGTGGCGCGCCAGGCGCACGCCGCTCATCACGTTGACCTGCCAGAACTCATCCCAGAGCGCATCGTCGATGTCGAAGAACGCGCGCGCGCCGTAGATGCCGAGGTTGTTGACCAGGATGTCGGCGTCCGGACGCTCAGCGGTGAGCGTCGCGCAGCCTTCGGCAGTGCCGAGATCGGCGACCACGCCGGCGGCATCATCGCGCCCGCCGTCACTGCGCAGGCTGCCCAGTGCCTCGTCCACGCGCGCTTGGCTGCGGCCAACGAGGGTCACGGTGGCACCGGCCTGCGACAGGCCGGTGGCGATGGCCAGGCCGATGCCGCCGGTGGAACCGGTGACGATGGCGGACTTGCCGGAAAGATCGATCTTCATGTGGGTTCTCCTGTCACGGGGCTGCGGGGGATCAGCCGAAACGGAATGCGGAAAGGGTGGTCTTCATCACTTCCTCCGAATAGACCTTGCGGCCTTCGGAATCGCCGGCGGCGCCGGCGGCGACCATCAGCGGCAGCAGGTGCTCCTCGCCACCCGGCGGATGGCTGTCGCGCGCGTGCGGCGCGCTGGCCCACGCACCGAGCAACGCCTCGCGCCGCGCCGGCGCGCTTTCGACCGCGTCGGTCAGCCAGGCATCAAAGGTTGCCGACACCGGCGAGTAGCGCGGGTCGCCATAGCCGCGCATGTTGTGGAAGCTCATGCCGCTGCCGACGATCAGGACGCCCTCGTCGCGCAGCGACGCCAGCGCGCGACCGGCGGCGATGTGCGCGGCCGGGTCCATGTCGTGGCGCAACGACAGCTGCACCACCGGGATCTCGGCCTTGGGGAACATCAGCTTGAGCGGGATGAAGACGCCATGGTCGTAGCCACGTTGCGGATCGCCTTGCGCCGGCGCGCCCGCATCGCCGAGCAACTGCACGATGCGCCCGGCCAGGGCCGGTTCGCCCGGCGCCGGATAGGTCAGCGCGTAGGTATGCGCCGGGAAGCCGCTGTAGTCGTAGATCAGCGGCGGTCGGGCGCTGCCGGTGACGCTGAAGGCCGGCTCCAGCCAGTGACCGGACACCAGCACGATCGCGCGCGGCGCCTGCGGCAGGGTGGCGTCCACGCCCTTGAGGAAGGCGGCCATGCGGTCCCAGGTGCCGGGCGGGTTCCAGTCCATGAAGAAGCAGGGGCCGGCGCCGTGAGGGACGAAGAGGACGGGCATGCGCGTCGCGCTGCCGGTCGGCGGGTTTGCGGTATGCGTGTTCATGGCAGCCATTGTCGGCTCCACCCCAACGAGCGAGAACCTGGCAATCAACACCAATACTTCGCACCATGGGTGTTAGATTGCTGGCATGGACCGGATCACCAGCATGCGCGTGTTCGTGCGCTCCGCCAGCGACGGCAGCCTGTCCGCCGCCGCCCGCCACCTCGGCATGTCGCCGGCGATGGCGACCAAGCACGTCAATGCGCTGGAGGCGCGGCTGGGCGTGAAGCTGTTCCACCGCACCACCCGCCAGCTGGTGCTGACCGAGGCCGGCAGCGACTACCTCGACGCCTGCCTGCGCATCCTGCCCGAGATCGACGAGGCCGACGCCGCCGCCACCTCGCAGCGCACCCACGCCAGTGGCCTGCTGCGCATGAACGTGCCGCTGTCGTTCGGTCGGTGCTTCGTCGCCCCGCTGATCCCCGAGTTCTGCCGCCGCCACCCCGAGGTGACCGTGGAGCTGGGCCTGTCCGACGCCGAACTCGACCTGATCGCCGGCAGCTGGGACCTGGGCATCCGCATCGGCCGCCTCGCCAACAGCCCGCTGCAGGCGCGCAGGCTGGGTGACAGCCCGATGCGGGTCTGCGCTTCGCCCGCCTACCTGGACGAACGCGGCGTGCCGCGACGGGTGGCGGAGCTGGTCCAGCACAACTGCCTGGGCTACACGCTGTCGGCTTCGCAGGGCCGCGGGCACTGGGCCTTCGGCGCCAATGGCGAGGTGCGCGTCCCCGTGAACGGCAATCTGTTCGCGAACAACGGCGATGCCCTGCTGGCCGCGGCGGTGCGCGGCCAGGGCATCATCTACCAGCCGCAGTTCATCGTTGGCGATGCGGTGACGCGGGGCGATCTGGTCGTGCTGGATCTCGACAAACCGCCGCTGGAACTCGGCGGCATCCATGTCTTGCACCCGCCCGACCGCCGCCCGCCGGCCAAGGTGCGGGTGATGATCGACTACCTGGCGGAGTCGTTTGCACGGGCGCCGCAACAGGTCGCAGGCGTCCGTTTCTGACAGGCGCCTACGAGCTGCACGACAGCATCGCGCAGCCCGGCCGCTCTCGCGCCCATTCCGGCCGCCGGGCCGCGAATGCCTCGCGCCCCGGCTGGTCGTCATACGGTCGGCGCAGCACCTCGAGCAGTTCCCCGATGCCCGACGGATCCCCCGCCTCCGCGCGATCGATGGCCTGCTGCGCCAGCCAGTTGCGCAGCACGTAGCGTGGATTGGCCGCATGCATCGAGGCGCGACGCTGCCCGGGATCCGACCCGTCCTCGCGCACGCGCGCCGCGTACTCGTCCAGCCATGTCCCGAGCGCAACCGCATGCGCCTCGCGCGCCGCCGGGTCGTAGAACGCATGGTCGAAGGTGGACAGCGATGGCACAGCGGTATCGAGATCCGCCAGCGCGCGGAAGAACAGGGTCATGTCCAGCTGCGCGGCCTGCAGCAGGTCGCGCAGGACGCGCATGCGCTCGACATCGTCCTCCCGGCACGCCAGGAGCCCCAGCTTGGCCGCCGTATTCGCATTGTCGGCGGCCACGAAGACCTCGGCGTAGCGGTCAAGACCGGCCTGCAGCAAGACCACGTCGTCGAACAGCGGCGACAGCGCCTGCGCCAGCTGCGACAGGTTCCAGTGCGCCACGCGCGGCTGCCAGCCAAAGCGGTAGCGGCGGCCCTGCGCGTCGGTGGTGTTGGGCGTCCAGTCCGGATCGAAGTCTTCGATCCAGCCATAGGGGCCGTAGTCGATGGTCAGGCCCAGGATCGACATGTTGTCGGTGTTGAGCACGCCGTGCACGAAGCCCACCCGCATCCAGTGCGCCACCATGCGCGCGGTGCGCTCGCAGACCTCCGCGAACCAGGCGCCATAGAGCGCATGGTCGAACGCGCCGCCTGCGCGCAACGCCGCCAGCGGCTCGCCGGCGCGACCGTCGAGCAGGTGCGGGAAATCGCGCCAGATGCAGAAGTCGGCCAGCTGTCGCAACAGGTCCAGTTCGCCGCGCGAGTACGGCAGTTCGAAATGCCCGAAGCGCAGGAACGAAGGCGCCACGCGGCACACGATCGCGCCGGGTTCGGCCTGCGGATGGCCGTCGTAGAACATGTCGCGCACCACCGCCTCGCCCGTGCCCACCAGCGACAGCGCGCGCGTGGTCGGCACGCCCAGGTGGTGCATGGCTTCGCTGCACAGGAACTCGCGGATCGACGAACGCAGCACCGCGCGGCCGTCGGCGCTGCGCGAATACGGCGTCAGGCCCGCGCCCTTGAGCTGCAGTTCGCGGCGCTGGCCAGTCGCGGTGACGCACTCGCCCAGGCTGATCGCGCGTCCATCGCCCAGTTGCCCGGCCCACTGCCCGAACTGGTGCCCGCCGTAGTTGGTCGCGACCGGGTCCATGCCCGGCAGCCGCGTGTTGCCGGCAAAAACCGTCGCAAATGCGGGTTCCTCCACCTGTCCCGGCAGGAATCCCAGTTCCCGCGCCAGTTCGCGTGAATGGGCCAGCAGCACAGGCGCGGCCACTGGCGTTGGCAGCACCCGCGACCAGAGCGCCGCCGGCACCTGGCGCACCCGCGCGCCGGTTTCGGGGTCGCCGGGGAGTTGGTCCACCAGCCGGTTGTCGAAGTGCAATTCAGGCATGTCCATGACACCGATGGTATCGCCGGGACCGTCGCAGCGTTGCAAGCGCGGGACGACGCCCATGTCCGCGATCGGCGATGCGCTGCAGCGCTCTCTCGCCGCGATCCTGCCGGCGCAGTAGAGGCGACGACGAACGCGTGATGCGTGTCGGCGGCGAGGGTTCGCGAACTGCTGACGGGCGCGGAGAAGGCGATGGCCTGGCGCTGTGCCGGGCCCAGCCGCATCGCGATGCAGCAGATGCGCGGACTGGTGCCGAGCACCCGGAGCCGCGGCGTGGCGGCCCAGGTACCGGGCGAGACTTGGAACTGACTGGTACGCGCGACGCGGCGCTGCTCGAACCCAAGAGGCGCGAACGCATGACCCTGCGCACGGACGCGCGCGCGCCCGCATTCAGCGTCGGCCATCGCGCGGGAGTAGAATGAACGCCCCCCAAGTTGGCGCCATCGGCGCGATCCTGCCCATGAGCGCTCCCGTGCCCCCCGCGTCCTTTTCCGATTTCCGCCTGTCGGCCCCGCTGTTGCAGGCCCTGGCCGACGTCGGCTACGAATCGCCCTCGCCGATCCAGGCCGCCACCATCCCGCCGCTGCTGGAAGGCCGCGACATGCTCGGGCAGGCGCAGACCGGCACCGGCAAGACCGCCGCCTTCGCCATCCCGGCGCTCGCCCGCCTCGATCCGGCCGCGCGCAAGCCGCAGGTGCTGGTGCTGGCGCCCACGCGCGAGCTGGCCATCCAGGTGGCCGAGGCCTTCCAGAAGTACGCCACCCACCTGCCTGGTTTCCAGGTGCTGCCGATCTACGGCGGCCAGGGCTATGGTCCGCAGCTGGCGGCGCTCAAGCGCGGCGTGCAGGTGATCGTCGGCACGCCCGGGCGCGTGATCGACCATCTGGACCGCGGCACGCTGGATCTGTCGGAACTGCGCACCCTGGTGCTCGACGAAGCCGACGAGATGCTGCGCATGGGCTTCATCGACGACGTCGAGGCGGTGCTGAAGAAGACCCCGGCGACGCGCCAGGTCGCGCTGTTCTCGGCGACCATGCCAAGCCAGATCAAGCGCATCGCCCAGACCTATCTCAAGGATCCGGTCGAGATCGCGATCAAGTCGCAGACCACCACCGCGGCCAACATCCGCCAGCGGGTATGGATGGTCAGCGGCACCAACAAGCTCGACGCGCTCACCCGCATCCTCGAGGCCGAGCCCTTCGACGCGATGATCATCTTCGCGCGCACCAAGCTCGGCACCCAGGAACTGGCCGATCGACTGTCCGCGCGCGGTTTCGCCGCAGCCGCGATCAATGGCGACCTCGACCAGAAGCAGCGCGAGAAGACCATCCAGTCGCTCAAGGACGGCCGCATCGACATCCTGGTGGCCACCGACGTGGCTGCGCGCGGGCTGGACGTGGAGCGCATCAGCCACGTGCTGAACTACGACATTCCCTACGACACCGAAAGCTATGTGCACCGGATCGGCCGCACTGGCCGCGCCGGGCGCAGCGGCGAGGCGATCCTGTTCGCGGCGCCGCGCGAGCGCGGCATGCTCGGCGCGATCGAGCGCGCCACGCGGCAGAAGATCGAGCCGATGCAGCTGCCGAGCGTGGAGACGGTAAACGAGCGCCGCGTCGGCAAGTTCATGGAGCGCATCACCGGCGCGCTCGAAAGCCCGGACCTGGCGCTGTACCGCGACCTGGTCGAACGCTACGAGCGCGAGCACAACGTGCCCGCCGCCGAGATCGCTGCGGCGCTGGCGCGTGCCGTGCAGGGCAATGCGCCGCTGCTGATCGCCGCGCCGCCGCCGCGCAAGGACCGCGACGAAGGCCGTGGCCCGCGCGAGCGCATGGAGCGGCGCGAGGCCGCCGCTCCGTTCGAGGCCAGGCCGCCGATCGCCCGGGGCCGTCCCGAGCGCGCGCATCACAACGCCGGCGAAGCGCTGTTCGATGCGCCGCCCGAAGGCGCGCCGCCGGCACCGCGGCGCGAGCCCACCGTACGCGACGCGCGCCCTGCGCAGGAGCAGGCCTTCGACATGGAGACCTTCCGCATCGAGGTCGGCCACGTGCACGGCGTGCAGCCGGGCAACATCGTCGGCGCGATCGCCAACGAGGCCGACCTGGAAAGCCGCTACATCGGCCGCATCGACATCCGCGACGACCACAGCCTGGTCGACCTGCCGCAGGGGATGCCGCGCGAGGTGCTCGAACACCTGAAGAAGGTATGGGTGTCGGGCCAGCAGCTGCGCATGCGCCACGCCGGCGAAGAGGATCGCGGCGCGCCACGCGGCAAGCCCGGCCCCAAGCCGGCGGGCAAGCCACGCGGAAAGGCGCCGCCGCCGCGGGGCGCGAAGCCGGGGCCGCGCGGGCGTCGGGACTGATCAGCAGCCCATTAGCGCTCGCACCCTGCAGGCGCGGCTTCAGCCGCGATCGGACCATCCGGAATCCCCGAATCCTCTAGCTCCCTGCAGGAGCAGCTTCAGCCGCGATTGGACCTCCCCGATCACCGGACCCATCGCGGCTGAAGCCGCTCCTGCAGCGCCGGAACCTACACCCGCCAAGCGTCACAGCCGCAACCATCGACGCGCGCGTCCGCGATCCTTTCTAGAATCGCCCCATGTCCCGCATCCTCGTCTTCCAGCACGTCGCGGCCGAACCGCTGGGCACGCTCGATCCCCTGATCCGCCGTCGCGGCCACCGCATCCGCTTCGTCAACTTCGAGCGCGAGCCCGACGCCCAGCCCGACGTCGACCGCTATCGCGGCCTGGTGGTGCTGGGCGGCCCGATGAACGTGGAGGACCAGCAGGCGCGGCCGCACCTGCGCACCGAGCTGCGCGCGATCGAGCGGATGCTGGGTCAGGGCAAGCCCGTGCTCGGCATCTGCCTTGGCGCCCAGCTGCTGGCGCACGCGCTGGGCGCGCCGGTGAAGCGACAGCAGGTGCCGGAAATCGGCTGGTACCAGCTGCGCGCCACCGACGCCGGCCGCAGCGACAAGGTCCTCGCGCCGCTGGGTGACGAAGCGCCGGTGTTCCAGTGGCACGGCCGGCATTTCGAGATTCCGCGCAGCGCCGTGCACCTGGCGCGCAGCGAGACCTGCGAGCAGCAGGCCTTCCGCTGGGGTGACAAGGCCTACGGATTCCAGTTCCACCTGGAGATGGACGAGCCGCTGATCGAACGCTGGCTGGCGACGCCCGGCTACCGCGCCGAGCTCGAGCGCCGCGAGGGCCTGCACGACGAGGCTGCGATCCGTGCCCATACCCGGCAGCACATCGCGGCGATGCAGGCCGGCGCCGACGCGGTGTTCAACAACTTCCTCGACCTGGTCGGTCGCCCGCAGCGCCGCATCGCCCTGCCCTCGCGCGAATTCGGCGAGTAGCGCCTGCAACGCTGCCGGACCGCCGTCGCGGCGCTCCGGCAACCGTTCGCGGCCGTGCTCAGGCGTGCGCGATGCGCCTGGCACGCAGCCCGAACCAGCCCAGGTCGGCAAACAGCAGCACGGCCAGCGCCTGCGCGAGCACGAAGCCGATACCCGCCAGGCTCGGCTGCCACACGCCGCCGAAGGCGATCCAGACGCTGGCCGCCACCCAGGCGACATTGGTCGCCACCACGGCCTGCACCGCAGCCCGCGACGGCGCGGCCTGTCTCGACAGCCCATAGACCAGCGCGACGAATGGCAGCAGCGCCACGCCGGCGCCGCGCAGCAGCCCGGCCGGCAGCTGCAGCAACGGCGCCAGCAGGTCGGCCGCGGCAACCAGCAGCACGGCGGTGGCGCCGGAGGCGACCGCATCGAGCAGCAGCACGCGCGGCAGGAATCGGGGGTGGGCGGAGATCTCTCGCAGTTTCATGGCGTTTCCTCGGGTGATGGGGACAGCCCCATGCTGCCGCTGCGCCGTCATCGCGGCGATTACCTCCGGGGTAAGCCTGCCAACGGCGGGAAGCGGCTATCGTGCCGGGCATGCAAACCCACCCCGCCCTCATGCGAAACGTTGGCGAGCAGTTGCGCGACTGGCGCCAGCGGCGCCGGCTCTCGCAGCTCGACCTGGCCGGCCTGGCCGACATTTCCCCGCGCCACCTGAGCTTCGTCGAAACCGGCCGCTCCGTGCCCAGCCGGGCGATGCTGCTGCGGCTGTCGGACCGGCTCGACGTGCCGCTGCGCGAGCGCAACACGCTGTTCATCGCCGCCGGCTATGCGCCGGTCTACAGCGAGCGCCGCATCGACGACCCTTCGCTGGACGAGGCGCGCCGGGCCATCGATCTGGTCCTGCGCGGCCACGAGCCCTATCCGGCGCTGGCGGTCGACCGCCATTGGCAGCTGCAGGCCGCGAACCGCGCGCTTGCACCGCTGCTGGTCGGCGTGGCCCCGGAGCTGCTGGTCCCACCGGTCAACGTGCTCCGGCTGAGCCTGCACCCCGATGGCGTCGCGCCGCGGATCCTCAACCTCGGCCAATGGCGCGCGCACCTGCTGCACCGGCTGGACCGACAGGTCGAGGCCACAGGGGATGTCACGCTGCAGGCCCTGCAGGCGGAACTGGCGGCGTATCCCGCGCCGGACCTCGACGAGGCACCCGATCCGGGCTCGGTCGTGGTGCCGCTGCGCATCCGCACCGGGCTGGGCGACCTGTCGTTCCTGAGCACCACCACGGTGTTCGGCACACCGGTGGAGGTGACGCTGTCGGAGCTGGCGATCGAGTCGTTCTTCCCGGCCGATGCGGCAACCGGGCAGATCCTGCGCAGCGCAGCATCGCTGCTGCAGGAGGATCCCGATCGTGTGCAGTGAGCCGCGCGCAGAAGGCATCTGTGACGCCAGGACCGGGCGGGTGGCTACGCGTGCGACCGAAAACCTTTCTGATCGGTGGAAATGACAGCCCCGTCGATCGAACTGGAGACTGGCGGTGACCCCGTCCCGGATGAGCCCACTCCATGCGCGCACGCGGGCGTCCGAACAAGTCGCAGATTCGCGGCAGCTTGCCCGGAACGACGACGCCGTCTCCCGCGAACGCCCCTCAGCTTCCGCGAAACGTTCCCGTGCCTTCCCCGGGGATCGACGGTTCGGCCTCCGTCGGCGAAAGCTCACCGGGCTGCGTCGGAGCCGGCTCCGGCAGCGGCTCGACTTCAGGCAGCGGCTGCGACGGCAGGATCCGGTCGATCACCCCGTCGACCATGCGGCCACTCACCTCGCCTGCAATGGAGCCCGGCTGGACGACTTCCTCGATGCGGCGCCCGCCGAAGTCCGGGCCCAGCACGTAGAACAGTTCCGACACCGTCGGCCAGCCCAGGTGCGGCGCCAGGAACCAGTAGGCGCCGACCAGCGCCAGCACGAACATCAGCAGCTTGAGCAGAGCGCCAACCAGCTTGTAGGCCAGGTACGCACCCAGCACCAGCAACACCAGGCCGAGCCAGCTCATGCGGCGCGCGCCTGTGAGTCTTCGTCGACCAGCGGGCGCAGCGCAGGATCCAGCGCCACCCGCTCGTCGAACACGAAGCAGCGGCCCGCGTAGCCGGCACCGCCGACCGCCTCGAAATAGCCCAGGATGCCGCCGTCGAGCTGCAGCACGTTGTCCATGCCGGTGGCGCGCATCCACAGCGCGGCCTTTTCGCAGCGGATGCCGCCGGTGCAGTAGCTCACCACGGTGGCGTCGGCCAATGCCTCGCGATGCGCCTCAAGCGCGGCCGGCAGCTCGGTGAAGTTGTCGATCGGCAACACCAGCGCGTCGGTGAACGCCCCGTGCGCGGTTTCCTCGCGGTTACGCGTGTCGAGCATGACCACGCGGCGCCCCTGGTCGTCGTGGCCCTGCGCCAGCCAGCGGGCAAGATCCCCCGCTGCGACCGCGGGCGCGCGCCCGCCCAGCGGAGACGCGTCGTCCCGACGGAAGCTGATGATCTCGCGCTTGCGTTTGACCTTGAGCCGCGAGAACGGCACCGCCTCGCTCCAGCTGTCCTTGACGGCGATGCCGGCAAAGCGCGGCTCCCGTCGCAACTGGTCGAGGAAGCGTTCGATCGCGGCATCCGCCCCGGCCAGGAACAGGTTGATGCCCTCCGGAGCCACCAGCACGGTGCCGCGCACGCCGCCGGACTCGGCCCATTCGCGCACGCGCCCGGCCAGGGCCTGTGGCTCGGCGATCTCGACGAAGTGATAGGCGGCGATGTTGCGGATCATGGGCTGCGTGCGCGTCGTGGCTGCGGATGGAGCGGGCGGCGGCAGGTCCGGCACGCTCACCGCAGGTGCGGACGACAGGCCTGAATCCCTGCCGTCCTGCTGCGGGCGTCGAACGGGGCGGCGCCGCGATGACATCATCCGCCGGCCTTCTGCACCGATTGTAGCGGGCGGCTGGCGCGGACGCCCGGCCGCCTTACCCGCGCGGCTGCTCGTGATGGTCGCGCACGAAGCGGTCGAGCAGGCGTACGCCGAAGCCGGTGGCGCCTTCGGGCACGGTCGGCGTGGCGCTCGACGCCCAGTCGGAACCCGCGATGTCCAGGTGCGCCCAGGGCAGCTTGCGGTCCACCCATTCACCGATGAAATACGCGCCGGCACCTGCGCCCGGCGAGCCGCCGCCGTTGCGCAGGTCCGCGATCGGCGACTTCAGCCGCTTGCCGTATTCCTCGCGCAGCGGCATCCGCCACAGCTCCTCGCCACTGGCCTCGCCGGCGGCCAGCAGTTGCCCGGCCAGTGCGTCGTCACGCGAGAACAGGCCCGCGTAATCGCCGCCCAGCGCGGCCACGATCGAGCCGGTAAGCGTGGCCACGTCGATGACCAGCTTCGGCCGATCCTGCCGCTGCACGTACCAGAGCGCGTCGGTCAGCACCATGCGGCCTTCGGCGTCGGTGCTCATGATCTCGAAGGTCTTGCCCGATGCGGTGCGGATCACGTCGCCGGGACGCGCCGCGCTGCCGGACGGCATGTTCTCGGCGAGCGCCGCCACGGCCACCACGTTGACCGGCGCCTTGCGCCCGGCCAGGGCGATCACGGTCGACATGACGGTCGCGGCACCGGTCATGTCGCCCTTCATCTGCCACATGTTGGTGTTGGGCTTGATCGACAGGCCACCGCTGTCGAAGGTGATGCCCTTGCCGACGAAGGCCAGCGGCGCTTCGCCCGCAGCGCCACCGTCGTAGCGGAGCACCAGCAGCCGCGGCGGCCGCACGCTGCCCTGGCCAACGGCCAGGATGCCGCCCATGCCGAGCTTCTGCATCGCCGGCACGTCGAGCACCTCGATGCGCAGCGGCAGGCCCGCCGCTGCCCCGCGCACGCGCGCGACGAATTCCTCGGGCCACAGCGCATTGGCCGGCTCGGTGGACAGGTCGCGCGCGAAGGCGACCGCGTCGGCCACCGGCTTCCACTGCCCGGTCCAGGCCGACGCCGCAGCCGTGCCTGCGGAGGTGCGGATCACCAGCTCGCCCTTGCTGGCCTGCGCATCCTCGTCGCCGTCCTTGTGCGAGCGGTACTTGTCGAAACTGTACTGGCCCAGCGAGGCGCCCAGGGCCAGATGCGAGGCGGCATCGGCTTCGCCGCCATCCCACACCAGGTCCACCCGTGGCGTGCGGCTGCGCGCCACGGCACGGGACACCCGGCCACCGACGTCCTGCAGTGCTTCGGCGGCGAGGGGCTGGTCGCCGGTGCCCAGCACCAGCAGCCGCTCGTAGCCGGCAAAGCCGCGCAGGTCGAGCGTGCTGTCGGCCTTGCCCTTGAACCCCTCGAGCTCGGCCGCGCGCCGCAGCGCACCGCCGCTGCGCGCATCGATCGCGGCGAAGCTGCCGCCTTCGGGCAGGCCTTGGGCCACGGCGATCGCCAACGTGCCCTGCTCGGGCAGCGCATGCGCGTCGAAGGACAGGCTGCGCTGGGCCAGCGCTGCGGTGGGCCAGGCGCAGGCCAGTGTCAGGGAAAACAGCAGCGCAGCAGGAAATCTGGACATCGGATGCCCCAAGGCAAGGTCGGAAGGGGGCCGGTGCGCAGTGCGTCCCGGACCCGCGACCTTACCCCGCGTGCGCGATCAGCGGGTCATGCCGAAAGTCATGCGCCAACCCGCCCGCGCCGCTGCAGGCGGCCCGCGATCACCATGACCAACGCGCCGAACAGCATCGCCAGCGCCACGTTGCGCAGCTCCCCCGCGCCCGCGTGCAGCACCAGCCAGCCAATCACGAGCAGCGCGCTGGCCACCACCCAGGGCGCTGCGGGCACCCGGAATGCGGCGGGTCCGACCTCGTCGCCCTCGCGACGCCGCAGCACGGGCACCGCGATGCAGGTGGCCGCATACGCCAGCAGCCGGGTGATCGTGCTCAACGCCACCGCGGTGAGGAACGAGCCCGACAGCGTGAGCGCCAGCATGCAGCCCGCGGTCAGCGCGATCGCCCAGTGCGGGGTATGGAAGCGCGGGTGCGTGCGCGCAAGCAACGCCGGCAACTGGCCGCGTTCGGCCATCGCATACAGCAGCCGCGGTGCCGACAGCACCAGGCCATTGAGCGTGCCGGAAATCGACACCAGCGCGCCCAGCACGATCACGCCCGCGCCGACGCTGCCCGCGAACCCGCCTGCGGCATCGGCCAGCGGCGCATTCGACTGCGCGAGATCCGGCAGCGTGCCGATTGCCACGAACTGGATCAGCAGGTACAGCGGCACGATCACCGCCATCGACGCCAGGATCGCGAACGGCAGCGTGCGCCGCGGGTCGCGCACTTCGCCGGCGGGTACGGTGGCCGTCTCGAATCCGGTGAAGGCGAACACCAGCAGCAGCACGGCGGCGGAGAAATCGACCGAGGTCGGCGCGTGTTCCGGCACATAGCGCACCGGCTCGATGAAGAACAGTCCGATGCCGACGAACAGCACCAGCGGCACCAGTTTGCCGACGGTGAACACGTTGGCGACGATCGCCGCGGCGCGCACTCCACGCAGGTTGACCGCGGCGATGGCGAAGGTGGCAAGCGTCGCCACGGCGACACGCCCCGCGCCGCTGCCCAGCACTGGTACGACATGCGCGAGATAGTCGATCAGCAGGTTGCACAGCGCGGCGAATGCGGTCACCCGCGTCAGCCACACCAGCCAGCCCACCTGGAAACCGACCACCGGCCCGAACGCGACGCGGGCATACAGGTAGGGCCCGCCGGTCTGTTCGAAGCGGCTGCCGGCCTCGGCGAAGCACAGCACCACCAGCAACACCAGCAGTGCGCACGCGACATAGGCCAGCAGCGCGTACGGGCCCAGCAGTTCGTGCACCCGCGACGGCAGGCCGAAGATGCCGGCGCCGACCACCGAGTTGATGAACAGCGCGACCATGCTGCCACGACCGATGCCGCGGACGAGATGACCCGGCGCAGCCGCCACCCGTCAGCGTCCGATGAGGATCGCGGGCAGCGCCATCAGCCCGACCAGCAGCAGGATCGCCAGGATGGTCAGCACCACGCGCAGCGGCTGTGCGCGTGCGATGTCGGCAAAGGTCTCGGCGGTACCTTCGCGTTCGGCGCGCTCGTGCTCGGCGCGCACGCGGATCGCCCGCTCCCGCTGGTACTCGGCCATCAGCCGCTTGGCCTGGGGCACGTCGTCGTCCTCGCGCACCCAGATGCCACCGGCGGAGATGCCGAACGGGCCGGGGCGCGTCTCGTAATGTTCGATCCGGGCCGCGCGCAGGAACGCGCGGACATCGTCGGCTTCGTCATCGGGGACGTTGCGCAGGTTGAGCAGCAGTTTCGCCATCGCCGGATCATAGCGGTTCCGGGACGATTCCCGGCCAACCGGCCTCAACGTTTGCTGGTGACCGCCCTGCGCAGGTTGCTGCGTGCCTGCGCATCGAAGCGTTCGTGGAAAAAATCGCCGAGGTAGATCCGCGGCCGGGCCAGCAGCGACTTGAGGAAGCGGCGGCGGTTGATCCGGAACAGCCAGTCCGGCACGTGGCCGCGATACTCCGCGGCAATCGCGCGGTCGTAGGCATCGAACACGGGCGGTTCGGCGCCGAGGATGGCCATGTCGCAGTCGAGGAAATGGCGGGTGTCGTCGGCGACCGCGGTCTTGCCGAAATCCTGCGGCCGGTGCTGGCCATGACGCGCGGTGAGTTCGATCAGCTCGGCAACGCGGCCTGCATCCACGCCGGCATCCGGCAACCAGCGCGCGATCTGCTCAAGCGCGAACCGGGCCGAGCACGTCTCGTTGTCCTTGCGCCCCGGCACGTACACCGCATCGTGGTACAGCACGGCCAGGCGCACCTCCAGCGGCTGTATCCAGCCCGGCCCGGCGGCCACGGCATCGTAATGCCGCAGCACTTCGCCGACGTGCCCGAAGTCGTGATAGGCCCGTGGCGGCTTCGCATATGCCGCTTCCAGGGCGTGCATCTGCCCGGCCGGCAGTACGTCCATGGCGCTCATCCCGGCTGCCATGGCCGCACCACCAGCATAGCGCCAACGACCACCAGCAGTGCGCCGCCGATCCGCACCGCATCCGCCGGCCGCTGCGCGCCGAGCACGCCGAAATGGTCGAGCAGCAACGACCCCAGCAACTGTCCCAGCACGATCAGGCAGATCAGCGCACCCGCGCCGAGCCTGGGCACCAGCAGGGTGGCGACCAGGACCAGGCTGGCGCCGATGGCACCACCCAGCCAGATCCAGGCCGGCAGCGCCGCCAGCGGCTGCGACGGCAGCAGCGGCGTGCGGGTCACCAGCAGCATCGACCCCAGCAGGCAGGTGCCGACCAGGAACGAGACGAACGAGGCGTACAGCGCGCCATGCGTCATCGCCCCCAACCGCGCATTGATCAGCGCCTGCAGCGGCAGCAGCGCGCTCACGGCGATCGCAACGACGATGCCGAACGTGGCCCAGGCTTTCACATGATGTCCTCAGCTCCGCGACCACAGCAGTCTAGTGCTGCTCGGTGAAGTCGGAACGTGAACGGCCTTCCGGCGCTTCCGGCGCGTCGGATTCTGACCTCCGAAGCAAAGCCTCGAAGGCTCCCAGGTAGCCGCAGCTGCTGCGAGACACGCGGGACTGCGTCTCCGGAACGGGCCGCAGCGCCCCGAGGGGGAGGTAGCGCACCGCTCGGGCAGACATCCATGTCCGCACTCGCGGCCATGGCACATCCATGTGCCACTTGCGCTACCTCCCCCTCGGGGCGCTGCGGCCGCGCTGCTCCTGGATCTGGCCTTCGAAACAATGTCGTCCTGCCTCTGTAGGAGCGGCTTCAGTCGCGACCGCGAGGGCCATGCGGCGTCTGCCATGACGGTCGCGGCTGAAGCCGCTCCTACAGAACGCTGCGACACCTGCGTGCAGGTCTATCGCAGGGAGTGAAGAGCGCTCGCCAACGAAGAATCCAATCCGGACGCCGCGACAGACGCGGCAAGTGGGGTGTATTGCGGAAGTGGCCATGGATGGCCGCACCGGCGAGTCGCACATGGATGTGCGACCGAGCCGACCTCGATACACCGCCTGCCGCGGCCCGGCCCGCAGGCGCTGCGCCGCCTTTGATCAGGGGAGCCACGACGGGCACCCCGCTTCGCCCTCGAACACGCTGCCTTGCTTCAACTCGAAGAATGCGGCTGCTTCCGACCAACCCTACCGCGCAGCCGGCTCCCGCCGCACGAACAGCAGCGCAAGCAGCGTCAGCACTCCCATCGCCGCCAGGTACCAGCCGACCGACGCCAGCCCATAGCGCTCCCCCAGCCGCGTGGCGATGTAGGGCGCTGGCGACGCCCCCAGGATGCCGGCCATGTTGAACGCCAGCGACGCGCCGGTATAACGCACCGCGGTCGGGAACATCTCGGCCAGGATCGTGCCGCACGGCCCGTAGGTCAGCCCCATCGCGCCCAGGCCCAGCGCCAGGAACGCCAGCACGCCCCAGTCGCTGCCCGATTCGAGCAGCGGCGCGAACAGGAAGCCGAACGCGATGATCAGCACCGTCGCCGTGATCATCGCGTTGCGCCTGCCGAAGCGGTCCGCATACAGCGCCGACAGCGGGATCGTCAGCGCGAAGAACAAGACCCCCAGCATCTGCAGCAGCAGGAAATGCTCGCGCGAATAGCCGAGCTTCGACGTCGCCCAGCTCAGCGCGAACACCGTCATCAGGTAGAACAGCACGAACGTCGCCACCAGCGCGATCGTGCCGCTCAGCAGGGCAAAAGGATGGTCGCGCACCACCGCCACCATCGGCAGCCGCACCCGTTCGTCACGGTCGAGCGCACGCTGGAAATCCGGCGTCTCGGTGATGCGCAGCCGCACCCACAGCCCGACCAGCACCAGCACCGCGCTGGCCAGGAAGGGAATGCGCCAACCCCAGGCCAGGAAGTCGGCATCGCTCATCCAGTGGGTCAGCGCCAGGAACACACCGGTCGAAAGCAGGAAGCCGATCGGCGCACCCAGCTGCGGGAACATGCCGTACCACGCGCGCTTGCCCGGCGGCGCGTTCTCGGTGGCCAGCAATACCGCCCCGCCCCACTCGCCGCCCAGCCCCACGCCCTGCCCCAGCCGGCACAGCGCCAGCAGCAGTGGCGCGACGATCCCGGCCTGTGCATACGTCGGCAGCAGGCCGATGACGACCGTCGACACTCCCATCGTCAGCAGCGCCGCGACCAGGGTCGCCTTGCGTCCGATCCGGTCGCCGAAATGCCCGAACAGCGCCGATCCGAATGGCCGCGCGATGAACGCCAGCGCGAACGTCGCGAACGACTGCAGGGTCGCCGTCGTCGGATCGCCCGGCGGGAAGAACAGGTGCGGGAACACCAGCACTGCCGCCGTGGCATAGATGTAGAAATCGAAGAACTCGATCGTGGTGCCGATCAGGCTGGCGAGCAACACGCGGCGCTTCGCCGCGCCGGTTGCGTAGACGCCGGGCGCGAGCGCCGCGCTCATGCGGTCGCGCCCCTGCCTGGCCGGCGCGGGCTCACTTCTTTTCGCCTGCAGCCGGCAGCGCGTAGTCGAGCTCATGGGCCGGTGGCTCGCCACCCGGGCCCTTGAGATAATGGTCCATCCACTGCATCAGCCGCAGCGAGTAGTCGTAGCGCGATGCCGCACGCGCATTGCCATGCCCTTCGCCCGGATACAGCACCAGCCGCACCGGCGCCTGGCCAGCGAGCTTCAGATAGCGATAGAACATGTACGACTGCATCACCGGCACGCGCGGATCGGCCTCGCCGTGCAGGATGAGGGTCGGCGTCTTCGACTGCTGCGCATAGGTGATCGGACTGGTCTTGCGGAACAGTTCGGGATCTTCCCAGGGCCATGTGCCCATGTGCACCAGGTTCTGCTCCCAGGGGATGTCCCCGGTGGTGACCAGGCTGGCCTGGTCGGAGATGCCGACGAACATCACCGAGGCGGCGAAGCGCTCGCTGTAGTAGGTCGCACCCCAGGCGCTGGCATAGCCACCGTAGGAGCCGCCGGTGATGCCGACCTTGCCGCCATCGACCAGGCCGATCGACACAAGATGGTCGACACCATCGACCACGTCGTCGAATTCCTCCATGCCCGGTCGGCCGAAGCCCTTCTTCGAGAACGCCACGCCGCGCCCCGTGCTGCTGCGGTAGTTCGGCAGGAACACCGCATAGCCCTGCGCCGCGGCGTGGTGCAGCGGCTGCGCGTAGGAAGTGAGCCAGCCGTTGCTGTAGTGCGATTCGGGGCCGCCATGCACGACCACGATCAGCGGCACGCGCGCATTGCCGCGCCGCGCCAGCGGATGTACCAGCAGGCCTTCGATCTCCAGGCCATCGCGGGCCGCGTAGCGGATCACCTCCTGCCGCGCCAGACGTACGTCCTTGAGCCAGGGATTGCTGTCGGTCAGCTTCTGCGGTGCGGCCGCGCCGGCAGGCAGCAGGAAGGCTTCGGAAGCATGTGCCGGCGTGCTGCCGACCAGCGCGATGTCGCCACCGCTGGAACGGCTGAATCCGCTCCAGACCGGCCCCTCCGCGGCCAGCAGCGTGCGCTGCTCGCCACCCTCGACACCGACCTCGCCCAGGCGCGCCTGCACGCCCTCGTAGCTGAGGAACTGCAGGGTGGTCGCGTCGCGCCACATCACGTCCACCACGTGTCCGGGCAGGCTTGGCAACAGGTCACGCCAGGCGCCACCCTCGCGCCCCACGACAAACAGCCGCCCCTGCTGCGCATCGTGTTTGTCCTCGGCCGAGATGAAGGCCAGGTGCGCGCCGTCCGGGCTCCATGACAGGCCGCCCACCTTGCCCGGGTTGTCGACCACGCCCAGCACCCGTCCCTCGGGCGACACGATCCGCACGCGGGTGAACACCAGCGTGTCGTCGGTCAGCTGGCGCGGCGCGACGGTCAGGCCAAGTCGATCCCCGCCCGGGCTCCACTGCACCGATTGCACGCTGCCCTCGACCTCCACCAGCCGCGGCTGCGCAGCCTCGTCGCCAATCTCGGCGATCCACAGCTGCACCGGCCGCCAGTCTTCCTCGTAGACCTTCTGGCTGAAGCCCTGCTTCTTCAGCGCCTTGAGCGCGTCGCTCTCCGGCCGGGTCGCCAGCAGCGCAACGCGGCGCCCGTCCGGCGACAGGCTGAAGGCGCTGATGTCGGACTTGAGGCTCGCGATCGCAATCGACTCGCCGCCATCGACCGGGATCCGGTACAGGCTGCGCGTGGCGTCGCCCTCGCGCTTGGCCAGGTAGGCCAGCGAGCGGCTGTCGGGCAGCCACGCCGCGCCCCCCACGTTGACCTTGCCGGTGACGAAACCGCGGCTGACGCCTTCGCGGGCAGCCACATGCAGTTCCGCGCGTGCCGGGCCATCGTCGTCCACGCCGATCTCGCGCGGCACCGACAACACATAGGCCACGTGGCGGCCATCGGGGCTGATCTCCGCGCGCGTGACGGCGCGGATGTTCGCGATCTGTTCGAGCGTCAGCCCGGCGTTGGCAGCCAGCGCCGGCCAGGCCAGCGCAAGCAGCAGCAACAGGCCCGCGGCCCGCGAGATCGTTCGACGCATCGTTGAGTCCCCTTCTGGCGATAGCCGGAGACTTTCGCGCGGCAAAGGCGCGATGGCAAGACCATCAGCCGGTCTGCCAGTTCCGCGCCACCCGCGTGAACACCTCCGCCAGCTCGCGAGCCGCCGCAGGCGGCATGCGCGCGACGATGGCGGGCAGATCGATGCGCCCGCCGGGAAACGGGTCTCCCTTCCATGCGAACACGACGCGGTTGCTCTGCCGCGCCTCTTCCAGCACGCGCACGCGCCCACGCCCGAAGCTGCGCTGCAGCTTGCGCACATGATCGCGGAAATCGGTGGCGTACAGGTTGCCGGCGAGCACGCCGCCAGGCACCAGCGCGTCGCGGCAGTCGTCGTAGAAACCCTGGCTCGACAGCGCCGCGGGGATGCCCGTCTCGTCGTAGCCGTCGACCAGCAGGATGTCCAGGCAGCCGCGCCGCTCGCGCACGAACTGCGCGCCATCGGCCAGCATCACCTGCAGCCGCGTGTCGTCTGGCGGCACGCGGAAGGTCCGGCGCAGCGCCAGCACCTGCGGATTGTTCTCGGCCACCTCGAGCCGCGTATCGGGCAGATGGCCGTGGCAGAACTTGGCCTGCGAGCCGCCGCCCAGTCCGATCATGCCGATCAGCGTCGGCTGCGGCCGGAACAACAGGGTCGCCATCATCGTGCGGGTGTAGTCGATGAGCAGGTGTCCGGGCCGGAACGTGCGCATCCGGCTCTGCGACACGCCACCGGCGAACTGCAGCTCCGTGTAGCGCCAGCCGCGCTTGACCCGCGGGCTCCGCGTGTCGCTGGACGCGAGCACCTCGGGCCCGGCGCGAAAGCGAGCGCGCCACTTCTCCCACCAGCCTGCATGCCCCTCGGCCATCGACTGCCCTGCTCCCGGTTCGATCCGCGCGGAAGACTAACCGAAAGCCGTCGCCACGCATCGCGATGCGCCGCGTTGACACGCCCTGCGCGCCAGGTTGCCGCACCGTTCAACTGGAACCGGTTTCGCCGTCCCGGCGCTGAATCCCCCGGGAAATCCTCATAAGCGGTTCATTGCCACCGGGTCAACACTATGCCCTGTGCCGACGGGGTGTCGGCTGGGGTTCGACGATGAAACAACCCACTTCCCGCCGCATCCTGCAGGCCGCTGCCGTGTCGCTCCTGGCACTGGTGACGACGCTGCCCGCGTTGGCGCAGGAGCGCGACCGCGAGCGCGACCGCCGTGAGCAACGCAGCCAGGAGCCACGCCGCGCGGAGGCGCCCGCGAGGCGCGAAACGGCCGACAGGCCGCAGGCGCAATCGCGCCCTCCGCAGCGCGCGCAGGGCCAGCCGCAGGGACGGCGCGAGCGCGAGTCGCAGCCGCGCCAGGAGCCGTCGCGCGAACAGGCTGGTCGCCACGCCGCTCGACAGGACGATGCACGCCAGCAGGCGCAGGCGGAGGGGCAGCGCGAGAACGCGAGACGCCAGCAACTGCAGGCCTCGCAGCGCGAAGAGGCAAGACGGCAGCAGGAGACGCAGCGCGACCAGGCGGATCGCCGCCATGCGACGTCGCAGCGTGAACAGGCGCAGCGCGCGCAGGCACTCCGCGAGGGACAGCAGCGCGTCCGCGAGCAACAGCGCGCCCGCGATGAAAGCCAGCGCCGCCAGCAGGCGCAGCGCGCGGAATCTCCGCGCCGCGAGACTGGCGGCGACGCACGTCGGGTTCGACTGGCGCAGCGCGACGATGCTCGTCGGGACCAGGCGCGGGAACAGCAACGCGAACGCCAGCAGCGCCAGCGCGTCGAATCGCCCCGGCGCGACGTTGCCGGACCCGAACCACGGCGCCGGCAGGTCGACGTCCCCCGTCGCGACGATCGCGCCCGGCAGTTCGCGCACCATGCCGACCGGCAGCGCCAGGACGACCTGATCCGTGCCGAACGCCAGCGTGCCGAACACTTCCGCCGCGACCGCGAGCGCCAGCAGCGGATGGCCGAGCAGCGCAACGCCGAGCGCGCGCGCATGCTGCAGCAGCAGCGGCGCATGGCCCAGTATCGCTATCAGCGCGACTACTACGCCCGCCTGCGTGACCAGGAACGCCGCTGGCGCACCACGTCCTACGACTATGCGCGCGACCCCTACTACTCCACGCCCGCAAGCTATCGCTACAACTACGGCGGCCGCTGGCACCAGACCAACCGGTATGGCGCCGACCTGATGCGCGACGCGGTGCGCTACGGCTACAGCGAAGGCCTGCGCGCCGGACGCGCCGACCGCGACGACGGCTGGCGCTACGACTACCGGGGCAGCGATGGCTACGTGGATGCCAGTTATGGCTACAACGGCCACTACATCGCGCACGACCAGTACACCCACTACTTCCGCCAGGGCTTCCAGCGCGGCTACGAGGACGGCTACCACGGCCGCTCGCAGTACGGGCGTCGCGACGAACGCGGCGACTACACCGTCCTGGCCGCGGTGCTGGGCGTCGTGCTCGGGCTGCAGTTGCTGGATTGACGAACACCGCGGGCGGCGCCGGGCGGGCCTGAAGTGAAGCCCCTGCCGGCGCGTCGCCATCCGGCACGGGATGCCGGCACGCGGCGGCAAGCGCTACGCCGCAGCGCAGCAACCGTCCTCTCCGGTGCAGGCGTACACTCCGGGAACGCCCTGTACAAGGGAGGGCTCGGACATGTTCGCTTCGCTGCTTGGAATCGCCCTGGCCCTTGCGCCGGCCGTCCCGGCGCCACCGCTGTCCGCTCCACCGCCGCGCTCGGAAGAACGCCTCCTCGCCGCGCCGCTGGCCAAGGACGTCGTCCCTGCGCCGCCGCCGTCCGAAGAGGTGTTCGCCATCCCGCCCGCACTGCGTGCAGAACTGCATGCGCGGGTCATCGTCCCCGCCGGAAACTCCGACCAGCAGCGCCTCAACCGGCTGGTGCGCTTCCTGTTCGACCCGGCCGGCCTGGGCATGGGCTACCAGCACGATGCCGACCACACCGTGACCGAGGCGTGGCAGACGCGCAAGGCCAACTGCCTGAGCTTCACCCTGTTGACGATCGCACTCGCACGCGAGGCGGGCATCGATGCCTATGGTCAGGAGATCAACCGGATCCTCGCCTGGTACCGCGACGGCGACACCCTGTACTTCAGCAACCATGTCAATGCCGGAATCCGCGCCGGCGGGCATCGCTACACGGTCGACGTGGCCAGCGACAGCATCCTGAGCGGCGAGCCGCCCCGGCAGATCGATGACGCACGCCTGCTGGCGATCCTCTACACCAACCGGGCCGCAGGCCTGCTGGCGCGCGGCCAGTACGCGCTGGCCGGGGACTACATGGCCGCCGCGTTTCGCGCCGACGACAGCTACCCGGCCGCCTGGAACAATGCCGGCGTGCTGGCGCTGCGTACAGGCAGTCAGGCCGATGCGGAGCGCAACTTCCTGAGGACGCTGGATCTCGACGACACGCACGAAGGCGCACTGATGAACCTCGCCTCGCTGTATGCCTCGCGCGGAGAGCCGGGCAAGGAGCGCAAGCTGCGCGCACGGATCGACAGGATCCAGCGCCACAATCCCTTCCATCATTTCCTGCTGGCGACCGAAGACGAGGCGCAAGGGGAGTATGTGAGCGCAGCGAGGGGTTACCGGCGGGCCATCGCCCTCTACGACGGCGAACACCAGTTCTACTACGGGCTCGCCCGCGCCTACCTGCACCTGGGCCAGTACCGCAAGGCGGGCGACGCCCTGCGCCGTGCGCAATCGCTTGCCGACCGGACTACGGCGCAACGCTACCAGGCCAAGCTGGACCAGCTGTCCAGCAAGGGGCTTTAGCTCAGCGCAGCTGGCTGTCCTTGCTGCCGCGCCGGTTGTAGCCGCTGTGTTCCTGCTCGTCCCGCTCTTCGGCTTCCTGGCAGGCGATGCACAGCCGCACGCCGGGCATGGCCTTGCGCCGCGCCTCGGGAATCGGCGCGTCGCACTCCTCGCAGTGCAGGCGCGCGGGCCCCTGCGGCAGCTGGCTGCGCGCGCGCTCGATGCCATCCTTCACGGTCGCGTCGATCTGGTCCTGTACCGCGCCGTCGCCCGCCCAGCCCGTGGCCATCACGTCCTCCATCGTCCACAACTTGCCGATGCAGCCTGTTTACCGCATCCGGCGTTCAGATCCCGTCGGGCCAGCTGATCTCCGGCGCACCGCCCGCCTTGCGCGGCTCCGGCACCTCGGCCACGGCCTGCCACAGCTTGAGCGCATCGACGGTGGCCGCGACATCGTGCACGCGCACGATGCGGGCACCACGCTGCGCGGCCACCAGGTGCGCCGCCACCGAGCCATGCACGCGCTCGCGAGGCAATGCGCGCCCGGTCAGTTCGCCGATCGTGCGCTTGCGCGAAAGTCCGGCCAGTACCGGCACGCCAAGTTCGAGGAAGCGCTCCAGGCGGGCCAGCAGCTGCAGGTTCTGGCCGGTTGTCTTGCCGAAGCCGAAGCCCGGATCAACCACGATGCGCTTCTTCGCGATGCCCGCCATCTCGGCGGCGAAGATGCGCTCGGCCAGGAAGCGATGGACCTCGCCGACCACGTCATCGTAGTCGGGCGCATCCTGCATCGAGCGCGGCTCGCCCAGCATGTGCATCAGCACCACCGGAACGCCCAGCGCAGCCGCGGTATCGAGCGCGCCTTCGCGGCGCAGCGCGTACACGTCATTGACCATGCCCGCGCCCGCCCCGACCGCAGCGCGCATCACCTCCGGCTTCGACGTATCCACGCTGATCGGCAGGTCCGTTTCACGCACCAGCCGCTCGATCACGGGAACAACGCGGCGCAGCTCTTCTTCCAGCGGTACGTCCTCGGCCCCGGGCCGGGTCGATTCTCCGCCGACGTCGAGAACGTCCGCGCCCTGCTCCGCCAGCTGCAGCCCATGCGCCACGGCCGCATCGATGTCGAAGTGCGCGCCACCGTCGGAGAACGAATCCGGCGTGACATTGACGATGCCCATGACCCGGGTGCGGTCAAGGCGCAGGATGCGACCGGCGCAGTCGAGCTGGGGGCTGGTGTCGAACATGCTGGTGGGTACTGGTCTGGACTTGTGACAGCCTATCGCGTTGTGGCGCTGCAGGCTCCACTGTCATCCCGGGCACAGTTTCGCCGTCCATGCCGGGCGCAGATGCGCTGTCATTCCGGGCGCGGCCGGGAATCTGCGTTCCGGTCACCAGAAGCAGATCCCTCGCTGCGCCCGGGCGACAGACGCATCGCCAAACGTACGCTGTGTCTGCCCTGACCAGCCGCGCGACCGCAGTCCCGACGAGCCCGCGTTCCTGTCTGCAAAGACCCAGAAAAGCGAACGGCGCCAGATGACTGGCGCCGTTGTCTGTTCAGATCAGGAACGAAGAGCCATGTCCCGTCACGTCTGCTCCGCAGGCCCGCCGATCGGCGGCAGCGGGCGTGAATCCCCGTCGCCGTCCTTGTCGCCACCCTTGCCCGATTCGATCCAGCCCATCGGCGGTGGCGGCGCGCGGCCTTCCATGATCGCGTCGATCTGCGGCACGTCGATGGTTTCGTATTCCAGCAGCAGCTTCGCCATCGAATGCAGCTTGTCGAGGTTTCCGGTCAGGATCTCGGTGGTGCGGCCGTAGGCCTTGTCGAGGATGCCGCGGACCACCTCGTCGATCCTGCGCGCGGTGTCGTCGGAAACGCTCTTGTGCTGGGTGACCGAACGGCCCAGGAACACCTCGTCCTCGTCCTCGCTGTAGGCGATCGGCCCGAGTTCCTCGGACAGTCCCCACTTGGTGACCATGTTGCGCGCCATCTTGGTGGCACGCTCGATGTCGTTGGACGCGCCGGTGGTGACCTTGTCTGCGCCGAAGATCAGCTCCTCGGCCACGCGGCCACCGTACAGCGAGCACAGCTGCGACTCGATCGCGGTGCGGTTGTACGAATACTTGTCGCCCTCGGGCAGGTACATGGTCACGCCCAGCGCGCGGCCGCGCGGAATGATGGTGACCTTGTAGACCGGGTCGTGTTCGGGCACCAGCCGCCCGACGATGGCGTGGCCGGCCTCGTGATAGGCGGTGAGGGTCTTCTCCTCCTCGCTCATCGCCATCGAGCGGCGTTCTGCACCCATCAGGATCTTGTCGCGCGCCTTGTCGAAGTGGTCCATGCGGACGTCCTTCGCATTCTCGCGCGCGGCGAACAGCGCCGCCTCGTTGACCAGGTTGGCGAGGTCCGCACCGGAGAAACCGGGCGTGCCGCGCGCGATCACCATCGGCTCCACGTTGTCGGCCAGCGGCACCTTGCGCATGTGCACGCGCAGGATCTGCTCGCGTCCCCTCACGTCGGGCAGGCCGACCACCACCTGGCGGTCGAAGCGACCCGGACGCAGCAGCGCAGGATCGAGTACGTCGGGGCGGTTGGTCGCGGCGATCACGATCACGCCTTCGCCACCCTCGAAGCCGTCCATCTCGACCAGCAGCTGGTTCAGGGTCTGCTCGCGCTCGTCGTGTCCACCGCCGAGGCCAGCGCCGCGATGGCGGCCGACCGCGTCGATCTCGTCGATGAAGATGATGCAGGGCGCATGCTTCTTGGCCTGCTCGAACATGTCGCGCACGCGGCTGGCACCAACGCCGACGAACATCTCGACGAAATCGGAACCGGAAATCGAGAAGAACGGCACCTTGGCTTCGCCGGCGATCGCCTTGGCCAGCAGCGTCTTGCCGGTGCCGGGCGGGCCGACCATCAGCACGCCGCGCGGGATCTTGCCGCCCAGCCGCTGGAACTTGGACGGGTCGCGCAGGAACTCGACCAGTTCGGACACTTCCTCCTTGGCCTCGTCGCAACCGGCGACGTCGGCAAAGGTGACCTTGGTCTGGTCTTCGTTGAGCAGCTTGGCGCGCGACTTGCCGAAGGACATCGCGCCCTTGCCGCCGCCCTGCTGCATCTGCCGCATCATGAAGAACCAGAAACCGATGATCAGCGCCACCGGCAGCAGGTTGATGAGGATGTAGATGAAGGATGGGCCGCTCGACGGCGGCGCGGCCTGGATCTCGACCTTGTGGTTGATCAGGTCGTCCATCATGCCTTCGTCGCGGCGCGGCGCGATCACGGTGCCGCTCTCGCCGCCCTTGGTGACGAATTCGATCGACTTCTCGTCCTCGGCGATCTTCACCGACTTGATCTGGTCGCGCCGCACCTGCTCCATGAACTGCGAGTAGCGCACTTCGCTGGTTGCGCCGGTGCCTGGATTGAAGCTGTTGAACACCAGCATCAGCACCACGGCGACCATCGCCCACAGCAGGAGGTTTTTCACCAGGTCGTTCATCGGGATTTCCGGGACTCCAATGGGGATGATGCTACTTGATTGCCGCCAGCTTGCCCTGGGCCAGCGCATAGACTTCCGGCGAACGCTTGCGCGAGGCCGCAGGCTTGCGAACCACGACCTTCGCGTAACGCTTGCGCAGGTCGCGCACGAAATCGTCGAAGCCCACGCCCTGGAACAGCTTGATCAGGAACGTGCCGCCCGGGTTGAGATGGCGGTCGGCGAAATCCATCGCCAGTTCGGACAGGTACATCGCACGCGGCTGGTCGACCGCGTCCATACCGCTCTTGTTGGGGGCCATGTCGGATAACACAAGGTCGACCGGCTGGCTGGCCAGTAGCGTCTCAAGGCTGGATAAGACCGCATCCTCCCTGAAATCGCCATGAAGGAACTCGACCCCCGCCAGCGGCGGCATCTCCAGGATGTCCAGGGCGATCACGCGCCCGGGCCGCGCCGGGTCGAGCCGATCGAGTTCCTGGCGCAGCCACTGCGACCATCCGCCGGGTGCGGCGCCCAGGTCCACCACCAGCATGCCGGGCTTGAGCAGCCGGTCGCGTTCGACCAGTTCCTCGAGTTTGTAGGCCGCACGCGAGCGCAGGCCTTCGGCCTGTGCCTTCTTCACGAAGGGATCGGAAAAGTGTTCCTTCAGCCAGCGCTGGCTGCTCTTGCTGCGGGTCGCCATGAGGTTCTTCCCCTCCCACGCGCTGCGGAGGAGGGCCGGTGGGGCCGGGCTGCGGTCGCGCCGCGCCGCAGCCCCGGGAAGGGAATGCAGGCGGCATGATACCCTGCGCCTCCCCGTCTACCGCCGAATTCCCCGATGTCCATCGCCCTGACCGCCGCCCAGAACCGCTTCCTGCGCGGGGCTGCGCACGACCTCAAGGCGATGCTGCAGGTGGGCGGCAAGGGCGTGACCGACGCGCTGGTGGCCGAGGTCGACGGTGCCCTGGAACACCACGAACTGGTCAAGGTGAAGGTGGCCGCGGCCGACCGCGAGCAGCGCGACCAGCTGATCGACGAGATCGCCCGCCGCGTCGATGCCGCCCTGGTCCAGCGGATCGGCCATGTGGCAGTGCTGTACCGCCCCTCCAAGGATCGGCGTCAGATCGTCCTGCCCCGCGCCTGACGCGGCGCCCGCCATGCAGCTGGTCCACGAACAGCCCGACTTCGAATTTTTCCTGCGCGGCGCGGACGGGCGCACGGCCCTGGTCAACGATCGTCGCCTGGACGCCAGCTTCATCGTCGCCCCGGACCGGCTGCTCGAAGGCTGGCCGGTGGCGGACGTCCTGACCCTGCAGGTCGCCGATCTGGAGCCGCTGTTCGCGCTGGAGCCGGAGCTGGTTCTGCTCGGCTGTGGCGGCAGCCAGGCGTTCCCGCCGCAGGAGGTGCTGGCTGCCTGCCTGTCGCGCGGCATCGGTCTGGAATCGATGACCAATGCCGCCGCCGCACGCACCTACAACGTGCTGGCAGGCGAAGGACGCCGCGTGGTGGCGGCTTTCATCCTCGGCGCATAAGGGCGTCGCCCTGCGCCGGGCCGGGATCCGCCCGGCCTGACGCTCAGTTAGCTCAGCGGCGCGGCAGGTACTGCAGCGGATCGACCGGCTTGCCGTTGTAGCGGATCTCGAAATGCAGCATCTCGCGCGAGGCGCCGGTGCTGCCCATCTCGGCGATCTGTTCGCCCGCCTTGACCCGGGCGCCCTCGTTGACCAGGCGGCTGCGGTTGTGTCCGTAGGCCGAGAGCCACTGCTCGTCGTGCTTGACGATGACCAGCTCGCCGTAGCCGACCAGGCCCGAACCCGAGTACACCACCACCCCGTCCGCGGCGGCGCGCACCGGCTGGCCACCCTTGCCGGTGATGTCCACGCCCTGGCGGGTGGGATCGCCGACGCTGTAGCGGTTGAGGATCTGGCCATCGGTCGGCCAGCGCCAGGACACGCTGCTGCGCGGCGGTGGCGGCGTGGTCGCCTGCGGTGGCGCCTGCGTGGGCTGCACCGGCGGGCGCTGGGCGGTGCTGGACGGGCTGCGGGTCGCGACCGGCCCAGATGCCTGCGCGCCTGATTGGGGATACAGCCGCAGGCGCTGTCCGGGGTAGATCGTGTACGGCGCGCGGACGCCATTCCACAGGGCCAGGTCCATCGGGCTGATGCCGTTGTTCACCGCAAGCCGGTACAGCGTATCGCCGCGGCTGACCACGACGCTGGCGCCCGGCTTGGGCGTGGACGCCCTGGGCGCGCTCGCGCTGCCGGGCGTACGCACGACCGTGCTGCTGCAGGCCGCGAGCAGGAACAGGCACAACAGCGCAAGCACGGCTGCAGCAGGCGTTCGCGATGGTGTCGTCATCTTCCGTAAGGTCCTTCGGTCCGGCGGAACGGTGGCGGCGAGGCCATCATCCCGCAAGGCGCTTGAACAGTTCCTGCGCGACCAGCCCACCGCCGCCGATCAGCACGCTGAAATAGACCACGGTGCCGATGTTGGCCAGGTGACCGAGCAGCACCGCGCCGCCGTCGCGCTGGATGAAACCGATCGCGTACGCCAGCAGCGCCAGCGCGGGGATGGTGTTGCTGAAAGGCACGAAGCCGAACGGCGCCATCAGCAGCAGCGCCGCGGCGATGAAGGCAAGGTTGTTGACGATGTCCTGCGCGCGCCCGTCCACCAGCACCGACAGCCGGTGCGGGCGGCTGAGCCGTTCCAGCCGCGACACCCAGCGCAGCCCCCCGACCAGGCCCGGCCGCAGGCGGTCCGACGGCAGGCGCCGGTCGCGCACGCGCGCGGGGACCCAGAGCTGCCGTCCAAGCAGGCGGCTGACCCCGACCAGCAGGATCGCCGCGCCGAACACCGTGCTGACGCCGGGGATCGACACCGGGATCAGGAATACCAGGGTCAGCAGGATGGTGAGCAGCAGCAGGCCTTCGTCGCCGAACAGGTCCAGCAGCTCGCCCAGGCTGACGTGGTCGGGCGGCATCCGCGCGATCATGCCTTCGATCTGCGCGCCGAGACTGCCCTCGCCCGCTTCGCGTGCGGCCTGCCTGTCTGCTTCCATCGGCTCAGCCCAGGGTGCCGGACAGCAGGGGCACGAACACCACCTGGCCGAGGTCGCGACGCGCCAGCGTGCCATCGGGCAGCTTGCGGAGCATCAGCAACTGTTGCGCACTGGATGCGCCCACCGGCGCGACCAATACGCCGCCGGGTGCAAGCTGTTCGGTCAGCGCGTCCACCAGCGCGGCGGCGCCAGCAGTGACCAGGATGCCGTCGTAGGGGCCGTTCTCGGCCCAGCCGGCGCGACCGTCGTCATGCTTGCTGCGCACATTCAGGCCGAGCGAGCGGAAGCGCTTGCGCGCGACGCGCAGCAGGTCGCCGATGCGCTCGACCGTATGCACTTCAAGCCCGAGCGCGGCCAGCACGGCGGCCTGGTAGCCCGAGCCGGTGCCCACTTCCAGTACGCGAAGCGGCGCGTGGCCGTCGTCGAACAGCGCTTCGGTCATGCGCGCGACCACCCAGGGCTGCGAGATGGTCTGGCCGTGCCCGATCGGCAGCGCGGTGTCCTCGTAGGCGCGCGTGGCCAGGGCCTCGTCGACGAACAGGTGGCGCGGCACGGTGCGGATCGCGTTGAGCACGCGCTCGTCGGCGATGTCGTTGGCGCGCAGGCGCTCGATCAGGCGGTCGCGCACGCGCTGCGAGGTCATGCCGACCCCGATCGCTTCGGGCTGCAGGCGCAGGCGGGGCGTCATCACGGCCGCGGCTCCTTCAGCTCTGCCGCAAGGCTGCCCACCCAGCTCGCCACCTGCTCAAGCGCCTGGTAGCGCGTCAGGTCGACATGGATCGGGGTGATCGAGATGTGGCCGAAGCGCACGGCGTGGAAATCCGTGCCCGGGCCGGCATCCATTTCCGGGCCTGCCGCCCCGATCCACCACCAGGTGCGCCCGCGCGGGTCTTCCTGCTTCGTGCACGGCTCGGCGCGGTGGCGGTTGCCCAGACGCGTGACCTCGAAGCCGGCGATCTCGCCCCAGGCACGGTCGGGGACGTTGACGTTGAGGATGGTGTCGGCCGGCAGCGGATCGGCCTTGAGCCGTTCCACGATCTCCACTGCCGCGCGCGCTGCGGTCTCGTAATGGCGACCATCGTGGTTGGCCGTGGCCAGCGACATCGCGATCGCCGGCAGGCCCAGGAAGCGCCCTTCCATCGCCGCGGCCACGGTGCCCGAATAGATCACGTCATCGCCAAGGTTGGCGGTGTTGTTGATGCCGGATACGACGATATCCGGCTCTTCGTCGAACATGCCGGTGATCGCCACGTGCACGCAGTCGGTGGGCGTGCCGTAGACGCGCCACACCGATTCCTCAAGCTGCTGAACGCGCAGCGGCATGTCCAGTGTGAGCGAATTGCTGGCGCCGGAGCGGTCGCGATCGGGTGCGACGATCAGGACCTCGTGTCCGGCATCGCGCAACCCCTGCGCGAGGATGCGGATGCCCGGGGCATCGACGCCGTCATCGTTGCTGACCAGTACGCGCATGAAATTCCGGATCCACCCCTGCCTTGCCGATGTCGCCCGCATGATACCGGATGCGCGTCGCGCGATGCCGGACCTCCATCGCCGATCGCGGCATACTTTGCGCATGAGCCACGACCGCAAGCCGCCCGATGACGACGACGCGGCGCTGTTTCGCAGCGCGATCGGGCCGGTGCGCGAACTGCCGCCCGCCCAGCCGCCGCCACAGCGGCCGAAACCGCGCCCGGCGACGCGCATGGCCGATCTGGACGAGGCCGAGGCGAAAAGCGAGTTCCAGCGCCTGCTGGGCGCTGACCACTTCGAGGCCGGCGACACCTTGCGCTACCGCCGCGACGAGGTGCCTGCGCGCGTGCTCAAGCGCCTCGCCCAGGGCCAGTACGCGGCGCAGGACGAGCTGGACCTGCATCACGCCACGGCGGCGGGTGCCGAAGCCCTGCTGCGCAGCTTCCTGCGCGATGCGCGCGACCGTGGCGCGTACTGCGTGCGCGTGATCCACGGCAAGGGCCTGGGCTCGGACTCGGGCAGCGTGCCGGTGCTGAAGAACCTGGTCGACCGGCTGCTGCGCCAGCGCAGCGACGTGCTGGCCTTCCACTCCGCGCCGGCGGCGCAGGGTGGCACCGGCGCGGCGCTGGTGCTGCTGCGACCGCGCTGAGAAGCCCCTGAACAAGTCCGGTTTGTCATTCCCAACGCAGTGGGAAGAGCTTCATGACGGCGAAGCCGGTCAATCCGGGAGAACCAAGCGCATAGATTTCCCGCTGCACTCGAAATGACAATTGCCCAGAGGTTCCGCAAGGCGAAGCCGACATCCGGCCAGCCATCCAGGGGACGTCATTCCAGCGAATGACCGCCCGCGGCCGCGTCCGTCACCGTGCCGAGTTCGAACAGCACGCTGGTCGCATAGCTGCCCGGCGGCAGCGCGAAAGCCAGCCGCAGCACGGTGTCGTCGAGCCAGGCCCAGTCCAGGCGTTCCACGCGCAGTCGCGTGGCGCGCCGCTCCTGGCGCAATCCAGCGGCTTCCAGCCCCTGCCGCAGGCGCAGTGCGACAGGCTCATCCAGCGCGGCGGTCTCCAGTGCGAGTGCCTGGTCCTGGCTGCGCAGCTCGCCGCGGCCCCACAACGGTGCGGTCGGGTGGATGTCGAACAGCGCGAGTCGGGCATCGAGGTCGGGATCGTGCGCCTGCGGGCCGAACACGCTGCGGCTGCCGTCGAGCATCCAGACCTCGCCGTCCAGGCCCTGGTCCCAGTTGCCCGCGACCACGCGTGCGGCCAGCACGCGGTTGAACAGTTCCGAACGCGCGGCCGAGAGCAGCATCGAGCGCTCCTCGCGTCGCACCCGGCGACCGCTGAACATCGCCAGCGCCTTGCCGACGTTGCCGCCGCCGTGCCCGAAGCGCTGCCCGCCGAAGCCGTTGGGCACACCGCGGTTGCGGACCGCCTGCAGCCGCGCCTCGATGACGTCGCGTTCGCCGCGCACATCGCGCAGGGTCAGCACGAAACGGTTGCCGGCCAGCGCGCCGCGCGGCAGCTTGCGCGCGTGGCGCGCGGCATCCAGCACGCGCAGCGCCTCGCCACTTGTCGCGTCCTCGAACGCAAGCAGCCCCAGCGACGGCGCCTCGCGCCCCGGCAACTGCACCGTGAAGCGCTGGCGCGTGAGCGCATGGCGGTCCTTGATGCCGGCATAGCCGACGGCCGATTCGGGGACGCCTGCCCATTGCGCGATCCGGCGCGCGACGAAGACCGTGTTGACCGCGCGCTTCTCGATCGTCAGCAGCAGGTGTTCGCCGCTGCCGCTGGCCTCGAAGGCATCGATCTCCTCGACGATGAAATCCTCCGGCGCCTGCCGGATGGACGCCTCCAGCACGGATGCGCCATGCGCCCGCGGCAGGCCAGCGGGACCGTCGCTCACGTGCGCACGAGCAGGCAGGCCGCCAGGGCGGCGATGCCTTCGCCGCGGCCAGTGAAGCCGAGCCGTTCGCTGGTGGTGGCCTTGACGCTGATCGCGTCGATATCGATGCCCAGGTCGACCGCAATTGCCTCGCGCATCGCCTGCGCGTGCGGGCCGATCTTCGGACGCTCGCAGACCACGGTCACGTCGGCGTTGCCCACGCACCAGCCGCGCTCGCGCAGCAGCTCGTTGCAGTGGCGGACGAAGACGCGGCTGTCGGCACCCTTCCAGCGCTGGTCGGACGGCGGAAAGTGGACACCGATATCGCCCAGCGCCAGCGCGCCCAGCATCGCGTCGCACAATGCGTGCAGGACCACGTCGCCATCGCTGTGCGCCAGCACGCCGCGCTCGTGCGGCACGCGCACGCCGCCGATCATCACGTGGTCGCCCTCGCCGAAGGCGTGCACGTCGTACCCCTGTCCGATCCGGATATTCATGGCTCCAGCAACTCGGCGATGCGGTGGATGTCGACATGGTCGACGACGTTGTCTCCGGCGGCAGCCACGCGCGGATCGGCGAACAGGCTTTCGCCCGCCAGCTGGCCCACGCGCAGGAAAGCGCGCTGGAACGCCATCTCCGCACTGCCGGCACGCAGGGCCTGTCCTGCCTGTTCCGCACAGTTCACGGTCAGAAAACGCTCCAGCAGCTTGCCCATCTCCCGGCTCGCAGCGTCGCGCTGTGCGTCGCTGACGCGGGCCATTCCGGCCAGGTCGGGATGCAGCGCCAACGCGGAGAACATCCATTGCGCCAGCACGCGCCTGTCGTCGGCGCCGGCGGCGGCCACGACGCAGGCTTCCAGGCCATCCGCAGGCGCCTGCGCCGAAGCGCCCGTGCCGGCAAGCAACGCGCCCATGCCGGCCAGCGCCAGCCCCACGATCCTCATGCCGCCTCGTCCGTTGCCCGCCGCGACAGCAGGAATTCGAACCTGGCGAGGTCGCTGGTGGTGGTGATCTTGAAATTGTCCTCGTCGCCCTCGACCAGCAGCGGACGCATGCCTTGGCGCTCCATCGCCATCGCCTCGTCGGTCACCTCGACGCCGGCATCGCGCGCGCCCTCGAGTGCGCGCGTGAGCTGCAGGCGACGGAACAGCTGCGGCGTCAGCGCACGCCACAGGCGCTCGCGCGGCTCGGTGCCGTCGATCCCACCATCGTCGCCAGCACGCTTGAGCGTGTCGCGCACCGGTGCGGCCAGGATCGCGCCGACAGGGTCGGTACGGCCGCGTTCGAGCAGTGCGCCCAGGTCCGCGTGGCCGAGGTTGGGGCGCGCCGCGTCGTGCACCAGCACGAATTCGTCCGCACGCACCTCGTCGGGCAACGCCTGCAGCGCCGCCAGCACCGAAGCGGCGCGCGTGTCTGCGCCGGTGGCTCGCAGCAGCGGCTTGCCGTTGATCGAAGTCCAGCCCGGCCAGAACGGATCGTCCGCGGCGAGCGCGACGACCGCGCCGCACACGCCGGGGTGCGAAAGCAGCGCCTCGAGCGCGTGCGCGATCAGCGGCCGGCCCGCGACCTCGACGTACTGTTTCGGCAGTTCTCCGCCAAAGCGCTGGCCGCGCCCGGCGGCCGGCAGGATGACCCAGGCCTGGGCAGACCGCACCGCTGCGGGCGACAGCGCCGGGGTTGTCGTCAGCGGACTCATGGAGTCTCGTCCTCGACTTCAGGTGCAGGCGCGGGTGCCGGCATGCGCTCGCCGTCGACCACGCGGTAGAAGGTCTCGCCTGGCCGGATCATGCCCAGCTCGTTGCGCGCACGTTCCTCGATCGCGGCCTCGCCGGACTTGAGGTCGGCCACTTCGGCGGCAAGCGCTGCATTGCGCTGGCCCAGGCCCTCGTTCTGCCGGCGCTGCTCCTGCACGCGCGTGTCGAGCACCTCGACCGCCTGCCTGCCGCCATTGCCGAACCACAGGCGGTACTGCAGGACTCCCAGCAGTACCACCAGCGCCAGCAGCAGGACGCGCAACCAGCGCATGGCGCAGGACCGTCAGCGCTTGAGCGAGACGAACGCGTCGCGGCCGGCGTACTTCGCACCCGCGCCGAGCGCTTCCTCGATGCGCAGCAACTGGTTGTACTTGGCCACGCGGTCGCTGCGGCACAGCGAGCCGGTCTTGATCTGGGTCGCGGTGGTGGCCACCGAGATGTCCGAGATCGTGGTGTCCTCGGTTTCGCCCGAGCGGTGCGAGACGATCGCGGCGTACTTCGCCGCATCGGCCATCGCGATGGCTTCCAGCGTCTCGGTCAGCGTGCCGATCTGGTTGACCTTGATCAGGATGGCGTTGGCGGTGCCGCTGTCGATGCCTTCCTTGAAGATCTTCGGATTGGTCACGAACAGGTCGTCGCCGACCAGCTGGACCTTGTTGCCGACGCGCTCGGTGAGCTGCTTCCAGCCGGTCCAGTCGTCCTCGGCCATGCCGTCCTCGATCGTGATGATCGGGTACTGGGCGGCCCAGTCGGCGAGGAAGTCGACGAACTGCTCGCTGGTCAAGCGCTTGTTCTCGCCGACCAGGTTGTACTTGCCGTTGTCGTGGAACTCGCTGGACGCCACGTCCAGCCCCAGCAGCACGTCCTCGCCGGCGCTGTAGCCGGACTTGCCGATGGCCTCGAGGATGGTGTCGAGCGCCTCGACGTTGCTGCGGAAATCGGGGGCGAAGCCGCCCTCGTCGCCCACTGCGGTGGACAGGCCATGACCCTTGAGCACCGACTTGAGCGCGTGGAAGATCTCGGTGCCGCAGCGCAGCGCCTCGGAGAACGAGGCCGAGCCCACCGGCAGCACCATGAATTCCTGGAAATCGACGTTGTTGTCGGCGTGCGCGCCGCCGTTGATGATGTTCATCATCGGCACCGGCAGCACGGGCGCGCGGCCATTGGCCAGGTGCTGCCACAGCGGCAGCTTCTTCGAGGCGGCGACTGCGTGCGCATTGGCCATCGACACGGCGAGCAGGGCGTTGGCGCCGAGGCGACCCTTGTTCTCGGTGCCGTCGAGGTCGATCAGGCGCTTGTCGAGGCCGGCCTGGTCGTCGGCGTCGAAGCCGGCGAGGGTCTCGGCGATCGTGCCGTTGACGTTGCCGACGGCCTTCTGCACACCCTTGCCCAGGTAGCGGGTCTTGTCGCCGTCGCGCAGTTCCACCGCTTCCTTGGCGCCGGTCGATGCACCGGAGGGGACGGCGGCGCGCCCGAAGGAGCCATCGGCAAGCGTGACTTCGGCTTCAAGGGTGGGATTGCCGCGGGAATCGAGAATTTCGCGGGCGTGGATCCTGGCGATGCTGGTCATGGAGGCGCAAACGTCCGGTCGGTGGAGTCGGCCATGAGTTTAACGGAGCGCGGCCACGCGTGCCGGGTTTCCTTACTGGATTCCACGACTTGCGAGATGTTCGGTTGCCGGGGAAAGCATCGCCTGTGCGGCGGGTACGCGGCTGGCGGGTGCCCGAGAGCGTGCGCGTGCGGAATACGCAAGGCTGCGTTACGGGGGCTGTTGCCGCGAATGTCCCCCGGCAGCGGCCGCTGGCCGCTGCCGCCTCCTTGATTTCGCGGCAACAGCCCCGCAACGCCGCTAGAGACCTGGTGGGCGGTCTGGAAAGGCGAGTACATAGCCGGCGCGCGCACGGCGAGCATCTATCCGACGAACCGTGCCCCGCAAACTGGCTTTGCTAGAGCGACTGCTCCGCAAACCCGTGCCGCTTGGTCACCGCATCGAGTTCCAGCAGGGTTTCCAGCAGGCCCTCCATCTTGTCCAGCGGCCAGGCGTTCGGGCCGTCGGACAGTGCCTTGGACGGGTCGGGATGGGTCTCGGCGAATACACCGGCCACACCCACCGCGATCGCCGCGCGCGCCAGCACCGGCACGAACTCGCGCTGGCCGCCGCTGGAGCTGCCCTGCCCGCCTGGCAATTGCACCGAGTGGGTGGCGTCGAACACCACCGGGCAGCCGGTGTCGCGCATGACGCTCAGCGAGCGCATGTCGGAGACCAGGTTGTTGTAGCCGAAGCTCGCGCCGCGCTCGCAGACCATGATCTGGTCGTTGCCCGTGGACTTCGCCTTGTCGACCACCGGCTTCATGTCCCAGGGCGAGAGGAACTGGCCCTTCTTGATGTTGACCGGCTTGCCGGCGCTGCAGACCTTCCTGATGAAATCGGTCTGGCGTACCAGGAACGCGGGCGTCTGCAGCACGTCGACCACCGAGGCCACTTCATCCATCGGCGTGTACTCATGCACGTCGGTCAGCACCGGCACGCCGATCTGGCTACGCACTTCGGACAGGATCCGCAGCCCCTCCTCCATGCCGGGCCCGCGGAAGCTGGTGCCCGAGGTGCGGTTGGCCTTGTCGAAGCTCGACTTGAAGATGAAGTTGATGCCAAGCCGGCCGGTGATCTCCTTCAACTTGCCGGCGACCTCCAGCTGCAGCTGTTCGGACTCGATCACGCAGGGACCGGCGATCAGGAAGAAGGGCTGGTCGAGACCGACCTTGAAGCCGCACAGGTTCATGGAAAGACCTTTGTTTTGCCGCGGATCCCGCGGATTACACCAAATGAAAGGCAGGACGCCCCGACAGGCACCGGCGAATCCGCGTTCATCCGCGGATCCGCCCGGGGATCACGCCTTCGCTTCCTTCAGCAGCTTGCCGCCCGCCTTGTGCTCGCGGGCGGCGCGGACGAAGCCGACGAACAGCGGATGGCCGTTGCGCGGCGTCGACAGGAACTCCGGATGCGCCTGGCAGGCGATGAACCAGGGATGTTCGGGCAGTTCGATCATCTCCACCAGCAGGTCGTCCATCGACTTGGCCGAGATCACCAGGCCCGCATCCTCGAGCTGGGTGCGATAGCGGTTGTTGAACTCGTAGCGGTGGCGATGACGTTCGCCGACCACGTCCTTGCCGTACAGCTCGCGCGCCTTCGTGCCCGGCTTGATGCGCTGCTCCTGCAGGCCCAAGCGCATGGTGCCGCCCAGGTCGGACTTCTCGTCGCGCTTTTCGACATCGCCGCTGCTGGTGCGCCATTCGGTGATCAGGCCGATCACGGGATGCGCGCTCTGGCGGTCGTTCTCGGTGCTGTTGGCGCCCTCCAGGCCGGCCACGTGGCGGGCGAAATCCACCACCGCCGCCTGCATGCCGTAGCAGATGCCGAAATACGGAATGCCGCGCTCGCGCGCGTGCTTCGCCGCCAGCACCTTGCCTTCGAAGCCACGATCGCCGAAGCCGCCCGGCACCAGCACGCCATCGACCTGGCCCAGCGCCTTGTCCGCGCCGTCGCGCTCGATGTCCTGCGATTCGATCCAGTGCAGGTGCACGCGCGTGCGCTGGCGGATGCCGCCATGCCGGAGCGCTTCGGCCACCGACTTGTAGGCGTCCTTGTGGTCGACGTACTTGCCGACCACCGCGATATTGACCTCATCGATCGGATGCTCGGCCGCATCCACCACCGACAGCCACTCGGACAGGTCGGCGCCGGGCAGGGCCTTGCCATCCAGGTGCAGGCGATCGACCACGATCGCATCCAGGCCCTGCGCGTGCAGCCACATCGGCAGCTTGTGGATGTTGTCCAGGTCGACTGCCGAGATCACCGCCTTTTCCGACACGTTGGTGAACGAGGCGATCTTGCGCCGCTCGCCGTCGGGCAGCGGTTGCTCGCTGCGGCACACCAGCACGTCGGGCTGGATGCCGATCGAACGCAGCTCCTTGACCGAATGCTGGGTGGGCTTGGTCTTGAGCTCGCCGGCCGCGGCGATGTAGGGCACCAGGGTCAGGTGCATGAACATCGCCTTGTCGGGGCCGCGGTCGGTGCGGATCTGGCGGATCGCTTCCAGGAACGGCAGCGACTCGATGTCGCCCACCGTGCCGCCGATCTCGACCAGGGCCACGTCGAAACCCTGCGTGGCCGCATCGATGCAGCGCTTGATCTCGTCGGTGATATGCGGGATCACCTGCACGGTGGCGCCCAGGTAGTCGCCGCGGCGCTCCTTGCGGATCACCGCCTCGTAGATCTTGCCGGTGGTGATGGAATTCTTGCCGCCCAGGCGGACGTTGATGAAGCGCTCGTAGTGGCCGAGGTCGAGGTCGGTCTCGGCGCCGTCGTCGGTGACGTAGACCTCGCCGTGCTGGAACGGACTCATCGTGCCCGGGTCGACGTTGATGTACGGGTCCAGCTTCATCATCGTCACCCGCAGGCCGCGGGTCTCGAGGATCGCAGCCAGCGAAGCCGCGGCGATGCCCTTGCCGAGCGAGGACACCACGCCTCCGGTGACGAAGACGAGGGGAGTGACGGAACTGGGGGAGGTCATGGGGAGTGGGCACCCGCTGGAAAGCCCCATTCTACAGGCTCGCGCCCCGCTCCGCCTCCCCGCGGCAGCGTGCGACGGCCCCGCCAGGGTTCCGCCGCAGGTGCGCAGCGCCACCACAACTCATTGAAAACAAAACTTTTCCCCGTCCACCGAGGCTGCGCGGAGGGTCATGCGGACTGCACCATCGCCATCGACGGCAGCCCCGCACCGCTCGCCTCCACGGCCCCGGGAAGCGGGCGTGCGACGGTGTCCTCGCGGCCCGGATCGCAGGATTCGCGACGCCGCGCACCGATCCTTGACCACCCCGGCGCCGCCCCGCATCCTGCGCGCCTCGCAGTACAGCCCCCATGCAGCCGCCGATGAATTCCCGCTACAACGCCGCCGATATCGAAGTCCTCTCCGGCCTGGATCCGGTCAAGCGCCGCCCGGGCATGTACACCGACACGACGCGGCCCAACCACCTGGCGCAGGAAGTCGTCGACAACGCGGTCGACGAGGCGCTGGCCGGGCACGCGCGCGAGATTTCGGTGACCCTGTTCAGGGACGGCAGCTGCGAAGTCTCCGACGACGGCCGCGGCATGCCCGTGGACATCCACCCCGAAGAGAAGATCCCGGGCGTGGAGCTGATCCTCACCCGCCTGCACGCCGGCGGCAAATTCAGCAACAAGAACTACACCTTCTCCGGCGGCCTGCACGGCGTGGGCGTGAGCGTGGTCAACGCGCTGTCTACGCTGGTGGAGGTGCACATCAAGCGCGAAGGCAGCGAGCACCGCATCAGCTTCCGCGATGGCGACCGCGCCACGCCGCTGGAGGTAGTGGGCACGGTCGGCAAGAAGAACACCGGCACGCGTGTGCGCTTCTGGCCGGATCCCAAATACTTCGACAGCCCGAAGTTCAGCCTGCGTGCGCTGCGCCACCTGTTGCGGGCCAAGGCCGTGCTGTGCCCGGGCCTGACCGTCACCCTGCTCGACGAAGCGAGCGGCGATCGCGATACCTGGTACTACGAGGACGGCCTGCGCGACTACCTCAAGGGCGAACTGACCGATCGGGAGTTGCTGCCCGCTGACCTGTTCACCGGCGCGCTGCGCAGGGACAGCGAGACCGTGGACTGGGCCGTAGCCTGGGTGCCGGAAGGCGAACTGGTGCAGGAAAGCTACGTCAACCTGATCCCGACGGCGCAGCACGGCACCCACGTCAACGGCCTGCGCACGGGATTCACCGATGCACTGCGCGAATTCTGCGACTTCCGCAGCCTGCTGCCGCGCGGCGTGAAGCTGGCGCCGGAGGATGTGTGGGACCGGGTGTCGTTCGTGCTGTCGCTGAAGATGACCGACCCGCAGTTCTCCGGCCAGACCAAGGAGCGCCTGTCCTCGCGGCAGGCCGCCGGCGTGGTCGAAGGCGCGGCGCACGATGCCTTCAGCCTGTGGCTCAACCAGCACGTGGAGATGGGCACGCGGATCGCGCAGCTGGCGATCGACCGCGCCAGCGCGCGGCTCAAGACCGAGAAGCAGATCGTCCGCAAGAAGGTCACCCAGGGCCCTGCCCTGCCCGGCAAGCTGGCCGACTGCATCAGCCAGGACCTCTCGCGCACCGAGCTGTTCCTGGTCGAGGGCGATTCGGCCGGCGGCAGCGCGCGGCAGGCACGCGACAAGGATTTCCAGGCGATCCTGCCGCTGCGCGGCAAGATCCTCAACACCTGGGAAGTGTCGTCGGGCAGCGTGCTGGCCTCGGACGAGGTGCACAACCTGGCGATCGCGATCGGCTGCGACCCGGGCAAGGACGACATCTCCGGCCTGCGCTACGGCAAGGTGGTGATCCTGGCCGACGCCGACTCCGACGGCCTGCACATCGCCACCCTGCTGACGGCGCTGTTCCTGCAGCATTTTCCGGCGCTGGTACGCGCGGGCAACATCTTCGTGGCGATGCCGCCGCTGTTCCGCGTCGACGTGGGCAAGCAGGTGTTCTATGCGCTGGACGAGGAGGAAAAGCGCCTGCTGCTGGAAAAGATCGCGCGCGAGAAGATCAAGGGCCAGGTCAACGTCACCCGCTTCAAGGGCCTGGGCGAGATGAACCCGTCGCAGTTGCGCGAGTCCACCATCCATCCGGACACGCGGCGGCTGGTGCAGCTCACCGTGGACGACGATGTCGAAACGCGCGGGCTGATGGACATGCTGCTGGCGAAGAAGCGCGCGGGGGATCGGAAAGCGTGGCTGGAGCAGAAGGGCGACCTGGCGACGCTTGAGGTATGACGCAGGTGCGTCATTGACGTCGGCCGTGGCGACGGCCGCACTTCCGTCGCGGCGGTGGGGCTCCGGCAGCGCAGCGACACTCGAGGGCTGACGCAGGCGCGTCATTGACGTCGGCCGTGGCGACGGCCGCACTTCCGTCGCGGCGGTGGGCGCTAGCAGCGCGGCTGGAGCAGAAGGGCGACCTGACGACGCTGGGGGCGTGAGTGCGTCGTGCTGGCATTGTTCATGCCCGGTTCCGGTCTCCATTCGAGGAAGGGAAAGCTTCTCTTCGGACGGGACGCCGTGCCCTGTCGACCGGGGATCGCTTTTCGCTCGGTCAGGGCATCCTGCCCTGACTCGCGCGCAAAACATCCATGTTTTGCTTGTCGCGACCCCCGGTCGACAGGACACAGCTCACCGCGACGGGCGGCGCGATGCTTCGGTCGAAGCTTGCTCGCAAGCCATCCCAGTGCCCGGCGATGGCACGGGATGGAAAACAGCGAGGGGAGCGGCTGCGGCGAGACAGCTATCGGTGGGTCCGGGCGGGCGAGCCGCACGTCCGTACGAATGCCTGCCCGCGCACCCTCGGCCGCAAGCCTAGTCCAGCTGCCTGCAAGCAACCGGCGCCTCCGGCTGTGAGAGGCACCTGATTTTCGCCACAGGTCACGGGATGTCGCGGACAAGGCAAGGCTGCGGTACTGATCGTGCGCTGGTACGTGCAGGAATTCATGGAACGCGGCGCCGGCAGCGCGATGCATCGCTGCACCGCGCGCGTTCAGCCGCCGCCGTCCGGGGCGCCGCCGTCGGTCGTGCTTCGCCAGACCAGCACTGTTCCATCCCTGCGGTCGGGGCGCGTTCCGGGGCGGTCGGCGCCATAGGGCTCGCCGCTACCGGGCAGGATGCCGAAATAGCGGTGGGTCTTCATCGACAGCAGCATGAACTCGCCGCGCAGCAGGTCCTGCCACATGAAGCGGCTGTCGACCGGATGCTCGGGAAGCAGGCGCACGTCGGCGGACAGGCCGATGCCGACCACGGTCAGGAAGCCGCTGCCGTCCATCGCCTCGAGCGCCACCTCGCCGGCGCCGCGATCGTGCACGCGGAAGCGCGCCGCTGCTTTTCCGGCCTCGGGTGAATCCGGTGCCACGGGCTGGAGCACGCCCAGTGGATGCACCCGCGCGACGCTTGCATCGGACAGATTGGCAAGCATGACCACCTGTCCGAACGGAATGTTGTGCGAACGGTCCGCCAGCGGTTCCTCCACGCGGAAGTCGTCGAAATCGGCATGTCCACCTTCCACGCCGTTGCCGTTGTAGGCGAACAGTGCGTGCCGCGCGCCCTGGAACGTCTTGAGCTGGTACGGCAGGCGCACCGGCTCGCCGATGTCGGTGAATCGCGCGCCGTCGAAGCTGTACGCGAACTGCGCCAGGTCCTGGTCGTGATCGCCACGCGCGCGCAGGTGCACCGTGTCCGACGGCAAGGGGACATCGACATGGCGATCGCCCAGCTGGCTGCGCCAGCGCAGCACGCGGCCGCTCCCGTCCTGCACCACCGCAAGCCAGGCGGCCGGCATGTTGAGCAGGCCCAGGCCGGCGATGTCGCCGGACGCGAGTCCGGAGACGTCCAGCATCACCGTCGCCGTCGACTCGGGCCCGACCACGCGCTGGGTGAGTGTGTTGCGCGCAGTGAGGAAGCCTTCGGCCGGCAGCGTATGCAGCCGCAACCTGCCCGGCCGCTCGGACAGCGACCACTTGTCGTCGCGCGACTGGTGGTTCCACTGCCAGACCGGCTGCAGCTGCGGTGCGGCGAAGTCGTCGCCGCGCCGGTACGGCGCCCGCGTCTGCGTGTCGACGCCGACGTCCGGTTTGCGCCATGTGCGCGGTGAGCGGCCGAGGTTTCCCGGCAGTCCAAAGTAAGGCCAGCCTTCGTGCCAGGTCACCGGCGAGAGGAAGGTCGTGCGGCCGATGGATTTGAGATCCATCATCGAAAACCCCCACCACTCGCCGTTGGCCAGTTGCACGATGCCGCCCTGGTGCAGCGGCACCGCGCCGAGTTCGCTGTCGGCCGGCTTGTGCATGCGGAACTGCGTCTGCGTCGTGGGAACCGGCGAGCGCTGGCCAACCCCGCTCTCCCACCAGCCGCGCTGGAAGCCCATGGTCTCGCTGGCGCTGATCGCCACCGTGTCCCAGGGCCCGTCCAACCGGTCCGCACGCGCGGCCTGCATGCGCCCCACCGGCGCGTAATTGGCGCTGATGATGAAGTAGCGGCCATCCACCTTGTAGAAGTGGTGACCCTCGCCCATGCCGCTGCCGGCCGGGATGATCACCCGCTCGCTGCCTTCGACCACGCCGGACAGGTCGGCACGCAGTTCGATCAGGCGCACCTCGTTGTAGTTGAAGACCGCCCACACCCGCCCGTCGTCGTCGAACAGGACGGACAGGTCATGCAGGTTGCGGTCGATCACCGAATGCGTCCACGGCCCCGTCGGATCGTCCGCAGTGAATACATGCAGCCCGCGCTCATTGATATTGGCGAAGATGTGGAACCGGCCGCCGTGATGGCGCAGCACGGGCGCCCAGATGCCCTGCCCGTAGAGGTCCTGGCCCTCTTCCAGCCGATATTCGGGGCCTGCCGGAAAGGTCGGCATCGCGTACGACACGAACTCCCAGTTCACCAGGTCGCGCGAGCGCAGCAGCGGCAGGCCCGGTACCACATGCATGGTGGTGCCGGTCATGTAGAACCAGTCGTCGACGCGGATCAGGTCCGGGTCGGAGAACTCGTCGTAGAACAGCGGATTGGTGAAGCTGCCGTTGCCGTTGTCCGCGGTCCAGCCGACAGGCGTCGCCATCGCCATCACCGGCGCACAGGACAGCAGGACGGGCAGCAGGATCGAAAGCAGGTGCTTCATGTATTCCTCCCACACCGGCGACATTCACGCCGATGCCATGTCACGGCGGGTGGCCTGTGAAGCCCTGACGCATCTGCCCGTTGTCGTGGATCGCGCGCCCGGGACTCGCCTCAGTCCAGAGGCTGCACGCAGTCTCCCAGCGACAGCAGCTCCAGTCACATGCGCACTGCGGATCCGCGCAAGGTGGCGGCGCTGCTCTGCCTCGCCCCGGCCTCAGGCATGCGAAGCGTCTCCCTGTGTTCGCCGTCCCGCCAGCAATCGCTGCAGCAGGCAGAACAGCAGCAGCAGCGCGCCGATCGCGATGCGCGTCCACCACGAGCTGAGCGTGCCGTCGAACACGATCAGGGTCTGGATCAGGCCCAGCACCAGCACGCCGAACACCGTGCCCAGCACATAGCCGCTGCCGCCGGCCAGCAAAGTCCCGCCGATCACCACCGCGGCGATCGCGTCCAGCTCCAGGCCCATGGCATGCAGGCTGTAGCCGCTGAGCATGTAGAAGGTGTAGACCACGCCGCCCAGCGCCGAACAGAATCCGCTCAGCGCGTAGACCAGCACCAGGGTGCGATCCACCGGCAGGCCCATCAGCCGCGCCGACTGTTCGCTGCCACCGATGGCGTAGACGGTGCGGCCGAAGCGCGTCATCCCGGCCAGCAGCGCGCCCCCCGCCACCACCAGCAGCGCGATGACCGCGCCCGCCGACAGCGACGCGCCGGCGCCCACCGGAATGCGCAGGCTGGCCACCGCGACATGGAACGCATGGTCGATGCCGATCGACTCCACGCTGACCAGCGTCGCCGCGCCGCGCGCCAGGAACATGCCCGCCAGGGTCACCACGAACGGCTGCAGCCGGTAACGCTGGATCAGCACGCCCATCAGCGCGCCGAACGCGCTGCCCAGCGCCAGCACCAGCGCGATCGCCGGCAGCGGGTGCCAGCCGTGCTGCTGCACCAGGCTGGCCAGCAGCACAGTGCTGAAGGCGATCACCGCGCCGACCGACAGGTCGATGCCGCCGGTGAGGATCACGAAGGTCATGCCGACCGCGACGATCAGCAGGAAGCCGTTGTCGATGAGCAGGTTGAGGAAGACCTGCGGCCGCAGGAAGCCGTCGTACAGCACGCCGCCGGCGATCGACATGCCGAGGAACAGCGCGATCGTGACCGCCAGCGAGACCATGCGCGGATCGCGCCACAGCCGAGCCAGCCCGCCCTGACGCAGCATCGCGCGCAGCGGCACCGCGCTCATGCCTGTCTCCTCACGGGGCGTACGATCAGCGCGCGCAACTGGCCGCGGAACTCCGGCGACTGCAGCAGCAGCACCGCCAGCACCAGCAGCGCCTTGACCACCAGGTTGACCTGCGGCGGCACGCCGATGGCATAGATGGTGGTGGTCAGGGCCTGGATGATCAGCGCGCCGACCAGGCTGCCGGCGAGGCTGAAGCGCCCGCCCGCCAGCGCCGTGCCGCCCAGCGCGACGGCGAGGATCGCGTCGAGTTCGAGCAGTTGGCCCGCGTTGTTGGCATCGGCGCTGGCGACGTTTGAACTCACCAGCAGGCCCGCCAGTCCCGCGCAGAAGCCGCTGAACACGTACAGCGACAGCGTGATCGCCCGCGCACGCACGCCGGCCACGTGCGCGGCCAACGGGTTGTGGCCAATGGCGCGCACGAACAGGCCCAACGCGGTGCGATTGAGCAGCAGCTTCAGCACCACGAACACCACCGCCACCACGAACAGCGCGAACGGCAGCCCGAACAGGAAGCCGCCGCCGATGAAGGCGTATGGCGCGTAGTAGATCGTCAGGATCTGGCCGTCGCTGACCAGCTGCGCGATGCCGCGCCCGGCCACCATCAGGATCAGGGTGGCGATGATCGGCTGCATGCCCACCTTCACCACCAGCAGGCCGTTCCATAGGCCGCACACCGCAGCGGCCGCCAGCGCCGCGGCGACCGCGGCCAACAGCGGCGCAAGGCCCGTCGCACCGCCTGCGGTCATGCGCGTGATGGTCCACGCGGCCACGGTGGCGGCAATGGCGAGCACCGCGCCGACCGAGATGTCCAGGCCGCGCACCGCGATCACCAGGGTCATGCCCAGCGACACCAGGATCAGTGGCGCGGCGCGGTTGGCGATATCGACCAGGTTGCCGTACAGGCGCCCGTCGCGCCATTCCAGCGACAGGAAACCGGGGTTGAACAGGCCGTTGCCGATCAGCAGCAACGCCAGCGCCAGCAGCGGCCATGCCAATGGATGGCCGAACGCGCGGCGCATGATCGAGGGCTGCAATACGGGTGCCGTCGACATCACGCCTGCCCCGCGATCAGTTCCAGCACCTGTCGGCCATCGCTGCCGCCGGGCAGCTCGCCGGCCAGGCGCCGCTCGCGCAGCACCGCGATACGGTCGCCCAGGCGCGTGAGCTCGTCGATCTCCGCGGAAATGAACAATACCGCCATTCCCGCGCGCGCCAGGCGCACCACTTCGGCCATGATTTCCTGCTTGGCGGCGATGTCGATGCCGCGCGTGGGTTCGTCGAGGATCAGCAGCTTCGGCTGCGTGGCCAGCCAGCGCGCCAGCACCACCTTCTGCTGGTTGCCGCCCGACAGTGCGCCGACCGGCGTCTCGATGTCGCCCGTGCGGATGCCGAGCAGGGCGACGTATTGTTCAGCCATCCGCGCCTGCTCCGCCCGCGGCAGCGCGCGCCGCCAGCCACGCCGCGCCTGCAGCGCCAGCACGATGTTCTCGCGCACCGACAGGCCGGCGACGATGCCTTCGGTCTTGCGCTCTTCCGGGCAGAGTGCGATGCCGTGGGCGACCGCATCGGCGGGGTGCTGCAGGTCGACTTTGCTGCCATCGACCCGCAGCTCGCCACTGCCCGCGCGGTCCAGCCCGAACAGCAGCCGCGCGAGTTCGGTGCGCCCCGCGCCGAGCAGGCCACCCAGTGCCAGCACTTCGCCCGCATGCAGCTCCAGGTCCACCGGATGCAGGCTCCCTCGTCGGCCCAGGCCCAGCGCTTCGAGCACGACGGGCGCATCGGCCGGCGTGGCCGCACTGTCATCGCGTCCGCCCGCCAGTTCGACCTCGCGCCCGACCATGGCCCGCACCAGGGCTGCCTGCGGCAGGTCGGCCGGCAGGTATTCGCCGACCAGGCCGCCGTTGCGCAGCACGGTGATGCGGTCGGACACCGCATACACCTGGTCGAGGAAATGGGTGACGAACAGAATTGCCATGCCGCGCTCGCGCAGGCGGCGCATCACCGCGAACAGCTCGCGCACTTCGCCTTCGTCCAGGCTCGAGGTGGGTTCGTCGAGGATCAGTACCTTCGCCGACACGCCCAGCGCGCGCGCGATCGCGACCATCTGCTGGATCGCGACCGGGCAGGAGGACAGCGGCCGGTCCACGTCCAGGTCCAGGTGCAGCTCGGCCAGCAGCCCACGCGCACCTTCGCGCACGCGCTTCCAGTCGATCATGCCGAAGCGGCGCGGATAGCGGCCGGCGTACAGGTTCTCGGCCACCGACAGGTTCGGGCAGAGGTTCACTTCCTGGTAGACGGTGCTGATGCCCTCGCGCTGTGCGTCCAGCGGACTGGCCGGCGCGATCGCGCGGCCATCGAGGGACACGCTGCCGGCATCGGGCGTTTCCACGCCGGTCAGCAGCTTGATGAGGGTCGATTTGCCGGCGCCGTTCTGCCCCATCAGTGCATGGATTTCGCCGGCACGCAGGCACAGCCCCGCACCTTCGAGCGCGCGCGTGGCGCCAAAGCGCTTGGCCAGCCCCTGTGCGTGCAGCACCACGGCGTTCAAGCGGGCGTCCCTGCGCGCAGTGCCGGCCGCATGCCGGGCCAGGAAGCACAGGCACCCCTCCCACACAGCCGCGAGAGGGGATTCGCGCTCGGCATGCGCGGGAGGGGGCCTGTCTGGAACGCCACGGTTTCGGTCAGTACTTGCGGTTGGGCAGTTCGGCCTCGGCCTGGTCCTGGGTGAACACCCCTTCTTCGACCTGTACCCGCCTGGGCACCTCGCGCCCGGCGTGCACGTCGCGGATCAGCTGCGCCAGCTGCTCGCCCAGCAGCGGATTGCACTCCACCGTCGCGTTGAGCTTGCCGGCCTTCATCGCCTCGAACGCGCCGCGCACGCCGTCGATCGAGACGATGCGGATATCGGTGCCCGGCTTGAGCCCGGCCTCTTCGATCGCCTGGATCGCGCCGATCGCCATGTCGTCGTTGTGCGCGAACAGCACGTCGATATTGCGTCCTTCGGCCTTGAGGAAGGCCTCCATCACTTCCTTGCCGCGCGCGCGGGTGAAATCGCCGCTCTGCGAGCGCACGATCTGGAAGCGTGCATCGGTGTCGATGACTTCCTTGAAGCCCTTCATGCGGTCGTTGGCCGGCGCCGAGCCAACCGTGCCCTGCAGCTCCACGATGCGCACCGGCCCGTCCTTGCCCGCGCGGTCCTCGACCAGCCAGCGCGCGGCGCGGCGGCCCTCTTCCACGAAGTCCGAACCGATCAGGGTGGCGTACAGCGACTCGTCGGCCACGTTGACCGCGCGGTCGGTCAGTAACACCGGGATGCCGGCGGCCTTGGCCTCGCGCAGCACCGTGTCCCAGCCGGTTTCGACGACCGGCGAGAACGCGATCACGTCCACGCCCTGGGCGATGAACGAGCGCAGCGCCTTGATCTGGTTTTCCTGCTTCTGCTGCGCATCGGAGAACTTGAGGTTGAACTCCGGCGCAGCCAGCGCTTCCTTCACCGAGCGCGTATTGGCCGTGCGCCACTCGCTCTCCGCGCCCACCTGGCTGAAGCCGACGGTGATCGCCCCCTCGCCCGCCGCCCCGCCGGCGCCATCACCGCCGCCCGAACATCCGGCCAGCACCGCCGCGCACAGCATCGTCGCCACACCCAGAAACTTCCGCATCGCTCCCTCCCGAACGTCGTTGTGTTTGCGCTACCACCGCACGCGCACGGCGCCCCCACGGCGCACGTGCGCATCACCGCACTCAGGCCAAGGTATAGGCGGTCTTGACCGTGGTGTAGAACTCCGCCGCATAACGACCCTGCTCGCGCGGACCGTAGCTGGACGCCTTGCGTCCACCGAACGGCACGTGCGGGTCCACGCCCGCGGTCGGCAGGTTGACCATCACCATGCCGGCCTGCGCATGGCGCTTGAAGTGCGTCGCGTACTTGAGCGACGTGGTGCAGATGCCGGCGCACAGGCCGAACTCGGTATCGTTGGCCATCGCCAGCGCGTGTTCGTAATCGTCGGCACGCAGCACCGCAGCCACCGGCCCGAAGATCTCCTCGCGCACGATGCGGTCGTCAGGCTTGGCCGAGAACAGCGTGGGCGCCAGGAAGTGGCCCTGGGTCTTCCACTCCACCATCTCGCCGCCGGCCAGCAGCTCACCACCATCGTCGTGGCCGGCCTGGATGTAGGACAGGTTGGTCTTGAGCTGGTCGCCGCTGGCCACCGGGCCGATGTCGATGCCCGCTTCGAGCGGATCGCCCACGCGGACCTTCGCCAGCCGCGCCTGCACGCGTGCAACGAACTCGTCGTACACCGCCTTCTCCACGATCAGCCGGCTCGATGCCGTGCAGCGCTGGCCGGTGGAGAAGAACGCACCGTTGACCGCACACTCCACCGCCTTGTCGAGGTCCGCATCGGCCAGCACGATCAGCGGATTCTTGCCGCCCATCTCCATCTGCACCTTCAGCGCGCGCTCGGCCGCCTGCTTGAGCAGGGCATGGCCGGTGGGCACCGAACCGGTGAAGGTCAGCGCATCGAGACTCTTGTGCGTGATCATCGCCTGACCGACGGTGCGGCCGCTGCCGAGCACCATGTTGAAGGCGCCTTCGGGCAGGCCGGCACGCGACAGGATCTCGGCAATCGCCCAGGCGCAGCCCGGCACGATTTCGGCCGGCTTGAACACCACCGTGTTGCCGTAGGCCAGCGCCGGGGCGATCTTCCAGGCCGGGATCGCCAGCGGGAAATTCCACGGCGCGATGATGCCCACCGTACCGACCGGCTCGCGGGTGATCTCGACATCGACGCCGGGGCGCGTGGAGGCGAGCTTCTCACCCGGGATGCGCAGCGCCTCGCCGGCGAAGAACTTGAAGATCTGGCCCGCGCGCGCGGCCTCGCCGATGCTCTCGGGCAGGGTCTTGCCCTCCTCGCGCGCCAGCAGCCGGCCCAGCTCTTCCTTGCGCGCCAGGATCTCGCTGCCCACGGCATCGAGGATGTCGGCACGCTGCTGCGGATTGGACAACGACCACTTCGGCAGCGCGGCGGCGGCCGCATCGACCGCCTGCGCGGTGCGCGCGGCGTCGAGCCTGCCGTAGTGACCGACCGGCGTCGCCAGGTCCGACGGGTTTTCGTTGGCGTGGTCGCCCTCGCCTTCGACCCACTGGCCGGCGATATAGCTGCTGTAGCGTTGGTCGGTCACGTCATGTCTCCTTGCTGATCTGGGGGTTGCGGTTGCGGTCCGCGCGGGACGTCTGCCTGCCCGGGCAGCATGGGGCAGGCGTCCTGGCGCGCGGCCGCGCCGTGTCGCACCTTACAGTGCGCGCACGCCGCCGGGGACGAATCCTGCCGCCACCGTCCGCAGTGGATTGCGCAGCGGCGCACCCAGTTCGGGCAGTTCGATCTCGAACACGTCGTCCGGCAACGCCTGCACGCCGTCGGCGAAACTCAGCGTCGCGGTGCCGAAGAAGTGCAGGTGCACGTCGCCCGGGCGTCGGTGCGCGGCGTACTTGAAGTGGTGGTACTCGAGGTTCTCCAGCGAGTGGCACATGTTGGCCTCGCCAGTGAGGAAGGGTTTCTCCCACACCACCTGGCCGTCGCGGACCAGGCGGCTGGTGCCGCGCAGGTCCCGCGGCAGCGGCCCGGAACGCAGCTCGGGGCCGACCGCGCAGGCGCGCAGCTTGGAGTGCGCGAGGTAGAGGTAATTCTGGCGCTCGGTGACGTGGTCGGAAAACTCGTTGCCGATGGCGAAACCGAGCCGGTGCGGGGTGCCGTCCGGGCCGATCAGGTACAGGCCGACCAGCTCGGGCTCCTCGCCGCCGTCGAGCGCGAACTCGGGCGACGCCAGCGGCTGGCCGGGCGCGGCGAGGATCGCGCCATCGCCCTTGTAGAACCATTCGGGCTGGGCCCCGGGTTCGCCCGCTGCCGGGATGCCGCCTTCCACCCCCCACTGGAACATGCGCATCGAATCGGTGAGCGTGCCGGCGTCGGCCTGCTGCTGCAGCTTCTGGTGCATCGCATCGCGCGCGGCGGCGCTGCCCAGGTGGGTCAGGCCGGTCCCGGTGACCAGGCAGTGCGCGGGGTCTGGATGGTGCAGCGGGGCGAGCACGCGGCCCTGCTGCAGCAGCGCGGCGTAATCGAGCCGGGTATCGCCGGGCGCGGCCGTGGCTTCCTCGGCCAGGCTGCGGCCTGTGGCGATCGCCAGCCCGGCCAGGGCGTACGTGCTGTCCACGTCGTCGAGCAGGCGCACCTGCGCGCCTTCGGTGTCGACCACGCCGACCCGGAGCCGTCCGGCATCGTCCTTCAGCTGGATCAATCGCATCTGCGCGGCCCATCGTCCCGGTGGTGTCGACCCCGCATTCTGCAGGGTTGATGGATATGCATCCAATTCATTCGGGAGATAAATCGATATCGACTCTGGTATGACAGTCCGGCTCGCGACCGGTCAGCCGGTGCTCCGTCCGCGTCGGGATATCCAGTGGGCCGACATCACAGCGGAACCGCCGCAGATTTCTCCCTGCGGTCGAAATGACAGTCGTATGGATCGAAATGACAGCAGTCCGGTGCGAGAGGACGGCCGCCTGGTGCGACAAGGACTGCCGAGTGGCGCAACCGTCGCATCCGGCCCCGGCTGTCATCCCGACCGCAGGGAGAGATCTCCCCACCGAAGCCGACTCTTCCCCGTGCGATCGAAGCGCCGCGCCCGCACTCAGTCGTGGAACGCCGCCACCACCTTGCGCTTGCCCAGCATGAACGCATCGGCCACGTGCCGCAGCGGCGCCAGATCCACATCCGAATGCCCGCCGGTGATGAGCTCGGCGAAGCGGCGGTAAAGCATCGGGTACTCCTGCTCCGGCTCGGCGTGCACAAGCTGGCCATCCACCGACAGCTTCGCGCCCCCCTCGGACAGCCGCATCTCGCCCGCGTCGGTGGTTGCCAGGATGTCCCAGCTTTGCCGGCCGGTCTGGCGCCAGTCGAACTCGGCGACCAGGTTCAGGCCGCCCGCATCGCTGAAGCTGATCGACGCAGCGATCGGTGCCTCGCGGTTGTCCGGAAATTCCAGCGTCGCGGCGGTCACGAATACCGGCCGCGACAGGATCCGCGTCACGATGGACAAGGCATTGATGCCCGGGTCGAACACGCCCAGGCCACCCGGCTGCCAGATCCAGTCCTGGCCGGGGTGCCACTGGCGCACGTCCTCCTTCCAGACCACCTGCATGGAACGGATGCGCGTGCCGGCCAGGAACGCGCGCGCCGTTTCCACAGCCGGCGCGTAGCGCGAATGCCAGCTGGCGAACAGCGACACCCCCTTCGCGGCGGCGAGGGCGGCCAGGTCCTCGACCTCCGAGAGCGTTGCGCCCGGCGGCTTTTCCAGGAACACATGCTTGCCGGCTTCGATCGCTTTCACCGCGGCCGCGTAGCGGTACTGCGGCGGCATGCACAGCGAGACGGCGTGGATCGACGGCACGGCCACCAGCATCTCCTCGATCGAGCCGAAGTTGTCGATGCCCTCGACCCGTCCGTTGCGGCTGGCCGCTGCCACCAGGCGGTAGTCGGCGTTTCCGGCCACGGCTGGCAAGTGCTGGTCGCGCACGATCTTGCCGATGCCGACGATGGCGAGGTTGATGTCTGGCACGGGTGCAGTCTCCACGGTGGGCATGCGGCTGCACGCTGGGCGCACCGCCTGCGAACGGTCATCTGGCTTACGGCATCACGCGCGTCAGGCGAGTTGCAGCGCTGCTGCGACCTCGTCCCAGCGGCGATGCCGCCCGACGCAGGCGAAGCGGTACAGGATGTCACGCCGGTACACCTTGCCCGGCCGCAGGATGGCCGGCGGGAAGGCGGGCTGGTTGGGCGCATCCGGATAGTCCTGCGGCTCCAGGCACACGCCATCGCCCAGCCCCGGATGCTGGCGGACGAGCGCCTGCCCGCCGTAGAGCTGCAGCGCCGGCGCATCGCAGTCGATGCGCATCGCCACGCCGCTGTGCGGCGAATACAGCGCTGCGGCGGCTGCATGGCCGGGCTCGAGTACCAGGCAATGGTCGTAGCCGCCGGCAATGCGCAGCTGCGGATCGGCCGCGTCGAAGCGCGCATCCAGCGTCGCGGCATCCCGAAAATCAAAGGCCGTGCCCGCTGCTGCCTGCACATGGCCCAGCGGGATCAGCTCTTCCGACACCGGCAGCACACCCGCCACCGGCACCTGCAGCAGCTGCGCCGACGCAGGCACCGTTGCATCGCCCGCGAGGTTGAAATAGGGATGATGGGTGGGATTGAACGGCGTCGGCGCATCGGTCGTCGCTTCGAAGACCAGCTGCAGCCGATTGCCGGTCACGCGATACGTCGCCACCACCTCGAGATTGCCCGGATACCCCTCCTCGCCCGCCGGCGAGCGATGGCGCAGCACCAGCGCACCGGCATCGTGGGCTTCCACCGTCCAGATCCGCCGCCCGAACCCAAGCGCGCCACCATGCAGATGGTTGCGCCCCTCGTTCGCCGCCAGCACATGCTCGCGCCCGTCCAACGTCAGGCGCGAGCCGGCGATGCGGTTGCCATAGCGTCCGACCAGGATGCCGAGGAAGGCCGGATCGCCGAAGTACCCGGCCGCATCCGGCAGGCCCAGCACCACGTCCACCGACCCGTCTTCGCCGGGCACGCGCAGCCGCGCGAGGATGCCGCCAAGATCGAGGATGTCCGCACAGAGGCCACCCTCGTCGCCGAGGCGATGCGCACGTACCTCGCGTCCATCTGGCAGCCGGCCGAATGGTCGGATCCTGTCCACGCAGCTCCTCGATCGATCCGCGGCAAAGGCCGTGGCGCCGCAGCATAGGGGCGCGCGCGGGCGTACAGCCATCCCCCTTCCGGAATGGCAGATCGCAGGTTTGGAATGGCGGCCGGTCTATATTTGAACCGGTATCGATCCATTCGTTAAATTCATTAGAACGTTATGGAACACGCCACTATTCTCGATCCGCATCGCAAAAAGGCGACGACACGCAAGCGCCGCAATGCACCGGCCGCTCGCTGCAGGCAGCGGCCCACAACTCGGCTTGATCGCGTCCATTCGTAGACCGGGAGGGGTTGAAGTGACGACGCATACAGCAGTCGGCGCGTGCGTGCGCCAGGCACCACGCGACATCCGGCACTGCGTGCCGTTCCCGCACTGCGTGCCGTTCCCGCACTGCGGTACCAGCCTGCGATCGGCGCCGCCCCAGCATGCGCCGCCCCTACGTGCGGCATGACAATCGACTGCACCGCCAGAAGGCCGTGCCGCTCCCCCATCCGCCGGGCGTCTCTCCAGACGCCTACGGGCGCCTGGACGTCCAGCCCGGCTCCGATGCCGGCGCGCAGCTGACGCCGGCCCTCAACACAGGCCACCTGGCTGTCGGGCTGCACAGCAGCCGCTTTCCGTGGCGGAGCGCGACCCGTTTCGGCATCGCTTCCTACAGCGCGATGCTCGCGGCCGGCCTGCGCCGCCGCTTTGGGATTCCTCGCCGGGCGCGCCCTTGCGTCCGGCTCTTTTCCTTTCCGCAACACGCGAGGCAAGATCGATGCTGAAGACCCCCCTGCGCATGCTGGCGCTCACCTCTGCCCTGCTGGTCGCCGGCATGGCGGGCGCCCAGAACCCGGCCACCGCCACGGCGACGCTGCGCGCAGACCAGCCCGGCGACACCGTGAGCCGCTACATCTTCGGTCAGTTCGCCGAGCACCTGGGCTATGGCATCTACGGCGGCATCTGGGTGGGCGAGGATTCGAAGATCCCCAACACGAAGGGCTACCGCAACGACGTCGTCGCCGCACTCAAGCACCTGCAGGTGCCCGTCGTGCGCTGGCCCGGCGGCTGCTTCGCCGACGAGTACTACTGGCGCGACGGTATCGGCCCGCGCGGCGAGCGCCGGGTCAAGATCAACACCCACTGGGGCGGCGTGACCGAGCCCAACAGCTTCGGCACCCACGAGTTCATGGATTTCGCCGAGTTGATCGGCACCGATGCCTATGTCTCGGGCAACACCGGCAGCGGCTCGCCGCGCGAGATGGCCGAGTGGGTCGAGTACATGACCTACGAGAGCGGCTCGTCGCTGGCCGAGGAGCGCCGCGCCAACGGCCGCGACAAGCCGTGGAAGGTGCCGTTCTTCGGGATCGGCAACGAGATGTGGGGCTGCGGCGGGCATATGACGCCCGAATTCGCGGCCAACCTGCATCGCCAGTTCCAGACCTTCGTCAAGGTGCCCGCCGGGGTGGAGTTGACCAAGGTCGCCGCCGGCGCCAACGGCGACGACTACAACTGGACCGAGGTGATGATGAACATCGCCGGCAAGCACATGGATGCGCTGTCGGTGCACTACTACACCGTGCCCGGTGGCTGGCCGCCGCGCAAGTCATCGTTCGAGTTCGACGAGGCGGCGTGGATCGAGACGCTGGCCAGCGCGCTAAAGGTCGACGAACTGCTGCGCAAGCACATCGAAGTGATGGACAGGCACGACCCGGAAGGCAAGGTCGACCTGTACCTGGATGAGTGGGGCACGTGGTACGAGGCGTATCCGGGGACCAATCCGGGCTTCCTGCAGCAGCAGAACACGCTGCGCGATGCCCTGGTGTCCTCCATCCACTTCGATGTGATGACCCGCTACGCCAAGCGCGTGAAGATGGCCAACATCGCGCAGATGGTGAACGTGCTGCAGGCGATGATCCTGACCGAAGACGGGAAGATGGTGCTCACGCCCACCTATCACGTCTTCGAGATGTACACACCCTGGCAGGACGCGACCCACCTGCCGTTCGAGCTGAAGACGCCGCAGTACCGCCACGGCGAGACCTCGGTGCCGGCCGTGCATGGCTCGGCGGTGCGGGCGAAGGACGGGCATGTGTACGTGGCGCTGAGCAATCTCGACCCGGACAGGGCGGCGACCGTGTCGGCCAGCGTGACCGGGCTGCAGGCCTCGACGGTTTCCGGCCGGGTGCTGACCGGCGCCGCGATCACCGCGCACAACACCTTCGAGCAGCCGGAGCAGGTGCGGCCGGTGGCCTTCGACGGCGCGACGGTGTCCGGCGGCACGCTCAGCGTCGAACTGCCGGCGAAGTCGGTGGTGATGCTGCGCCTGGAGTGAGCCACCGCGCCACTGCGGTGCATGGTCAGGGCGCTTCGGCGCCCTTTCCTTTTTGCGGTATCGGAACGCCACCCGCATAGGGGCCCGCCCCCACATGCCGGTGTCGCGCCGCGGAACTCGGCCAGTGCCCCAACCCGGGCCAGGCCTTCACTCCGCCAGCAGGCATCGAGTACCGCTCAGCGCCAATGGAAGGCTGTCCGCTGCGGCGGACGTGCAGCGTTGGTGGAGTAATCAGGGGGGATCGAACGGGAGGAACCCATGACCATCCTGAACACACGTCGCCGGCTGCGCGTCATGCTGGCGTTGTTGTCGGCCTTCGTGCTGGGCGCATGCCAGATTTCCCGCACGGTGTCGGACGACGATCCACCCGCGGCGGGGACCACGGTCTTCGAGATGTACGTCCTGCAGCAGGACCGCGACCGCGCCTTCAACATCCTGTTCGTGCCCGATACCGCCTATGGCGACATGTCGGTGCTGGCCAACCGCCAGGCCTTCGTCGACGATCTTGCCAGCGTGATCGAGAACGCCTACTGGCAGAACCGCGCCTACTTCAACGGCTGGGGCGTCTACAACTACTACTACATGACCTCGGCCGGCTCGGTGGCCGAACGTCCGCCGGCGGCCGACGGGTCGTTCCGCTGCCCCACCGTCACCTGGCCGACGCAGGTGGCGACCGACGGCGCCTTCGCCGACCAGATCGTGCTGATCCACCGCAACGAACTGCGCGACTGCGGTGGCGGCGGCCGCGCCACCGCCGAACCCACCAGCTTCCGCACCATCGTCCACGAGACCGGCCACGGGCTGTTCGGCGTGCCGGACGAGTACTGCTGCGACGGCGGCTACTTCCAGATGGCGCCGGTGATGTACAGCTCGCGCGCCGCCTGCACCGGCGATGCGGCGAACGCAGGCTGGCGCAACTGCCAGTCGTTCACCTCGAGCCGGGACGGCTCGGTGTGGTGGCGCTCGCAGGGCAACATCACCACCAATCTGATCATGCGCAACAGCGGCGACGAGGTCTGGGAATCCGGTCCGGCCGACTGGGCGGTGATGGCCGCCGCCTACCAGAGCCTGTCGGGCTCGCCCACCATCACCGCACCGGCAGCGTTCGCGCCGGCGCAGTGGAGCTACACGGTCCCGCCGCCGTGGACGCCGTGAAGGAGCGCGTGATGAAAACCGTCTGGATCTACGCCTGCATCCTGGCCTGCGGCGCAGCCCTGGCCCAATCGGAGCAGATGCGGGCGACCCCGCCCGCGCCTGCCGACGCGCCCGTCAAGATCGTGCCCGCCCGCGAGCAGAAGCCTGCCAACCCACCCACCGACGACAGCCGACAGGTCGCGGTGCTGTCGATCACGCTCGATGCCGTCGATGGCGAAGTGCGTTCGGCACGCGTGACCGCATCCAAACGGATCGCCTCATACGCGCCCAAGGTGTTCGCCCGTCGCGGTGGAGACTGGGAAGTGGTGATCGAGGGCGACGCGCGCCACTCGTTCTTCGTCAACAACCCGGCCCTGCGCGAAGCCGAAGCGCATCCCAGTTCGCACGACAAGTACCAGTGGGTCGGCGAGACCGGGCCGATCGAATGGTCGCTGGTGGTTCCGCTGTATGCCGAAGGCCGCAGCCTGGGCGCACGTTCGGTCACCATCCGCGACACCAGGACACGGGTGACCATCCTGCAAGCGGAGCTGTAGGGAAGCTCTGAACAACTGTCGTCTTCCCCGCGAAGTGCCTATCAACAGCCGCTTCCTCAGGGAAACCTCCGGACAAGCGTCATTTGAAGCGGAGCGGGAAACGCGTTGCTGCAGCCAAGCTCGTCAACCCGACCATCTGCGTCTATCGCGATGGTCGGGTGCCGCGCATCCGTCGCCCGCCCGCTCCGTCATCGCCACCGGTCCCGGCAGGCGAAACGCCTGCTGGCGGCGGGATGGCCGGTGGCAGGATCCGCGGGGCCTGCGACGCCATCAACTCGACGATCCAGTCGATGAACACGCGCAGCTTGCGGCTGACGTGCCGGCTCGGCGGGAAGGCCACGTACAGCGGCATCGGCTCGAGCTGCCAGTCCTCGAACAGCGCTACCAGTTCGCCGCGCGACTGCGGTGCATCCGCCATGTAGTGCGGCAGCCACAGCACGCCCATGCCCGCCACGCCGGCGGCCAGGTAGGCATTGCCGTCGTCGACCGACAGCACGTGGCGGGCCTGCACCTGCACCTGTTCGTCGCCGCGCCGCATCGCATACGCCAGCGGCGGCCCGCTGCGCGCGCCGCGATAGGCGACGATGCGGTGCGCACCAGCCTCCAGCGCCTGCGGATGGTCCGGCACGCCAGCACGCGCCAGGTAATCCGGTGCGGCGTAGATGCCCAGCGGCAGGTCGGCCACGTGTCGCACGCGCAGCGACGCGCCGGCCAGACCGCCGCCGCGCACCACGCAGTCCACGTTCTCGTCGATCAGGTCGACCTTGCGGTCGCTGGCCCCCAGGTCGAGCTGGATGTCGGGATAGCGCGCGTGGAACGCGGGCAGCGCCGGCACCAGCACCAGGCTGGCCAGCGGCGCCGGCACGTCCACCCGCAGCCGCCCGCGCGGCGCGGCCGACGCTGCGGACAGGCTGGTCTCGGCATCGTCCAGGTCGGCCAGCAGGCGCACCGCCCGCTCGTAGTAGGCGGCGCCGTCGGCGGTGACGTTGACCTTGCGCGTGGTGCGGTGGAGCAGCTTCACCCGCAGGTGCGCTTCCAGCTGCTGCACCAGTTGGGTCACGCGCGTCCTGCTCGACTGCAGCGTGTCCGCGGCACGGGTGAAGCTGCCGGTCTCCACCACGCGGACGAAGGCCTGCATCGCATCGATACGGTCCAAGCGCAGCTCCTGGTGCAGGCGGGATTGTTCTGATTCTACAAACAGTGATCCCGGGATCGGCGCGTTTATCGGACCGGCGCCAGCTCCTAGAGTGGGCTGCAGGCATCGGGCGCCCCGTCCGACCAGGAGATTCCCATGAACACTCGCGACGTCGTCTTTCCCGCCGGCCGCCAGGCCCTGTACGAGCAACACCGCTACTCGCCGGCGGTGCGCAGCAACGGCTTCCTGTTCGTGTCCGGACAGGTGGGCGGCCGCGAGGACGGCTCTCCCGAGCCGGAGTTCGAGACCCAGGTCCGCCTGGCGTTCGCCAACCTCGAAGCGGCCCTGCGGGCGGCCGGTTGCGGCCTCGACGACATCGTCGACGTCACGACCTTCCATACCGATCCCCAGCACCAGTTCGACACCGTCCTGGCAGTCAAGAACGAGGTCTTCCCGCAGGCGCCCTACCCCAACTGGACGGCGGTCGGCGTGACCTGGCTGTCGGGCTTCGACTTCGAGATCAAGGTGATCGCACGCATTCCCGGCTGAGCATTGCAGGACGGCATTGATCCGCTCGTGCAGGCCTGGGCGTCATGCGGCACCGAAACCCGACGCGACGACGCGTGGCAGCGATGCCCGCTACGTCCTGAACTGCAGGACCGCGGTGGTGCCCTGCTCCCGGTCGGACTGCAGTTCCAGGTGCCAGCCGAAGTGTTCGCACAGGCGCGCGATCAGCGCCAGCCCGATACCCGAGTCGCCGCCGGCGCCCTCGGCACGGGCCATGCGCGTGTAGATTTCGCTGATCTGCTCGGGACTCATCCCATGCCCGGGATCACGGATGGTGACGGTTGCATCCTGGTCCAGGCGGATGTCGATGCAGCCGCTGTCGCTGTTCTCGATCGCGTTGCGCAGCAGGTTGCCGACCGCCGCCCGGACCACACCCGGCGGCGCGTGAATCTGGCAAGGAGGCAGGGGCGCCAGGCGCAGCTGCAGCGACTTGCCCGCGGTGAGGTGCCTGTGATCCTCCACCACCTGCGGCAACAGCTTGTCCAGCGCCAAAGCTTGGCTGGTGCCGGCCAGCCGCGCCGGCTCCTTGGCCAACGCCAGCAGCAGCACGATCAGTTGCTCCATTTCCTGCGCGCTGCGCTGGATGCGCTGGAGCTGGTGGCGGGCCGTCGCCGTGTCCGCGCCCGGCTGCAACGCAAGCTCCGCGGCGCCTTTGATGATCGCGACGGGCGTCCGCAGTTCGTGGCTGGCGGTATTGATGAAGTCGCGCTCGCGCTCGACGAACTGCGCGTTGCGCTGCAGGTAATCGTTGAAGGCATCGGCGATGACGACCAGCTCGGAACCCGCGTCTGGCTCGAGCTCGATGCGGCCGGCCGCACGTTCCGGCCGGATCGCGCCGATGCGTTCGGCCAGCCGGCTCAGCGGCCGCAGCAGCCGGCTCACGCCGATCGCCGCGGCCACGCTGACCGCGAGCAGCAGCAGTCCGGCGGCGGCCATGGTCAGCCATTCGAACCCCGCTTCGTCGCTGGAGAACTGGTCGATGTCCATCGCCAGCGTATAGCGCGTGCCGGCCTCGTCGCGGACCAGGACCACATGGTTCGCGCCGCCCACCGCCAGGTCGTCGTGCAGGCCTGGTTCCAGCCCGCGCAGCTCGCGCGGCAGGCCCGGGTGGTCGGCGCCGGCGTAGACGACGAAACCCGCGGTGCCATTCCAGTCCTGCCCGGGCGCCTCCCGGCGGCGCTGGATGAAGTGGTCCAGTTCGACTGCCAGCATCGACCGCCACACGGTGCGCTCGACGTACTCGATGACCACCGTGCCCTGTGCGATCAGCGCCACCGTCAACGCGGTGGCGAAGGCCAGCAGCCACAGCACGATCCGGTGGCGCAGGCTGCGTGGGCGGCGCAGCCGCATCAGTCGTGGCTCGCGGGCGCGATGCGCGCGAGCCGGTAGCCCACCCTGGGAACGGTCTGGATCAGCTTCGACGGGAAGGGGCCATCCACCTCGCGGCGCAGCTCGTAGATGTGGGAGCGCAGCATGTCGCCCTCCGGCGGCTCGTCTCCCCACAATTCACGCTCCAGCTGCTCGCGGCCGACGACCGCCGGGCTCGCGCGCATCAGGGCCTCCAGCAGCTTGCGCCCCGCCGGGAACAGGTGCAGCGGCCTGCCGGCTCGGGACACTTCCAGCGTGGCCAGGTCCATGCGCAGGTCCTCCATCTCGAGCACGCGGCTGCGGGACCTGCCCTCGATGCGCGCCCGCAGGCTCTCCAGCCGCACCTCGAGTTCGGGCAGGTCGAAGGGCTTGGTGAGGTAATCGTCGGCGCCGGCCCTGAAGCCTTCCAGCTTGTCGGGCAACTCGTCGCGCGCGGTCAGCATGATCACCGGGATGTCGCTCTGGCCTTCGTTGCGCAGCTTGCGCAGCAGCTCCGGGCCGTCCATGCGCGGCAGCATCCAGTCCAGGATCAATGCATCGTAGGAATGCGTCAGCGCCAGGTGCAGGCCGGTGATGCCGTCGGGCGCGGCATCGAGCACGTGCCCCCGCGCTTCGAAGTAGGCGAACAGGTTCGCGACCAGGTTGCGGTTGTCTTCGATGACCAGCAGGCGCATGTGGACTCCGCGACCTCGAGTGTCGGACAGCCGCACAGTCTGCGGACCGACATGTCGGAATGGCGTTGGACAGGACCCCGCGCCCCATCCGACATGGTTCCGACGGATTGACCACTCCGCACCGACGTTCCGGCGACCGCCTTCCGACAGCGCGGCGGCCAGCATGTCCGGCATCGACCGACGAGCCTGGGTGCCCATGGTGTCCGAAAGTGTAGCGCTGTGGTGGATGCCGCTGGCGGCATTCCTGGCCCTCGCGGCATGGCTGCTGGGCCTGCGCGGCGACCTGTGGCTGGCCGACCACGTCTACGCGCTGCAGGGCGGGCGCTGGCCGCTGCAGTCGTCGTGGCTGGCCGAGGCCGTGCTGCATGTCGCCGGGCGCAAGGTATCCACTGCGGCCTGGTCCGGGGTGGTGCTGGCGTGGCTGGCGACATGGGGACGCGCGCCGTGGCGCGCATGGCGCCGGCCGCTGGCGTACCTGGCGCTGTCGATCCCGGCGAGTACCGGGGCTGGTCTCGCTGCTCAAGGCGTCGAGCGATCTGGACTGCCCCTGGGACCTGGCGCGCTACGGCGGCGCCCGCGCCTACCATGGCCTCCTGTACGCTTACGCGGGCCCGTCCGCGCACTGCTTCCCGGCGGGCCATGCCAGTGCCGGCTACGCGTGGCTGGCCCTGTTCTTCTTCTTCGCTGCGACCCGGCCCGCGTGGCGCTGGCGCGGGCTGGCCGCCGGCGCCGGGCTGGGCCTGGTGTTCGGGATCGACCAGCAGCTGCGCGGCGCGCACTTCCTGTCCCATGACCTGTTCACCGCCATGATCTGCTGGGCCGTGGCGCTGGGCCTGTCCCGGTGGATGCTGCGTCCCCGCGACGCCGGGCGTCCCGCATGAGCAGCATCCCCTGGCCTGTAGCCACCTCGTGGGACGATGCGTGGCGTGCGGCCCGGCGCTGGCGGCCCGGGATCACCGTCGAAGCGCTCGCCATGCTGGCCAGCCTCTACTTCGCGCTGACCGCCAACCTCGCGTTCTGGCACGCGGACATCGACCAGGGCTGGCAGCAATGGCGACTGGCGGCCGCCCTGCTGGTCATGCTGGTCGGCCTGCACGGGCTGCTGCTCGGCCTGCTGCTGGTGCGCGCCTGGGCCAGGCCAGTGCTGGCGGGCCTGCTGGTCATCACCGCGTTCGCCACCTATTACATGCAGTCCTACGGCGTGTACCTGGACCCGGACATGCTGCACAACGTGCTGCATACCGACTGGGCGGAATCGCGCGAACTGTTGACTCCGGGCATGGGGCGGCACCTGCTGGTGTTCGCCGGCCTGCCCTGCATCGCGCTGTGGCGGGTCGCACTGGTGCGCCGCCCGCTGCGGCAGGCGCTGGCGGCCAGAGGCGGCTTCCTGCTGTCGATGTGGGTACTGACCATGCTGGCAGCCGCGCCCTCGTTCAAGGACCTGTCCTCGCTGGTCCGCAACCAGCACGAGGTGCGCTACCTGGTGACCCCGGCCAATTATCTGTACGGGCTGGGCAACCTGGTCTTCTCGCGACCGGCATCGGAGCACGCAGCGCGCCTGCCCGTCGCCCAGGACGCCCGCCAGGCGCCCGCGGCCTCCTCACGCAGGCCGCGCCTGCTGCTCCTGGTGGTGGGCGAAACCGTGCGCGCCCAGAACTGGGGCCTGAACGGTTACAGGCGCCAGACCACACCGGAACTTGCCCGCCTGCCGGTCGTGAACTTCAGCGACACCCGGGCCTGCGGCAGCAGCACCGAGGTCTCGCTGCCGTGCATGTTCTCGCCGTTCGGGCGCCACGATTACGACGAGGCGAAGATCCGCGGCCACCAGTCGCTGCTGCACGTATTGCAGCGCGTCGGCGTGGACGTGCTGTGGCGCGACAACCAGAGCGGCTGCAAGGGCGTCTGCGATGCGCTTGCATTCGAATCGGTCGCCACCTCCAGCGACCCGGCCCTGTGCGACGGACTGCGTTGCCTGGACGAAATCCTGCTGAAGGACCTGCCGACGCGGGCCGCTGCGGGCGCCGGCGACCGCGTCATCGTCCTGCACATGCTGGGCAACCACGGCCCGAGCTACTACCAGCGCTATCCGGCGGCCTTCGCACGCTACCTCCCGGCCTGCGAAACGCCGGAGCTGGGCCGCTGCTCCCGCGAGCAGATCGTCAATGCCTACGACAATGCCGTGCTCTACACCGACCACGTCCTCGCGCAGGCCATTGCACGGCTGCGGGCGGTGGACGGCTACGACACCGCACTGCTCTACCTCTCCGACCATGGCGAATCGCTGGGCGAGAACGGCCTTTACCTGCACGGGATGCCCTACCCCATCGCGCCACGGCAGCAACTGCAGGTGCCGCTGCTGATGTGGTTCTCGCCACGGTTCACGACGACGACCGGGCTCGACATGGCCTGCATGCGCCACCGTGCCGACGCGCCGGCGCATCACGACGACCTGTTTTCCACCGTACTGGGCCTGTTCGACGTGCAGACCTCGAGCTACGCGTCCGCGCGCGACCTGCTCGCCGCCTGTCGCCCCCGGCAGGTGGCGGGATGAGCGACGGGGGTGCGCGGGACAGGCCCGGCAAGCCGGGACGCACCGGCCTGGCGCGCGTCGTCGCGGCCGCCGCCAACTCCGGTCGTGGCCTGCACGCCTGCTGGCGCAACGAGGCCGCGTTCCGCCAGGAAGTGCTGCTGGCCGTCCCGGTGCTGGCCGTGGCAGCCATGCTGCCGCTGGACGGGGTCGCACGCGGCCTGATGATGGCATCGGTGCTGCTGGTGCTGGTCGTGGAGCTGCTCAACAGCAGCATCGAGGCGGTCGTCGACCGCATCGGGCCCGAGCAGCACGTCCTCAGCGGGCTGGCCAAGGATGTGGCCTCGGCCGCGGTCGGCGTGAGCCTGTTGCTGGCGGCCGTGGTCTGGGCCTGCATCCTGCTCTAGCCATCCGGGCCATCGCGCACCGCCGACCGCTGATCGGCCCTCCGCCCGCTGCAACGCGTGATCGCGCCGGCGCCGACGTTCTTCCGACATCGCAGCGACCGGCTTCCGACCGCCCGCGCGGGACGATCGCCGGCATTGCCCCGATCCGGTGTGGACGTGCCGATCTTTCCCAGAGTGTTCATCCCAACGCGCCCGGTCGCGTGGTTTTTCCTTGTCGGCCTGGTGCTGCTCAGCGCATCGCGCCTGTGCCTGGCGCTGTGGCAGTTCGACCAGGTGACCCAGGTACAGGGTTGGGCACCGGTGTTGCTGCAGGGCGCGCGCGTGGACGTGGCCACGCTTTGCCTGCTGTTCGGTCCGCCGGCGGCGCTGTTGCTACTGCTGCCGGGCCACCGGTTCGTGCACCTGCTGGTGGCGGCCTGGCTGGCGCTCTGCCTGGCCCTGCTGCTGCAGCTGGAACTGGCGACGCCCGGCTTCATGGGCGAGTACGGGCTGCGCCCGAACCGCCTGTTCCTCGAATACCTGGTCTATCCGCGGGAGGTGCTGGGCACCCTGTGGAACGGCCGCCCGCTGCAGCTGGTCCTGGTGCCGATGGCCGCGGTCGTGGCGCTGGTGCTGGGCTGGAAGGCGGCACGCCGGTCCACCGTGCGCGACCACACGGCCGCACCGGTCTGGCTGCGCGCCCTGGCCGCGGCTCTGGTGCTGTGCCTGGCGACACTCGGCACGCGCTCCACGCTGGGGCATCGCCCGCTCAATCCGGCGATGGTCGCCTTCAGCGCCAACCCGCTGGTCAACCAGCTGCCGCTCAACTCCTTCTACGCACTGGCCGATGCCTCCCGGCAATGGCTCAAGCGCGAGGACAGCGCGATGGATCTCTACGGCGCACTGCCCGACAGCGAGGTCCTGGCCGCCGTGCGCGCCGCCAGCGGCCTGCCCGAAAGCGCGTTCACCGATCCGCACGCGCCGACCCTCGCCGCACGCGAGCCCACGTACGCCGGCACGCCGAAGAACCTCGTCATCGTGCTGGAGGAAAGCCTGGGCGCGCAGTTCATCGGCCACCTCGGCGGCCGGCCGCTGTCGCCCCATCTGGACCGCCTGAGCGCGCGCGCGTGGACCTTCACCCGCATGTACGCCACCGGCACGCGCAGCGTGCGCGGTATCGAAGCCGTGGTGGCCGGTTTCGCGCCGACGCCCGCCCAGGCCGTGGTCAAGCAGCCCGACGCACAGCAGGGCTTCTACACGCTGGCACAGACCCTGCGCGCACGCGGCTACGACACCACCTTCTACTACGGCGGCGAAAGCCACTTCGACAACATGCGCGGCTTCTTCTTCGGCAACGGCTTCGATCGGGTGATCGACCAGAAGGACTACGCTGCGCCACGCTTCACCGGCTCATGGGGCGTGAGCGACGAGGACCTGTTTGCACGCGCCGACCAGGAATTCACCCGCCTGCACGCGCAGGGCAGACCGTTCTTCGGGCTCGTGTTCTCGTCCAGCAACCACGATCCGTTCGAGTACCCCGACGGCCGCATCGAGCCGTTCGAGCAGCCCAAGCAGACCCGCAGCAACGCGGCCAAGTACGCGGACCATGCGCTGGGCGGGTTCTTCCGGCAGGCCATGGCCTCGGCGTACTGGTCCGACTCCGTATTCCTGGTGGTGGCCGACCACGACTCGCGCGTGTTCGGCAAGGACCTCGTGCCGATCGACAACTTCCACATCCCGGCCCTGATCCTGGGTGCCGGCATCCCGCCGCGGCGCGACGACCGGATCGCCAGCCAGATCGACCTCGGTCCAACCCTGCTCTCGCTGATCGGCGTCGGCGATCCCACGCCCATGACCGGTCGCGACCTCAGCGATCCGCGACTGCAGTCACCCGGCCGCGCGCTGATGCAGTACGACGGCAACTTCGCTTGGATGCAGGGCGAGGACGTGGTGGTGCTGCAGCCACGCAAGCCGGCCCGGCAGTACCGCTACGACCTGCTTTCCGGGCGCCTGCTCGACCGACCGCTGGATCCGGCGTTGGCGCAGTTGGCGCACGCGCAGGCGCTGTGGGGATCACTGGCCTACGAGAAGCGGTGGTACCGCGCGCCCGGCGACTCCCGGCGGCAAGAACTGGCAACCGGCCATGGGCTGGCGCGGCCCAACGGGGCCGCGCCATTCGAGTCGCGCGATCTGGCGCTCAACCGACCTTGATGGGACCGCGCATCACGGCCCAGTGGCCCGGGAAGCTGCAGAAGAATTCGTAGGGGCCGGCCCCCTTGATCGCACTCACCGGGAAGGTGACCGACGTGCTTCCGCCGCCGCCGACGAGCTCGGAGTGGGCGATGACACGGGCATCCCCTGCCTTGAGGTAACCGGCGTCCACGCTGGAGGTCGCTCCATCGCTGGCGATGCCTTGCCGGTCCGATGCCAGTGCGATCACCACGTTGTGACCCATGGCCGCCACCGGCAGCCTGCCGGTGTGCTTGAGGTTGATCGTGAACTCGCTGCAGGACGACGGCACGGTGATCGAGCCGACGCTGAACTGCATCGCATCGTTGCCCTCGATGCTCGTGCTGCAGTTGCTGACCACGGCTTCCATCCTGCCGTCGGCAGGCGCGGTGCCGGTATCGACGGCAGCTGGCGCGCCTGCGTCAGGGGCCATCGCCGGAGCGGGCGTCTGGGCCGCGGGCGCTGCCGGCTCGGTGACCGGGGGAGGTGTGGTCGCAGGCGCGTCCGGCGCGGGCGCAGGTGCGGATGCGGGTTCGGCGGGCGGCGATTTGTCGCCGCAGGCGGCCAGGACGAGCGCACAGGCGATAGCGAGGCTTGCTGTCTTCACGTGCATGGCGGATCTCCATCGTCAATGACCCGGCCATGATGGTCGCCGCGCGGTAGCGGCGGGTGAAGGCGGCCAGCGCCGCCCGCCGCGATGCGTCCTGCTCCGGGATCCGTGCCGCGCCGCTGCGCCGCCCGACGATGCCTCAGCCCGGTTGCCCCACCCGTGCGTGGCGTCGGCCGTAGAGGAAGTACACCACCGTTCCCAGCACCAGCCACACCCCGAACCGCAGCCAGGTCAGCGTGGTCAGGTTGAGCATCAGGTAGAAGCACAGCAGCGCCGCGATGACCGGCAGCACCGGCGACCAGGGCACGCGGTAGGCGCGCGGCAGGTCCGGGCGCGTACACCGCAGCACCACCACCGCCAGGCTCACCAGCACGAAGGCCGACAGCGTGCCGATGTTGATCATCTCCTCCAGGATCTCGACCTGGGTGAAGCCCGCCAGTAGTGCGACCGCCGCGCCCGTGATCAGCTGCAGGCGCACCGGCGTCTTGCGCTTTGCCGAGGTGACGCTGAGCCAGCGCGGCAGCAGGCCGTCGCGGCTCATCGCCAGCAGCACCCGCGACAGTCCCATCAGCAACACCATGATCACCGTGGTCAGGCCGGCGAGAATGCCGATCGAGATCACCTGCGCCGCCCAGCCCGCGCCGACCGCGACGAAGGCCGTCGCCAGCGAGGGATTCTCGGCCTCGGCCAGCAGCGTGTACGGCACCATGCCGGTCAGTGCCAGTGCGACGCCGACGTACAGCAGGGTCACCAGCGCCAGTCCGCCGAAGATGCCCAGCGGCAGCGTGCGCTGCGGGTCCTTGACCTCCTCGGCCGAAGTCGCGACCACGTCGAAACCGATGAAGGCGAAGAACACCAGCGCCGCGCCGGACAGCACGCCCGCCAGCCCGTACTTCGCCGGTTCCGCGCCGGTGGCCCAGGCCAGCAGCGACTGTGTCCACACCTCGCCGTCGCTGCCCTGCGCGGGCATCGCCGGCGGAACGAACGGCTTGAGGTTTGCCGGATCGAAATAGGTCAGTCCCACCACGATCACGAACACCACGATCCCCACCTTGAGCAGGGTGAATACGTTGTTGACCTGGGCCGAGATCTTGGTGCCGAGGATCAGCAGCCCGGTGAACACCGCAACGATGAACAGCGGCCCCCAGTCGACCCCGATGCCGGCCACGTCGACCGTGCCCGGTATGTCGACATCGAACAGCTGGAACACCATCGCCAGGTAGATGCCCCAGTACTTGGCGATCACCGCGCCGGCGGTCAGCAGCTCGAGGATCAGGTCCCAGCCGATGATCCAGGCCAGGAACTCCCCGAGCGTGGCGTAGGTGTAGGTATAGGCGCTGCCGGCGACGGGAATGCTGGAGGCGAACTCGGCGTAGCACATGATCGCCAGTGCGCAGGCCAGCGCCGCCAGCAGGAACGACAGCGTCACCGCGGGACCGGCAAAACTCCCCGCCGCGCGCGCGCCCACCGAGAAGATGCCCGCACCGACCGCTACCGCGACACCCAGGATCATCAGGTCCCAGGCGCTGAGGGATCGCTTGAGCTCGCGCCCGGGCTCTGCCGCATCGGCGATGGTCTGTTCAATCGACTTGGTGCGCAGCAGGCTCGGCAGGAAGCCAGCCTTGCGGTTTCGGAAAGACGGCATCGGAGCCTCGCGGGACGGTGGGCATGATGCGCTGCCGGGTGTCCCCGGCGGCAGGCTGCAGGCTACGCCCGGCAGCGACCGGGTGCATCTGCGGCGTCCTCGGCCGGGCCGGCCCTGGCGGGGACATGGATATGCAACAAACGCCAAAATCGTGATAATCGATATGGATGCCTGTATAGGAACCCTGCCGTGCCCAACCCGCCCTGGTTCGTCCGTGCGCGCCTGAAGACGCGCCAGCTGATGCTGATGATCGCAATCGAGGAACAGGGCAACATCCATCGCGCCGCCGAGTCGCTGAACATGTCGCAGCCGGCTGCCTCCAAGCTGCTCAAGGACCTGGAGGAGCTGATCGGCGTGCCGCTGTTCGAGCGGCTGCCGCGCGGCATGCGCGCGACCTGGTATGGCGAAAGCATGATCCGCCATGCGCGCATCGCCCTGGCCAGCCTGGGCGAGGCCGGGGCCGAGATCGAGGCGCTCAAGGCCGGCCATGCGGGCAACGTGACCATCGGCGCGATCGCCGGGCCGGCCATGACCCTGCTGCCGCCAACGCTGGCGCGGCTGCATCGCGACCAGCCCGACCTGCGCGTGTCGCTGATGGTGGAAAGCAGCGATGTGCTGCTCGAGCAACTGGCGCAGAACCGCATCGACCTGATGATCGGCCGGCTGTTCGCGCGCCACGACAAGCGCAGCCTGCAGTACGAGCCGCTCGCAGAAGAGGACGTGTGCGCGATCGCGCGTCCGGATCATCCGCTGTTGTCCAGGGGCGCGCCGGGGATGGCCGAACTGGCGAAGGCCAGCTGGGTGGTGCCGCCGGAAGGCAGCGTGCTGCGCCACCGCTTCGAGCTGATGTTCCAGAACGCCGGCCTGCAGCCGCCGCGGCAGGTGATCGGCACCGCGGCGCTGGTGCTGGTGCCGCGCCTGCTGCAGGGCAGCGATCACCTGGCGGTGGTGCCGGTCGATGTCGCACGCCATTACGCCGGCTACGGGATGGTCAAGCAGTTGCCGGTGGAGCTGTCGTGCCGGATGGATTCGTTCGGCTTCATCACCCGCACCGACTGGCTCCTTTCGCCCGGTGCGCGCACGGTGCTGGCGACGCTGCGGGAGGTGGCGGGACAGGTATATGCGGAGGACGGGGATTCACGCGGAACGTGATCCCACACCCGGATCGTCATTCCCGCGAATACGGAGGCGTTTGCCGACAGCCGAAGGCTGGTCAATCCGACGCTGTTGACCCGCGACGCAGCACGCTTAATCCCCGCGTCCACGGGGATGTCCAAGACGCGACTTGCCGCCGGTGGCCGCCCACGGCGCGCGGATCAGGCCAAAGACCGCGTCAGGCAACCCACGCGATGATTCGGCTATATCGGTACGCATATCGATACACCTGCAATTGTTATTTTTATTGCATGTATACGGCCGCTAGCATCGCCGAGGCAGACGACCTGCCCGGCTTCCGCCGGGTCCGGTCATTCCTTCACTCCGGGCAAGGATCCCCGACCGCATGAGCGCTCCGAACAAGCCGGCACGCCGCAGCCAGCAGTGGTTCGGACGCGACGGCAAGCAGGGCTTCTACTACCGCAGCTGGCTCAAGGGCCTGGGCCTGCCGCACGAGATGTTCGACGGGCGCCCGGTGATCGGGATCTGCAACACCTGGTCGGAGCTGACGCCCTGCAATTCGTCGTTCCGCGAGCTGGCCGAGCACGTCAAGCGCGGCGTGTACGAGGCCGGCGGCTTCCCGCTCGAATTCCCGGTGATGTCGCTGGGCGAAACCCAGATGCGGCCCACCGCGATGCTGTTCCGCAACCTCGCCTCGATGGACGTGGAAGAGTCGATCCGCGCCAACCCGATCGACGGCGTGGTGCTGCTGATGGGCTGCGACAAGACTACGCCATCGCTGCTGATGGGCGCGGCCAGCGTCGACCTGCCCAGCATCGGCGTGTCCGGCGGCCCCTCGCTGTCGGGCAACTGGCGCGGCAAGCCGGTGGGCTCGGGCACCGGCGTGATCGAGATGTCGGAGATGGTGCGCGCCGGCACCCTGAGCCAGGAGGAATTCAACGAGGCCGAGGCCTGCATGCAGCGCTCCAAGGGCAGCTGCATGACCATGGGTACCGCCTCGACGATGGCCTGCATGGTCGAGGCCATGGGCATGTCGCTGCCGGAAAACGCGGCGATTCCGGCGGTGGATGCAAGGCGCCTGCGCCTGGCGCATCTGTCGGGCCGGCGCATCGTGGAGATGGTGCGCGAGGACCTGCGCATGTCGAAGGTGCTCACCCGCGAGGCCTTCGCCAACGCGATCCGCGCCAATGCCGCGATCGGCGGTTCGACCAACGCGGTGATCCACCTGCTGGCGATCGCCGGGCGACTGGGCGTGGAGCTCTCGCTCGATGACTGGGACCAGCTCGGCTCGCACCTGCCCTGCCTGGTCAACCTCAAGCCGTCGGGCCAGTACCTGATGGAAGATTTCTATTACGCGGGCGGCCTGCCGGCGGCGCTGCGAGAGATCTCGCAGCACCTGGACCTCGGCGCGATGACGGTCAACGGCCGCACGCTGGGCGAGAACATCGCCGATGCGCCGTGCTGGAACCGCGACGTGATCCGCCCGCTGGCCGAGCCGCTGCGGCCCGAGGCGGGCATCGCGGTGCTGCGCGGCAACCTGGCGCCCGATGGCGCGGTGATCAAGCCGTCCGCCGCATCGAAGCAGCTGCTGCGGCATCGTGGGCGCGCGGTGGTGTTCGAGGACATCGACGACTTCAAGGCGCGCATCGACGACGAGGCGCTGGAGATCGACGCGGCCAGCATCATGGTGCTGAAGAACTGCGGCCCGCGCGGTTACCCGGGCATGGCCGAGGTGGGCAACATGCCGCTGCCGCCCAAGCTGTTGCGCCAGGGCGTCACCGACCTGGTACGCATCTCCGATGCGCGCATGAGCGGCACCGCCTACGGCACGGTGGTGCTGCATGTCTCGCCCGAGGCCGCGGCGGGCGGCCCGCTGGCGCTGGTGCGCGAGGGCGATTTCATCGAGCTCGACGTGCCCGGCCGGCGCCTGCACCTGGACGTGGCGGACGACGAACTGGCGCGGCGTCGCGCGGAGTGGACGCCCCTTCCGGCGCCCGCGCGGGGCTGGAGCAAGCTCTATGTCGATCACGTGCAGCAGGCGCACCTGGGCGCGGACCTGGATTTCCTGGTGGGTGGCAGCGGCGACACCGTTGCCGGGGATTCGCACTGAGCGACCACATCGCCCGTAGGAGCGGCTTCAGCCGCGATCGCGATTTCGGTGGCGTTGCGCCTGGTGTTTCAATCGCGGCTGAAGCCGCTCCTACGGCACAGTGGTTGCGATGGCGCCCCGCAGCACAGCGGTTGCGATTCGGGGCCACAGCACAGCGGTTGCGATGCGGCCGCCGCCCGTCCCCCTCCCGCCGTTGCCGGAGCCGCTGATGCACACCCCGCCTCCCTCGCCCGACCGCCGCCGTTTCCTCGCCGCCGCCGGCTCGACCCTGCTGCTGCCCACGGCCGCCTCACTGCCCGCCTTCGCTTCCAGCGACGTCGCCATCCCCTCGGCGCCGTTCGCGCTTGCCGACATCCGCCTGGACGCAGGCCCATTCGCCCGATCCCAGGCGCTCAACCTGCGCTACCTCGCCGCGCTCGACATCGACCGCTTGCTTGCGCCCTACCGCATCGAAGCCGGCCTGCCCTCGCCCGCGTTGAAGTACCCCAACTGGGAATCGATGGGCCTGGATGGGCATACCGCCGGCCACTACCTGTCCGCGCTGGCGCAGCAGGCCGCGCACGGCGACAACGCGATGCGCCAGCGACTCGATGGCATGGTCGACGCACTCGCCGAGTGCCAGCGCGCCAACGGCGACGGCTATCTGGGTGGCGTCCCCAACGGGCGCGTGCTGTGGGACCGCATCGCCTCGGGCGAGTTCCAGGCCGAAGCGTTCTCGCTCGACGGCGCGTGGGTGCCGTTCTACAACCTGCACAAGATGTACGCCGGCCTGCGCGATGCCTGGCTGATGGCCGGCAACGCGACGGCGCGGCAGCTGCTGGTGCGCTTTGCCGACTGGTGCGACGCGCTGGTCGCCGGGCTCGACGATGCGCAGCTGCAGCGCATCCTCGACACCGAACATGGCGGCATGAACGAGGTGCTGGCCGATGTGTACGCAATCACCGGCGAGCGCCGCTACCTGGCGCTGGCCCGCCGCTTCTGCCACCGCGCGATCCTCGATCCGCTGCTGCGCGGCGAGGACCGCCTGGACGGCCTGCACGCCAACACCCAGATCCCCAAGGTGATCGGCTTCGCCCGCATCGGCGAACTCGACGGCGACCCGGCTCTGATTGAGGCCGCGCGCGTTTTCTGGGAAATCGTGGCGCAACGACGCAGCATCGCCTTCGGCGGCAACAGCGTGCGCGAGCATTTCAATCCGGTCGACGACTTCTCGCCAATGCTGGGTTCTCGCGAAGGGCCGGAGACCTGCAACAGCTACAACATGCTGCGCCTGAGCGCGCTGCTGCATCGGCTGGAGCCGCAGCCGCGCTACATCGAGTTCTATGAGCGCGTGCTGTTCAACCACATCCTGTCCACCCAGCATCCCGGGCACGGTGGCCTGGTCTACTTCACGCCGATCCGGCCACGCCACTATCGCGTGTACTCGCAGCCCGAGCAGTGCTTCTGGTGCTGTGTCGGCACCGGCATGGAAAACCATGGCCGCCACGGTGCCTTCGCCTACACCCGCGGCGGCGACGCGCTGGCGGTGAACCTCTACATCGCATCGACGCTGCACTGGCGCGAACGCGGACTCACGGTGCGGCAGGAAACGTCCTTCCCCGACGATCCGCGTACCAGCCTGCATCTGCAGATGGAAAAACCCCAGGCATTCGCGCTGTCCCTGCGCCACCCGCAATGGCTGCAGGGCGACCTGGTGGTACAGGTGAACGGCAGGCGCTGGCCGCTGGCATCAACGCCAGGCAGCCAGGTCGCGATCGCGCGCACCTGGCGCGATGGCGATCGCGTCGACATCGCGCTGCCCATGTCCACGCGCATCGAAGGCCTGCCCGACGGATCGGACTGGGTGGCGGTGATGCATGGCCCGCTGATGCTGGCCGCGCGCACCGGCGACGAGGACATCGACGGCCTGATCGCAGACGACGGCCGCGGCAGCCATATCGCGCCCGGCCCTTACCTGCCGCTGGATGGCGCGCCGATGCTGGTGGGCGAGCGCGATACCCTGCCTGCGCACATCGTCCCGCTCGCAGGCGAACCACTACGCTTCGCCGCTGCCGCGCTGATCCAGCCCGCGGCATTCCGCCAGCTGACGCTCGAACCAGTCGCGCGCGTGCACGATGCGCGCTACATGGCGTACTGGCGCACGGCCTCGCCTGCGGATTATCCCGCAGTCGTCGCGTCGATCGAGGCCGCCGAGCGCGAACGCCAGGCGCTGGACGCGCGCACCCTCGACCAGGTGCAGCCTGGCGAGCAGCAGCCCGAGGTCGACCACCAGTACGAGGGGCGGGACTCCGCGACCGGCACGCTCCTGGGCCGCGCGTGGCGCGATGCGTCCGGCTGGTTCGGCTACCGGCTGCACGCACGTCGCGAAGTGGCGGTAGACACGCCGCTGCTGCTGCAGCTGACCGTGTTCGGCGGCGACTGGAACGTGGCGATGGAGGTCGAGGTGGATGGCCGGGCGTTGTCGACAATCACCACTGCGACACCCGCCGTCGACGACTTCGACACCCGCACGATCGCGCTTCCCGCCGACCTTGCGGCCAGGGCGCTGTCCGACGGGATCCGCGTGCGCTTCAACGCGCGCGAGGGACAGCGCACGCCACGGCTGTTCGGGCTGAGGCTGGTGGCGGGGGATGCGAGGCGGCTGTTTTGAGGGCGCGGCGACCGGGCGTGCGAGTCGCGGCTGAAGCCGCTCCTACAAAGGCCGCGACTCCTGTAGGAGCGGCTTCAGCCGCGACTCGCACGCCCGCACGCCAGCGCCTCCACCAGCAGCCCGCGCACCACCTCCTGCACCTGCGCCGCCAGCGCCCCGTCGTAGGCGTAGCTGTCCTCGTCCATGTAGACGCGCTGGCTGATCTCCAGCTGCACTGCCTGGATCCCGCGCGCGGGGTCCGCGTAGTGGCGCGTGATGTGGCCGCCGCGGAAGCGGCCGTTGTGCACCCAGTCGTAACGCGACTGCGCGGCCAGCACCGCTTCCAGCCGCTGCCGCAAAGCGGGCGTCGCGCTGGCGCCGTTGACAGTGCCGAGATTGAGGTCCGGCAGCCTGCCTTCGAACAGGAACGGCAACTCTCCGCGGATCGAATGACCCTCCCACAGCACGACGCGGCCGTGCCCGGCATGCAGCCGTTCGAGCTCGTCGCGCAGCGCCCCGTGGTAGGGACGCCAGTACGTATCGACCCGCGCGCGGACTTCGTCCTCGCCCGGCGCCATGCCATCGAGGTAGACCGGTTCGCCGGAGAAACGCACGGTCGGGCACAGGCCGGTGGTGTTCTGCCCCGGGTACAGCGACACATCGTCCTCGCCGCGATTGAGGTCGATGACGTAACGCGAATGCGTGGGCACCAGCACCGACGCGCCCAGCTGCTTCGCGAAGGCATAGAGCCGCGCGATGTGCCAATCGGTGTCGGGCACCTGCCGCGCCTGCGGCGTGAGCCTGGCGGCGATGTCGTCCGGCACGAAGGTACCGTCGTGCGGCAGGCTGACCAGCAGCGGCGCGGTGCCGCGGTGCAGGGTGAAGATCTCCATGCCGGGGATTGTACGGCCGCGGGCTGGGCGCAGGTGCGCACCGCGCCTGCGCTGCATCGACAGCAGCTGGAATCGCGACGCAATCGCGTCACCATCTCGTGCCGGCCTGACCTGACGCCTCTCCTGCATGCAAGGTTCCGGATTCAACCTGGACCGATCCAGACCACGCCATGAACACTTCTGCCACGGGGAACCTCCGATGAAACGCCTGCTTCTGCTCATCGCCTGCGCCATGCTGGCCGCGTGCGCCACGCCTTCCACCCCGCGTCCGGGCAGCAACCCCCTGTTCACGGATCGCCATACGGCCGATCCGGCGCCGCTGGTCGTCGGCGACACGCTCTACCTGTATGTGGGCCACGACATGGCCCGTGGCGACGAGATGTTCAACATCGTCGAGTGGCTGGCCTATTCGACCAGGGACATGAAGACCTGGACCGCGCATGGTCCGATCATGAAGCCCACCGATTTCAAGTGGGCGAGCAGGGATGCCTGGGCCTCGCAGGTCATCGAGAAGGACGGGACGTTCTATTTCTACACCACGGTCGAACACGACCAGACCCGCCCGGGCAAGGCGATCGGCGTCGCGGTGTCGGACAGTCCGACCGGGCCGTTTGTCGACGCGCGTGGTTCGGCCCTGGTCAGCAACGACATGACGCCGCAGGGCCCGCATACCTGGGACGACATCGACCCGACCGTGTTCATCGACGACGACGCAACGGCCTGGCTGATGTGGGGCAACGCCAACTTCTACTACGCCAGGCTCAAGCCCAACATGATCGAACTCGACGGTCCGATCCTCCAGGCCGAGCTGCCCAAGTACGAGGAAGGCCCCTGGGTGCACAAGCGTGGCGAGCTGTACTACCTGACCTACGCGTCCAGGGACAAGTCCGTATCGGAGGACGAGCTGATCTCGTATGCGACCGCGCCGGCCATCACCGGCCCCTGGAACTATCGCGGCGAGATCAGCGGCCCGGCGGAGAACAGCTTCACCATCCATCCCGGGATCGTGGAGTTCAAGGGCAACTGGTATTTCTTCTACCACAACGGGGTGTTGACGGTCGGCGACCAGGGGGGCGCATTGGGTCGTCGCGCGGTGGCGGTGGAGCACATGTACTACAACGACGACGGCACGATCGTACCGATCACCCATACGGCCGCAGGCGTTTCGATTCCACGGGAAAACTAGGTTCTTTTCCCTACAGAGGGGGAGCTGATTGGAGAAAAGCCAAAAGTAGTATGTGTCCGATGCAGCGCTCAGCGCATCAACACCACTTCCTCGGCGCTGGTCGGATGGATCGCGATGGTGTCGTGCAGGTCGGCCAGGGTCAGGCCCTTCTTCATCGCCACCGCAAAACCCTGCAGGATCTCGTCGGCGCCCTCGCCCAGCAGGTGGATACCGACCACGCGGCGCTCCTCGCCCACGCACACCAGCTTGAACAGGCTGTGCTGCGGGCGATCGACCAGGGCCTGGCGCATCGGACGGAAGACGCTGCGATACACCTGCACCGCGTCGCCGTACTGCTCGCGCGCCTGCGCCTCGGTCAGGCCGACCGCGGCCAGCGGCGGATGCGAGAACACCACGGTGGGGATACCGTCGTAGTCCAGGCGCGCGTCGGGATTGCCGCCGAACACGCGATCCATGGTGCGACGTGCGGCCGCGATCGCGACCGGCGTGAACGTCGCGCGGCCAGTGACGTCGCCGACCGCCGCGATGTGGGCGACGCTGCTGCGCTGGCCGGCGTCCACGACGATGTTGCCGTGCGCATCCAGCTCGACGCCCGCCGCTTCCAGGCCGATACCGTCTGTGTTGGCGCTGCGCCCGGTGGCGAGGATCACGTGCGCGTAATCGCCGGAGACCCCGCCGTCCGCATCGCGCAGCCGCAGCGCGTCGGGCGCGCCTTCGATCGCCGCCAGGCTGTAACCGAAGCGCAGGCCAATGCCCTGCTGGCGATAGTTTTCCTGCAGCCGCTCGGCCAGCTCCGTATCCGAATGGCCGAGCAGGCGCTGGCTGCGCGCGTAGATGTCGACCCGGCAGCCAAGTGCCTGGAGGACGCCCGCCAGTTCCACCGAGATGTAGCCGCCGCCCACCAGGGCCACGCGACCGGGCGGCTGGTGGATGGCGAAGAAGTCATCCGACACGCCGGCCAGCTGCACGCCGGGAATATCCGGCCTGCGCGGTCGCGAGCCAGTGGCAATCAGCAATTGTGCTGCCCGCAGCTGCGTGCCGTTCTCACACTCGACCGTGTGCGCGTCGTGCAGACGGCCCCGCGATGGCAGCAGCACGATGCCGGCGTCGTCCAGGCGCCGCCGGTAGCTGGCATGGATGCCGTGGATGTAACGCTGGCGGCTGGCGATCAGTGCAGGCCAGTCGAGGTCCGGCGACGCCGGCACATCGAAGCCGAGCTGCGAGGCCAGGGCGATGCCGCCGGCCAGTTCCGCCGCCAGCCACATCGCCTTCTTCGGCACGCAGCCGACGTTGACGCAGGTGCCCCCAAGTTCGCCCGGCTCGAGCAGGGCCACGCGCGCACCGTGCTCCGCCGCGCGGAAGGCGCCGGCCAATCCGCCGCTGCCGCCACCCAGTACGACGAGGTCGAAATCCAGGACGGGCTGGCTCATGCGAAACGCTCCGGCGAATACGGCGTGGGATCGATGTGCGGCGATTGCCCGGTGACCAGTTCGGCCAGCAGGCGTCCTGTCGCAGGACTCATGCTCACGCCCAGCATGCCGTGACCGGTGGCCAGCCACAGGTGCGCATGCCCCGGCGCGCGGCCAATGATGGGCAGGTCGTCCCAGGACAGCGGACGCCAGCCGTACCACTCCTCGCGCTTCTCCGGCCCGACCGGCTGGCGCAGGTACTCGGCCGCGCCGCGCTCGAGCGCGTCGAGCCGGCGCCGGTTGAGCGTCGTGTCGTGGCCGGAGAACTCCATCGTGCTGCCCAGGCGGAAGCCGTCGTCCCACACGGTCACGCAGACCCTGCGCTCGAACAGCGTCATCGGCCGGCGCGGCGCCAGCGACGGCCGCGAATACGTGATCGAGTAACCCTTGCCCGGCTGCATCGCACCACGCAGCCAGCGCAGCTGCAGCGAGCGTGCCAGCAGCGGCGACCAGGCGCCCGTGGCCAGCACCACCTCGCGCGCGTAGCGCTCGCCCAGGGAGGTGCGTACGCGCATGCCGTCGCCCTGCGCTTCGGCCTGCGTGGCCTCGCAGACGGTTTCGATGATGCCGCCCGCGGCGACCACCGCGCGCGCGAGCCCGGCCACGTAGCGGTCGGGGCGCAGCTGCGCATCGCCCGGATAGTGCACGGCACCGACCACGCCCTCGCGCAGTGCCGGCTCCTGCGCAAGATAGTCCTTGCCACCGATGACGCGGGACTCGATGCCCAGCTCGGCCAGCGCGGGCAGATGGCGCACATAGGCCTCCAGCTGCACCTCGTCGCGGAACACGCAGTCCGCTCCGGGTTCGGCGAACTCGCAGTCGATGCCGTGTCCGTCGAGCCACTGCGCAAACGCCTCGCGGGAAGCATTGAGGAGGACCGCGCGCGGCAACGCGGATGCATTCCAGTCGCGCAGGTTGCAGCGCCCGGCGAAGCGCAGCATCCACTGCCACAGCGCGGGATCGAAACGCGGGCGCACATAGAACGGCGCGTCGGGGGTAAGCATCCAGCGCAGGGCCTTGGCCATCATGCCCGGCGCATGCAGCGGCCCGGCGTGGCTGGGCGTGAGCGTGCCGCAGTTGCCGTGCGAACTGCCGCCACCGACGCGCCCGGCATCGATCACGCGCACGCTGCGTCCGCGCTCGAGCAGGCACAGCGCGCTGGCCAGCCCGGCAACACCGGCACCGATGACGAGGATGTCGCTGCGCTCTTCCATTCGCGCAGTGTAACGGCGCGTCCGGGCCGCTCCCCGGTTCAGCCCGCGCGCATGACCGGCCGCGCGCCGTAGGTCAGCCAGCGCCACAGCCATTCCACCGGCCCGAAGCGGTAGCGCGCCAGCCACCAGTGGCTCGCCACGACCTGCAGCGCGAAGACCACCAGCACCAGCACGACCTGCCCTGCGCGTCCCACCTGCCCCCACAGCCCGAACCCATAGCCGTAGAACAGCGTCGAAGCGACCAGCGACTGCAGCAGGTAGTGCGTCAGCGCCATGCGCCCGGGCGGCGCCAGCCAGCCGAGCACCCGCGAGATGCCCGGCACGCCCAGACCCAACACCAGCAGCGACAGGTAGCCCAGCGCCAGCGGCAGGTTGCCGAGCATCATCAACCCCGAGGCCAGCAGCATCGGCCCCATCTCGCGCATGCCGTCGAAACTGGTGCCGACCGACGTGGCGAGCGCCACGAACAGCGCGCCCAGCGGGATCGTCCACAGCGCCAGCCGCGCAAACCATCCCCGCTGCGACGCCACATCGTGCATGCGCCCCGAGCGCACCAGCCAGGCGCCGAGCATGAACACGCCCAGCGCCATCGGGACCACCAGCAGTGCGCCCTGCACCGAGAGCGCCAGGAAGTCGCGCGCACGCTGCACCACCACGTCGACGTAGTGCCCTTGCGCATAGACATGCGTGGCCGCGGCCGCGGCCGACTCCAGCTCGTCGGCCATGGTCTCGAGCTCGCCGATCTCGCCCGCCGGTACCAGCGACATCAGCCCGCCGCCCAGCGTGATCATCAACGCCAGCGTCGCGTACAGGCCGATCCCCAGCCACAGCCGGGCGCGGTTGGAGATTTCGCCGAACGCGAGCAGCAACAGGCCGGTCACAGCGTAGGCATGGAGGATGTCGCCCGGCCACAGCAGCACCGCGTGCAGCACGCCGAAGGCCAGCAGCACCAGGCAGCGGCGCAGGTAGCGGCCGCGAAACTGCAGCCCGTGCCCACCGCGGCTGGACATCACCGCAAACCCCATGCCGAACAGCAGCGAGAACAGCACCCAGAACTTGCCGGCGACGAACACATGCACCGCCCAGGCGGCGGTGAGGTCGAGCCCGATGGCGGTCGGATCGATGCCGCTCCCCATCTCCTGCAGCGGCCGGCTGAACCACTCGATGTTCATCAGGAAGATGCCCAGCAGCGCGAAGCCGCGGATCACGTCCAGTGCCTGGATGCGCTGCGCGGCTTCGATGGGCGCGAATGCTGGCGGCGCGGCCGCGTGGCGGTCGTCCTTGTCTGTCACGTCGTATCCCCGATAGCCCGCACGACAGGATGGCGGGGCCGGAGGGCGATTGCCAGCCGTGCGTGGTGCGCAGGCAGCGCAGGCGGGGCGTGGGAGAGGAGCGCAGCCTGCAGAAGCGGCTTCAGGGCGCGGTCGATCTCCGGCACTTCCGATGCGGCGCTTGCGGGTCAAGCCGCGTCTGTCGCGGGGTTGCAGGCCTGATCCCAGCCGCAATCACGGCTGACGGCCGGCGGGACAGATCCGCCCATTGCGCGGATCCTCCGGCGCTCCCGACTTCGATCGTCACGAGCGGCCACCGTGCCGGCGCTCGCTGCAGGCGCGTCCCGTCCATGCGGGATACGCGCCTGCGGCCGTCGCGATCAGTGCTGGTGGCCGCCGTCGCCGTGCACGTGGCCGTGCTCGATCTCGACCTGTTCGGCCTCGCGCACTTCCACGATCTCGATGTCGAAGTGCAGGTCCTTGCCGGCCATGGGATGGTTGAGGTCGACGTCGACCACGCTCATGCCCACCTTCTCCACGGTCACCGCGCGCGGGCCGAAGTTGGTGTTGAGCACCACCTGCTGCCCCGGCGCCAGCTTCTGCGCGCCGAAGTGCTTCTTGGGCACGCGCTGGGTCAGGCCGTCGCGGCGCTCGCCGTAGGCCTCGGCCGCGGGCACGTCCACGCCGAAGCTGTCGCCCGCCTCGTGGCCTTCCAGCGCCTTGTCCAGGCCCGGGATGATGTTGCCGTGGCCGGCCAGGATCGCCAGCGGCTCGCCGCGATCCTTGGACGATTCCAGCGCCGGCTGGCCAGCCTCGGAGACGGTGTAGTGGAAACGGACGACGCGGTCTTTTTCGATCTTCATGGCGGCTCGCTGGGGGCGCGGCGCGGGCCGCGGCTTGTCTGGACGGAACGGCCCGGGCACGATGCCGCGCATGACACCGCCACGCGAACGCATCCTGCCGTCGGGCGACGGAGCCGGACATTATCCGGGCTCCGGCGCGGCAACGCCAATCCTCGCGCCCGTGCGCGCGCTCGCGCTGTGTGCCGTGCTGGCGCTGCTGGCCGGCTGCGGCCGCGACGACGTGCGCCCCACGCCCCGCCCCACGGCCACCGCGCCCACGCGTGCGTGGCCGGTGGTCGCACCGCAGGACCCTGCCGCCGCCAATGCCGTGCTGATGCGGGCCATCAGCCTGGTCGGCACCCCTTACCGCTATGGCGGCAACACGCCCGACAGCGGCTTCGACTGCAGTGGCCTGGTCAACTACGTGTTCCGCGACATGCTGGACCTGCGCCTGCCGCGGACCTCGCGCGACCTGGCCGGGTTCCAGGGACCGAAGATCGAGCCCCAGCGCCTCGCGGCCGCCGACCTGGTGTTCTTCGGAAACGGGACGCAGGTCACACACGTCGGCATCTACGTCGGCGAAGGACGATTTGTCCACGCGCCCAGTACGGGCGGCACCGTGCGCTTGGACCACCTGGACGGAAGCTACTGGCAGCGCCACTACAGCGGCGCCAAGCGCGTGCTGCAGTGAACAGGTCGTTTCGATTTGTGAGCAGAATCACGCACTTGGACAGGTTTGTATAACCGGGTTTTAACATCACGCCGCTTTCACTCCGGCACACTCCGCCGCTGATCCGCTCCAGTGAAGCCCGCGTGACGACAGCCAGCAGCCCGTCCGGCCGAACCCGACACCGCTCCAACCCGGCCAGACACGGCAAGTTCGTCGCCCTCTGCGGCTGCCTGCTCAGCCTCGCCGCGCTGCCCGCCTTCGCAGGTCCCGGCCTCGCCGGCGACTCGGCCGATACCCTCGCCGCGCCGTCCGCGTCGGTCACCCGCACCCTGGTCTCCAATCCGCTGCGCACGCCCAGCCAGGACGTGCTGTTCGCCAGCGACGTCAACGCCCTGATCGCCCAGGCGGCCGCCATCGAGGCGGAACAGGCTTCGCCCAAGCAGGAGGAGGGCCGCGTCCAGACCCTGCTCAAGCGCGGTCTCGCGCTGCTCGGCACGCCCTACCGCTGGGGCGGCAACTCGCCCGAAGGCGGTTTCGACTGCAGCGGCCTGGTCGGCTACGTCTTCCGCACCGCGCTGGGTGTCGAGCTGCCGCGCGTCTCGCGCGACATGGCCCGCGACGGCGAGAAAGTCGAACGCACCGCGCTGGTCCCCGGCGACCTGGTGTTCTTCGGCCGCCGCGGCAAGCGCGTCGACCACGTCGGCATCTACATCGGCGAAGGTCGTTTCCTCCACGCCCCGCGCACCGGCCGCGACGTGACCGTCTCGCAGCTCGACACCGGCTACTGGAGCGGCAGGTTCCTGCAGGCCCGCCGCGTCGCGGGGCTGGGCACGGAAAGCTGAGGGTTCGACCCCACCGCCGTTGAAGAGGCCGCCGCAGGGCGGCCTTTTTGTTGGTTCTTCTCCCAATCGAGGGGAGTCGACGGGACTCCCGAAGACTTCGTCAGCCTGCGGAGGCATCGCGGCCGCGGATCGCTTCCCCTCGTCAGCGTGGCGCCCAGCACGAAACCAGTACCGCAGCTTTCTTGCTTGGGAGGCCGATCCATTTTTGCTTCGTGCCCTAGGCCGGGGCGGCGGCCCCGCGCGCGGACTCGCAGTAGGCGGCACAATGTCGCGATGCCCAATCCCCCCGTTTCCGCACTGACGATCGCCGGCTCCGATTCCGGTGGCGGCGCCGGCATCCAGGCCGACCTCAAGGCGTTTGCCGCGCACGGCGTGCACGGCCTGTCCGCGATCTCCGCGCTCACTGCACAGCACACACGCGGCGTGACCGCGGTGCACGTGCCGCCGGTGGCGTTCCTGCGCGCACAGATCGACGCCTGCTTCGACGACTTCGACATCGGCGCGGTCAAGCTCGGCATGCTGGCCACGGCCGAGGTGATCCACGCCGTCGCCGACGCGCTGGAGGCGCACGCGCCGCGTCGGCTGGTGGTCGACCCGGTGATGGTCGCGACCTCCGGCGCCCGCCTGCTGGCCGAGGATGCGCTGGAGGCGATGTGCACGCGGCTGCTGCCGCACGCCGACCTGCTGACGCCGAATATCCCCGAAGCCGAACTGCTGGCCGGCATGAAGATCGCCAACGCCGCCGATGCCGGGCAGGCGCTGGAACGGCTGCTGGCGATGGGCGCCAAAGCGGTGCTGCTCAAGGGTGCGCACCTCGATGAGGGCGCGCAGGTGATCGACCGCTACCGCGACGGCGCTACCGCCAACGTCTTCATGCACCCGCGCCTGCCCATCGAGGGCCACGGCACCGGATGCACCCTCGCCTCGGCGGCTGCCGCGCAGCTGTGCCTGGGGCTGCCGGTCGCGCAGGCGACCGCCGCCGCAGTGGCCTACGTGGGCCGCGCCCTGCGCCAGGGTTATCGCCCGGGGCGCGGCGAGGTCCGCGTGCTCGATCACCTGGGCGCGGTGGACCCGGACGCATGAGCCAGGGCCGCGACACCGGACTCGATGTCGCGGCCGCCGACGGCCATGGCTGGCGCGTCATCGCCCGCATCCCCGCCCGGCCACGGCGCAGCCTGCTGTGGCTGCCCGCGCTGGGCGTGGCTGCCCGCCACTACCTCCCGTTCGCCGACGCCCTCGCCAGCCGCGGCGTGGCCGTCTTCCTGCACGAGTGGCGCGGCCACGGCAGCAGCAGCCTGCGTGCAGGCCGCGGCGTCGACTGGGGCTATCGCGAACTGCTGCTGCACGACATCCCCGCCAGCCAGGCGGCCGTCGCACTGGCGCTGCCCGATGGCCCGCCCCGCAGCATCGGCGGCCACAGCCTGGGCGGGCAGCTGGCCTGCTGCCGGCTGGCGCTCGCGCCGGAATCGGCCGACGCACTCTGGCTCATTGCCAGCGGCGCGCCCTACTGGCGCGCATTCCCCATGCCACATCGCGCCTGGCTACCGCTGGCCTACCGGTTCCTGCCCTGGCTGGCGACGGCCAACGGTGCCCTGCCCGGCCGCCGCATCGGCTTTGGCGGCAACGAGGCCGCGGGCGTGATCGGCGACTGGGCGCGTACCGCGATCAGCGGTCGCTATGCCGCTGCGGGGCTGCCCGAGGACCTGGAGGCCGCGATGGCCGGCATCACGCGCCCGGTCCACGCGCTGTTGCTGGGCAGCGACTGGCTGGCCCCACGCGCCTCGCTGGACTTCCTGCTCGGCAAGATGCCGCTGGCGCCCGCGCAGGTGGACTGCCTGGATGCGCGCGCCGCCGGCACCCGCCCCGACCACTACGCCTGGATGAAGCAGCCCGACGGCGTGGCCGACCGGCTCTGCGCTCAGCTGCCGTAGCCGTCCGGATTCATCGACTGCCAGCGCCAGGCATCGCGACACATCGCATCCACGTCCAGCGCGGCGCGCCAGCCCAGCAGCGCCTGCGCGCGCGCTGGATCGGCATAGACCTCGGCCACGTCACCGGCGCGTCGGCCGACGATCGCGTAAGGCACTTCGCGCCCGGACGCGCGCTCGAAGGCCTGCACCAGCTGCAGCACGCTCACGCCGCCGCCGGTGCCCAGGTTGACGGTGAAGCCCCTGTCCGTGCGCGCCAGCGTGTCCAGCGCGTCGGCATGGGCACACGCCAGGTCGACCACGTGGATGTAGTCGCGCACGCCGCTGCCGTCGACCGTCGGCCAGTCGCCGCCGTACACGCTTAGCCGCTCGCGCCGGCCCACGGCCACCTGGCAGATGTAGGGCATCAGGTTGCTCGGGACGCCGGACGGATCCTCGCCGATCAGTCCCGACGGATGCGCCCCGACCGGATTGAAGTAGCGCAGCACGCCCGCCTGGAAACCCGGGTCGGCCACGCACAGGTCCTCGATCAGCTGTTCCATCACCAGCTTGGTGCGGCCGTAGGGATTGGTGACCCGCAGCGGCGCGTCCTCGGCCACCGGTACCCGCTCCGGATCACCATAGACCGTGGCCGACGAACTGAACACCAGCCGCCGCACCCCCGCCTGCCGCATCGCCTGCAGCAGGTTGAGCGTGCCGGTGATGTTGTTGTCGAAATAATCCAGCGGCCGCTCGCACGACTCGCCCACCGCCTTGAGCGCGGCGAAGTGCACCACCGCATCGAAGCCGCCGGAGGCCAGCAGTGCGACGGTGGCATCGCGATCGCGCAAGTCGACGCGGCGGAAGTCCAGCGCCTTGCCGGTGATCTGCTGCAGACGTTCCAGCACGCGCGCCGAGCTGTTGCACAGGTTGTCGGCGATCACCAGATCGTGCCCGCGCGCAGCGAGCTCCACGCAGGTGTGGCTGCCGATGTAGCCGGTACCGCCGAAGACGAGGATGCGCATGGCGTGGCGTGGTCCGCTGGAAGGCTGCGCCGATTATCCGACACCGCGGCGCCATGCGCGCATTGGCCGCACGGCGGCGCAAACTGCGTTGTGCCATCTCGCATCCTGAGCGTGCGCCGGCCAGCCCCGGGACCGCAGCTAGAATGCGACCTCACTCCACAGACGGCCCGACGGATGACCGCTTCCCTGCCCGCACGCAACGACATCCGCATCGCCGTCATCGGGCTCGGCTACGTGGGGCTGCCACTGGCGGCCGCCTTCGGCCGCCAGTACCCGACGGTCGGCTTCGACATCGATGCGACGCGCGTGGAGCAGCTGCGCCGCCACCACGACCAGACCCTGGAGATGTCGGAGGAGGAACTGCGCGCCTCGACCGGCCTGACCTGCACCGCCGATGCCGACGCGCTGCGCGGCTGCAACGTGTTCATCGTCACCGTGCCCACGCCGATCGACGAGTACAAGCGCCCGGACCTGCGGCCGCTGGAGTCGGCCAGCCGCACGGTCGGCAAGGCCATCGCCCGCGGCGGCGTGGCGATCTTCGAATCGACGGTGTACCCCGGCGCCACCGAGGAAGTGTGCGTGCCGATCATCGAGCGCGAGTCGGGCCTGCGTTACAACCAGGATTTCCACGCCGGCTACAGCCCGGAGCGCATCAACCCGGGCGACAAGGAGCACCGGCTGGAGACCATCCTCAAGGTGACGTCCGGGTCGACCCCGGAAGCGGCGGACTTCGTGGATGCCCTGTACGCGAGCGTGGTCACCGCCGGCACCCACAAGACCTCGAGCATTCGCGTGGCCGAAGCGGCGAAGGTGATCGAGAACACCCAGCGCGACGTCAACATCGCCCTGATCAACGAGCTGGCGCTGATCTTCGGCCGGCTCGGCATCGACACGCACGAGGTGCTCGAAGCCGCCGGCACCAAGTGGAACTTCCTGCCGTTCCGTCCCGGCCTGGTCGGCGGCCACTGCATCGGCGTGGACCCGTACTACCTCACGCACAAGGCGCAGCAGATCGGCTACCACCCCGAGGTGATCCTCGCCGGGCGCCGGATCAACGACAGCATGGGTGCCCACGTCGCCCAGCGCGTGGTCAAGCTGATGCAGCAGCGCGGGCTGCGCACCAGCGGGGCGAAGGTGCTGATGCTGGGCCTGGCGTTCAAGGAAAACTGCCCCGACCTGCGCAATACCCGGGTCACCGACATCATCGACGAGCTGCGTACCTACAGTATCGATGTCGACGTGCACGACCCGTGGGTCTCGCCCGCGCAGGCCAGCCACGAGTACGGCATCGCGCCGGTGGCCGAGCCGCGGCCCGGGCACTACGATGCGGTGATCCTGGCGGTCGCGCACCGCGAATTCGTCGCACTGGGCGCCGACGGCGTGCGCGCCTTCGGCAAACCCGATGCGGTCCTGTTCGACGTCAAGCGCGCGCTGCCGCGCGATCGCGTCGACGGCTGCCTCTGAAACCAACGGAAAGAATCAAGAATGCGCGTACTCGTCACCGGCGCCGCCGGCTTCATCGGTTCCCACCTGAGCCATCGCCTGGTCGAGCGCGGGGATGAGGTCCTCGGCTACGACAACCTCAACAACTACTACGACCCGACGCTGAAGCAGGCGCGCCTGGACCGGCTGTTGCCCACGCCCGGCTTCTCGTTCGTGCAGGGCTCGCTGGAAGACCGCGGCACGCTCGAGCGCGCGTTCGCCAACTTCCGCCCGCAGCGCGTGGTCAACCTCGCCGCGCAGGCGGGCGTGCGCTATTCGCTCGAGAACCCGCACGCCTACATCGACAGCAACATCGTCGGCTTCACCAACGTCCTGGAAGCCTGCCGCCACGGTGGCGCGGAGCACCTGGTCTACGCCTCGTCCAGCTCGGTCTACGGCGCCAACCGCAAGCTGCCGTTCGCGGTCGAGGACAGCGTCGACCATCCGGTGAGCCTGTACGCGGCGACCAAGAAGGCCAACGAGCTGATGGCGCATACCTACAGCCATCTGTTCGGCCTGCCGACTACCGGACTGCGCTTTTTCACCGTGTATGGCCCCTGGGGCCGCCCGGACATGGCGCTGTTCCTGTTCACCAGGAACATCCTTGAAGGCCGGCCGATCGACGTGTTCAACCACGGCCACCACACGCGCGATTTCACCTATGTCGATGACATCGTCGAGGGCGTGATCCGCACCCTGGATCGCGTCCCGGGCCCCGACCCCACCTACGATCCGCTGCTGCCCAACCCGGGCTCGTCGAGCGCGCCCTATCGCGTCTACAACATCGGCAACCACCAGCCGGTGCAGCTGCTGCGCTACATCGAGGTGCTCGAGGAATGCCTGGGGCGCAAGGCCGAGAAGAACCTGCTGCCGATGCAGCCGGGCGACGTGCCGGACACCGAGGCCGATGTCGAAGCGCTGCGCCGCGATACCGGTTACCAGCCGTCCACGACGATCGAGACCGGCGTGCGCAACTTCGTGGCCTGGTACCGGGACTATCACGGCGCCTGAGCCCGCCGGGAGCTCGCGAGGCCTGGCGCTGTCCTTGCTTGGCGCCCTTCTCCGTTAATCCCCGTATCGAAACACTCACGGGGACTTACCGATGCACATCCTCCGCCTGGTCGCGGCCGCCATGCTCATCCCGGCGCTCGTCGCCTGCGCCACGGCCGGGACCTCGTCGTCCGCGCCGCCACCTGCCGCACAGACGCTTGTCGGCGATTACCTGATCGGCGTCGACGATGAAGTCCAGGTCGCGGTCTGGCGCAACCCGGAGCTCGGCATCACCGTGCCGGTCCGTCCCGACGGCAAGATCTCGGTGCCCCTGGTGGGCGACATCATCGCCGGTGGCCGCAGCCCCGAGCAGGTGGCCAAGGATATCCAGGACAAGCTGGGCGACTACGTCCGCGACCCGCAGGTCGCCGTGATCCTCACCCAGCTGCGCAGCCATGAGTACCTGTCGCGCGTGCGCGTCACCGGTGCGGTGCGCCAGCCGGTGTCGATCCCGTACCGCCAGGGCATGACCGTGCTCGACGCGGTGCTCGCCGCGGGCGGCCTCACCGAGTTCGCGGCTCCCGACCGTGCGGACCTGTTCCGCCGCACCGAGGACGAGACCACCAGGACCTATGCGGTGCGCCTGGATCGCATCCTCAACCGCGGCGAGCTGCAGACCAACTACCAGGTGGCGCCGGGCGACGTGATCACCATTCCTGAGCGCACGTTCTGATGTCGACTCCACAGCTTCCAGCGATGCGCCCGTCGACGCCGGGCCGCAAGGTCGACGATCTCCAGCCCGACGAACTGCTGGTCATCCTGTACAAGGAAGCGCGCAAGCGCGTGGCCACGATCGCCGCGATCTTCGCGGTGATCATGCTGCTGACCCTGGTGGTGGGCCTGTTCGTCATCCCACGCAACTTCGTCGCCTCGACGACCATCCTCGCCCAGGACAGCGACATCATCCAGCCGCTGCTGGAGGGCCGCGCCGTGCCGACCGGGGTGTCGGACCGCGCCGGCCACGCGCGCCAGATCCTGTACGGGCGCAAGGTGCTCGAGCAGGTCCTGGAGATCGGTGGCTGGGCCGCGTCCGACCCGAGCGCCATCGCGCGCGACCGGATCATGGAGGATATCCGCAACAACACCACGATCAGCAGCCCGCGCCCGGACCTGGTGCAGATCGACTACCGCGATACCGATCCCGAGCGCGCGTACCGCGTGGCCGATGCCTTCGGCGCGCTGTTCATCCAGGAGACGCTGGCCGCCAAGGAACGCGAAAGCCGCGAGGCCTACGAGTTCATCGACAAGCAGGTGAGCGGCTACCACGCCAAGCTGCTGGACGCCGAAGGCAACCTCCAGGACTACCGCTCGCGCAACGCCGACGCGCAGCCGGGCAGTGCGACCGACGTCAATGCGCGGATCACCTCGCTGCGCAGCCAGGTCGAGCAGGCGCGGATGACGCTGATGGAGCAGGAATCGCGCGAGTCGGCGATTGCTGCGCAGCTGTCGGGCGAATCCGCGGTCACCGCCACCAACACCCGCGAGAACCTCTACAACACCCAGCTGCTCGAGCATCGCGCCGAGCTGGACCGGCTGATGCTCACCTTCACCGAACGCCATCCGGACGTGGTGCGCGTACGCCACCAGATGGAGGATATCCAGCGCGCGCTGGCCGCCGAGCAGCAGCGCCGCAGCCAGCCGGGCCAAGGCGCGCTCTCTTCCGAGGACGTGCAGCTCAACCCGCTCTACAACGAACTGCGCAGCCAGCAGGCGCAGGCACGCCGGGAAGCCGCCGCAACGCGTTCGCGCATGGGCATCGCGCAGTCCCTGCTCGGCGAGGAGATGGACCGCAGCCGCCGCATCGCCGCGTCGGAAAGCGCGCTGTCCGAGCTGACCCGCGACTACGAGGTCAACCGCGAGATCTACCAGGACCTGCTGCGTCGGCGCGAGAACGCGCGCGTGTCGATGGGGCTGGACCAGGAGAACCGCGGCCTGACCCTGCGCGTCCAGGACCCGGCGACCGTACCGCTGCGTCCAAGCGGCCTGCGCTTCATGCACATCGGCGCGGCCGGGTTCGTGTTCGCCGTCGGCCTGCCGCTGGCGCTGCTGTTCCTGCTGGCCCGGTTCGATCCGCGGGTGCGCTCGGCGCGCCAGATCCAGCTCAAGACCGGTTTCCCGCTGCTGACCACCATCCCCGCCTATCCCACGCCGCGCGAACGGCGCCGCCAGTCGCTGAAGCTCGTCATGAGCATCGCCACGGTCGCCGGCGTGTTCGTGATCTACGGCCTGGTGTTCGCCTTCAAGCTCGCCAGCGCGTGACCTTCCATGCAATCGCAACGCCAGGAATTGCCGATGAATGACCCCGCGAACGAGATCCGCAACATTTCGAGTGCGCCCAAGTCCCGTTCGATCGCCCGCGCCGGCGAATCCCAGGCGCTCAGCACGCAGGGCCTCGAGGAGCGCAGGCTGATCCACCGCAACGATTCGGCCCGCGTCCAGGCCGACGCCTTCCGCGACCTGCGCACGCGCCTGCTCGCGCTTGGCGGCGACACCAACTTCGTGACCCTTGTCGCGCCAGTCGTGGCCGGCTGCGGGGGCAGCTTCGTGGCACGCAACCTCGCTGCAGCGTTCGCGTTCGACGAAACCAAGGTCGCGACCCTGGTCGACTGCGACGCGCTGCACCCGGCGCAGCACTCGGCGCTGGGCATCGATGCGCCGGAAGGCGGGCTGATGGACTACATCGAAGGCGGCGTCGCCGAACTGCAGGACGTGCACTACGGCACCGGCCTGCCGCGCCTGTACCTGCTGCCGTCGGGCAGCGTGCGCGAGATCACCGGCGAATCGTTCTCGTCGCTGCGCATGCGCACGCTGATCGATTCGCTGCGCAGCAGCCATTCCAACCGCTACATCGTGCTCGACAGCCCGCCCGTGCTGCGCTCGCCGGATGCTCGCATCCTGTCCGACCTCGCCGACCTGGTGGTGCTGGTGGCCGGCTACGGCCGCGTCACCACCGACCAGATCGAAAAGGCCGCGTCCAACTTCGCCCCCGGCAAGGTTGCCGGCGTGGTCTTCAACGACATCCATTGAACCGACGGGGACACACCATGCAGGGGACCCGCATCCGGGCCACGCTGATTGCGGTGGCGATCGCCGCGACGCTGCCCGGCGTCGCGCACGCGGTACGCGTGGACTACACCATCGATGCCGGCTACGAGCACGACGACAACGTCACGCTCAGCGAGGTCGACCCGATCGAGCAGAACATCGCGCGCCTGGGCCTGGGCTTCGCCGTGGAGCAGGCATCGTCGGTGATCAGCGCCAGCGTCATCGGCCGCCTCGACCACCGGCGCTACGAAGATGTCTTCGACGACATGACCGATCGCATGCTGCAGGGGCGGCTGGACTGGGAAGTCATGCCCGACCGCCTCGCGTTCGTGGTCGAGGACAGCTACGGCGTGCAGACCATCAACCGCTTCAGCCCGGACTCGCCCGACAACCGCCAGCAGGTCAACGTGCTGTCGCTGGGGCCGACCTTCATGTTCCGTCCGGGCAACCTGCGCGGGTTGGCCGAGCTGCGCTACATCAACAGCGACGCGGAGATCACCGAAGACTTCAACTCCGACCGCATCCTCGGCGCGCTGCGGCTGATCCGCGATATCGACGCCACCAGTTCGCTGTCCTGGAACGCGCAGGTCCAGCACATCGATTTCGACAACGACCTGGTCGCCCGCGACCACGATCGCATCGAGATGTTCGCCACCTATGCACGCAACTACCGCCGCTTCGACCTGCTGGTCGACGCCGGCTACGCGCACCTGGACTACGACGATGGACAAAGCCAGGGGCGCCCGCTGGTGCGCGCGGAGCTCGGCTGGAACCCCAGCACCCGGAGCCGGTTCTCGATCAACCTCGCCGACCAGTTCTCCGATGCGGCGACCAGCACCCTGGACGCGATCGACACCAGCGGCGGCGTCCCGACGTCGGTCATCACCGGCAACACCACCGTCACCGCGTCGGCATTCGAGCAGCGCAGCGTGATGGCCCAGTACGAGTTCCAGGGCACGCGCGCCGCGGTCTCGCTGCACGGGCAGCTGCTGAAGCTGGACTACCTGGATGCCGACGATTCCAACGAGGAGATCCGCAGCGTCGGCGCCTCGCTGCGCTATCGGCTGCGCCCGACGCTGACCGTCGGCGCCTCGGCAAGCGTCGACCGCAACGAGTACGCGACGCCTGCCGACCGCAGGGAAACCAATCGGCTCTACACCGCCTCGCTGGACAAGCAGTGGTCGCGGCACTGGAGTTCGTCGCTGAGCTACACCCGCTACGAGCGCTCGAGTTCCCTGCTGACGGGCGAGTTCGAACAGAACGTGGTCTACCTCAACCTGTCCTACCGCAACCGCTGATGACGGCACCTGCAGGCCAGCGCCAATCCTTCCGGCAGTGGCTCGCCGGCTCGCCGCATCCGGTCGCCGCTGGCGCACGCGCCACGCGCGGCATGCTGCGCAACTTCACCCTGCCGGCACCGCGGCTGCTGGTGCTGCCCTACCTGTGGCTGTTCCTGGCGCTGCGTTCGGTGGTGTTCGCCGTGCGCCGGCTGCTGGTTGCCGAACCGCTGTTCAAGGCCTACTGCAGCCGCGTCGGGCGTGGCGTCACCACCGGCATCTACGTGCCCTGGATCCAGGGGAAGGGTGAGCTGCTGGTCGGCGACGGCGTCCACGTCAGCGGCAAGCTGTCGATCAACTTCGCTGCGCGCTTCTGCAAGCGGCCAAGGCTGGAGATCGGCAACGGCACCGACATCGCGCACGATTGCAGGATCGTGGTGGGCAAGGAGGTCGTGATCGGCGCGCGCGTGGAGATCGCGAGCAACGTGACCATCCGCGACTCCGGCGGCCATCCGGCCGATCCCGCGCGCCGCGCCGCGGGCGCGCCGCCGGACGAGGCGGACGTCAAACCTGTGGCGATCCACGACAACGTGTGGATCGGCTCGCATGTCCTGGTCATGCCCGGCAGCGTCATCGGCGAGGGCAGCATCGTGTCCGCGCATTCGGTCGTCGCCGGCACCATCGCGCCGTACACCATCGTCGCCGGCAACCCCGCACGCAGGATCGGCACCCTGGAACCACCGCCCGAACGCGCGCACCTGGTGCCCGTCAAACCCGCCGCCACGCCGGTGCGCCCCGCCGCTGCCGCCGGAACGGGTGCTGCCTCACCGGGTTCGCCAACGCCCGCCTGAGCCTGGCGGCGATCGGACTCGGTCCAAGCGCTGCAGGCAACCAAACAGCTCGCCTGCAATTCCGTAACTGGCTCGTCGCCTGCGGCTGAAATCTCGCCGGATTCGGTTGGTTCCTCCCAATCGGGGAGACAAGCTGGATGCGATGGAATGAAGTCCAAATTTCAGGACTTCGGACGGACGCCACGCCCTGTCGGCCGGGAATCGCTTTTCGCTCGGTCAGGGCTTCCTGCCCTGACTCGCGCGCAAAACATCCATGTTTTGCTTTCCGCGATCCCCGGCCGCCAGGGCGCGGCTCAAAGCTCCTGCTGCTTTGATGTTCGATCGTTAGTCGGTTCGAAGCCGTGCCAGTGACTGGCGATGGTCGTTCCGGGGCGGGGGTTGCGGAGAGCGGCGCATGGATGCGCTGCGGCGGCGAGTCAGCCATGGATGGCTGACCGAGCCGAGGAGCAATCCCCGGCCCGGGACGACTCCCCGCCGCAGGCCTGAATCGGGCCCGGTTCGACTTGATGAAGCCAGCAAGCGCGATGCCAGATCAGACCAGCGCTTCGACCACCTCGGGATGCCCGAGGAATGCACGCGGGCTTGCGCTGCGCCCGTAGGCGCCGGACTGGAACACCACCACCAGGTCGCCCGGCCCGGCCTGCGCCAGCTCCATGCGGTCTGCCAGCAGGTCCATCGGCGTGCACAGCGGCCCCACCACGCTGGCCACCTCGCGCTCGCGCGCACCGGCATTGACCTCGACCGGATAGTTGCGCCGGATCACCTGGCCGAAGTTGCCCGACGCGGCCAGGTGGTGGTGCATGCCGCCATCGACGACCAGGAACACCTGCCCGCGCGAGATCTTGCGGTCGACGACGCGACACACGTAGATGCCCGCCTCGCCCACCAGGTAGCGGCCCAACTCGATGACGATATGCGCGCCCGGGAAATCACCGTCCAGGCGCGTGGACAGCGCCTCGAGGTTGGCGACGACCGGATCCAGGTCCAGCGCCGCCTCGCCCGGAGTGTAGGGAATGCCGAAGCCGCCGCCCAGGTTGAGGCTGCGCACCGGCGCGGGCAGCAGGTCCTGCCAGGCCAGCGCCTGCTCGTAGCACTTGCCCTGCGCCTCCACGATCGCCGCATGGCGCAGGTTCTGCGAGCCGGCGAACATGTGGAATCCCTCGAATGCCAGCCCTGCCGTGGCGATCTCGCGCAGCAGCTCGGGTACCGTCTCGGCGTCCACGCCGAACTGGCGCGCGCCGCCGCTCATCTTCATGCCCGAGGCCTTGAGCTCGAACGGCAGGTTCACGCGCACCGCCACGCGCGCGGGCGCACCGACCACCTCGCTTGCCCGCGCCAGCAGCGCGACCTCGCGGAACGATTCGAGGTTCACCACGATGCCCGCCGCCACCGCCTGCGCCAGTTCGGCGTCGGACTTGCCGGGACCGGCGAAGCTGATGTGCTCGGGCGACATGCCCGTATCCAGGGCCAGGCGCAGTTCGCCCGCGGATGCCACGTCCAGCCCGTCGACGAGGCCGGCCATGTGGCAGACCAGCGCCGGCATCGGATTGGCCTTCATTGCGTAGTGCAGGAGCACGTTGCCGGGCAGGCGCGCGCGCAGGCCCGCGGCCCGGCGCGCGATCCGCGCCCGGTCGTACAGATAGCAGGGTGTCGCGCCGACCGCGGCGACCACGCGCGACAGCGGCTGTCCACCGACCAGCAGTTCGCCCGCGCCATCGCGCGCCCAGGGTTCCATCAACGTCCGCGGATCAAACTCTGCTTCCACCACATTCCTCCGTTGTCTGGCCACCCGGCGGCGCCAGGTGCACCAGGGCCGGCCAGCGCCGGCACCACATTCCCCGGCGACGCCATGGACCGCCCTCGCCATTGTCGCGGCGTCATCCGAACGCCAGCAGCACCTTGACCATCAAATACAACCCGATCGTGGCTGCGGCGGCGATCACCGGCCAGCGCAGCAGGTTCTGCTTCAGGCTGAAGCCTTCCACGCCCGGAAACAGCCCGCGCACCACCGTGAAGTGTGCCACCACCAGTGCCGCCAGCAGGTAGAGCAGGATCACGTAGCTGCGGCTCAGGAAGAAGGCGGCGGTGAAGAAACCGGTCAGCGACACCAGCAGGGCCAGCGACAGGCGCCTGGACTCCCACCAGTCCCAGGCCAGGTGCTCTTCGCCCTCGACGAACTCCGGCTCGTGGCGCAGCACGCGATACATCATCCAGAAACAGTAGCCCACGAACGCGAGCCAGATGGTGAACCCGACCACGCCGTTCTCGGCCAGCACCAGTACGTAGGAGTTGTGTGCGGTGAGGTGGTGGTAGTCGGTGAAGCGGCCGGTACCCACGCCGAACACCGGATGGCTGATCAGCAGCTGCATGCCTTCGTACCAGGCGTCGACGCGCCCGGCCGCGGATTCTTCCTGCACGTCGATGTCGCTCATGCGGTTGGGCATCAGCTGCAGCCCGACCAGCGCCACTACCCCCAGCATGCCGGCCAGCACCGGGCCGCGCCGGACCAGCACGTAGACGCCGGCCATCGCGATCACCGCCACCAGCGCGCCGCGCGAATGGGTGAGGTAGATGCCGTAGATCAGCAGCAGGCAGGCGCCCCACCAGAACATCCTGCGCAGACCCATCATGCCGCCGCGTGCGCCCAGGTAGACCGCCATCGGCACGCACATCACGAACAGCATGCCCAGGTCGTTGGGGTCGCTGAAGATGCCCACGTACTGGATGCGACCGTCGTTGACCAGGCCCATGCCGGTCCATCCCTCGCCGGTCGTCGCCTGGTCGGCGCCATGCAGTGCCAGCACCGAGGCGCACAGCACGAACACCGCCATCGTCGCGACCACCTTGCGTCGCGTGTCGACGGCATTGCCCAGCAGCACGAACGACACCACCGTGGCCAGGAAACCGCTGAACTGCTGCATCGCCCCGCCCGGCCAGCCCGAGACCAGCACCGACAGGCAGGTCGCCAGCAGGAACATGACCATCAGCGGGTATTGCGGCGCATCGAATCGCTTCTCGCGCGAGAACATCCACGCCAGCAGTGCGCAGGCCAGCGCCAGCGGCAGGAACGGCACGCCCGGAAACGGCCAGCCCGGGTATTCCTGCGGGCGGATCAGCACCAGGATCAGATAGACGATGATGAACAGGAACGGCAGCATGGCGTCTCAACACTCTCCAGTGGCGGCGCGGAGGGACCGGCATTCGTGCAAACCCCGCACGCGCCGCCCCGCCCGGCCTCGGCATTGTCTCCGTTCCCATGTCGCCGGCGCCGTCATTCCAGCTTCAACGCCCAACGCTGCAGGAGCCCCGACACCCGTCCATGCAGGAACGGATAGCGCTCCAGGAATTCGAGGAAATGGGCGACGTCGGACGAGCGCCAGGCATTGAAGGCAATGGTAGCGGCGAAGAACAGGACGGCGAACAGCACGCCCGCGACCAGTTCCGTCCACAGGCCCGGCATCAGCACCGCCAGCCCGGTCGCCACGGCGCCGGCCAGCAGTGCACTGGCCAGCAGCCGCGCAAACGCGCCCAGCGGCAGCCGCAGACGCAACATGCGGCTGACGGCCACCCACAGCAGGGCCGAGCCCAGCAGTCGCGAACACGCATAGGACGCGACCGCCCCGACCAGGCCATAGCGCGGCACCAGCGCGAACGCAAACGCCACCGACAGGCCCAGGAACAGGGCCGAGAACCACACCCGCATGCGCTGGTTGTCGGTGGTCGAGAGCAGCGCGGTGAACGCCGATTCGCCCAGGGTCAGCCCGCCCACCAGGATCATCACCCGCAGCGGCATGAGCACCTGCGCGTAATCCTCCCCATAGAGCAGCATGACGCCCGGGCGTGAGCACAGCAGGCCCACGCCGATCAGCATCAGGCCCAGGAACACGCAGTGGCGCAGCGCCGTGGACATGATCCGGCTCACGTGCTCGAGCCCACCGCGGCCGAAGGCATGCCCCATGACCGGCATCATCACCGTGATCAGGCCCGACGCCAGCAGGTCGACGCCGCCGCGGCTGAGTGCGGCCGCGATCGCGAAGAAGCCGACCTCGGCAGGTCCGACCGTGGCGTTGAGCAGGTAGGTCTCGATCGACTTGTTGCTCAGGGTGAAGGCCAGCACCAGGACCACGGTCCAGAACAGGTGGCCACGCACCCGCTGCCGCAGCGCCGGATCCAGCGGCGCGGCGGAAGTGACCATGCCGCCGCGGCGCAGCATCCATGACGACATCAGCCCGTAGCCCATGCTGACCAGCACGAACGCGAGCAGGTAGCCGACCAGCGGAGCGTCGAAATACACCAGCAACAGCACCGCGACCACGTTGACGCCGCTGAGCGTGACCGTCGCCTTGGCCTCGACGTCGAAGCGGCCATAGCCCTTGGCCACCGAGGCATCGAAGATGTAGACCGCCTTGGACAGCCCCGCCACCAGCGCGATCAACACGAACCAGGCCAGCGGTCCTTCCCAGCCGTCGGGCGCCAGATGGCGGCTGCCCAGCACGAAGGCCACCGCCACGACCGCCAGGCAAACCAGCTGGCGGCGCAGCAGCCAGCCGTGGACGCTGCGCGCAGCCTCGGGCGCATCGCGCCCCAGCAGATCGGACATGAAGCGGATCGCGGTGGTGCTCAGGCCGTTGTTGCCCAGCGCGAGCAGGATCCCGGCCACCCACACGACGTAGGAATAGCGGCCGAAATCGTCGGGGCCGAGGCTGCGGGCAACGATGATGCTGACCACCAGGCCGACTGCGTACGTGACGTAGGTCGACCCCATGATCATCGCCGCGGCGCGGATCGCAGCGGCACCACTGAACTGCTGGCCCATGATGTATCGACTACTCGGTGGAGGCGGTGCGGGCCCGTGCCCACGGCTCATCCGCACGCCACTGGCGCACGCGATTCGGATCAAGAGAGCAAACGTGTTTCGACCCCCGATTCAGGACAGCCGGGGCGCGCATCGCGACGCCTGGCCGGAGCCGGCCGGCAAATGCGTTGTGACATGCAACGGCGGACTTCCGTCCGGGCCGTGTTCCGCAGCGGCACGGCGCCGCGCCTGCACAGACGCCAGCCCCTGATGGAACCGCACCCGCCCCTCGGCATCCTGCATGTCGTCAACTCGCTCGACTACGGCGGCCTCGAGCGCGTGGTCTGCGACCTGGCCCTGCAGCAGCACGCCGACGGCCACCGCGTCCGCGTCTTCAGCATCTGCGATACCGGTGGCTTCCGCGAGACGCTGGAAAGCGCCGGCGTGCCGGTCTCCGTCGGCGGCAAGCGCCGTACCCTGGACCTGCATGTGCTGCGCGCACTGCGCCAGGCGGTGACGGCGCACGGCATCGACATCCTGCACACCCACAACTTCGTGCCCAACTACTACGCGGCCACCGCCATGCTCGGCGCGCGCCACCGGCACGCCATTGTCAACAGCTGCCACAACATGGGCACGCGCCTGTCCAACGCGCGCCTGCGCGGGCTCTACCGGCTGTCGCTGCGTCGCACGGCCCGGGTCGCGATGGTGGGCGAACAGGTGCATGGGCGCTTCACCGGCGACGGCCTCGTCGACCCGGACCGCGCCGTGACGGTCCGCAACGGCATCCCGGTCGCGCGTTTCAGTTCCGACGACGCCCGCCGCCGTGCGGCGCGGGCGCAGCTGGGCATCGCCGAGGACGCACCGGTGATCGGCAGCGTCGGCCGGCTGGTCGGGCTGAAGAACCATCACCTGCTGATCGCCTGCATGCCCGCCGTGCTGGCCGCGTATCCCGCAGCGCGCCTGGTGCTGGTCGGCGATGGTCCACTGCTCGCGGAGTTGCGGGCATACGCGCAGTCGCTCGCCGTCTCCGGCCAGGTGGTGTTCGCCGGCGCGCATGACGACGTGGCCGGCCTGCTGCCGGCGCTCGACATCTTCGCCCTGCCCTCCCGCACCGAAGGGCTGTCGATCGCCGTGCTCGAGGCCTGCGCCGCACAGCGCGCGGTCGTGGCGACGGCGGTCGGCGGCAATCCCGAAATCATCGAGGACGGCGTCACCGGCCGCCTGTTCGCCAGCGAGGACCAGCCCCGGCTGTGCGCGCTGCTGCTGGAGCTGCTTGGCGACCCACCACAGCGGCAACGACTGGGCGAAGCGGCGCGCGACTGGGCCCTCGCCAATGCCTCGGTCGAGGCGATGGCGGGTCGCTATCGCGAGGTCTATGCCGCCGCGCTGGCGCGCTGAGCGCAGCGATACTGCAACGCGCCGCGCCGGCGCTCACGCGGTGCGCGCCGCCCGCAGCTTGACCTCGCCATAGCCGGGCCGCGGGATCACATGGTCGCGGTACTGTCCGGGTTCCCCGGACAGCCCCGCTTCGGCGGCCTTGGCGATGTTGTAGGCCTCGCGTGCGCTTACGTAGTGCAGCTTCCAGTGCGCGCCATCGTTGTAGCGCGACTCGAGGTAGTCGTGGGCCTCGTCCATCGCCTTGCCCAGCAGCGCGTCCATGTCCTGGTCCTCGGCGCCGTGGGTGTGGATCTTGACGAAGATCCACTCGGGCCTGCCTTCGACGTGGATCCCGGTTTCCACCCAGGCGTCGATGCGGTCGCGGCTGGCCGGCGCAACGGCGCGGATGTCGGAGTTCTCGATCCGCGGCAGCAGGCCCCACTTGCGGCTCTTCCAGCGGAAGCCCAGCGGGCCCTGCACGATCATCAGGTCGCCCTCGTCGCGGCCGCCGACCTTCACCCGCGGCCCAGTATCGTGCGACTTCGGGCGCGTCGGGTCGTCCTTGGCGTAGTGGATGCGGTTGATGGTCCGCGTCTGGCACGGGTCGGGCGCCGATGGCAGGGTGAAATCGGCATAGCAGCCGGTTTCGCGTAGCACGATCAGCTCGTTGTCGACGCCACAATGGCGGCCGCTGGGATGGCTGTTGTCGAGCGCCCAGTTGCCGTGGATGAAGGCCCAGCGCGGCTGCCCGGTCACCGGATCGCGCGGCAATGCATCGTGGCGCGAAGCCAGCAGCTCGGTGAAACGCGACAGGGTGGTGCGCAGGTTGTCCGCGGTATCGTTGTCGTGGTGCAGGTGGATCTCGATCTCGCCCAGGCCCTGGCGGCACAGCTCGACCAGCGCGTCCAGGTGTTCCTCGCGGTATTCCTCCTCCGGATAGAAGAAGGTGTGCACGGGTGGACGGCCATCGGCGTCGCGGTGCCGTTCGCACAGGCGCGGCAGGTCGCGACGCCAGCGCGCCACCCGCTCGCGCTCCTTGGCCAGGTCGGGTTTGCCCCAGGCCGGCTCGTAGTGGTCGACGAAGCAGAACATCAGGTGCCGCGTGGTGCCGGCAGGCACCGGCGCGCGCCAGTCCTGCCGCATCCACGCCAGCAGCCAGCCGGCGATATTGCGCCGGCGCACCACGCGCAGCGCCAGGACGGCCGCGACGAGGGCGAACAGCAGCAATACCAGCGCCGCGGCCTGCAGGGGCGAGATCCATGGCAGCGCCGCGTACCAGGCGCGTTGCACATACGGTGCCGCCGCAGCGGCGCTCACGCCGGCCCCGGCTGCCATCTCGCGCAGCGTGGTGTCCGGCGGGGGCACGTCGTCGGCGCCGCCATCGGCAGGCGGCACGAGCGCACCGATGGCTTCGGCCGATGCGGTCTCGTAGGCGCCAAGCGTACTGCGCTCTCCACGGGGCTGGCCCTCGATGTCGTCGGCGACCTGGGGCAGCGCGTGGCCCGCACCGATCGCGGCGCTTCCCGAAAGCGGCCGCCCGTCAGCATCGACGCCAAGCCCGGCGTCGATGCTGTGCGCATCGGTGCCCATCGCCTTGCGCCACTGTTCGAACCCGACCTGCCGCGTCAGCAGCGGCAGCGGCGAATCCGGCCGCTGGTCGACGAAACCGCAGGCACCCGCGCGGTCGTGGTAGCCATTCCAGTCCAGCCCGGCGTTACCCGCCAGCGCGGAGATGCCGCCCAACTCCGGCGACCAGCGGATCTCCACGCACGCCCCGCCGCTCTGCATCACCAGGTTGTTGTGGATGGTCGGGTTGCGGTTGGGCGGCCGCTTCGCGTCCTCGTTCCAGTCCTGGAACACGATGCCGAAGAATAGCGCCGACTGCGCTTCGCGCGCGGCGTCGATGATGGTGTTGTTGGCGACCAGCATGTCCTTCGAGGCGTACAGCCCGATCCCCGCATAGCGCGTGTTGCGCACGAGGTTGTTGCGCACGATCCCGCGAATCGCTTCGTGATAGTCGGGATTGGCCTCCAGGTCGAAGAAGTCGACGCTGGTGTCGAAGCCGGCCAGGATGCCGGCATCGCCGGTGTTCTCGATACGGTTGCGCTGGATCACCACGTCGCGCGCGCCGCCCTTGAAGTACAGGCCGGTGGTCGCGACGTCGTGGATGTAGCTGTCCTCGACCACCATGCCGTCGCCGTTGACGTTGTCGATGCCGTCGGCGTTGCTGCTGTCGCGACGACCGGTGCTGTGGATCTCGACCCTGCGGATCGTGGCGCGGTTGGACTTGGGCGTGATCTTGATCCCGTCGCGCCCGGTGTCGTGGATCAGCAGGTCCTCGAGCACGACGTCGGAGGCACCGGTGTAGCCTTCCGTGTCGCCCTGCGACCAGTTGGTCTGCAGCATTACGCCGTAGTACTGGCTGCCGCTGATCTCCAGGTTCGACAGCACGCTTCCCGATGCATCCGGGTCGATCTGGATCGTCACCGTGTCCTTTTCGGCCGGATCGCAATGGATGTGCGCGCGCTCGCCAGGCGCGGAGCGGATCGTGAGCCGGACGCGCAGGCGCACGTCGCACTCGTCGTAGCGGTTGTTGCCCGGGGGACCTGCCAGCACCACGGTGTCGCCTGCACTGGCGACGCCATCGGAGGTGTTGAGCACGCGCGAGAGCGTGCGGAACGGCCGCTGCGCGGAACCATCCCCGCGCTTGTCGTCCCCGGCGGTCGAGACGTGCCAGGTGGCCGCGTGCGCATGCCCGTGGGCCAGGGCCGCGACGGCGAGCACGAGCGCGAGCAGGAGGGTTCGGGTTGTCATCGGGATCGGTCCAGCCATGCAGTGCGAAGTGCCGGCCCCGGACGAATGCATGCCGCGGTGGCCGGAGCCGGCCGCAACCGGCGGGGCCGCACGAACCGGCACGCGTTTCGCGCATGCCGGGAATCCTTCGATAAGACGCGATTCCGGCCCGGTTCCGGCCAGCGTCCGCTCACGCCGGCATTCGGCGTTACAGGTTGCAGGGGGAAGGGACGGGTCGCGCAATGTTGTGCCTGTGTCCCCGTGGGAACAGGAGTATGCAGATGAAGAAGCGCATCGCCGCCAGGCTGGTTTCGCGCACGGGACTGGACCGGTTGTTCGCCGCCTTGCTGCCCTCCAGGGGCATCCTGGTCCTGAACTACCATCGCGTCGGCGACGCCGCCAACTCGCCGTTCGATCGCGAGCTGTGGAGCGCGGATGCCGAGGCCTTCGACGCGCAGATCGCCCTGCTGGCCCGGCACTTCGACGTGATCTCGCCCGGCGATTTCGAAGCCGCGGCAGGCCGTCGCGGGCGCCACGTGCTGGTCACCTTCGACGACGGCTACCTGGACAACTACCAGATCGCCTATCCGATCCTGCGCCGGCACGGCGTGCCGGCCACGTTCTTCATCGCGACCGGATTCATCGACCGGCCTTCGCTGCCGTGGTGGGACGAGATCGCCTGGCTGGTGCGCGGCAGCACGCGCGCGCGGATCGACCTCCGGCCCTGGCTGGATGCGCCGCTCACGTTGTCCGGGCAGCGCGAGGCGCAGATCCACGTGCTGCTGGCCAAGTACAAGTCGTTGCAGGCATCCGAGGCCGCCGTGATGCTGGCGGCCCTGCGCGCAGCGTCGGGCCTGGCACCGCCGGACACCGTCGCCGAGCACTGGATGGACTGGCACATGATCCGCGAGATGGCGGACAACGGCATGACCATCGGCGGGCATACGGTCAACCATCCGGTCCTGTCGCGCCTGCCGAAGGAACGGCAGCGCGAAGAGATCGAAGGCTGCGCGGCGCGGATCCTCGCCGAAACCGGCAGGCCCATGGAATACTTCGCCTATCCCGTCGGCAGCCCCTGGGCCTTCAATGACGACACCCGCGATTGCCTCGAGGCTGCCGGCGTGCGCCGTGCATTCTCGTACTACGGCGGCGAGGCTGCACCGTCCTCGCCGCGCTTCGACACGCCGCGCGTGGCGGTCGAACCCAATGTCGGCCTGCCCGACCTGAGCGCCATGCTGCGACTGCCGCGCATCTTCTGCAGGCTCGATCCGGAATGAGGGCTGGCCGATGCGCCACCCGGCCGTGAGCGTGCCCATCGACTTCTTCGCGCTGTACCGCGAACTGGGAGTCGAACCGTCCTGCACGCCCGAAGCGCTCAAGCGCGCCTACCGGCGCCGCGTGGCCGAGCTGCATCCGGATCGCTGCGGCGATGGCCTGGCGGGCGAGGATGCGCTGAAGACGCTCAACATCGGCTACGCCGCCGCGCTCGAATTCTTCCGCGCGCACGGCCGCCTGCCCGGATCTGCCGCAGCAGCGCCTGTGCATGCGCCTCCCGCGCCGGTCCGGGACGGCGATGATGGCGCGATGCCGATGACGACCGGGGACTGGGACGACGCCCCCCCGCCGCGGCGACGGCGCCTGCTGGCCATGGCGCTGCTGGTCCTGGCGGTGGTGTTCGCGCTGTCCCAGTTCCCGGACCTGCGCCCGGCCAGCGAGGCGGCCGCGGCGCCCGAGCCAAGGCGCGGAGCGCCGCCGCGGGAACCTGCGCGCCCACGTGCGCAGCCGCAGATCGCGCTCTCGGCGGGCATGTCCGCCAGCGAGGTCCGCGATGCGCTGGGCGCCCCCACCGATACGACCGAAGACGGCCATCTGTGGCATTACGGCCCGTCCTGGGTCCGCATGGTCTGCGGACAGGCGCGCGACTGGTACAGCTCGCCGCTCAAGCCGCTGGGAGTCTCAAGCAGGCAGCCGGGACCCGGCGAGCGCTGGGAGGGCGAGACCCCGCGCCACTGCGGGGACGTTGCGGCGGGCATGTTCCCGCCGGGCTGAGCCTCGGCGCCAGGCGGCGCTCAGGCCGCCTCGTCTTCCGGCAGCGGGCGCCCCTCGGCCTCGGCCTGCAGCACGCTGCGGCGGATCTTGCCCGTCCCCGTCTTGGGCAGGGCGTCGCGGAACTCCACCGTGCGCGGGACCATGAACTCTTCGAGGTGCGCGCGGCAGTGGGCCAGGATCGTGCGTGCATCCAGGTCGTCGCGGTCGGTGACCACGATCGCCTTCAGCGCATGCCCCATCACCGGGTCGGGCACGCCGACCAGGGCCGCCTCGCGCACGCCGGGCAGTGCGTACAGCACGTTCTCGACTTCCTTGGGGCTGACCTTCTCGCCGCGCGACTTGAGGATGTCGTCCTTGCGCCCGACGAAATACAGGAAGCCCTCCTCGTCCATGCGGAACAGATCGCCGGTATGCAGCACCTTTTCCCAGGGATAGCGGCCCGGCCGAAGCGTCTTCGCGGTGGCCTCCTCGTTGCGCCAATAGCCCTGCATCACGTGCCCGCCGCGCACGACCAGTTCGCCCACGGTGTTGGGCGGCACGCGCCGGCCCTCGTCGTCGGCCACCCAGGCCTCGGTCCCGGGGATCGCGACGCCGACGCTGTCGGGGCGCGTGTCCAGCTGTTCCGGCGGCAGCCAGGTGCAGCGCTTGGACTCGGTCATGCCGTACATCGAGTACACGCGCGCGTTGGGAAACAGCTCGCGCAGCTTGAGGATGTGCGCCGGCGGCAGCGCCGCGGCGGTGTTGGTGAGATAGCGCACGCTCTTCGCCCATTCGGGATCGAAGTTGCGCAACTGCAGGATCAGCGCGGCCATCGTCGGCACCAGCGGGAACCCGGTGATCTTCTCCGAGGCCAGCAGCGGCAGCACCTTCTGCGGGAATGCGAACGACTTCTCCAGCACCAGGGTGGCGCCCATCTTCACGCACATCAGCAGCTGGTACAGGCCGTAGTCGAACGACAGCGGCAGCACGCTCAGCACCACGTCGTCGCTGCGCGACTGCAGGTAGGTGGTGATGGAGGACGCGGCGCACTCGATGTTCCGGTGCGTCATCATCACGCCCTTGGGATTGCCGGTCGACCCCGAGGTGTAGACCAGCATCGCCAGGTCGATGTCGATTCCCGCCGGCCTGCGCGCCGCCGCACCGGGCGAGCGCAGCGACGAGAACGCGTCGAACGGCATCGCGTTGCCGGGCATGTCCCCGGCCACTTCGTCGACCACCACGATCCTGCGCACGCTGGGCGCCTGCGCGGCGGCCGCGAACGCGACCTGGGCCAGGCTGGCCTGCGTGAACACGACCGCCGCCTCGCAGTTGTTGAGGATGAAGGCGAGCTTGTCGGCCTTGGTGGTCGGATTGACCGCACTGAAGACGCCACCGGCGCGCAGGGTGCCGAAGATGCCGATCGCGGTCTCGACCCGGTTCTCCAGGAACAGGACGCAGCGCTCGCCGTTGTCCAGGTCCGCGTGCTCGACCAGGCCGTCGGCGAAGCGGTTCGCGGCGGCATCGAGCTGCGCGTAGCTCGTCCTCCGCCCGGCATGCACGATCGCGTCATGCCCGGGCCGCGCGGCGGCCGCCAGGGCCAGGTGGTGTTCGTAGCGGTTCATGCGGGGTTGCCCGCCTCCTGCAGCTTGCGTTCCACGTAGGCGGTGATGCCGTCGACGCTGCCCAGGTTTTCGGGCACCACGTCTTCGTCGTCGACCACGAAGCCGAAGGCTTCCTCCAGCCACGTCACCAGCGTCAGCACGCCGATCGAATCGATGATGCCCGCCTGCAGCAGGTCGGTATCCCCGGGGTACTCGCTGCCATCGGTCGGGAAGGTGTTGGCGATGAATTCCCGGACCATGCTTTCAGTGGCTGCCATGCGTGCTTCTTCTTCGTATGTCGGAGGTGTTGGCGGGACGGCCGCGGCCGAAGGCCGCGGACAGGTGTTCAGCCCCGCAGGCGCTGCATCCCGGGCGGCTCAACGCGCGCCGCGCCGGAACAGGACGACCTCGACGGTCTGCAGCAGGATCATGAAATCGAAGACCAGCCCGTGGTTCTTCACGTAGAACAGGTCGAACTTCAGCTTTTCCCGCGCATCGTCGACCGAGGCGCCGTACGGGTAGCGAAGCTGGGCCCAACCGGTGAGCCCGGGCTTCACCGAGTGCCGGACATTGTAATAGCGGATCTCGCCGGTGAGCTGGTCCACGAACTGGGGCCGCTCCGGGCGCGGACCGACGAAGCTCATGTCGCCGGCCAGCACGTTGAACAGCTGCGGCAGCTCGTCCAGCCGGGTCATCCGGATGAACCGGCCCACGCGCGTGGTGCGGTCGTCGTTGCTGCTGGCCCAGCGCGCCACCCCGTCCTTCTCGGCATCGGTGCGCATGCTGCGGAACTTGACCAGGTCGAAGGTCCGCCCGGCCTCGCCCACCCGGGTCTGCCGGTACAGGATCGGCGAGCCCGACTCCAGCCACACGCAGGCCGCCACCAGCAGCATCGCCGGCCAGGCCATCAGCAGCAGCAGCAGCGCGGCCGAGATGTCGAAGGCACGCTTGCTCAGCCTGCGCGGGAAGGAGTGGTCGAAGCCGCCGGAGAACACCAGCGAGGACGGGTCGGCGATCTCGAGCTTGATCAGCCCGGCCTCGCGCTCGAAGAACGCCGGCAGGTCGACGATCGCGATGCCCTGCTGCGCGCACTGCAGGATCTGGTCCATGGGTACGCCGCCGCGGCGCTCGTCGGGCGCGATCACGATCTCGTGCGCATGCAGCGCCGACGCCGTCTCGAACAGGGTGGGTCCACTCGGCGCGACCAGCAGATGCTCGGCCACGACCCGCGGCTGCCCCTCGATCGGCAGGAAGCCGATCACGCTGAAGGCCTTGCGGTCGCTGCGGCGGCGCAGGCGACGATTGATCAGGTCGGCGTTGTTGCCCGCACCCAGGATCAGGATCCGGCGCTTGAACGCCTCTACGCCCGCCAGCGGATAGACGACCAGCCGCAGGATGCAGACCAGGACCAGCCCCACCACCAGGGCGATGAACAGCACGCCGCGGCCGATGTAGGTCGCCGGGATCGCGTAGTACAGCACCAGCAGCCCGACCCCGCCGAAGGCGAACGCCAGCACGATGCGCAGCGCCAGGTCGACGCGGTTGTGCCGCATGTGCGGCTGGTACAGGCCGAAGGCCGCCATCGCCCCGGTCACGAACAGTCCGACCAGCAGGGTGCGCCCGGGCGCGGTCTCGACGAACAGGCCGCGGCTGGCGGGATCGTCGATGAAACGCAGCCAGACCGCGAGGGTGACTGCCAGCAGGATCGCCGCCAGCTCGAGCAACCACAGCAGCCGCACCGTCCGGTTCGCCCGGCCTGCGAATGCGCCGATCACAGCGACCACCCGCGGCTGGATCGCGACCCGACGGTCGCATGTTCAAGGCCGAATGCTTGCATGTCCTACCCCCCCGTCCTGCATCGATCAGGCGGGTCGCCGCAAATGGCGCGGCAACCCAGTGCCAGATTCAACGCATTCCGGATCAGGGGCAGGACATCCGCCTCCACAGGCCAGCCACGCTGGCCCGTGCCGTCAATCGCGCCGCAGCGACTCCGCGGCACCGGCCTGATGCGCAGCCCACCAGCCGCGCAGTCGCGCCCACAGCTGCAGGGCCGGCGGAGCGATGCGGACGCCGGTCCGCACGGCCACGGCCGTCGCAACCGGCTGCCCTGCCCCCGCCTCGACCGCCGCGTCGACTCCGGAGGTCGCGCTCGTCGTGGAACGGGCCGGAGCCGACGACACTGCGCGGGCCGATGCCGCAGCCGCAGGCTGCGCCGCCGAAGCGCCGCCGCGGCCCAGTGGCTGGCTGCCGCTGCGGCGGACGCGGTTCGCCGGAGGCGCGGTGGATACCACCTCGTCCGCGCCCAGGTCATAGGGCACGCTGCGCGGCTGCCGGTCGATGTCGTCGGCCACCTCGGCCACCGTGGTGCCGGCGTTGATCGCCGGGCTGCCGGCCGGCAGCCTGCCGGTGGCGTCCACCGTGTAGTTGGCCTGCTTGCTGTTGGCGTCGGCGTTGAGCGCGCTGCGCCACTGCGCCAGGCTGCCCTGGCTGAAGCCGCTGCCCGGCCTGCCGTCACGGAACACGCAGCCGTTGCCGAAACCGTTCCAGTTGCTGCCCGGCGAACCGCTCAGCCCCGACAGCCCGCCAAGCTCGCTGGAGTAGCGGATCTCCATGCAGCGGTTGTTGCCCTGGATGACCAGGTTGTTGACGATCTTCGGATTGACGTTGGCCGGTCGCCCGGCGGCCGGGTCGTAGTCCTGCAGGGTCACCCCGAAATAGATCGCCGAATGACCGCCGCTGGCGGCGTTGACGATGGTGTTGTTGGCCACCACCGTGTCCTTCGAGGCATACATGCCGATGCCCGAGTAGCGCGTGTTGCGCACCACGTTGTTGCGCACGATGCCGCCGATGGCCTCGTAGTACTGCGGGTTCACCGACAGGTCGAAGAACTCGGGGCTGGTGTCGAAGCCGACCAGGATGCCGGCATCGCCGGTGTTCTCGATGCGGTTGCGCTGGATGACCACGTTGCGCGCGCCGCCCTTGAAGTACAGGCCGGTGGTCGCGGTGTCGTGGATGTAGCTGTCCTCGACCACCATGCCGTCGCCGTTGACGTTGTCGATGCCGTCGGCGTTGCCACCCTCCCGCACGCCGGTGTTGCGGATCTCGACCCGGCGGATCACCGCGTTGTTGGACTTGGGCGTGATCTTGATGCCGTCGCGACCGGTATCCCGGATCAGCAGGTCTTCCATCACCACGTTGGAGGCGCCGGTGTCGGAGGACGGGCCGCCCTGGTACCAGTTGGTCTGCAGCATGACGGCGTAGTAATAGCCGCCGCTGATCTCCAGGTTGGCGATGCGGCTGCCGGACGCGGCCGGGTCGACCTGGATGGTCACCGTGTTGGCGGTATTGGGGTTGCAGTGGATGATCGCGCGCTCGCCGGCCGGCGAGCGCAGGGTGAGGCGATGGCGCAGGCGCACGTCGCACTCGTTGTAGGTGCGGTTGGCCGACGGCGCGCGCACGGTGACCGTGTCGCCGGCGCGCGAGGCCGAAATCGCCCGCTTGACGGTCCGGTACGGACTGGCGGCACTGCCGTTGCCGCTGGAATCATTGCCCGCGGTGGAGACGAACAGTTCGGCGGCGGCAACGGGCAGGACGGGCAGCGCCAGGGCAAGGGCTGCAAACAGGACACGACAACGCATTCGGGTGGATCTCCCAGGACCGGAAAACTTCGGATTGCCCCCTGATTACGCCGCGGCGGCAGGCCGCGTCGCCCGGGGAATCTCACACCGACAGCCTGAATGCGCAATACATGGCCTGGCAGCCCGCCGGAAAGCCCGCCAAAACGGACACCGGCCCGCCAGGATCGTGACAGGCATCACGTCGGTGCGCCCGCCGGGCGCGCCGTATCGCCTCCCCCTACACGCGCTTGCCCACCGCCCGCAGGGCGTAGTGGGCGAAGCACCAGCCGGAGCGGAGCATGCCCAGCCGCTCCGATTCGCGGTAGATCCGCCATTGCCAGCGCATCGCCCTGAGCTTGTTGGACGACAACGAGCCCGAACGCACCAGGTAGGACGCCAGCACGCGCCCGGGCTGCGCGCAGACCGCTTCGCCTGCGATCCGCACCAGCTGCAGCCAGAACACGTAGTCCTCATGCCCCCAGGCGCCGAACCGCATCTCGCCCAGCGAGCGCTCGTACATGCCGGTGAGGTTGCCGATGCTGTTGCCCAGCAGCATGTCCGCATGACGCACCCGCGCCGGCGGCCGCACCACCGACAGCCTGCGTCCGGCTTCGTCGACCCGCTCGTAGGCGGTGTAGCCGACCCTCGCCCCGGCCGCCTGCATCGCCGCCAGCTGCACCTCCAGCTTGTCGGGGTACCAGCGGTCGTCGCTGTCGAGGAAGGCGATGTAGCGGCCCGTGGCGGCTTCGATGCCGGCGTTGCGCGCGGCGGCGACGCCCGCATTGCGCGGCTGCCGGATGGGCACCACGCGCGGGTCGGTGGCCGCGATGGCCTGGACCAGGTCCCAGCTGTCGTCGGTCGAACGGTCGTCGATCACGAGCAACTCCACGTCCGGATGCGTCTGCCCCAGCGCCGAGCGCATCGACGCTTCGATCGTCGCCGAGGCGTTGTAGGCGGGCATCACCACGCTGATCCGGTCCATCCAGGTTGTCCGTGCATGCAAGTGTCGAGGCGGGAAACGCGGAAAGCGCGCCGTCCCGGGCAGGCGCGCCGCCGGTGACCGGCTGCGGCGCCGATCTGCGTTGTAATAGCGGATCGTTCCAGCCCGGGTCATGCATGCTGTTCGTCGAAGACGTCAAGGCCAAGGCCAGGTGGTGCTACGGCGACGACCGCCCCGGCAACATCCTCAAGACCCTGCTCACCGACGGCACCTTCGCCATGGCCTGCTACCGCGCGATGCAGTGGTCGCAGCGGCGGCGGCTGGCGCCGCTGGCGATGCTGTTCAACAAGCTCAACGCCTTCTTCGGCCAGTGCATCATCGGCCGCGGCGCGGAGTTCGGCCCCTGCTTCGTGCTGATCCACAGCCAGGGCGTGGTCATCAACGGCAGCGTGCGCGGCGGCGCCCATGTCCATGTCGAGCACCAGGTGACGATCGGCGCGGAGAAGTACACCTCGCCCGTCGTCGGCGATCATGTGTTCATCGGCGCGGGCGCCAAGGTCATCGGCGCGGTCAAGCTGGGCGACCATTGCCGCGTCGGCGCCAATGCGGTGGTCGTGCACGACGTGCCGGCCGGCGCGACCGTCGGCGGCATCCCCGCCCGGATCCTGCGCCAGCGCACGCCCGGGGAAGACACGCCCGGCGAGCCCTGAAGGCGTCGCTGTCCGGATCGCGCGGCCGCGGACGTATTGCACTACGGGGACCATGCGCCATCGTGCCAGTGACTGCCCCGATGCCCGGCGGCAGGCCGCCACCATCGCGGAGTTCGCCGCGCGCGCATGCAGCGCGAGATACGGGTGACGATGAAGATCCTCGCACTGACCAACCTCTATCCCAACCCGATGCAGCCGCACCGGGCCGCCTTCAACCGGCACCGCTTCCGCTTCCTGGCCGAGATGCACGACGTGCGGCTGATCGCCCCGATCGCCTGGCGTGACGAGTGGTCGCTGCGCCGCAACGGCGGCCCCGCCATTGCGCGCGACCGCCGCAGCACGAGCGACGGCATCCCGGTCGCGCACCCGCGCTACTGGTACACGCCCGGCGTGCTGCGCGGGATGTACGGCCGCTTCTTCCTCGAATCGGTGCGCCGCAGCTTCGACCGGCACGTGCGCGAGTTCGCACCCGACATGGTGTTCGCCACCTGGGCCTATCCCGACGGCTGGGCGGCGGTGCGGCTCGCGCGCCGCCACGGCCTGCCGGTGGTGCTGCAGGTGCACGGCAGCGACGTGCGCCGCGTCGACGAGTATGCAGCCCGCCGCGAAGGCACGCGCACCGCGCTCACCGAGGCCGACGGCGTGATCGCGGTGTCGGCCGATCTCGGCCGCCGCGTGGTCGAACTGGGTGCCGACCCCGACCGTGTCGCGGTGGTGATGGACGGCGTTGACAAGGCCGTGTTCGGACCGGGCGACCGCGCCGAGGCACGTCGGGCGCTGGGACTCGACCCGGCCACGCGGCACCTGCTGTTCATCGGCAACCTCGTCCACATCAAGGGCATCGACGTGCTGCTGCAGGCCTGCCGCAGGCTGGCGGACGCGCGCGGCGACTGGCACCTGCACCTGATCGGCGAAGGCAGCGACCGCGCGCGGCTTGCGCAGCAGGCGCAGGCGCTGGGGCTCGCCGACAGGATCAGCTTCCACGGCAGCCGCCCGCACCACGAACTGCCGCGCTGGCTGCACGCGGCCGACCTGTTCGTGCTGCCCAGCCGCTCCGAGGGCGTGCCCAACGTGCTGCTGGAGGCATCGGCCTGCGGTACGCCGTGGCTGGCGAGCGACGTCGGCGGCATTCCCGAGATCGCGGCGCTGGGCGCCAGCACGCTGGTGCCACCGGAGCGTGCGGACGCATTGGCCGACGCGATCGCGGGCTGCCTCGACGCGCCGCTGCCACAGCCTGCAACGGGCCCACGCGACCGTCGCGAGGCCGTCGCGGCGATCGCGGATTTCCTCGTGCGCACCACCACACGCGTGCGCACGACGCAGTCGCTGTCCCGACCCGCGCCCGTCTGACGTTCTCTTCGTTGGCGCCGCCGCGATCGCGCGCCGCCACACACCAGGTCACCAACGCCAATGTCCAGCACCGCCAACCCGACGCGCCTGAAGATCCTGTTCCTGCACAAGCAGATCCTGTTTCCGCGCGACACCGGCGGCAAGATCCGCGTGCTCAACCTGCTGCAGCACCTGGCGCGCTGGCACGACGTCACCTACGTCTGCAACCTGCGACAGGGCGAAGAAGCGCTGCTGCCGCAGATGTCGGCGCTGGGGCTGCGGGTCGAGGCGGTGCCGGGTGAAGCTTCGCCGCACGGCAGTCCGCGTTTCCTCGCCGGCGCGGTCGCCAATCTCGCCTCTCCGCGTCCCTACGCCATCGACCGCAACTACGACGTGCGCCTGCGCAACCGGATCGAGCAGCTGGTGCGCAGCGAGCGCTACGACCTGGTGATCTGCGACACCGTGCAGATGGCGCGCCACACCATCGGCCTGGACCTGCCGCCGACCATCCTGTTCCAGCACAACGTCGAGGCGCAGATCCTGCAGCGCCACGCGCAGGTCAGCGAGGGCGGCCTGATGCGCGCCTACATGTTCAACCAGTTCCGCAAGATGGAGGCGTTCGAAGGCCTGTGCGGTCGCCACTTCGACCACGTGATCGCGGTGAGCCAACAGGACGCGGAGATTTTCGGCAAGCGCTACGGCTGGCAGCACGTCGATGCGATCGAAACGGCGGTGGACACGGAATTCTTCGAACCGCGCCCGCAGGACGAGATCGAGGGCCGGGTGATGTTCCTCGGCTCGATGGACTGGCTGCCCAACCAGGACGGCATCCGCTTTTTCTGCGACGAGGTCTGGCCGGAGGTGATCCGGCAGCGCCCGTCGGCCACCTTCCAGGTCGTGGGCCGCAACCCGCCGCCTGCCGTGCGCGCGCTCGCCGAGCGCCCCGGCATCGCCGTCACCGGCTCGGTGCCGGACGTGCGCCCCTACCTGGCGCAGGCATCGGTGGTGGTCGTACCGCTGCTGGTCGGCGGTGGCACGCGCCTGAAGATCTACGAGGCCATGGCGATGGCCAGGGCAACGGTCAGCACGACCATCGGCGCCGAGGGCCTGCCGGTCGAGCCCGGCACCCACATCCTGCAGGCCGACACCGCCGCGCAGTTCGCCCAGGACATCGTGCGGCTGATCGACGATGCACCGCTGCGCAAGCGCATCGGCGATGCCGCCGATGCCTTCGTGCGCGCGCACTACGGCAGCGAGACCATCGCCCGCCAGTTCGAAACGATCTGCCTGGACGTCATCGCGCGCGGCGCTGCCCGCAGCGCGGCCTGAGCACCGGCTTCATCCCTTCCCAATAGCGAGCCCCAGAGATCATGAGCAATGTTGCGGTATTCGGCCTCGGCTACGTCGGTTGTGTGACCGGCGCGTGCCTGGCCAGGGACGGCCATTCGGTGGTCGGCGTGGACATCGACGAGGACAAGGTCGCCGAGATCAATGCCGGCCAGGCACCGCTGCGCGAAAACGGGCTCGAGGAGCTGATCGCCGAGCAGGTGGCCAACGGCCGCCTGCGCGCCACCACCGACACCGCGCGCGCGGTGGCCGAGTCGGACATCGCGATGATCGCGGTCGGCACGCCCTCGATGGACGACGGCAGCGTCACCACCCACGCACTCGAGGCGGTGATCGCCAGCATCGGCCAGGCGCTGCGCGCCGCGCCCAAGCCCTACCACGTGGTCGTGCGCTCGACCCTGCTGCCCGGCCTGCTCGAAACGCAGATGCAGGACGCGCTGGATGCCGCGCTGGGCGAAGGCTTCGCCGAGACCGTCGTGCTGTGCAACAACCCGGAATTCCTGCGCGAGGGTTCCGCGCTCAAGGACTACTACCACCCGCCCTACGTGCTGGTGGGCGCTGCCGGCCAGGCACAGGCGCAGGCGATCCTGGACCTGTACACGGAAGTGGACGGCAAGCAGTTCGTCACCGATTCACGCACCGCGGCTCTGGTCAAGTACGCCTGCAATGCCTTCCACGCGGTCAAGGTGACGTTCGCCAACGAGATCGGCGCCGTGGCCAAGGCGATGGGGGCCGACGGGCACGAAGTGATGAAGCTCGTCTGCGAGGACACCAAACTCAACGTCTCGCCGGCCTACATGCGCCCAGGATTTGCCTTCGGTGGCTCCTGCCTGCCCAAGGACGTGCGAGCGATCAGCCGCTTCGCCGAGCACGGCGCGCTGAAGCTGAACATGCTGTCCTCGGTGCTGGGCTCCAACGAGAACCAGCTCAAGCGCGCACTCAAGATGGTGCGCGACGAGGGCCGCAAGAAGATCGGCCTGGTGGGCCTGAGCTTCAAGAACGGCACCGACGACCTGCGCGAAAGCCCTATGGTGGAAATGGTGGAAACGCTGACCGGCTGGGGCCACACGGTGAAGATCTACGACCCCAACGTGACCCTGGGCCGCCTGCGCGGCCGCAACCTCAGCTACATCGACCGTCACCTGCCGCACCTGGCGCAGATGCTGGTCTCCGAACCCGACGAGGTGCTCGAGCACGCCGAGCTGCTGCTGCTGTGCACGGACGTGGCCGACGGACACGACTGGCATGCGGCCATGAGCGGCAAGGTCTACGATCTGCGCAAGGACCTGGCGCGCCCCTGCTGACCGCTCCACGGCGCGCCGTCCGGCCAGCGGCCTGGCGGCGCCCGTCCCGCGTTGGCAGCCTGGACGTCTTTGCATTCGTGCCTGGACCTTCTCGCCGCGTTCGTTCCTGGCTCCCTCGCCGCATCTGTTCCTGACGGGGATCCGCCTGCGTCGGCTCGCGACCGCATCCCTGCTCATCGCGACCGACGATCCCGTTTCATCCGTCGTCGAACCCCTTGTCGTCTCGACCTTTCGGGACCGTTGTCAGTCGACGATGAGGCCCCTCGTCACCTCGGCGTCTGGCTCCTTGTGACCTCGGCGTCGGGTCCCTCGCCACTTCGACGTCGATCCCCCTTTGTCATTTCGACCGAAGGGAGAAATCCCGCACGGCTGGCGCCAAGCCTTTGCCAATACGATCGGCATGCGGAGCCAAGCGGTCGCGGTGGAAGCCACTCGCGTGGAGATTTCTCCCTCGGTCGAAATGACAGGAAGGCTGGGTCGAGATCACAGGCAACTTCTGTCGGAATGACAGGGCACTTCTGTCGAGCGGCATTGAACGGGATGTCGCGATACAACGGATGGCGTGACGACAGCGCCACCGCGCCCCTCAGTCGGGAAAGCGCCCACCCATCCAGTCCACCAGCCTCGCGAACAGCTTCTCGCGATGCGCGCGTACGTAGAAGGTGTGGTCGCACTCGGGCCAGTACTCGGTGGCCATGCGCGGCGAGCGCATCACCTTGCCGAAACACTCGCGCGCCTGGCGGCGGTGGTTGTAGTAGGACGCCACGCCACCGGTATAGAGCAGCAACGTACTGACGCCGCGCTCGTCCAGCGATGCCAGGCGCCGGACCGCCTCGGCGCGGCTGGGAAAATCGCGCAGGTCGTCGTTGCCCAGCACCACGTCGTGTGCCGGCGCCTTGTGCAGCCGCCTGCGCAGGAACCGCAGTACACGCAGCGGATTGAGCAGCCGCGGCAGGTAATGGCGGATCCGATGCCCGCGGGTCGGGTAGCCCACGCCGTCCATCAACAGCAGCCCGTCCACCCGCGGCTCGATCGGTGCGAGCCTGAACGCGTCGTCGGCGCCCGAGCACAGGCCACCCAGCACGAAGCGCGTCACGCCCGTTTCGTGCGCGACCAGGTCCAGCGCTGCGGCCACCTCGTCGCGCTTGCGGTTGTCGGACACGCGCGGCGACAGCGTGCTGTCGCCCAGTCCCGACTGATCGAAGCGCAGGACCACATACCCCTGCGCGGCCAACCGCCGCGCCATCTGCACGTACAGCCGGAACGGCCCCATCCGGTGCACCAGCCCGGCGTTGAGCAGCACCAGCGCGGTCCTGCGCGGCGGGCGCCCCAGCGGGCGCGAGATGGTGCCGACCAGGCCGTCGCCGAAGTGGTGCAGTGTTTCGGCCATGTCCGGCGCAACCGGTGACGGATCCACTTCCGGTCCAACCGGTTCGATGGGATGGCTCACCGCTGCACTCATGCCTGCTTCCCTTCCATCAACGACACCAGCTCACCCACGCTGCGGCGCGGGAATACCTGGGCTTCGAAACGCGCCGGATCGTCCCACGTCGGCTGGTCGTCGGCGGCGAGCGCCACGCGCTCCACCGCGACGCCCGACCCCTGCAGCGATTCGACCAGTGCATCCACGTCCGGCGCATCACCGGCCCACTCCAGCACCTGCACGCGGCTTCCGGCGGGCAGCGCCAGCGTGCGGAAGTCGAGCCCGCCAAGCGTATCGAGCAGGGCCGGCGACACATCGAAGCCGAGCAGTTCGTCCGCGCGGGCGACTGCCCTGCCCTCGCGCAGGTAACGGCCGGCGGCGGTCAGCTGCACGCCATGCTGCTGCCGCCATTGATCGAGCATGCGATCGCCGCGCAGGACCGGATCCCAGAGCACCAGATCGACTGGATGCGCCTGCGCAGCGGCGGCCGCCAGCACCGGCAGGCAGGCACTGCGGAACGCAAGAATCCGCACGCCCGCGCCTGCACCGTCGAGGCGACGGATCGCCTGCGTCAGGTCGTCCTGCATGCCGTTCCATTCCACGTCCAGCGCCTCGCCGGCGGATTCGCCGCTGCCGTACCAGTCAAAACGCATGGCCTGGCCGCCGCGCGCGGCGATGCCCTCGCACAGCATCCACAGCGCCCGCTGGCAGACCACGCCTTCCTGCAGCAACGGGGACGGCACCAGCACCGGCTTGCGCCCGTTTCGCGGTGAAGGCGCGCCGTGGCGCATGCCGAACAGGCGGCGCGCGCCGGTACCGAAATGGAAGATCCGCCCATCGCTCCCGTCCGCTGCCTGCTTCGACGGCTCGGGGCGATCCATGCCTGCCTGTGCGGGCGGCGATGGCAGTGCGGACAACGGAATGTCCGCCGCCAGCAGCGCCAGCGTCTGCGTCGCCAGGGGCATGAGCTTGATCCGGTGGCCTGTCTCGCGCGAGACGCGATTGGCCATCTTCGCGGCCAGCATCGAATGCCCGCCCAGGTCGAAGAAGTTGTCGTCGGGACCGGCGACGGTGCCGAGGATGTCCGTCCAGATGTCGATCAGATAGGCGACGCGGGGTTCGGCATGCCGCGCGGCCGTACGCTGCGTCGCGGACGCGCTGACCAGGGTCGGCGGCGGCAGTGACTTGCGGTCGACCTTGCCGTTGGGCAGCAGCGGCAGCGCGGCCATCGACACCAGGTGCTGGGGCACCATGTAGCCCGGCAGCACATGCCGCAGTCGCGCCTGCAGCGCGGCCTCGTCGAGGCGCGTGCCGGCCGGCACGGCGTAGGCCACGATCCGCTGGTCGCCCGGCGCATCCTCGCGCACCACGACCACGGCGCGGGCCACGCCTGGCTCCGATTCCAGCACCGCCTCGATCTCGCCCAGCTCGATGCGGTGGCCGCGGATCTTGACCTGGAAGTCCATGCGCCCCTGGTGTTCCAGCGTTCCGTCCCGGCGCCAGCGCGCGCGATCGCCGGTGCGGTAGAGCCGCGCCGGCAGGCCGGTGCCGTGGTCGCATGGGGCGACGTGATCGTCGATGAACTTCTCCGTGGTCAGCGCCTCGCGGCCGAGATAGCCCAGGCTCACGCCGGCACCGCCGATGCACAGTTCGCCCGACACCCCGGGCGGACAGGGCTGGCCGCGTTCGCCGAGGATCCAGACGCTGGTGTTGGCGATCGGACGGCCGATATGGATGTCGGGCGTGCCGTCGGCAACCGGTTCGATCCGTGCACAGGTGGACCAGACCGTGGTTTCGGTCGGGCCATACATGTTCCAGAGTTCCAGCCCGCGCTCCAGCAGCCGCGCGGCCAGTTCCGGCGCCAGCGCCTCGCCGCCGCACAGGGCCTTGAAGCCCTGCGGCGGTCGCCAGTCCGCGTCCAGCAGCAGGTGCCAGGTGGACGGCGTGGCCTGCATCACCGTTACCGCTTCGCGCGCCGCCAGCTCGGCGAGCTCGGGGCCGTCCATCGCCTGCTCGCGGCTGGCGAGCACGATGCACGCACCCGTGGCCAGCGGCAGGAACAGCTCCAGCACCGAAATGTCGAACGAGGTCGTGGTCACGGCCAGCAGCACATCGTCCGGCTGCAGGCCGGGCGCCGTGCGCATGCTGTCGAGGAAATTGAGGACCGCGCCATGCGGCACGACGACGCCCTTGGGCCGGCCGGTCGAACCGGAGGTGTAGATCACATAGGCCGCCGCGTCGCGGCCAACCCTGTCGTCCGTCACCGGTACGGTCGGCGCCGCGTCGATTTCAGCGGCGTCCGCGTCGAGCAACAGCAGGCGCGCGCGCGGCATTGCCAGCGGCGCGGCCAGTTCGCCTTCGCCGATCACCTGCACCAGGCCGGCATCCTCGGCCATGTAGACCAACCGGTCGGCGGGATAGGCCGGATCCAGCGGCACGTAGGCCGCGCCGACGCGCCAGGCCGCGATCATCGCAGCGACCAGGTCCGGGCCGCGCTCCAGGCAGATGCCGACACGATCGCCCGCACGCACGTCACGCGCCAGGAGCGCACCGGCAATGGCCCCGGCGCGCGCATGCAGTTGCGCATACGTCAGCCGCTGGCCCTCGCTACGTAGGGCGATGCGGCCGGGCGTGCGCCCCGCCTGCTCCGCCAGCAGCGCGTATGCCGAGCGCTGCGATGGCAAGGGCCGTACCGTCGAATTCCATTCGGCCAGGCGGTCACGGTCGGCCGTCGACAGCAATGAGGCGTCGCCGATCGCCTGCCCGGGCTGCGCGCAAAGCGATTGCAGCAGCGAGCCGAACCGGTCACAGATCGCGCGTGCACCGTCGGCGTCAATGATGTCGACGTTGTAGCCCACTGCGCCCGACAGGCCTTCGCCGTGTTCCAGGAACCAGATGCCGAGGTCGCTGGCCATGCCCTTCTGGAACATCAGCAGGTGCTCGTGCCGCAGCGCGCCCCACTGCAGGTTGCGCGCGCGCACGTCCTGGAAGGAGAACACCGCCTGGTAGACCGGCGAGCGGCTCGGATCGCGCGGCAGCTTGAGCTCCCGCACCAGCTGTTCGAACGGCACGTCGGGATACTCGAAGGCCTCGACCACGCCGGCCCTGATCTCCTGCACCAGCTGCAGGAACGACATCGCCGGGTCCAGCCGCCGGCGCAGCGGCAGCATGTTGACGAAGAAGCCCATCACCTTCTCGAGGGCTTCGGTGGGACGGTTGCGGAACGGCAGGCCGACCACCAGGTCGCGTTGCCCGCCCAGCCGGTGGCGCAGTACGTAGTAGGCCGCCAGCAGGGTCATGAACAGCGTCGCGCCCGCGGCCGCACCGATGTCGCGCAAGGCGGTGGTGGTGGCCGCATCGACATGCACCCAGTCGGTGCCGCCGATGCCGCTGGCGCGTGCGGGACGCGGCCGGTCCTCGGGCAGGTGCAGCGGCTCCAGGCCACCGTCCAGATGCTGCTTCCAGTATTGGAACTGGCGCGCCGCACCGTCGCCATCGAGCGCGTCCGCGCGCCAGCTCGCGTAGTCGGCGTAGCTGGTCTCCAGCTCCGGCAGCGGCGACGGCTGTCCCGCTGCGAAGGCCGGGTACAGCGCCGACATCTCGCTGTACAGCACGTCGAACGACCAGCCGTCCCAGATCGCGTGGTGGGTCATGAAGTACAGCACGTGGTCGTCGTCGGCCAGACGGTACAGGCGCGCGCGGAACAGCGGCGCGCGGTCGAGCACGAACGGCTCGGCAGTCTGCGCCTCCAGGTCCGCCATCAGCGCCTGCATGCGCGCCGGCTCCGGCAACTGCGACAGGTCGACGGCCGGCAGCAGCGGCACGTCGATCTGGTCCAGCACCTTCTGCATCGGGGTCCCGTCATCGTGCTCGACCAGGATCGTGCGCAGCGAGGCCTGGCGTCGCACCATCTCGGCAAAGGCACGGGCGAAGGCGTCCTCGTCCATCGGCCCATGCAGGCGATGCGCGGATGGCGTGTTCCAGGTCACACCGCCAGGCTCCATCTGCTCCAGCACCCACAGCCGTTGCTGCATCGGCGTGAGCGGCGCGGTTGACGGGTCCGCGCACTTCGGGATCGACAGGACCTGCGCCGACGACGTTGCCGGCGAGTGCATGCGCATCGCATCGGACAGGCGCCGTGCGGTGGGCGCATCGAACAACTGCCGCAGGCGCACCGGCGTGCCGGTGTCGCGGCCCAGGCGCGCGCACAGCTGCGCGGCGAGCAGCGAATGCCCGCCCGACTCGAAGAAGCCGTCGTCCATGCCCAGGTCCGGGCGTGCCAGCACCTGCCGCATCGCCAGCAGTACCTGCTGCTGCAGCGCATCCTGCGGCTCGGCCGGCGCGATGCGCTCCGGCGGCAGCGTGGCCTCGGCCAGCGGCGCGGGCAGCCCCTTGCGGTCGACCTTGCCGTTGGGCAGCAGCGGGATCGCCGCCAGCCGCACGAAATGCTGCGGCACCATGTAGTCGGGCAGCTGCTGCTTGAGGTGCGCGACCAGCGCCCTGTCATCCGGGTCGCCGGTGCTGGTCACCACATAGGCGACCAGCCGCTGGTCGCCGGGCCGGTCCTCGCGCGCCATCGCCACCGCACGCGACACACCCGGATGCGCCAGCAGCCGGCTTTCGATCTCGCCCAGCTCGATGCGATAGCCGCGCACCTTGACCTGGAAATCCAGGCGGCCGAGATGCTCGAGGTTGCCGTCGACGCGCCAGCGCCCGCGGTCGCCGGTGCGGTACAGCAGCGGCGCAGCGATGCCGGTGCCGAAGCCGCGGGCGGCGTCGGCGAATGGGTCGGGGAGGAAGCGATCGGCGGTCAGTTCGGGGCGTGCGAGGTAGCCCAGGGTCACGCCTTCGCCACCGATGCAGATCTCGCCCGGCACGCCGCGCGGACAGGGCTGCGCGTTCGCGTCCAGGATCCACACCTGGGTGTTGGCGATCGGGCGGCCGATGTGGATGTCGGGCGCGTGTCCCGTCGTACCCGCGTGGACCTGCATCGCGGTCGACCACACGGTGGTTTCCGTGGGGCCGTAGAGGTTCCACAGTTCGCCGCAGCGCGCGAGCAGGTCGCGCGCGAGATCCGGCGGCAACGGCTCGCCGCCGCACATGGCCTTGAAGCCGACCTGCCCCTGCCAGCCGGCCTCGACCAGCAGCCGCCAGGCGGCGGGCGTCGCCTGCATGGCGGTCGCCTGCGACTGCTGCAGCAGTTCGATCAGCGCAAAGCCGTCGACCACGGTCTCCTTGTCGGCCAGCACCACCTGCGCGCCGACGCTCAGCGGCAGCATCAGCTCCAGCACGGCGATGTCGAAGGAGAGCGTGGTCACCGCCAGCAGGCGGTCGTCCGGGTCCAGCCCGGGCTCGCGCTGCATGGCGGTGATGAAGTTGGACACCGCGCGGTGCGGCACCTGCACGCCCTTGGGCCGTCCGGTGGAACCGGAGGTATAGATCACGTAGGCCGGCGATTCCGGATCCGCGGCGGCCTCGTCGCGGCCCAGCCGCTCGGCGGGCAGCGCCTCGAGTTCGGCGGCCAGCGCATCGAGCGCGAGCACCGGGCGCCCGCCCAGGTCGAAGCCGCCGGCGTGGCGCTGCTGGGTGAGCAGCGCGGCCAGGCCGGCATCAGCGGCCATGTAGGCGAGGCGGTCGGCGGGAAACTGGGGATCCAGCGGCACGTAGCCTGCGCCGGACTTGAGGATGCCCAGCAGCGCGGCCAGCATGTCCGCGCCGCGATCCAGCGCCAGGCCGACCAGCGCACCCCTGCCAACGCCATGGCCGCGCAGCAGGCGCGCGATGCGGTTGGCGCGCGCGTCGAGCGTGCGGTAGTCGAGCTGCACATCGCCGGCGCGCAGGGCGATGCGTTCGGGCGCGCGGTCGCACTGCGCCTCGAACAGCTCGTGCATGCGGCAGTCGCGGTCGAACGCGACCGGCGCCGGCTGCAGTGCGGCGATCTCCTCGGACAAGGCGTCGTCAAGCAGCGACAGCCGCGATACCGGCGTATCGGGTGCCTCGCAGGCAGCACGCAGCAGGTTCTCGAAGGCCGCCAGCCAGCGGCGCACCGTGGCCGCGTCGAACAGGTCGGTGTTGTACTGCGTTTCCAGGCGGATGCGGCCTTCGACCTGGACGGCGTTGATCGACAGCTCGAAGTTCTCGTAGCGGCGCGGGTTGGTGGTGAGGTCCAGCGCCAGGCCGGTGAAGCCACTGCGCTCCTGGTCCAGCGCCTGGTCGATGTTGAACATCACGCTGACCAGCGGCAGCCGCGCAGGATCGCGCGGCACGCGCAGCTTCTTGAGCAGGGTGCCGAAGGTGTAACGCTGGTGCTCGATCGCGTCGAGCAGGGTCGACTGCGCGCCGTCCACCAGCGCCGCAAAGGTCTGCCCGGGTGCAAGCTCGAACTTCAGCGGCAGCAGGTTGACGCAGTGCCCGACCAGATGGTCGTGCCCGTCCACCGACTGGCCGGCGGCGGGAATGCCGACCACCACCTCGTCCTGGCCCGCGATGCGCGCGACCAGCGCCGCGAACGAACCGAGCAGCGTGGCGAACAGGCTGGCGCCGCGCCGCGCGCCCAGGCGGCGTACGGCGGCCACCAGCGCGGCATCGAGCACATGGTCCTCGCGCAGCGAGGCGAAGCTGCGTCGCGCCGGGCGTGGCCGGTCGGTGGGCAGCTCCAGCACCGGCGCGCCGCTGGCGAAACGCGACAGCCAGTAGCGTTCGTCCTCGCGGTACTGCGGGCCGGCCGGATGCAGCGCCTCGGCCAGCGCGTAGTCCGCGAAACCCTGCACGGCACCGCCAGGCGCGTCGGTTCCGCCGTAGGCGGCGCCCAGTTCGCGCACGATCACCCACCACGACCAGCCGTCGCAGACGATGTGGTGCGCATGCATCAGCAGCACATGCTCGCGCGGGCCCAGCTGCAGCAGTTCGGCGCGGAACAGCCGCCCCTTCTCCAGCACGAACGGCGTTTCCACGCTGGCGCGACGGCGCTCCGCCAGCTGCGCGGAGCGCGCGTCCGCGTCGAGCGCGGACAGGTCGGTCAGCGGCAGCAGTACCGGCGCCGGTTCGAGCACGCAGAAGGTTTCGCCATCCGGACCGAAACTCGCGCGCAGCGCGTCGTGCGCGCCCACCACCTGCTGCAGCGCCTGCTGCAGGCGCGCGGTATCGAGCTCGCCGCGCAGGTGCAGCGACACCGATTCGTTGTACGCCAGCGAGCCATCCTCGCCCAGGTGCGCGGCCAGCCAGAGCTCGCGCTGCGGTTCGGTCGTCGGCACCACGCGGGCGACCGCGCCGCCTGCGAAGGGGTCGTATCCGACCACGACGGCGTTCTCCATGTACGCCTCCCTGCCGTTGTTCACGTGCCGACCTTGAGGTACTGCCCGGGGGCCTGCGGATCCGGCACGTACCACGCGGGCCGCCCTTCCGGATCGCGGCCCAGTCGCGCGCCCGGCAGCGCCGGCTCGGCGGCGTCCATCACCGTGTGCGGCGTGGCCGTGCGGCGCGGCAGCAGTTCGGCCTCCTGCAGTTCCAGCACCGAATCCTTCCAGGCCTGGGTGATGGCCTGGAAATCGGCCTCGGTGTGCGCGGTGGTGAAGAAGCAGGGGAAGTTGTCGAGGATGTGGATGCCGCGGCTGCGCATCATCGCGAACAGCAGCTCCTGCTGCGGATGGTCCTCGTCGAAATGGGTGCGCCACAGCGAGGCGAAATGCTTGATCCGCAGCGGCGCGCCGGCCTGGGCCGAAAACGCGTTGAGTTCGTCGGCCATCGCGGCGGTGCGTTCGTTGAGCCGCTGCTGCAGCGCCACGCCGTGCTGCTTCATGTGCAGCATCGAGGCCTTCGCAGCCGCCAGCGTCAGCGGATGGCGCACGAAGGTGCCGGCGAAGTAGGTGACGCCCACCGTCGGCACCGAATCGTCGCCGTATTGCCAGAGGCCGCCATCGAGCGCATCCATGTAGGCGCGGCTTCCGGCGATCACGCCGATCGGGAAGCCGCCACCCACGACCTTGCCGTAGGTCGCCAGGTCGGCGCGGATCCCGAACAGCGCCTGCGCGCCGCCCGGGTGCGAGCGGAAGCCGGTGATCACCTCGTCGAAGATCAGCGCGGCGCCGGCATCGGCGGTGATCCGGCGGACCTCGCGCAGGAACTCGACCGGCTGGAAGTCCGGGCGCCTGCTCTGCACGGGTTCGACCAGCACGGCGGCCAGTTCGTGCGCGCGCTCGCGGATGATCTGCAGGGTCTCCGGGGTGCCGTAGTCGAGCACCAGCACCTTGTCGGCGGTGTTGCGCAGGATGCCCGGCGCGGCGGGCACGGCGCGCAGCTTCTTGGTGCCGCGCACGATCACTTCGTCGTTGATGCCATGGTAGGAGCCGGAGAACACCACGATCGTCTCGCGGCCGGTGACCGTGCGTGCGACGCGCATCGCGCCCAGCACGGCTTCCGAACCGGTGTTGCACAGCGCGGCGCGGTCATGCCCGGTCAGCTCGCAAACCAGCTGCGAGACCTCGCCGGCCAGCGGATGCATCGGGCCGATCTCGTAGCCCGCATCGACCTGGGCCTTCACCGCATCGACCACGAAGTCCGGCTGCCAGCCGAACAGGCTGGTGCCGAAGCCGTTGAGCGCATCGACGTATTCGTGGCCGTCGATGTCCCAGACGCGCGCGCCCTTCGAGCGTTCGACCACGATCTGGTAGACGATTTCCTTGGTCAGCGGGCGGAAGCCCGTGACCACGCGCGGGTCGGCCATGTGCGCGCGATGCTGCTGCGCATAGGCCTTGGACTTCGGCGTACGCGCGATGTAGCGCGCGATGAACGCGTCCAGGCGCGCCCGCTGCTGGGGCTCCAGCTCGGTCCCGCCGGACGCGTCGATGCGGGCGATGGCGCCAAACGCCTTCTTGACGTCGTAGCGCGTGTGCGCGAGCGCGGCCTCTTCATCATTGGCCGGCGCGGTATCGGCAACGGGCACCTGCAGCGGCTCTGCCGGCTGCGAAGCGGGCAGGCCCGCCGGCACGGCCTGCGTCGCAACGGTGGCCACGGATGCCGCGGCGAGCGGTGCCGCAGCCGGCGCTGCCACCGGCGCACCGGCCAGCAGCGCCAGTTGCTGCGACATCAGCTGCATCTGCTGGGCGATGAGCGTGCGCACGGCGCTGGAGTCGCCGGCGGGCCTGCCGGCAGGCGGCATGAACACGGGCAGCGACGGTACAGGCACCGGCGCAGCCATCGCGACGGTTGCCGGAGCCGCGACCGGGTTCTGCGCGGCAGGCATCGTCACCGGCGGTGCGGCGACCGGCACCGGCTGCACCTGCTCGGGCGGCAGCTGTGCATCCAGCGCCGCGACCAGCCGGTCGAGGCTTGCGCACTCGCCCATCAGCTGGCGGAAGGTGATCTTCACCGCGAACGTTTTCTGCAGTTGCAGCGCGACCTGGGTGAGCATCAGGCTGTCGAGCCCGAGTTCGATGAAGTTGGCGCCGTCATCCTCCTGCTGGATGTCGAACCCGGCCACATCCTCGAACACCTCGCGGACCTGCCCGGCCAGGCGCGAAGCCCGGCCAGCCACGACGCAAGCTTGCGTATCCTGAACGCTCATCGATGGACTCCGGGACGCCTGGGGGGAACGCGGGCGGCCGGCACATCCCTACTCCGCAGCCCACGGACATGGAATACGCAGAACGCGGCGCATTCCGGCCCGGCCTCAATCGCGGTCGCGCGAGAACCAGTCCTTCACACGATCGACCAGGCCGAGGGTTTCACCGGGCTCGTCCGCAGCCGGCGGGTCGGTCGCGGGCGGCTCCAGCCCGGCGGCGACCTGCTCGATCGTCAACGTCGCCAGCGCGAGCATGTTGGGCCGGCTGCCGGTCTCCCGGTGCACCCGGTTCATCAGCTTCACTGCAAGCAGCGAATGCCCGCCCGCGTCGAAGAAGTTGTCATCGGGCCGCACCGGCGCGCCGATCAGTTCCACGCACAGGTCCAGCAGCCAGGCCACTTGTGGCGAAGCCCCCGTCAGCTGCCCGGCGACCGACCCGTCGCCTGACGCCGGTGGCGGCAGCTGCCTGCGGTCGACCTTGCCGTTGGGTAGCAACGGCAACGCCTCCAGCACCACCAGGTGCTGGGGCACCATGTATCCCGGCAGCAGCTTGCGCAGGCGCTCGAACTGCGCCCGTTCGTCCAGCTCGCCGGCCGCCACGACGTAGCCGACCAGGCGCACGTCGCCCGGCTGGTCCTCGCGCGCCAGCACCACCGACCGAAGGACGGCCGGATCACCGTCCAGCGCAGCCTCGATCTCGCCCAGTTCGATGCGGTGGCCGCGGACCTTGACCTGGAAATCGAGTCGGCCCAGGTGTTCGATCACCCCGTCGGGCCGCCAGCGACCAAGGTCGCCGGTGCGGTACAGGCGCGGTGGCAGCCCGGTGCCGGGATCATGCGGCGCGACGTGGTCGGGGATGAACTTCTCCGCGGTCAGTTCCGGCCGGCCCAGGTAGCCCAGGGTGACGCCCGCACCGCCGATGCAGATTTCGCCCGGCACGCCCACCGGGCACACGCGATCGCCGTCGTCGAGGATCCACACGGTGGTGTTGGCGATCGGACGTCCCACGTGGATGCCGGGCGGATCGCCCTCGCCTTCCGGCAGGACCTGCGTGCAGGTCGACCACACAGTGGTCTCGGTCGGGCCATACAGGTTCCACAGCTCGACCCCGCGGCCGAGCAATCGCGCGGCAAGCTCCGGCGACAGCGGCTCGCCACCGCACAGCGCCTTGAAACCGGGTGGTGCGGTCCAGTCGCCCTCGAGCAGCATGTGCCAGGTGGCGGGCGTGGCCTGCAGCGTCGTGACCTGCGCGTCGGCCAGCAGCGCGGCGATCGCGTCGCCATCCATGGCCTGCTCGCGCGTGGCCAGCACGATCTCCGCGCCAACCGACAGCGGCAGAAACAGCTCCAGCACCGAGATGTCGAACGATGGCGTCGTCACCGCCAGCAGCCTGTCGTCGGCGCCGAGCCCCGGCGCCTCGCGCATGCTGGCCAGGAAATTGAGGACTGCGCCGTGCGGCACCACCACGCCCTTGGGCTTGCCGGTCGAACCGGAGGTGTAGATCACGTAGGCAGGTGCGTCGCGGCCGACCGGATCGGCAGCGCGCGCGGCCGGCGGGGCGGCGTCGATCGCGGCCGCATCGCCGTCCAGCAGCAGCAGCCGCGGGCGCGGCAGCGCCAGCGGTGCCGCAGCCTCCTGCACGGACACCACCAGCGCCAGGCCGGCGTCGTCGACCATGAAGCGCAGGCGGTCCTGCGGATAGGCCGGATCGAGCGGCACATAGCCCGCGCCCAGCTTCAGCACGGCCAGCAGCGCCACGACCAGGTCCGGACCGCGCTCCAGGCAGACGCCCACCAGGGCTCCCTTGCCCACCCCGCGCGCGGACAGCGCGTCGGCCAGCTGGCTGCTGCGGGCGTCCAGGTCGCGATAGCGCCATGCGGTCTCGCCGAAGCGCAGCGCGACGCGCTCGGGCGTGCTCGCTGCCTGCGCGCACAGCAGCCCAGGCAGGCTTGCGAACGCGGGCAGCGGCGCAGTCGTCGAATTCCAGGCAGCGAGTGCCTCGCGGTCGTGTGGACCGAGCATGTCGATCGCGCCGACCGTCGCATCCGGCGTGTGCGCAATCGTGGCCAGCAGCCCGCCGAAGCGCTGCGCCATGAACATCGCCGAATGCGCGGAAATGATGTCGGCGTTGTAGTTCAGGTCCAGCAGCAGCCGGTCGTCGTCCTCGTCCACCCACATCGACAGGTCGGTGAGCGCACTGTAATGCGGCAACACCATGTCCTCGCAGTGCAACGCGCCCCACTCGCGCTGCTGGTCGCGCGAGTCGTCCATCGAGAACAGGGCCTGGTAGACGGGCGACCGGCTCGGATCACGCGGCAGGTCCAGTGCCTGCACCAGCCGCTCCAGCGGCACGTCCGGGTGCGCGAAGCAGGCCAGCAGTTCCTCGCGGACACGGGCCAGCAGCTCGCGGAACGTCCAGGCAGGATCCAGCTGCAGGCGCATCGGCAGCACGTTGACGAAGTAGCCCATCACCTCCTGCAGCTGCTCCGCCGCCTGGCTGCGCATCGGCAGGCCGATCACCAGGTCGCGCTGCCCGGTGGTCCGGTGCAGGAACAGGAAGTAGGCCGCCAGCAAGGTCATGAACAGGGTCGCGCTGGATCCCGCCGCCAGTGCGCGCAGGCGCTGCGCGAGCGCGGCTTCGATGCGCACGAACTCGCTGCCGCCGCGACCGGTCGCGACGGCCGGCCGCGGCAGGTCCTCGGGCAGGGCCAGCGCTTCGGGGCCGTTCGCAAGCCGCGCCAGCCAGTGCTGCATCTGCGCCTGCATCTGCGCGCTGTCGGCCGCGGCCACGTGCCAGGCCGCGAAGTCGACGTAGCTGCGCTGCAGTGGCGGCAACCGCGGCGCGGAACCCGTGGCATGCCCGGCGTAGAGCTGCGCCATTTCCTCGCAGAACAGGCGGAACGACACGCCGTCCCAGACCGCATGATGGACCTGGAAATACAGCACGTGCTCGTCGGCGGACAGGCGGAACAGGCGCACCCGGAACAGGGGCGCCAGACCGGTGTCGAGCGGCTCGACGATCAGCGGTTCGATGCGTCGCGACAGTTCGGCTTCGCGCTCGCCGGGCGCCGTCGCGGACAGGTCCACGGCCGGCAGCAGGGTGACTTCGAGTTCGTCCAGCACGCGCTGCTCGACACCCTCGTCGTCCTCATGCAGCCAGGTACGCAGGGCCGGCTGGCGGCGCACCACGTCGGCAAACGCGCGGTCCAGCGCGGCGGTGTCCAACGGCCCATGCAGCCGGAACGCCGAGGGAATCATGAAGTTGGTCGAGCCCGGATGCAGCTGCTCCTGTACCCACAGCCGCTGCTGCATCAGCGACAGCGGTCCGGCCGACTGGTCGGCCTGGCGCGGGACATCGCACGCGCCTTCCCGGCTGCCGCTCGCGGATGTTTCCAGCGCGGCGGCCAGCGTCGCCGGCGTCGGCGCATCGAACAGCATGCGCAGGTTGACCGCCGCCCCGAACTCGCCTTCGAGCCGGGTCGCCAGGCGCGAGGCCAGCAGCGAATGTCCGCCGGCCGCGAAGAAGTCCTCGTCATGTCCAAACGCGGGCAGTTCCAGCACGGCGGCCATCGCCGACGCGACCCGCGCGGTGGCGTCCGGATCACCGTGCACGACGGCGGGCGGCGCGGGCTCGCTGCGCTGTGGCGCCGGCAACCTGGTCCGGTCGAGCTTGCCGTTGGCGGTCTGCGGGAATGCCTCGAGCACGATGATGTGCCGCGGAATCATGTAGGCGGGCAGCGACCGCTTCAGCCGCTCGGCCAGTGCGCGCTCTTCGACCCGCGTGACTTCGCCTGCGCGCACGTAGGCGACCAGCATGGCGTCGCCAGCCCCATCCTGGTGCACCACCACGGCAGCCTCCGCCACCCCGGGCTGCGCGGCCAATGCCACCTCGATCTCGGCCAGCTCGATGCGGTAGCCGCGGACCTTGACCTGGAAGTCCAGGCGGCCGGTCAGCTCGAGGTTGCCGTCGGCACGCCAGCGGCCACGGTCGCCGGTGCGGTACAGCAAGGGCGCGACGCCGCCGCTGTGGTGCGTCGATGGGGCAAAGACGTCGCTGACGAAGTGCTGCGCCGTCAGCGCGGCCCGATCGAGATAGCCCAGGCTGACGCCCTCGCCCCCGATCCACAGTTCGCCCGGCACGCCGCGCGGACACAGATGGCCGAACCGGTCGACGATCCAGGCCCGCGAATTCTCGACCGGCCTGCCGATGTGGATGTCCACGGACTGGCCCGGCGCAGGCGCGTGCAGGCGCGCGCCGGTCGCGGTCACCGTGGTCTCGGTGGGCCCGTACATGTTCCACACCTCGCCGTCGCCGGCCAGCAGCGCGGCGGCGACGTCCGCCGGCATCGCTTCTCCGCCGCAGATCGCCTTGAACCCGGCCGGCGCGCGCCAGCCCGCGGCCAGCAGCACGCGCCAACCCGATGGCGTCGCATCGAGGTAGGTCGCACCAGTCCGCTCGAGCAGGCGGCCGAACGCGTCGCCGTTCACCGCGGTATCGCGATCCACCAGCACCAGCTGCGCGCCAGCCGCAAGCGGCAGGCAGAGGTCGACGACAGAGGGGTCGAAGGACAGCGGTGTCACCGCCGCCACCACGTCGTCGGGCCCGAGGCGCAACCAGTGCTGCATGCTCGCGACCAGGTTGGCGACCGCCCGGTGCGGCACGCGCACGCCCTTGGGCGTGCCGGTGGAGCCCGAGGTGTAGATCACGTAGGCCACGGATTCGGGGCCAGCGGCAGCGCCATCGCGCCCGATGCGCGTGGTCGGCTGGGCGGCGAGCGCGCGATCCGGGCCGTCCAGCGGCAGCACCTGTACGCCGCAACCCTCAAGGCGCTGCGCGTTCGCCGTCTCGGTGAGGATCAATGCCAATCCTGCATCCGCGACGATCGCCGCAAGGCGCTCGCGCGGCAGCTCCGGATCCAGTGGCACGTAGGCCGCGCCGGACTTCAGTACGCCGAGGACCGCGGCCGGCATGCGCGCGGTGCGGTCGAGCGAGATGCCGACCAGTGCGCCGTGTTCCACGCCCTGTGCACGCAGCAGGTGTGCGACCTGGTTGGCGCGCGCTTCCAGCTGCGCGTAGTCCAGCGTCTCGTCCCCGGCGCGGATCGCGATGCGTGCACCTTCGATGTCGCAGCGCCGCTCGAAGTGCTCGTGCATGCGGCATTCGCGATCGAACGGCAGGGCCGGTGGCTGCAGCGCCTGCAATCCCTGGAACGCGGCATCGCCCACCAGCGGCAGTTCCGACAGCGTCTGCTCCGGATTCTGGACGATCCCGCGCAGCAGGGTCTCGAACGACTCCAGCCACGCATCCACGGTCGCCGCATCGAATAGCGCACTGGCGTACTGGCATTCCAGGCGAATGCCGTCCTGCGAGGGCACCGCATTGATCGAGAAATCGAAGTTGTCGCGCAGCAGCGGGTTGACCGACAGCTCCATCGACAGGCCCGCGAAGGCATCGCGCGCGGCGTCGCCGGCCTGGTCGACGTTGAACACCGCCGCCACCAGCGGCGGCCGGCTGGGATCGCGTTCGATCCGGAGCTTCTTCAGCAGCGAGCCGAAGGTGCAGCGCTGGTGATCCATCGCATCGAGCAGACGCGTGCGCGCGTGGCGCAGCAGCGAGGCGAACGGCGTGGCGTGGTCGATCGCCAGCCGCAGCGGCAGCATGTTGACGCAATGGCCCACCAGCGGGCCGGTACCGCCGGCCTGGCCGGCGACGGGGATTCCCACCACCACCTCGTCCTGCCCGGCGAGCCGCGACAGGAGGGTGCCGAAGGTGGCCAGCAGGCAGGCATAGACACTGGCGCCGCGGGCGGACGCCACACGGCCAACCGCCTCGGCAAGACCCGCATCGAGCGGGCGCACGGCGAAGCCTGCGGCGGAATCACGCGAGGGCGCGCGCGGCCGGTCGGTGGGCAGGTCCAGCACCGGCGCCGCATCCTCGAAGCACGAGAGCCAGTACGCCTCGTCGGGCGGATGCACCGACAGCACCGGGCGCTGCGCCAGCAGGCGCGCGTGGGCGGCGTAGGAAAGCGCCGACGGCAGGTCTTCTTCGCCCTGACCGCATTGCCGCGAATACAGCGTCCCCAGTTCGCGGACGATCACGTTCCACGACCAGCCGTCGCAGACCAGGTGGTGGGCATGCAGCAGCAGCACGTGCTCGTCTTCGGACAGTCGCACCAGCTCGGCGCGCAGCAGCGGGCCTTCATCGAGGAGGAATGGTGTTTCCGCCCCGGCCCGCCGCCGCGCTGCAAGCGCTTCGGCGCGCGCCTGGCCGGACAGCGGGGACAGGTCGGTCAGCGGCAGCTCGATGGCGATTTCGGGGTGCACGTGCATCCACTCGCCATCGGTCGAGATCGTCGAGCGCAGCGCATCGTGGCGCGCCACCACCGTATGCAGCGCGTCGCCAAGCGCGGCGACGTCCAAGGCCCCGTGCAGGGTCAGCGAGATGGACTGGTTGAAGGCAAGCGCCACCGACGGGTCGATGCGCGCGGCCAGCCAGATCTCGCGCTGCGGTTCGGTGGTCGGCACCCGGATCAGGGACGCGCTGGCGCCGCACTGGTCGTCGGCAAGTGCGGCGGGCGCGTATTCGGCGGTCTGCGCGGCAGCCGCGACGCCCGTCCCTGCCGCAACGGAACCGGTCGGCTCGGCCAGCGAACGCTGCGGTGCGCGCGTGCCGCCCGGCGGACCCGGCGGCGGCGGGTCCGACCCGTCCGGCTCGAGCAGGGCCGCCACCGAGAGCTGCTGCGACATCAGCCATTGTTGCTGCTGCAGCACCTCCAGCACCGCGCCCTGTTCGTCCCCGGCGGCCGACAGCGCCGCCAGTTGCTGCGTCATCAGCTGCAGCTGGCGATCGAGGAGCGAAGCCACGGCATCGCCGTTGGCCATCGGAGCGGCCGATGGGACTGCCGCAGCAGCGGGCGTCGGCGCTGCAGCCGTCACGCCGGCAACCGCAGTCGGCGCGGGCGCCGCAACCTTGTCGCGCAGGGCGGCTTCCACCGCCGCCAGCGTGCTGCACGATTCCATCAGCTGCCGGAACGTGATCGTCGCGCCGAAGACCGTCGCGATCCGCTGCGCGACCTGGGTCAGCGCCAGGCTGTCCAGTCCCAGTTCGAAGAAGTTGGATTGCGGATCGGCGCTGTCGAAATCCAGGCCGCTCACATCCTTGAGCAAGGCGCGCAGGCGCTGGGCGATGCCGTCGCACTCCTGCTGCACGGGCACGACGCTGCTTGCCTGTCCGTCCATGGACGAAACCTGCAGCGCAGGCGGCGCGTGCGCTTGCGTCGCGTCGACCTGCGGCCCGGCCGCAGCGACGTCCACCCAGTAGCGCTTGCGTTCGAATGGATAGGTCGGCAGGCGCAGGCGCGCCTTGCGCTCGCGACGGTCCAGTGCCTCCGGCCGCAGCGGCAGGCCGGCCGCCCATGCCTGCCCGAGCGCCGCCACCAGCGCGGCATGCTCACGCTCCGGTGCATCGGCCAGCGAAGCCAGTGCGCTGATGCGCTGCTTCTGCAGCAGCGGCTGCTGACGCGCCAGCGTGGCCAACGTGTTGCGTGGCCCGACTTCCAGAAGCACGTGCTCGCGCCGCTCCAGCAGCCGCGCGATCGCTGCGGAGAAGCGCACCGGCAGGCGCAGGTGCTGCGCCCAGTAGTCGGCCGAGGTGGCCTGCTCGTCGCCCAGCCACTCGCCGGTCGCGGTCGACACGATCGGGATCGTCGGCGCACGCCGCACCAGCGCGTCGACCTCGCTGCGAAAGCGCGGCACCACCGCGTCCATCATCGCCGAGTGGAAGGCATGCGAGGTCTTGAGCAGGCGGCAGGCCACGCCATCGGTTTCAAGCTGCGAATGGAAGGCCGCCACGGCGTCGTGCGGGCCGGCCACCACGCAGGTGCCGGGGGCGTTCTCCGCCGCCAGCGACAGCGTGTCCGGCAGCTTCGCCGCCAGCGCGTCGTGCGCCATGCGCACCGACAGCATCGCGCCCGAAGGCTGCGCCTGCATCAACCGCCCGCGCCGGGCCACCAGCCGCAGCGCGTCGGGAAGTTCGAACACGCCGGCCAGGGTGGCGGCGACGAACTCGCCCACGCTGTGCCCGGCCATAGCGACGGGCACCACGCCCTGCGCCATCCACCAGCGCGCCAGCGAATACTCGATGCTGAAGATCGCCGGCTGCATGATCGCGGTCGGCAGCAGCGCGTCGGCATCGTCGCCGAACACCAGCGCGCGCAGGTCCAGGCCCAGTTCGTCGTCGAGCACGGCGGCGCAGGCGTCGAACGCCTCGCGGAACGCAGGCTCGCGGGCATGCAGCTCACGGCCCATGCCTGCGTACTGGCAGCCCTGCCCCGGGAACAGGAACACCGCCTCCCCTGAAGGCGCCGGACGCGCCCTCGCAGCGGCTGCGGCAAGCTCGGCGCTGCGCAGCTGCGCCACGGCATCGGCACTGCCGTCGGCGGCGACGGCGATGCGGTGCGCGAATGCCTTGCGACCCACCGCCAGCGTCCAGGCGACATCGGCGAGGTTGAGGTCGGGCCCGCTGTCGAGGTGATCGGCCAGGCGCGCCACTGATTCGGCCAGCGCCGCCGGCGTGCGTGCCGACAGCACCAGCAGCTGCGGGCCGTCGACCTGCTGCGTCGGCTGCAGGGTCGGCGGCTGCTCCATCACCACGTGCGCATTGGTGCCGCCGACGCCGAACGAGCTCACGCCCGCACGCCGCGGCGTGCCATCGACGTCCGGCCATGGCAGCAGCTCGCCGCTGGGGCGGAATGGCGTGCTGGCGAAATCGATGACCGGATTGGCCTTGCGGAAATGCACGGTCGGCGGGATGCAGCCCTGCTGCAACGCATAGGCGGTCTTGATGACCCCGGCGGCGCCGGCCGCCATCAGCGTGTGTCCGAGATTGCTCTTGACCGAGCCGACCACACAGAAGCCGGTGTCGTCGGTGCCCTGCCGGAACGCGCGCGTCAGCCCCTCGATCTCGATCGGGTCGCCCATCGGCGTTGCCGTGCCGTGCGTCTCGACGTAGCCGATGCTGCGCGGCTCGACGCCCGCGTCGGCATGCGCCATCGCGATCACCGCGGCCTGGCCTTCGCTGCTGGGCGCGGTGAAGCTGGCCTTGCCGCCGCCGTCGTTGTTGATCGCCGCGCCGCGCACCACCGCATACACCGGATTGCCGTCGGCGATCGCATCGGACAGGCGCTTGAGCACCACCACCGCCGCGCCATCGCTGAACACCGTACCGGTCGCCTCGGCATCGAAGCTGCGCGTGCTGCCGTCGGCCGACAGCATTCCGCCCTCCTGGTACAGGTGGCCGCTGTTGACCGGACAGGTCACCGCGATTCCACCGGCCAGCGCCATGCCGCAGCGCCCCGCGCGCAGGCTGTCGATCGCCTGCGCGATCGCGACCAGCGAGGTCGAGCAGGCCGTATGCACGCTGACCGCCGGGCCGGTGAGGTTGAGCTTGTGCGCCACGCGGGTGGCGATGTAGTCCTTCTCGTTGCCCAGCATCACCTGGAAGGCGCCGAGCTTCTCGACCAGGTCCGGGCGAGACAGCACATGGCGCTGGTAGTAGCTGGCGTTGTACATGCCGGCGAACACGCCGACCGGCACGGTGGTCGCATCAGGCACGTGCCCGGCGCGTTCGATGGCCTCCCAGCACAGTTCCAGGAACACCCGCTGCTGCGGGTCCATCAGTTCGGCTTCCTTGGGCGAGATGCCGAAGAAGGCCGCGTCGAAGCGGTCGACGTCGTCGAACACGCCGCGCGCGGGGACGTAGCCCGGGTCGTTGCGCAGGGACGCAGGAATGCCCGGATCGAGCTGGTCGGCGCTGAAGCGCGCCACGCTGTCGCGGCCGGCGCACAGGTTGTCCCACAAGGCCTCGACCGATGCCGCACCGGGGAAGCGGCCGGCCATGGCGATGATCGCGATCGGCTCGTCGTCGCTGCCGCGGCGCGTGGACAGGCGCGAAGCATCGAGCGCGGTCGAGCCGCCCGCCGCCATCTCGGCCGCCAGCAGCGCCGGCGTGGGCGAGCGGAACAGCGCCATCGGCGGGACGTCGCCCACGCGCTCACGGCGCGCGGCTTCCAGCACGCGGATCGCGAGCAGCGAGGTACCGCCGAGGTCGAAGAAGTTGTCGTCGCGGCCCAGGTCGTCCAGGTCCAGCACGTCGGCGAAGATCCTGCACAGCGCGGTTTCGACCGGCGTGCGCGGCGCGGCGTACTGGCCGGCCCACTCGGGACGTCCACGGCCCGGCGCGGGCAACTTGCCCCGGTCGAGCTTGCCGTTGGGCGACAGCGGCAGCGCATCCATCTGCACGTAGGCCACCGGCACCATGTAATCGGGCAGGTGCACGACCAGGTGCCGGCGCAGCTGCTCCAGATCCACCGGCGCGCCGCTGTCCTGCGGCGAAAGATAGGCCACCAGCCGCTTGAGCCCCGGCACGTCCTCGCGCGCCAGCACGCCAGCCTCGCGCACGCCCGGGAACGCCATCACCTGCGCCTCGATCTCGCCCAGCTCGACGCGGAAGCCGCGGATCTTGACCTGGAAATCCTGGCGCCCGAGGTATTCGATCTCGCCGTCGGGCAGGCGCCTGCCGAGGTCGCCGGTGCGGTACATGCGCGCGGCGCCGCCGACGAAAGGATCGGGCAGGAAGCGCTCGTCGCTCAGGTCGGGTCGCTTCAGGTAACCGCGCGCCACCACCGGCCCGGCCAGGTACAGCTCGCCGACCACGCCGGGCGGTTGCGGACGACCCTGGCCGTCGAGCACGTACACGCGCGCGTTGGCGATCGGGCGGCCGATGCTCGGCAACCGTGGCCAGGTCGACGGGTCCTCGCCGAGCGTCAGCGCGGTGACGACATGCGTCTCGGTGGGTCCGTAGTGGTTGTGCAGCCGGCAGCCGGGCAGGTGTTCGAAGAAGCGCACGATCTTCGGCTCGATGCGCAGCTGCTCACCGGCGGTGATCACCTCGCGCAGGTCGCAGCGCACGCGCTCGCCGGGTGCCAGCGCGGCCAGCCGCCCTTCCAGGCCCTCGGCCAGCATCTGCAGCGCGAAGTACGGCAGGAACATGCGCTCGATGCGGCGCTCGACGATGAACTCGAACAGCCTGCCGGCACTGAGCCGCGTGTCCTGGTCGATCAGGTGCAGTTCGCCGCCGCTGGCCAGGGTGGCGAAGGTTTCCTGGAACGCCACGTCGAAGCCGAGCGCTGCGAACTGCAGCGTGCGCAGGGGCACGTCATTGCCGGGCTCACGCATCTGCCACTGGATCAGGTTCACCAGCGGGCCGTGGGTCATCGCCACGCCCTTGGGCTTGCCGGTGGACCCGGAGGTGTAGAGCACGTAGGCGAGGTTGTCGGGGCCGACCTTGTCTTCCGTCTCCAGCGCATGCGCGGGCAGGTCGCGCCAGGCCGTGTCGTCGTGCAGGTCGATCACCGCCAAGGTCGGCGGCAGTTCGCCCAGCACGTCCTGCGCCGGATTCTCCATCCCCGACATGGTCAGCAGCACGCGCGGCTCGCTGTCGGCGAGCGTGTAGGCCAGCCGGTCCGCCGGATAGGTTGGATCCAGCGGCACGTAGGCGCCGCCGGCCTTGAGCACCGCCAGCAGGCCCAGCACCACCTCGACACCGCGTTCGACGTAGATCGCCACGCGCTCGTCGGGGCCGACCCCGCATTCGCGCAGCTGACGCGCCAGCCGGTTGGCCTGCGCATCGAGTTCGGCATAGCTCAGGCGACGACCGTCCTGCACCAGCGCCAGCGCCCCGGGCGTGCGCGCGGCCTGCAGTTCGAACAGGTGATGCACGTTCGCGACCGGCTCGAACGCGACGGCGGTGGCATTGCCCGCCTCCACCGCCTCGGCAAGCTGCGCCGGGGTGAGCATCGCCAGCCCGGCAACGCGCGCCTGCGGATCATCCAGCATCGCATCGAGCAGTTGCCGCCAGTAGCTCAGCCAGCGCTCCGCCCCTGCGCCGTCCAGCAGCGCGTTGGCGAAATGCAGTTCGACCAGAACGGATCCGTCCGCCCCGGCCTGCTGCACCTGCATGCCCAGCAGCAATCCGCCCGTGGCCGCGATCGGCGCGCCATCGGAGAACAGCACCTGCCAGTCCGACGCCGGCATGCCCGACGCGTGCCAAGCCTGCGCATGGTGCGCGGCCTCTTGCGAGCGCGTGGCGACCAGGCGCAGGAAGGCGGCCACGTCGATGTCGTCGGCCAGTTCGAAACGCAGCGGCAGCGCCAGTCCGTCGGTGCCGGCGCGCGGCAGCACGATGTCGGCCTGCGACGAGAGCCGCTGCAGCAACAGCACGAACGCGGCCAGCAATACGTCGGAGCGTTCGACCGAATGTGCCGCGGCAAGCGCGTCCAGCCTGGTGGCAAGTGCGGACGACAGCCTGTCCGCGACGCTGTCGAAGCCAGGACGCCCCCCCACGGACGACAGTCCGATCGATTCGGGTGCACCGGCCAACGTCGATTCCCAATACCCGCCCGCCTCGACCATCTGGCCGCCCCCAACAGAACTGCGTACTCCGGAATCAATTAACGCATTCCATCCGGGTTCGCGGCCAGCGTGGCCGGCACCGGGTCCTCGCATGCAGGCGTGGCCAGGATGACCGCGGTACCGGGCGGAACCGCCACGGCGCAGGCCCAGCCCGGGGCATGCAGGGCGTGCAACTCCACGGATCGCCCCGGGAAGGTGTCGCCGGGCAGCGGCAGCGGGACGCCGCAGGGCGCGATGAACTCGTCCATCTCTCGTTCCAGGCCGATGCCGGCCGCCTTGAGCAGGGCTTCCTTGCGCACCCACGTGGCCAGCAGCGCCTCGCCCAGCGCGCCTGCCTCCAGACCCGCCAAGCCGCGCAGCTCATCGGGATGGGCGACGCGCGCGGCCAGCTCGGGCATCTCCGGCGCACGCTCCGCAGGTTCGACATCGATGCCGACCGGCCCCAGGCCGGAAATCGCGATCGCCACCCGCTGCCCGGCGTGGCTGAGGCTGGTGAACAGACGATCATCGCGCAGCCGCGGGCATCCTTTCGCGTCGCGCCGCAGCGGCACATCCCCGCTCGCGCAACCGAGCACCCGCGACAGCAGCAGGCGGTGCAGCGCATAGGCCAGCACCAGCACCTCGCGATTGGCCTGCAGGCGCTGGCGCGCGACGCGCGCCGCCTCCTGCGCGTCGATCAGCCCGGCGGCCTCGGCAAGCCAGGGCTGCCAGTCTGCCAGGTCGAACATCGCGACAAGCACGCCAGCCTCCGCCTGCGCCGCCAGCACCGGGGCGTCGTTGCGCAACCACTGCGCGAACGCCAGCTCGAGCGGGAGATGGTGGTGCGGGTCGGGGCTGCATCGCATGGTGGGGATCGTCGCAACGCCATCGTGGCTGTGCAACCATCGCCAGGAGCGGCGATGACCTGCAGAACTGCCGTCATCACCGCGAAAGCGGGGATTCAATGGCTGCGCGCTGTGATTTCAAGCCGCCGAATGACCAGCCTTCGTCTGTTGACATGCGCTTCCCGCCTTCGCGGGAATGACGACGAAAGCCGATTGTTCAGCGCCTCCCCGAAGGATCCTCTGAACAAGTGTCATTTCGATCGGAGCCGGAAATCCTTGCTCTTGATTCTCCGCGATTCCCCACTGCGTTCGGAATGACAAGCCGGATCTGTTCGGGGGTGCCCTAACGGGCGTGCGCGCCCTGCTCCCGCGCATCGACCCATTGACGCCAGCGCTGCCACAGCACCTGCATGGGCGGCAGGATCCTGACCTGTCGGCTGTACCCGACGGACGCCACCACGGGCTTCCCGTCGGTCGGACCAGGCATCTTCGTCTCCGCCCCGTCGCTGACGCCGGCCCAAGCCCGTCCGGCGGCGGCGGATGTTCCGCGATCTGCTGTCCCGGCAGCGGATGTGGGCGGTGGCGCCAGCGGCTGCGCACCGCTGCGGCGCAGGCGCTGGCCGCCGGACGCCGCGCTTTCCAGCGCCCCGATGTCGATGCGCCCGCCCGGCAGGCGCGCGACCTCGCCGCCGATCGGCAGCTTCGCGCGCGGCGGCGGGTCGAACTGCGGCAGCAGCAGCGGCGACGGGAACGGGAAGCCGGGGGGCGCCGCAGGCTGCGGAGTGCCCGACGAGACCAGCGGGCTGGTCGCAGCCGGGCGCAGCTGCAGCTGGCCGATACCGGTGAACCCGGGGTCGGTTCCGCGCAGCGTGCCGGTCCACTCGGCCGGCACCATCGTCGCCGAGCCCTGCACCCAGTTGCTGGACCCGGCGACCTTGCGTCCGCTCGACCAGGGTTCGCGGCTGGTGGGCGCGCAATAGGGCGTCTCGACCTCGGAGGCCGCATGCACGCGCAGGATCGTGGGCGCCGCGCCCGACCCGGCCTGGAAGATGACGTTGTTGTGCATCTCCAGCGACTCCAGGCCGAGCTGCACCAGCACCGCCGTCGCGTTGCCCGACCGGTTGAACACGATGGTGTTGTTGACCATGCGCAGCCGCCCCTGGCTGCGCCCGTTGAGGTCGCCACCGGCGCGGATCGCATTGCGCCAACTGGAGCTGTGGACGATGACATTGCCCACCAGGTCCACGTCCTCGCGCCGCAGGTTGGGCGTCCAGCCCGGCTGCTGTGTCTCGCAGTCCGGGCCGATCAGCTCCAGTTCCTGGTAGGCGGAGTTCTCGAACCAGTTGTAGTAGATCAGCGCGCGCTCGTGCCGGTTCTTGAGCAGGTTGCCGCCGTTGCCGCTGTGCACATGGTTGTAGCGCATCAGGAACACCGATCCCGGATACGCCACCTCATCGGACTGCATGTAGATCGGATGGCGCTGCGTGCCCGAGCCCGAGTCGCGGATCTCGCTGTATTCGAGCGTGAACGAGCCGGAATTGTTGTCGGCGCCAAGGATGCCGTGCGAAGGGCAGTCGCGCACGATGGTGTCGCGCACGGTCACATCATGCGCCTCGCTGAAGATGCACGAGGAAGAGCCCCCGCGCACATCGAAACCCTCGAACACCACGTGGTTGGACTGCTGGAACTTGATCGTATGCGAACCACCGCTGAGTACGGGACGGGTCGCGCCTACCGCACGGTTCCAGCGCAACGTCACCGGGTTTCCCGGCGCCCCGCGATCGTTGCTGCCAACCACGATGTTGCCGTTGTAGGTCGCGCCGCCATCCACCAGCACCACGTCGCCCGGCTCCAGGTTGACGTTGCTCATCAGCGTCGACAGCTGCGTGTACTGGCGGCCGGATGGCCCGACCGTATAGGTGGCCGCGAACGCGAACGATGGAAGCGCCAGCAGCACGGCGCCGGCGATGGCGGTTCGGGACAGGATGGCCATGGACGTACTCCGATGTGAACGATCCCCTGCCCTGCCTCGCAGCGCGCGCGACACGGCAGTCTGGCCATTAGACGCCCCGCTAGTCCGCGGGCGGTGAATGCCCCACACAACGCCGGATCAGCACCGCCATCCCGGCCTGCCGACACAGTTCCAGCGTGAACCAGGACACGGCAGGGCGCAGCGCAGGCGCCGCTGCGACCGCATCCGCCCTCCCGACTGCAGATGCATCTGGAATGCCCCCACCATCTCGACCGCATCCACATCCCCATGACATGTGTCACTGCGTCGCGACCGTCACGCCGGATGTCATTCCCGCCGCGACCGCGACAGCTGTCATTTCGAACGCAGGACGAAATCCCCCGCCCGGTCCGCGCCTGATGGATCGTCTCAACCCGTTTCGCCCAACGCGCGAACGCCTCCTGGCCTACACAACGACGAGATGCCGTTGGCCGGTTGATCTGGCGCGCCCGGAAGGGTGAGCGCCTGCCGCTCGCGAAGCACCGCTTCGCGCAGGTGCGAACGCCCGCCGCAAGCGGCGGGCCGGCAATCCGACGGGCACAAAAAAACCGGCCATTGGCCGGTTGATCTGGCGCGCCCGGAAGGGTGAGCGCCTGCCGCTCGCGAAGCACCGCTTCGCGCAGGTGCGAACGCCCGCCGCAAGCGGCGGGCCGGCAATTCGACGGGCACAAAAAAACCGGCCATTGGCCGGTTGATCTGGCGCGCCCGGAAGGATTCGAACCTCCGACCCCCAAGTTCGTAGCCTGGTGCTCTATCCAGCTGAGCTACGGGCGCGTTGTGCAGAAGCGGAATTGTGCCCAATTTGCAGGGGCGTCGTCAATGCTGTTGACGCAACTCCGTGGGTGAAACTGGCGGAGACTGAGGGATTCGAACCCTCGATGGAGTTTTTGGCCCCATACTCCCTTAGCAGGGGAGCCCCTTCAGCCGCTCGGGCAAGTCTCCGGAAACATCGTTTGGCGTGGAAGCGCTACGCCGAACAAGCCGCGAAGGATACCGGAGTCCGCGCCCCGGCGGCAAATCAATCGGCGTCAGCCTCGGATTCACGCGCCGGCTCGGCTTCGTCGCCACGTCGGATGCGCTGGTAGATCTCCTCGCGATGGACGGCAACGTCCTTGGGCGCGGTGATGCCGATACGCACCTGGTTGCCCTTTACTCCGAGCACCGTGACGGTGACCGAGTCGCCGATCATCAGGGTCTCGCCGACGCGGCGGGTCAGAATCAACATCTTGGAAATCTCCGTAGGCCGGTGGCCTGTGCCGAAACGCCCCGGCCCCGGCGCGCGCGCCTGCTGCCAACACACGTTTCAAACTGAAACAAACGGGAAGAATGTCGGGGACTGGACGTCCGGTCAACCGACAGAGGTCATGGAGCAATTACTCAAGCTCAGCCCGGAGCCAATTTGCCGGCGGCCCAGGCAGCGACTTCCGCCAGCGCCTCGACCAGTTCCGGGCCATCGGCACCACCGCCCTGGGCCATGTCGGGGCGGCCGCCGCCCTTGCCACCGGTCCGACCGGCAACAAAAGCCACGAGTTCCCCGGCCTTGATGCGTCCGGCGGCTGCGCCGCCCACGCCGGCCACCAGCGCGGCCTTGCCGTCGCTGGTACCCGCGAGCACGATCGCCGCATCGCCCAACTGTTGACGCAGGCGGTCCATCGCATCACGCAGCGCCTTGGCATCCAGCCCTTCCAGTCGCGCTGCCAGTACCTTGATCCCGCCCACGTCGACCGCCTGGCCGGCCAGATCGGCGGTCGCACCGCTCGCTGCCTTGGCCTTGTGTGCATCGATTTCGCGCTCAAGCTTCTTCTGCCGATCCAGCAGGCCACGCAGCTTGTCGGCGACCTCCGCCGTAGTGCCGCCGAGCAAGCCGGCAGCCTCGCGCAGGCGACGTTCCTCGCCCAGCACATGGTCCAGCGCCGCCTGTCCCGTCAGGGCCTCGATCCGGCGCACGCCAGCCGAGACACCGCCCTCGGAGACAAGCTTGAACAGGCCGATCTCGCCGGTCCGGCCGACATGGGTGCCGCCGCACAGCTCGACCGATTCGCCCATCTTCACCACGCGCACGCGCTCGCCGTATTTCTCGCCGAACAGGGCGATGGCACCGGCATCCATGGCGTCCTGCATGCCCATTTCGTCGATGACGACCGCGTGGTTGGCGCGGACTTCGACGTTGACCCGGCGCTCGATCTCGGCCAGCTCCTCGGCCGCCACCGGCTGGAAATGGGAGAAGTCGAAGCGCAGGCGGTCGGGCGCGACCAGCGAACCCTTCTGCGCCACATGCGTACCGAGCAGGCCGCGCAGCGCGCCGTGCAGCAGGTGGGTGGCGCTGTGGTTGAGCACGATGCTGCCCCGGCGGCAGGCCTCGACCGCGGCGGACAGGATGTCGCCGCAGCGCAGGATGCCGGCCTGCAGCTTGCCCACATGGGCGAAGAACTGGCCGGCCAGCTTCTGGGTGTCGTCCACGGCGAAGCGCGTGTCGAGCCCGTCGAGCGAGCCGGCGTCACCGACCTGGCCACCGGATTCACCATAGAACGGGGTGGCATCGAGGATCACGATGGCCTCGTCTCCCGCCTCGATCACGTCGACCGCGCGACCGCCCTTGAGCAGCGCCAGCACCTTGAGTCCCTCGGCCTGCAGCGCGTCGTAGCCCAGGAACCGGGTTGGCTGCAGCTGCGCGACCAGGTCGGCCGGCAACTGCACGCCGCCGCCGAAGCGTCCAGCGGCACGCGCGGTTTCGCGCTGCTTTTCCATCGCCGCGTCGAAGCCGGCGGTGTCCACGCCCAGGCCGCGCTCGCGCGCGATGTCCTGGGTGAGATCGAGCGGGAAACCATAGGTGTCGTAGAGCCGGAACGCGTCGGCACCGGGGATGGTGTCGCCCGATTTCGCCGCAACCTCGTCGAAGATCTTCATGCCCGCGTCGAGCGTCTCGGCGAAGCGCTCTTCCTCGGCCAGCAGTGCGCGTTCGACCAGCTCGCGCCGCGCCGGCAGTTCCGGGTACGCATCGCCCATCAGGTCCACCAGGGTGCCCACGAGCTGATGGAAGAAGGGCGCGCGCGTGCCGAGCATCCAGCCGTGGCGCAGCGCGCGACGGATGATCCGGCGCAGCACGTAGCCGCGGCCCTCGTTGGACGGCAGCACGCCGTCGACGATCAGGAAGCTGCAGGCACGGATGTGGTCGGCGATCACCCGCAGCGACTTGTTCTCGAGGTCGGCCATGCCGGTGAGCGCGGACGCCTTGCGGATCAGCGCCTGGAACAGGTCGATCTCGTAGTTGCTGTGCACGTGCTGGAGTACGGCAGCCAGCCGCTCCAGGCCCATGCCAGTGTCCACGCAGGGGGCAGGCAGCGGCAGCAGGGTGCCGTCGGGCTGCTTGTCGAACTGCATGAACACCAGGTTCCAGATCTCGATGTAGCGGTCGCCATCCTCGTCGGGCGAGCCCGGCGGACCGCCGAAGTGTTCGGGGCCGTGGTCGAAGAAGATCTCGGTGCAGGGGCCGCAGGGGCCGGTGTCGGCCATCTGCCAGAAATTGTCCGACGCGAACGGCGCGCCCTTGTTGTCGCCGATCCGGACGATGCGCTCGGCGGGCACGCCGATCACGTCATGCCACAGACCGTAGGCCTCGTCATCGGTGTGGTAGACGGTGACCAGCAGGCGTTCGGCGGGCAGCTTCCAGACCTGGGTCAACAGTTCCCAGGCCCAGGCGATGGCGTCCTTCTTGAAGTAGTCGCCGAACGACCAGTTGCCGAGCATCTCGAAGAAGGTGTGATGGCGCGCGGTGTAGCCGACCGAATCGAGGTCGTTGTGCTTGCCGCCCGCCCGCAGGCAGCGCTGGACGTCGGCCGCGCGCGGGTTGGCGCGCTTCTCGGCCCCCAGGAACACGTCCTTGAACTGGACCATGCCCGAGTTGGTGAACAGCAGGGTCGGATCGTTCGCGGGCACCAGCGGTGCCGAGGGTACGATCTCGTGGCCCTTGCCGCGGAAAAACTCGAGGAAGTCGCTGCGGATGCGCGCGGTCGTGTAAGTGCTGGGCGTGGTCATGGCGGACTTGAATACGGGCGGGCGACCTGACTCCCCCGCCACGCCCCGGGACGAGGCACATGGCCAGGCAGGCGACCCAGCGAAGCCACCAGATTAGCAAACCGGCCGGTACAAGTCGCTGCTGTCCACGGTGTCCCGGCCATTTCGAGCGCCGGGAGAAGCCTCCGAGCGTGCGCCACCCGCCTCCATACGCGCGGTCGCCCTAGCCCTCCGGGTCGTCGGGGTCGAAGCGCGTCGCTGCCCGGATCCGGTCGCCGTCGAAGCCACGGCGCATCAGCAGGTCGGCCGCCTTGCGCCGCTGGGCCGGATCGCTGGGGCCGGCATCGCCGAACCGGCGACGCACCAGGTCGCGGGCGACCTCGGCCCAATCGCCCTCGAAACTCGCCATCGCCGCGTCGACCGCCTCCCGGTCAAGCCCATGCATGCCCAGTTCCGCACGTACGTGCAGCGGACCATATCCGCCGCTGATACGGCTGCGCACAAGCGATTGGCCAAAGCGCGCATCGTCCTGCCAGCCCGCGTCGGCCAGCTTTGCCACGGCGGCCTGCGCCTCGTCCGCCTCCACGCCGCGCGCGGCGAGCTTGCGGGTGAGTTCCCGCCGCGAATGTTCGCGCCGGGTCAACAGGCCCAATGCCCGCTGGGTGGCGGTGGGCTGCGGGCGCTGTCGCCGAGGGCGCGGACCGTCGTTCACGCTGCCCCCGCACGCTGGCCGCCGGCCGAAGGAGCCGCGGCGTGCCGGCCAACCCCTGCCGCCAGCGAACCGGCGACCCTTCCGGTTGCCGGAAGGGTCTGGGTGAAAAGGCCGTCCCTGGCCGCGAAGATGGTTCCGGACTCAGCCGGCAGCGGCCGCGTCTTCATCGCGCTTGGCCTCGACCACCGGCTGCAGCTTCTCGCGCAGCTCGGCTTCCAGTTTCAGGGCGACCTCGGGATTCTCCTTGAGGTAGTTGCGGGCGTTCTCCTTGCCCTGGCCGATGCGCTCGCTGCCGTAGCTGTACCAGGCGCCGGCCTTGTCGACGAGCTTGGCGTCCACGCTCAGCTCGATCAGTTCGCCCTCGCGGCTGATGCCCTCGCCGTACAGGATCTCGGTGATGACCTGCTTGAACGGGGGCGCCATCTTGTTCTTGACCACCTTGATGCGGGTCTGGTTGCCGATGATCTCGTCGCCCTTCTTGATCGCACCGATGCGGCGGATGTCCAGTCGCACCGAGGCGTAGAACTTGAGCGCGTTGCCGCCGGTGGTGGTTTCCGGGCTCTGGCCCGGCATCATCACGCCGATCTTCATGCGCAGCTGGTTGATGAAGATCACCATGCAGTTGCTGCGCTTGATGTTGCCGGTCAGCTTGCGCAGCGCCTGGCTCATCAGGCGTGCCTGCAGGCCGGGGAGCTGGTCGCCCATCTCGCCCTCGATCTCGGCGCGCGGGGTGAGCGCAGCCACCGAGTCCACCACCACCATGTCGACCGCGTTGGAGCGCACCAGCATGTCGGCGATCTCGAGCGCCTGCTCGCCGGTATCGGGCTGCGACACCAGCAGGTCGTCGATGTTGACGCCCAGCTTCTGCGCATAGGCCGGATCGAGCGCGTGCTCGGCATCGATGAACGCGGCGGTGCCGCCGGCCTTCTGGCACTGGGCGATGGTCTGCAGGGTCAGCGTGGTCTTGCCGGAGGACTCGGGGCCGTAGATCTCGACCACACGCCCCTTGGGCAGACCGCCAATGCCCAGCGCCATGTCCAGCATCAGCGAACCGGTGCCGATCACCTCGGCCGGCTCGACGCTGCCGTCGCCCATGCGCATCACCGAGCCCTTGCCGAACTGCTTCTCGATCTGGCTCAGGGCGGCGGAAAGGGCACGCTTCTTGTTCTCGTCCATCGTGGTGGTCCTTGTCATGTTGAATTCGTGTTGAGGGCATCCTTGCAGACGCCCATCGCAGAAGCTGCGACATGGGCGCCAGGACCAATCCTGGTCGCGTGCAGGTGGCGCGGATGCCGGGAAACGGCCCCGGCCGCTGTCGGAAAACGCCGCGCCCGACTCACCGGTTCGGCCTCACCAGGCCGCAGTAGAGGCCTTCGATGGCGAAGTCCTGGTCGGGCTGCACCTCGATGGGCGCGTAATCGGGGTTGCGCGGCAGCAGGCGGATGCGGTCCTTGCCGATCTTCAGCAGCTTGACGGTGATCGCCTCGTCCACGCGCGCCACCACGATCTGCCCGCTGCGCGCGTCGCTGGTGCGGTGCACGCCGATCAGATCGCCCTCGAAGATGCCCTCGTCGATCATCGAATCGCCCTTGACCTTGAGCAGGTAGTCGGGCGCGGGCGAAAACAGCGCGCGATCCATGAGCACCATCTGCTCACTGCCGATGTCGGCGCCGATCGGCAGGCCGGCCGCCACCTGCCCCAGCACGGGCAGGTGCAGGGCGTTGTCGTTGGACGGCTGCAACTCGAGCCCAGGCTGGACCTGCGCAGGCTGCACCAGCACCCGGATGCCGCGCGCCCGGCCCGGGACGCGACCGATGGCCCCGGCTGCCTCGAGCGCCTCGAGGTGGTACTGCGCGGCCCGGACACCGCTGAAACCAAAGGCGCGGGCGATCTCGGCCTGCGACGGAGGGACGCCCTCGGCCTCGATGCGCTCGGCAATCAGGCCAAGGATGGCCTGCTGGGTGGCGGTGAGATTCATGGTTAGTAGTAATACTACTAATCCGATCGCCAGGCAAGTCGCCCGCGCCCTGTCCTGATCTTGCCTCGCGACCGGCGCCGCCCGACCGGGCACGGGATCCTCATTCCGGAGTGCCCGTTGCGACGCCGGAACTGCCCGGGATTACGGACGGTAGCCAGCGCCTCCTCAGCGAGCCCTTCGCGTTGCCTGCGTCAGGACAGCACGCCCTCGATGCCCCGCAGCGCGGCTGCGACGGTCTGCCTGCGCACCGATTCGCGGTCGCCGTCGAACTGGAACAGCTCCGCGCGCGCATAACCGCCGCGCCGCTTCCAGGCGATCCACACCGTGCCCACCGGCTTGTCGGGACTGCCGCCGCCCGGGCCGGCGATGCCGGTCACCGCGACCCCGACCGACGCGCCCGAATGCACCAGCGCGCCGGACACCATCTCGATCGCGGTTTCGCGGCTGACCGCGCCGTGCACCTCCAGCGTCTGCGGCGATACGCCGAGTAGCGCCTGCTTGGCCTCGTAGCTGTAGGCGGCCATGCCGCAATCGAACCAGTCCGAGGAGCCGGCAATATCGGTCACCACCTTCGCGATCCAGCCGCCGGTGCAGCTCTCGGCGGTCACCAGCATGTGGTGGCCCTCGCGCAGGCGCTCGCCGACGCCGATGGCGAGCTGGCACAGGTCGTGGTCGGAACAGGTTTCGTTGGACATCGGCACAGGCGGGGAGATCGGGCTGCCTTTTTACTCCAATCCGCATGCGACCGCAGGCGACATGGGCGCGCAATGCATCGCCCGCGACCGCGCGCCAGCGACAGGACCCGGGTTTGCGATCACGCAGCAACATGCGCGCCTGCCTGCGCCAACGGGCGTCCAGGCTGCCCTGAAGCGCAAGCGTGGCGCGTGCGAGAGCGCATGTCCCCCGCAGTGGTACAGGTCGCGCCGCAGCGCCTGCGCAGGACTGTTCCGCAGCAATGGAAAGGCCCCGCTGCGCGGGGCCTTTCCTCTCAGCAGCTTGCGGGCATCAGCCCCGAAGGTCGAACCGGTCGAGTTCCATCACCTTGTGCCAGGCCGCGACGAAGTCGTTGACGAATTTCTCCTGGCCATCCTCGCTGGCATAGACCTCGGACAGCGCGCGCAGCACCGAATGCGAGCCGAACACCAGATCGACGCGGGTGCCGGTCCACTCCTTGTCGCCGCTGGCGCGGTCGCGCGCCTCGAACAGGTCGGCCGCCTTGGAGGTCGCCTTCCACTCGGTACGCATGTCGAGCAGGTTGCGGAAAAAGTCGTTGCCGAGCACGCCGGGCCGGTCGGTGAGCACGCCGTGCGTGCCGCCGCCGTGGTTGGCACCCAGCACGCGCAGGCCACCCACCAGCGCGGTCATCTCGGGTGCGGTCAGGGTGAGCTGCTGCGCCTTGTCGATCAGCAGGTGCTCGGCCGGCACCGCCGACGGGCCCTTGCTGTAGTTGCGGAAGCCATCGGCGAAGGGCTCCATCACCAGGAACGACTCGACGTCGGTCTGGTCCTGGCGCGCGTCGGTACGGCCCGGCGAGAACGGCACGCTGACCTCGTGGCCCGCGGCCTTGGCCGCCTGCTCGATGCCCACGCCACCGGCCAGCACGATCAGGTCGGCCAGCGACACCTGCCTGCCGCCTTCCGCGTCGAGGTTGAACTCCATCTGCACGCGCTGCAGGGCCTTGAGCACCTTGGCCAGTTGCTCGGGCTGGTTGACCGCCCAGTCCTTCTGCGGCGCGAAGCGGATGCGCGCGCCGTTGGCGCCACCACGCTTGTCGCCGCCGCGGAAGGTCGAGGCCGAGGCCCAGGCGGTGGAGACGAGTTCGGCCACCGACAGTCCTGACGCGGCGATCTTCTGCTTCAGTGCCGCGATGTCGGCTGCCTCGACCAGCGGATGGTCGACCGCGGGCACCGGGTCCTGCCACACCAGTTCTTCCTTCGGCACTTCCGGACCGAGGTAGCGCGAACGCGGCCCCATGTCGCGGTGGGTGAGCTTGAACCAGGCGCGGGCGAAGGCTTCGGCGAAGGCCTGCGGGTTTTCGAGGAAGCGCTTCGAGATCGGCCCGTAGATCGGATCGAAACGCAGCGACAGATCGGTGGTGAGCATGCGCGGGCGATGCTTCTTCGACGGATCGTGCGCATCGGGGATCACCTCGCCCGCGCCCTTGGCCACCCACTGGTGGGCGCCGGCCGGCGACTTTTCCAGCTCCCATTCGAAGCCGAACAGGTTCTCGAAGAAGTGGTTGCTCCACTGCGCGGGCGTCTGCGTCCAAGTCACTTCCAGGCCGGAGGTGATGGTGTCGCCGGCCTTGCCGGTGCCGTAACGGTTGTGCCAGCCCAGGCCGTGGGCGTCCAGGTCGGTCGCCTCGGGCTCGGGGCCGACATTGTCGGCCGGGCCGGCGCCGTGGGTCTTGCCGAAGGTGTGGCCGCCGGCGATCAGGGCCACGGTCTCCTCGTCGTCCATCGCCATGCGCGCGAAGGTGTCGCGGATGTCGTGCGCGGCCAGCAGCGGATCGGGATTGCCGTCCGGGCCTTCTGGATTCACGTAGATCAGGCCCATCTGCACCGCGGCCAGCGGGTTTTCGAGCCTGCGCGTGTGGACCTGGCCGTCGGCATTGTCATCGGACACCAGCACCGCCTCGTCGGCCGGCTTCTCCACGCCTTCCGAGCCGCGCGCATAGCGCACGTCGCCACCCAGCCAGGTGGTTTCGCGGCCCCAGTACACGTCCTGGTCCGGCTCCCAGGTGTCCTCGCGGCCGGCGCCGAAGCCGAAGGTGCGGAAGCCCATCGTCTCCAGCGCGACGTTGCCGGTAAGGATCATCAGGTCGGCCCAGGAGATCTTCTGGCCGTACTTCTGCTTGATCGGCCACAGCAGGCGCCGGGCCTTGTCGAGGTTGACGTTGTCGGGCCAGCTGTTGAGCGGCGCGAAGCGCTGCTGCCCGCGCCCGCCGCCGCCGCGGCCGTCCTGCACGCGATAGGTGCCTGCGCTGTGCCAGGCCATGCGGATGAACAGGCCGCCGTAGTGGCCGAAGTCGGCCGGCCACCAGTCCTGCGACTCGGTCATGAGCCTGCGCAGGTCGGCCTTGAGGGCGTGGAAATCGAGCTTGCCGAACTCGCTGGGGTAGTCGAACGCCGGTGCCAGCGGGTTTGAGCGCTCGGAGTGCTGGTTGAGCAGGTCCAGGCGCAGCTGCTGGGGCCACCAGTCGCGGTTGCCGGTGCCGCCACCCGCGGTCTGGTGGAACGGGCACTTGGTTTCGGATGCGGTCATGCGGTACTCCCCGTGGATGTCGGAATCCACCTTAGTCCTGCCTGACGGATAGATAAAATCGATATATACGAAGGCTGAAATAGGCAGCAACTATCGAAAGCGTGCGCTCAAACCGCGCTGCCGGCTGCATGCCCCGAGGCCCAGGCCCACTGGAAGTTGTAGCCGCCGAGCCAGCCGGTTACGTCCACCACCTCGCCGACGAAGTACAGGCCCGGCACCCGCCGCGACATCATCGTGGTCGAGGACAGGCCAGCGGTATCCACGCCGCCAAGGGTGACCTCCGCCGTACGATAGCCCTCGGTGCCGCTGGCCACCAGCGGCCAGCTGGACAGGGTGGCGCCCGCGTCGCGCAGCTGGGTTGGCGTCAGCTGTTTCATCGGCCGGTCCGGCAGCCACAGTTCGCACAGGCGCTGCGCGAAGCGACGCGGCAGCACGTCCGCAAGCACGTTGCGCAGCGCCGCGTCCGGACGCTCGCGCTGCTGCTGCGCCAGCCAGGCCGCGGCATCCAGGGCCGGCAGCAGGGCCAGGCGCAGATCGTCGCCGGGCTGCCAGTAAGAGGATATCTGCAGGATCGCCGGGCCGCTGATGCCGCGATGGGTGAGCAGCATCCGGTTGCGGAAGCTGGCGCCGTTGCACTGGGCCTCGATGTCGACGGCCACGCCCGCCAGGTCCTGCAGCCGTTCCAGGTGCTTGCCACTGAGCGTCAGCGGCACCAGGCCGGCGCGCGTGGGCAGCACGTCGTGCCCGAACTGGCGCGCCACCGCGTAGCCGAAGCCGCTCGCACCCATGCTCGGAATCGACAGGCCGCCGGTGGCGATCACCAGCGCGCCGCATTCGATCACGCCGAGCGTCGTTCGCAGGCGGAAGTGGCCCTGCCCGACCTGTTCGATCGCCTCGACGCTGCAGTGCGTGTGCACCTGCGCGCCGACCGCTTCGGCCTCATCCAGCAGCATGCGCACGATCAGCTTCGAGGACTCGTCGCAGAACAGCTGGCCGAGTTCCTTCTCGTGGTAGGCAATGCGGTGCCGCTCGACCATGTCGATGAAATCGGCGGGCGTGTAGCGCGCCAGCGCCGACTTGCAGAAGTGCGGGTTGGCCGACAGGAAGTTCGCCGGCGTGGTGCCGGTGTTGGTGAAGTTGCAGCGGCCACCGCCCGACATCAGGATCTTCTTGCCGACCTTGTTGGCGTGGTCGAGCACGCGGACGCGGCGGCTGCGCGCGCCGGCGGTGATGGCGCACATCAGGCCGGCGGCGCCGGCACCGATGACCACGACATCGACGTCCGGGCTGCCGGTGTCCAGCTGCGGATCATGCAGGTTCATCGCGCGCGATCCGGATGGACCGCTCGGACCGCGCCCGTGGTCGAGGACGCAGATTTCGGTCCGCGCGCACAGGCCGTCGTGCCCAAGCACCAGGACAGCCGGCAGTGCGCCGACACCGGATCGACAACGACCGCGTTCACGAGCGTGCAGTCGCGGCCGCGGTGGAAGCCCTTCCTGCGCAACCCCGTGCGACAACGCGCACGCCGGTACGCGGCCGCTCAGACACGAGGCCGCACGCCCGTCCGCTCACTGCAGCACGACACCGCATCACTCAGCGCTTGCCGCCCAGCAGCCCGCCGCCGATCTTGAGCAGGTCGCCGAGGCCGAGCTGGCCGTCGCCATCCTGGTCGAGGACCGCCCCCAGCAGTCCGCCGCCAAGTCCGCCCTGCTGGCGCACCTGCTGCTGCTCCTGGCCGAGGATCGACCCCAGCAACTGCGAGCTCGCGTCCCGCTGCGCGAGTTCGCCCTCGCCCTTGTTCTGGAACAGCTGCCGCGCCAGGAAGGCGAGCACGATCGGCGCGAGGATCTTCATCAGCTGGCCGGCCTTGTCGTTGCCCAGGCCGGTCGCCTGGCCCAGCCCCGCCTCCGCACGCGGCAGCTGGCCGCCGAGCACGTGGCCGAGGATGCCGGAGCCGTTGGTCTGGCGCGATTGCGCGCCGCCCAGTACCGCGCCCAGCAGACCGCCAAGGTCGCCCGCGCCGGAAAAATCCTTCTGCAGCGCGCCGAACAGCGCCTCGGCGCCCTGCGGCTGGCTGGCATTGCGGCCCAGCGCGCCCAGCAGCAGCGGCAACGCCGCGCTGATCGCACCGGCAGTCTGCGTCTGCCCGGCACCCAGCTGCTGCGCGATCTGCTGCAGCGGCGCGCCCTGGAGCTGCTCGAACAACTGGTCGGTCAGGGAACTGGACATGGCGTAACTCCAGAGCGGCGCGCGGCGCGCGCGGGCCGCTACTGTAGCGCCTTGAGCCGGTACAGCGCCTCGAGCGCCTGCTTCGGCGTGAGCTCGTCCGGATCGATCGATGCCAGCGCCTCCAGCGCCGCCGAAGACTGCGCGAACAGCCCGAACTGCTGAGGCTGGTCGATGCGCGCGGCGGACATGGGCGCTGACGTAGTCGCATCGTCGCCGCGCTGCTCCAGCTCGGCCAGGCGGCCGCGCGCATCGCGGATCACCGCCTTCGGCAAGCCCGCGAGCGCGGCCACCTGCAGGCCGAAGCTGCGGTTGGCCGGCCCGTCCTTGACCGCGTGCATGAACACCAGCGTCTCGTTGCCGCGGCCGTCGTGGTGCTCGACCGCGTCCAGGTGCACGTTGGCGATGCCGCTGCCCGGCGTGGCCAGCGCAGTGAGTTCGAAATAGTGCGTGGCGAACAGCGTGTAGCTGCGGTTGCTGGCGGCCAGGTGGCGCGCGCAGGCCTCGGCCAGGGCGAGGCCGTCGTAGGTCGAGGTGCCGCGGCCGATCTCGTCCATCAGCACCAGCGACTGCGCGGTGGCGTGGTGCAGGATGTAGCTGGTCTCGGCCATCTCGACCATGAAGGTCGACTGGCCCTTGGCCAGGTCGTCGCCGGCGCCGATGCGGGTGAGGATGCGGTCGATCGGGCCGATCTCGGCGCGCGACGCGGGCACGAAGCTGCCGATGTGCGCCAGCAGCACGATCAACGCGTTCTGCCGCATGTAGGTGCTCTTGCCGCCCATGTTCGGGCCGGTGATCACCAGCATGCGGCGCCCGTTGCCATCGGGTTCGCCTTCGAGCACGAGGTCATTGGGTTCGAAGGGCTGGTCGCGCACCGCCTCCACCACCGGATGGCGGCCCCGCTCGATGCACAGGCCGGGATCGGGCTTGAGCACCGGACGCGACCAGTCCAGCGCCTGCGCGCGTTCGGCAAACGCCGCCAGCACATCGAGTTCGCTGAGCGCGGCGGCACACCGGCGCAACGGTTCGAGCCGGGCACCCAGCGCATCGAGCAGCTTTTCGTACAGCAGCCGCTCGCGCGACAGCGCGCGCTCGCGTGCCGACAGCACCTTGTCCTCGAAGGCCTTGAGCTCTTCGGTGATGTAGCGCTCGGCATTGGTCAGGGTCTGTCGGCGCGTGTAGTGCGCCGGCGCCCTGCCCGCCTGCGCCTTGCTGACCTCGATGAAGTAACCGTGCACGCGGTTGTAGCCGACCTTGAGCGTGGCGATGCCGGTCGCTTCCTTTTCGCGCGCCTCCAGGTCGACGAGGAACTGGTCGGCATGCGTGCTGAGCCGCCGCAGCTCGTCGAGTTCGGCGTCGTAGCCGTCGGCGAACACGCCGCCGTCGCGCGCCAGAACCGGCGGTTGCTCGACCAGGGCCTGCGCAAGCAGCGTGGCTTCCGCGGCATGTTCGCCGAGTTGCCCGGACAGCTCGCGCAGGCGCGGCGCGTCCAGCGGCGCAAGCAGTCCACGCAAGTCCGGCAGCATGGCCAGGCCATCGCGCAGGGTCGACAGGTCGCGCGGGCGCGCCGAGCGCAGCGCGATGCGCGAGAGGATGCGTTCCAGATCGCCCAACGCGCGGAAACGTTCGCGCAGCGTGTCTTCGCAGCGATGCTGGATCAGTGTCGCGACTGCATCGTGGCGCAGGCGCACGGTGTCCTGTTCGCGCAGGGGCCGGTGCAGCCAGCGCCGCAGCAGGCGCCCGCCCATCGGCGAGACGGTGCTGTCGAGCACGCCGAGCAGGGTGTGGCGGGTGTCGCCATCCACGCGGGTGTCGAGTTCGAGATGGCGGCGCGTGGCGGCATTCATCGCGATCGCGCCATCGCCGCTTTCCACCGCGATCGAGGTCAGGTGCGGCAGGCGCTGCTTCTGCGTCTCCTCGACATAGCCCAGCAGCGCGCCGGCCGCCGCGATCGCCAGCGGCCTGTCCTCGATACCGAAGCCGGTGAGATCGTGCAGGCCGAAGAACCGCAGCAGTTGCCGCCGGCCGCTGTCCGGATCGAACAGCCAGGGCGCGCGCCGGCGCAGGCCGCTGCGCTCCTGCATCGACGACGGCCAGCCTTCCTCGTCGGGCAGCAGCAGTTCGGCCGGATCGAGCCGGGCGAGTTCGGCCTCCAGCTGGTCCTCGTTGGCGACCTCGTTGACCAGGAAGCGCCCCGCCGACAGGTCCGCCCAGGCCAGGCCGTAACCGGCCTTGCCGCGCACCAGCGCCAGTAACAGGGTGTCGCGGCGTTCGTTGAGCAGGGCCTCGTCGGTCACCGTGCCGGGGGTGACGATGCGCACCACCTTGCGTTCGACCAGGCCCTTGCTCGCGGCCGGGTCGCCGATCTGTTCGCAGATCGCCACCGATTCGCCCAGCGCGACCAGCCGCGCCAGGTAGCCTTCCGACGCATGATGCGGCACGCCGGCCATCGGGATCGGCTGCCCGCCCGAACTGCCGCGCTGGGTCAGGGTGATGTCGAGCAGCCGCGCGGCCTTGCGCGCGTCGTCGTGGAAGAGTTCGTAGAAATCCCCCATCCGGAAAAACAGCAGCACGTCCGGATGCTCCGCCTTGGCGGCGAAGTACTGCTTCATGAGCGGGGTGTGTTCGGGCGGCTTGTCCAGCTTCATGCGATCCGGAGCGGGACGCGCGAGGGCGCGTCGGCAGCAGATTGTATCCGGGCCGACAACGCCCTCAGTAACGCAGCACGCGCGCCCCCGGCGGGTCCGGCATGCCCACGGCCGCCAGCACCACGCGGTTGCGGCCGCCGAGCTTGGCCCGGTACATGGACGCATCGGCCCGCGCCAACGCCGCCCGCAGTCGGGACGGCCGTCCTGCATCGCCTTGCCCATGCTCGCCCTGAGCGCCAGCTTGTGGCCATCGACCAGGTCGACCGGCGTGCCGATGCGCGCGTGGACGTGGCGATCTGCTCCTGGCGCATACAGCGTGTCGATCCCGGCCCGGAGGCGACAGCGGCTCGGCCAGCCAGCGCCCCACCGGCCCTGACAGGTCCTGCACGCGCCGTGGCCAGTCGCCGGAAGCCGTACATCCGCCTCGGGCACGCGGTCCACGCCGATGTTGCAAGCGGCTTCGGTGATCGCGCCGATGTCCTCGCGGGCCCGCCTGCGCAGCCGTAGAACCCGGCGCCCGGGGAGCGCCTGCGGCCTAGGCAACGGCTTGAAAACCGCCGGCTCGGTCCAGACGGACGGCTTTCCATACGCAAAAGCACGGAAAGCTTCCCATTGCGCCGAAGTATGTTAGGTTTTCGTTCGTCCCAACGTCTCCGGGCATCGGCCAGTCCCCCACGCGGGCCGATCGGCCCGAAGTCCGTCCCGGGTCCATCGGGACGGGCCGTGCATCGTTGTCGCAGCACCGCTTCGCGTCACCGCATTGCCATTCAACTATCGGGGGAGTTCTCATGGCGTCAGGCCGTCCGCAGCGCAATACCCTTGCCATCGCCCTGTTCACGGCGATCGTTTCCATGGCCGCTCCGGCGGCTGCCCAGGACCCCGCGACCGCGCCGGCGGAGGAAACCCGGACCCTGGCGACCCTTACCGTGACCGCGCAGAAGCGCGAGGAAGCGTTGCAGGACGTGCCGATCTCGGTCACCGCGCTGGACGAGCAGTTGCTGCGCGACGCCAGCGTGCGCGACATCAAGGACATGCAGATCCTGGTACCGGGCCTGACCGTCACCAGCACCCAGAACGAGGCCATCACCACCGCGCGCATCCGCGGCATCGGCACCGTCGGCGACAACGTGGGCCTTGAATCCTCGGTGGGCGTGGTGATCGACGGGGTCTACCGGCCGCGCAACAGCGTGGGCTTCGGCGATCTCGGCCAGCTCGAGCGCATCGAGGTGCTGAAGGGGCCGCAGGGCACCGTGTTCGGCAAGAACACCTCGGCCGGCGTGATCAACGTGGTCACCCGCCGCCCCAGCTACAGCCAGACCGCGGAGGCCGAGGTCACCGCGGGCAACTACGGCGCGCTCGGCGTGGCGGGCAGCTACAACGACAGCTTCAGCGACAGCGCCGCCTTCAGCGTCTACGCCGCCAAACGCAGGCGCGACGGCTGGATGGACGTGGAGACCGGCAACGGCCCGCGCACCGAGAACGAGGATTACGACCAGAACTTCCACACCGTGCGCGGCAAGCTGCTGTTCGAGCCGTCCGAAAGCCTCGACATCCTGCTTTCGGCCGACTACACCAGCCGCGAGGAGAACTGCTGCACGGCCGTGCAGACCACCGTCGGCGGCACCGCACCGATCCTCAACGCGCTGGCAGGCGGCCAGGCCCTCGCCGCGCCGGGCGACGATCCGTTCGACCGCGTCGCCTACAGCAATCGCCCGACCACCCAGGACATCAAGGAAAACGGCGTCTCGGCCGAGATCAACTGGGACATCGCCGGCCTGGGCGGCGCAACGCTGACCTCGATCACCGCCGCGCGCGAATGGGAGGCCATCAACGGCCTCGACTACGACTTCAGCACCGCCGACCTGCTCTACCGCAATGCCGACAAGGACGAGTCGTTCACCGGCTTCGAGACCTTCAGCCAGGAGCTGCGCCTGACCGGCTCGACCGACCGACTCGACTGGATGGTCGGCATGTTCTATTCCGACGAGGACCTGACGCGCAACGAAAGCTACCGCGTCGGCCCGCACTACGAGCCCTACGTGTCCACGCTCGTCTACACGCTGGTGGGCCAGGGCCTCGCCGCGGCCGGCGTGCCGCTCGACAATCCGATGAACATTCCGCCCGCTGCGTTCCTGTCGCAGGTGGGCGGCACGCCCTATGGCACGGGCTTCACCGGTCTCGGCGCACACGACCGCTACGAGCAGAACGCAAAGAGCCTCGCGCTGTTCACCAACAACACCTGGCACGCGACCGATGCGCTCGACGTCACCCTGGGCCTGCGCTACACCCGCGAGGACAAGGAGCTGGTCTCCGACTACAGCAATCCGAACGGCAGCCTGGCCTGCACCGGCGCGCTCACCGACCAGAACCCGCTCAACCCGGCGCGTTACGCACGACTGCGGGCGGCGCTCAGCTCGCGCAGCACCGCATTCGCGGGCCTGCCTGAGGACGTGCAGAACGCGATCATGACCGGCACGGCGGAGAATCCGGGCGTGGGCCCGCAGATCGCGGGCTACATGTGCCTGCCCTGGGCCAACGCGCTGCACAACGCGCCTGGTCGCGACACGTTCCAGGAAAGCGAGGAGAAGGAGTGGTCGGGCACGTTGAAGGCAGCCTACCGCTGGAATGAGCGCGTCATGACCTACCTGTCGGCCGCGCGCGGATACAAGGGCGGCGGCTTCAACCTCGACCGCGTGCAGTCCGCCGACGGCAACTCGGCCAGCGGCGCGGGCATCACCCCGGTGCTGGACACCTCGTTCGACGGCGAGTTCGTCGACAGCTACGAGCTCGGCGCCAAGACGACCTGGGCCGACGGGTCATTGCTGCTCAACGCCACGCTGTTCCACCAGGAATACGAGGACTTCCAGCTCAACAGCTTCCTCGGCACCAGCTTCGTGGTGCGTTCGATCCCGAAGGTGACCTCGAAGGGCGTGGATGCGGAAATCCTGTGGCAGCCGCAGGCGGTGCAGGGCCTGATGTTGCAGGGTGGCCTGATGTATGCGGATACCGTCTTCGGCGACGACATCCCGGGGGTCGACTTCGTCCAGCGTACGCCGCTCAGCACGTCGGGCGCGCTCTACAAGCTGCCCGGCGCGACGATGCCGTTCGCGCCGGAATGGTCGGGCTCGATGGCGGTCACCTACGAATGGGACCTCAGCAACGCGATGGTCGGCCGCTTCAACATCGGCGCGAAGTACATGGGCGACTACAACACCGGGTCGGACCTGGACGACGAGAAGCACCAGTCGTCCTACACGGTGGTCAATGCCCGCCTCGGCATCGGTGCCGAGGACAGCCGCTGGGTGGTGGAGCTGTGGGGCACCAACATCACCGACACCGAGTACGTGCAGGTCGGCTTCGACGCGCCGCTGCAGGGCTTGTTCCCGGATCCGGGCAACCCGCTCAACACCTTCAATGCGTTCCCGGCTGCGCCGCGGATGTATGGCGTGACGCTGCGCGTTCGCTACTGAGGCCAGCGTCGGGTGACCAGGCCCGCGCATCGCAGGATGCGCGGGCTTTCTATTGCCGCCGTCGCCACGAGTTCTGTAGGAGCGGCTTCAGCCGCGATCAGAAACGCGGTATGCGCCAACCGACGCGCCGATCGCGGCTGAAGCCGCTCCTACCGGAATCGGTTGGACCGCCAGTTCGGGCGGTCGTGTTCAGGTCGCGTCGATGTCGCCGAGCGCGCGGATCAACCGGCGTGCGCGCTTGTCCGGTTTGCTTTCCGGCGCGCGATAGCCGGTGCGCTCGGCCCGGGCGAGATCGCGTGCCGCCTCGCGCCGAAGGCGCGAAGCCTCCGACTCGACGTAGAGCGCCTGCGCCACCGGCGCTGGCCCGCGCGTGTCCGACAGTCCTCGCACCTCAACCTCGAACACCTCGACACCGCGTTCGATCCGCAGCACATCGCCTACACGCACGCCGCGCGCAGGTTTGGCGCGCTGGCCACCGATCTCGACCTTGCCGGTCTCCACGGCCTGCTTTGCCAGCGCACGCGTGCGGTAGAACCGCGCCGCCCACAGCCACAGGTCAAGGCGGACGGGCTGTGCCGGGTGTGTCTGCTCGGACATGGTGGAATTCCAGGACGGACCTGCGTCGCGGCAACGTGGGCGCGGATGCGTCCCGACGATCGACCGGATGCCTGCCTGCTCCATACACCCCTGACCGTCGTGGTCACGCATCGGCATGGGTGGCGCGCAGGCGGTCACCTGCGCCCGGCGAAGCCGGAAAAGCGAACGGCCGCCCTGCGGCGGCCGTCTGCGATCGAACCGAAGCGCCAGCTTACTTGGCGGATTCGGCCGCCGCCGCAGCCGCTGCGGCCTTGGCCTTGGCGTGGTGCGACAGGTCTTCCTTGATGCGGGCCTTCTTGCCTTCCAGGCCACGCAGGTAGTACAGCTTGCCGGCGCGGACCTTGCCGCGGCGCTTGACCTCGACCGAGTCGATGGTCGCGCTGTGGGTCTGGAACACGCGCTCCACGCCGAAGCCGTGCGAGATCTTGCGCACGGTGAACGAGGAGTTGAGGCCGGCGTTCTTCTTGCCGATGACCACGCCTTCATAGGCCTGGACGCGCTCGCGGTTGCCTTCCTTGACCTTGACGTTGACGATCACGGTGTCGCCGGGGCCGAAGTCGGGAAGCTGGCGCTGCACCTGTTCGGTCTCGAACTGCTGCAGCAGGGTGTTCAGGGAGGGCTTGGTGGTCATGGCGGGATCTCGATAAAGCCTGTTGGATTCGTTGTAGGCGTGGTGCACGCGGACGCACGCTCTTGGCTTGGCTGCCCGCCTTGCTGGCAGGTCAGCCGCATATTATAGACGCAATCCCGGCCGGTGGGCCAAGCGCCGTTCAACTGTCCGGCTCGGACCCGGTCTCGGCCAGCCAGCGGCGCTCCTCCGCATCGAGTTCGGCCCCGGCCAGCAGGTCCGGGCGCCGGTCGCGGGTGCGCAACAGCGATTGGCGGCGCCGCCAGCGGGCGATCTGGGCGTGATTGCCCGACAGCAGCACGTCCGGTACGGCGCCCAGCGCGTGCTCGACCGGCCGGGTGTAGTGCGGGCAGTCGAGCAGGCCGTCCGCCTCGAAGCTGTCCTGGGCAGCGGATTCGGCGTCGTTCAGCGCCCCGTCCTGAAGCCGGGCAACCGCGTCGATGACCACTGCGGCAGCCAGCTCCCCACCGGACAGCACGTAGTCGCCGATCGACAGCTCCTCGTCGACCTCGGCCGCCACCAGGCGCTCGTCGACGCCCTCGTAGCGCCCGCACAGCAGGATCAGCCGCTCGCGGCCGGCCAGCTCACGGACCAGCGGCTGGGTCAGCGGACGGCCCTGGGGGCTGAGGTAGATGACCTTCGCCGGCGCCGGATCGGCTGCGCGCGCGGCGCCGATCGCCGTCCGCAGCGGATCGATCAGCATCACCATGCCCGGCCCACCGCCGAACGGGCGGTCGTCGACCCGGCGGTAGTTGCCCTGCGCGTGGTCGCGCGGGTTCCAGCCATGGATCGACAGCAGCCCGCGCTCCTGCGCCCGCCCGACCACGCCGAAGCCGGCGCACTGGGCGACGAATTCGGGAAACAGGCTGATGAGGTCGATACGCATGGGGTCGGGGCTGGGGCCGGAGGGTTCGAAGACTAAAGCGTTCTCGATGCGGCTGCCGTGGGAGCTGCGTCCCTGCCGTGGGCGCATCCGTGCTGTCACACCGCCCCGGCACGCAGGCCTCTCAAACCGGACCCGGCCAGCATGCCTGTCATCCCGAACGCAGTGAGGGATCTGCTTCACCGGCTTCGGGCACGAGATCCCTCACTGCGTTCGGAATGACATTTGGCGGCGCGATGGCGACCCGCGGCGCCGGAAGTGCAGTCACGGTCGGCCAGAGCCGGTCAGAAATCCGCGTCCCAGTCGACCGTGACGCAGCCTGCGTCGAAATCGACCGAGACGATGTAGTCGGGCACCAGGAAGGGGATCATCCGCTCGCGTTCGCCGCGCGCGACCAGCACGTCGTTGGCGCCGGTCGAGAACAGGTGCGAGACCACGCCGAAGTCGGCGCCGGTGGTGTTCACCACGCGCAGGCCTTCCAGGTCGACCCAGTAGTACTCGCCGGGGGCAGGTGGCGGCAACGCGCTGCGCGGCGCGAAGATCTCGGCGCCGCGCAAGGCTTCGGCGGCGTCCCGGTCCTCGACCCCGGGCAGTCGCATGACGATGCCCTTGGCCGTGCTGCGCCCCTGGGCGCCTTCCAGCTCGCGCTCGACACCCTGCGCGGTGCGCAGGGTCAACGGCAGGTAACGGAAGACCGCCTCGGGCGGGTCGCTGAACGACTCGAGTTTGAGTTCGCCACGCACGCCAAACGCGCCGTGGATCCTGCCCATGAGGATGCGGCGCGTCTGGTCGGTCATGCTCTGCGTGGCCACGCGGCGCGTGGCCCGGACATCAGGCGGCCGGAGCGGCCTTGACGGTTTCGCGATACAGGTTGCGGACCTTGTCGGTCAGCTGTGCACCCTTGGAAACCCAGTGGTCGACCCGCGCGGTGTCCAGCACGATGCGCTGCTCGGCACCCTGCGCAACCGGGTTGTAGTAACCCACGCGCTCGATGTTGCGGCCGTCGCGCGCGCTGCGCGAGTCGGTGACGATGATGTGGTAGAAGGGGCGCTTCTTCGCGCCGCCGCGGGTAAGGCGGATCTTGACCATGGTGCGTTCTCGGTGTTGCCCAGTCGCCAGGATGGCGAGGTAAGCCGGCAATTGTAAGCCATTGATCGCGGCCGAGGAACCCCGACCGGCGCTTCTCAGGCGGCCAGCGGTCGCCAGGGCTGGGTCCGCAGCGCCGCAGCCAGGGCCTCCATCAGCGCCGGATCGGGCCGCAGCGTGGTCTCGTCGATGCCCGCGATGGGCCAGATCCCGGTCGCATTGGCCGCAAACGCCGCACGCATACCGGCCAGTCCCCGCGCCTCGACGGGGCCGGTCCGCTGGGCCACGCCGGTTTCGGCCAGCCCGGCCTGCAGCAGGCGTTCGGCCGTGCCGCGCAGGGCATCCGCCTGCGGCCAGACCACCTGGCGACCATCCCAGAAGCCGATGTTCCAGACCGATCCCTCGCTGACCCGCCCCTTGGCATCGGTGAACAGGGCGTCGTCCACGCCTTCACGCCGCGCCTGCCGCCGATGCTGGAACAGCGGGAACGTGCCCACGTGCTTGATATGCGGCAGCGGCCTCTGGAAGGGATAGGTCTTCACCCAGGCGGGCCTGGCATCGGCCTCGCGGGGCGGGTTGAGCGACACCAGCAGGTCGACCGGCAGTGTGCGGTCGGGCGCGGCGTAGTCGAAGTCGCGCGCGTACACGGTGACACGCACGCTGGCGTCATCGAGGCCAGCCGCATCCAGCGCGGCGAGGATGGCTGCGCGGATGCGCGCATCCTCGAGCCGGGTGTCGAAGAGCTCGCGGGTCGCGGACTTCAGCCGGTGCAGATGCAGCTCCAGCCCCCGCACCGAGCGAGCGCGCACCTGCATCGAGCTGAAGTGGCCGTAGTTGGCCAGGGCCAGCGCGCGCAGGTCGTCGGCACTGGCCGGCCGGCCGTCGAGGAAAGCGTGGGTCATGGTTCGCTCCATTCGCTGTCATCCGGCGCGCCGGCGCCAGTGTGTCGTCCCGGGTGAAGCGAGGGATCCGGGAGCGCGGTCGTCCGGGGGCAAGATCCCTCGCTGCGCTCGGGATGACAACCTGATGCCCCGGGCCACTCGCAACCCGATGCTGCGTGCCGGTCACAGCCTGATGCTGCGCGTTCCTCGCCACTGGATGCCGTGTGTCGCTCACAGCCTGAGGCTGCGCGTCGCTCGCAACCGGATGCCGTGCGTCGGTCACGACTTGATATTGCATGCCGCTCGCACCCCGACGCTGCGTGTCGTCCACAACCGGATGCTGCATCCGGACGATTCCGGGCCGATCAGCGGAACGGCATCCGCCCTGCCCCGCCCATCATTCCCTGCAGGCCGCGCATCATGCCCTTCATGCCGCCGCGGGCCATCTTGCCCATCATCTTTTCCATCTGCTGGTACTGCTTCATCAGCTTGTTGACGTCGGACGGATGCGTGCCCGAACCCGCGGCGATGCGCGCGCGCCGCGAGCCGTTGAGCAGCGCCGGGTTGCGCCGTTCCTTCTTCGTCATCGAGCTGATGATGGCGATCATGCGCGGCACTTCCTTGCTCTGCTGGACCTGCTGCTTGAGGTGCTCGGGCACCTGGCCCAGGCCGGGCAGCTTGTCCATCAGGCTGCCGATGCCGCCCATGTTCTGCATCTGCTCGAGCTGGTCGCGCATGTCGTTGAGGTCGAACTTCTTGCCCTTGGCGACCTTCTCGGCCAGCTTGGCGGCCTTGTCCTTGTCGA